>Ga0302324_100000021_pt1 | contig 343153 bp, 295 predicted proteins | sample Palsa_T0_1_FD_201949 | JGI IMG/M metagenome (GOLD analysis project Ga0302324, IMG submission 201949) | Peat permafrost microbial communities from Stordalen Mire near Abisko, Sweden - Palsa_T0_1 | ecosystem: Environmental > Terrestrial > Soil > Palsa > Peat permafrost | place: Sweden: Abisko... | reverse complement strand
AGGATGTTGAAGCGCGGTAACGCGTGTAGCTTACCTGTACTAATCGCCCGTTCGGCTTGACCATAAAATTTACTCGGTGCAGAAACAGCCGTCAGCACTGCAAAAGACGTCATCAGCTTTCAGTTCGAACCAGTTCGAAAGCTTGATGGCCTCCTCGGAAGCGTCAGAACCTGGACGCTCGCTGAAGACACAGTACTGACGACTGGCGCCGACGAAAACGCCAAGTTATTAAGTAGTAGAGACGGGGCTAGCCCCGTCTCACCCAATCTATTCAGTTGTGAGGCTTCGTCCTCAGATTCTTGGAATGCGCTCTTTCACAAGTTTGCCGCCCATCGGCGGTGTAAGTCGCCACAGCAAGGTTTAGCTGATGGCTGACGGCTGATGGCTGACGGCTCCAAGTTGTCGGTGATCTTACCGCGGGGGTTCCACCCGTTCCCATCCCGAACACGGAAGTTAAGCCCCGCTGGGCCGATGGTACTGCACGCGAAAGTGTGTGGGAGAGTAGGTAGTTGCCGGCATTAATAAAGGCCACGTTCAGAAATGAGCGTGGCCTTTTCCGTTCATGTTCGTGTGGTGACGGGGCTCCGCCCCGTGCCTTTGACCCAGTTCGCACCCGCAGATCGGCCTTGATTCCTGCATTCGTCTGACGGTATGCTTTGAAACAGGAGCCTATGTCCATGGCAACCCTCGATTGGTCGCAGTGTCCGGCGGTGGAAAGCGTTCCCGGCAAGGTGAGCGGCGCCTGGGTGCTAAAGGGCACGCGGATGCCGGTCTCCGCCATCTTCGAGAACCTCGAGGCGGGAGCCAATCTCGACGACATCATGGAGTGGTATGACGGCCTCGATCGCGAACAAGTCAAAGCCGTCATCGAATTTGCCGCCCGCAGCCTCGACAAAGCACCCGCCTTCGCTCCTTAGCTTCCCTTAGAATGCGCGTCTTATTCGATCAAGCGACGCCCGTACCCATTCGCCCCCATCTGAAAGGACATGACGTGCGCACGGCCGCGCAACAAGGCTGGGACACGCTCAAGAATGGCGAGTTGCTCGTGGCCGCAGAAGCGGACGGCTTCGACGTGTTGCTGACGACCGACAAGAACATGCGCTATCAGCAGAACCTTGCGGGCCGTAAAATCGCGGTCGTGGTTCTCGGCCAGCAGCAATGGCCAAGCCTTCGCCCACATGTTCAGCGCGTCGTGGAAGCTGTCAATGCGGCCCTACCCGGCAGCTATCTAGAAATCGATTTACCACCGGAGCCGAGACGCGGCCATCCCGAACACGGAAGTTAAGCCCCGCTGGGCCGATGGTACTGCACGCGAAAGTGTGTGGGAGAGTAGGTAGTTGCCGGCATTAAATCAAAGGCCGTTGAGAGAAATCTCGACGGCCTTTTCCGTTTGTGTAGAGCGGGCGCCCTCGCCATTGCTCCGACTCGACGAGCGACTCGGCGATTTCGCAATAGGTGACTTTGCGACAATCCACTCGGAACTCGCTATCGCGTCGTGGGAAGACTTCCGAACAAGTCTAAGCAGCGGGATCGATGCGCTGTCACTCCTGTCGACTGGACACTTTTCCCTGGAATTGGCCGTAGAGAAGTGCATCAGGATGCCCGGATGGGTCGCGTTGAATAGTGACCTCTTCCCAGTATGCTCGATCGACAAAATGATCCTTTGCTAAAGGGATTAACGCTGAAATCTCACCCGACGGCCAACGCATGAAGAGACCTGAACCATCCGTGGTCAAAGCGACCCCCGCGTTTGGCTGGTAAAAGTCTGAGCCAAATCGGAAGATGCCTGTACAGTTGTTCAACTCAGTCAGATCAGGTGCCGGATCTCGAAAACGAAACGGCTCGTATGAAGAACCGAGTGACAAGGCAGCGACGTCATAGCCGATTGTCGTAGTTGCAGAGGAATAGATATTACTCAGCACCACCACGGTCGTTTGAGCCTGTGGCAGATACAGGACGAAGGACGCGAAACCAGGTGCTCTGCCATTCATGTAATAGGCGGTTTCGCCGAACCGCTTGTTCGCACCCTTAAACCAGCCGTAACCCACCCTTAAGGAGGTATCGAGCACCGCTGCACTTGACGACGCGCTTATCTGATGGCCTCTAAACAAAGCATCTACCCATTGGGCCTCATCGCGAGCCGTGGTATATACCGAAGCATTCCCCGTCTTTGCTGACCAATGGATGGAAGTCGCTGGCTTCAATCCGTATACTCCCTCTGGCTCATAGCCCTTTGCAACGCGCGTGGAGTGCACCGCAGAGTCGTCGTCGATGCCCGATGCGGTCAAGCCCATTGGCCTGAAGACCAGTCGCTTGACGGCACCCGCAAATGGAAGGCCGGTCTTCTTTTCGACAATGAGGGCTAAAAGATTGTAGGCGGAATGCTCCTCGTGCAAAAACTTCGATCCAGGTGGAAAGAGCAGAGGCTGTCCTTGAATCCTAGTCACCAGACTGGTGGGCGTTTGATGATGTTGCAGGACATCATCGTAGCCAGGCAGTGCGTTGATATCCGGCAACCCGGAACGCTCTGTAAGAAGATCACGAACGGTGATCTTGTCGGCTCCCTCAATACCTGGAGCGAAATCCCCTACATGATCGTCCAGGCTGATCGAGCCTGAATCCACGAGGCGCAAGATAGCTGCAGCCGTGAACTGCATGGACATGGAAGCAATGTGGAACTGAGTTGCAACATTGTTGGCGACATGGTGTTCCCGGTCGGCGTAGCCATACGCTTTCTCGAAGATAACTCTGCCATTCTTCTCAACGAGAACTTGGCCCGCAAAGTTTGCGCTGCGAACGTATGGCTCAATATAGTCGTCTATCGCAGCAGCACTGGAGCTGTTCTGCGCGAGAACGACGCTTGCCATGAAAGCCAGGCCAGTTATCGTTGCCAATCGATTCCAGAGCATAGGACTGGAAGAACCCTTCATGCTGAGAGAATATCTCTCGAATGATAACAAGACTGGTCCCGCCCCACAAAGGACTCTCACCTGACATTGTTCTGGCCCGGGATTCCAGGCAAACCGGAACTTGAGTGTCAGTTGACGGGTGGACCACTTCTAACTCTTTTCGAGAAGTGGCCGGGGGCGGGTGGGCCACATCTCTTGAACGCTGAGACCAAATCACTGCGGGTGCGCCACTTCTCGCGCTTTTCGAGAAGTGGCGCCGGCGCGCTGCGGACACCGTAGCCTTCTGTTTTATGCCGGGTGGCTTCGTTGCCGTTTAAGAGGCCCAGAGGGGCGAATTCACCACCCAACCCGCTTATTCCCCGCCACCAAATCAAAGTGCCGATCCCGGCTCAGCAGCGGAAACGAATGCTGCCGGCAGAGCGCTGCAATCCAAATGTCGTTGGTTGGAATTGGGTTGCCTTTGCGCTTTAATTCGAGGGTGATTTCGGCGTAACAATGGGTAGTGGGCTCGGTAATGTCGAGCACTGTGCAGTCCTGGAGCAATCCCGCCAGCCAGTTTTCGTAGATGGCGCGATTTCGCGACTGCGCGATTCCGTGGCGATACTCACCCAGCACAATGACCGGAATCGCCATCTCGTCGGCGCGAGCGAGCTGAGCAATCACTCCGGGATCGTCGTCGGCTGCAGCTGACAGCGCGTTGGTATCGAGAATCATTGCTATTGAAAATCGGTGTTATCGAAAAATCAGTGGTATCGATAATCATTCCCAGACTTCCGGGTCGATCCGCTCGAAGGCTTCTTCCACCCGCTTCTCGATTTGCTTCCTCTCTTTGTGCAGGTGTTTGAGCTTCCCGAGATGCTTCATCCACGGTCTTTCCCGCGAGGTCGTTTTCAATTTCTCCTGCATCGCTTCGGTGACCAACTGTCGCAGGGGAATGCCCCGTTCGGCGGCGACGGACTTGGCGCGGCGGAACAAGAAATCGGGAATTTCGAGAGTTGTCTTCACGGAGCCATATTACCATATTTACGGGTACGGAACCGACGTCCTAGGCGCAGGCGCGCCTCGCGGACGTCCAGCGTTCGCGATTGCATCTCGCGCAATTTTCTCATTACGAACCGAAACTAATTGACTTACAACCCACGGAGAGCAACAATAAAGATCTGATTGGGGCAGTTTCGAGATGTTGTCCGTCCACCAGGACGCATCTCGAAGCTGCCCCAAAACCATTTTCAGCGCTCTTTGACAACGTAACTCCTTATTTCTGAAGATTTTGACTGTAAAGTCTTTGCGCTCAAGATTTTGGCGACCCAACACCCGCTAACTCAATGATTCCAATAGATCGGGTGGGGGTGGCGGGTATCCCAATTGTCTGGTGTGCAGATAAAACGACGATTCGAGCCAAAACCTCAGGGCGAAGCCGGTCGGCGATTCTGGAGTCCGCCGGGTGTAACCTTGCACCATGACTAACGATCCGGATCCGAGCCGTCGCGTACCGAACCCTCCGCGGTCCCGAACGAAGGTTGCGATCGCTCTCAGCATCGTGGTTGGCCTGCTGTTCGGAGTGCTGTTAGTCGGCTCCATCGGATGGCTGCTGCTGTCGCGCAGTTCCGGGCGCTCCATGTTGAGCCACTTGTTGTCGGCCGCGACCGGCAGAACTGTCAGCATCGACGTAAGCCAGCCCGCGGTCGTGGACAAAATTCAGCGTCTGCAGCGCTTAGAGACTGTGGCCTACACCGTGGACAAGTTAGTAACTGGAGCGAAAGAAAATCCGCTCCTTCCAGATTTCCTGACCGGAGATCGTCTCCTGATGATGGTCCACGGCGAAGTCGTCGCGGGAATCGATTTTTCGAACCTGAAGACGGACGACGTCCGAGTGGATGGCAAGCATGTTCACTTACATCTACCAGCAGCGCAAGTGTTCAGCACGAGACTTGATAGCGCTAAGACAAGAGTGTATTCGCGGCAAACTGGTTTGCTCGTACCCACCGATCCCAACCTCGAAACCCAAGTGCGGCAGGAGGCCGAACGCCAGATGCAACAGGCTGCGTTGGCGGATGGCATTCTCCAAATGGCGCAGCAAAATGCACAGTCGACTCTTCGCAGCCTGTTGCAGGGCTTAGGATTCGAGAAAATCGACTTCGACTAAGCTGAGTTGAGCTGGTAACTCCTAGCCCTTCACTTATGTAATGTGGTCATCGGGACCCCGTCGCAACTAATCTTGTCGATGAGGGTTTCTATCCACATGAACAACAAATTCACTAACTCACTGGTAATTCTGGCCGTCGCGGGACTTATGCTTGCCGGTTCCGCCTCTGCTCAAACCTCAACTACTTCCGGAGCGGGACCTGGCGCTGTCGATCCCGGGCATCCGCGGGTGAATGAAGTGAACCGCCGCGAGGAAAACCAGCAACAGCGCATTGGCAACGGCATCAAGAACGGCACTCTGAACTCAAAGCAGGCGTCCAACCTGGAGAAGCGCGAGACCAGCGTCCAGAACCGCGAACAAAAAGATATGGCGGAACACAACGGCCATCTGACCAAGGCCGAGCAGAAAGGGATTAATCGTCAGCAGAACCGGATCAGCAGAAACATCGCAAAAGACAAACACCAATAATCCGGCGGAGTAAGCGCAAGGGTAATGCGAGAGGACAGCCGCAGGTTTGTTGCGGCTTTTCTTTTATCTCTTATTTCTTCAGCGAACGGATGTACTTCACCACATCGTCGATCTGAGCTTTAGAGAGCTTTCGATCATAAGCCGGCATCTTGCCTTTGCCTTTGCCAGTGATGCGGGCAAGATCGTCATCCGACTGTTGTTGCACTTCGGCGGAAGCGAGTGAGCGCAGCTTCATGTTCCTGCCCAGCATAGTCTCGCCTGACCCATTTGAGCCGTGGCAGGCCGCACAATGCTCCCTGTAAATAACAGCTCCGCTGTCGGCAAGAGCGTAAGTGGAAAATAACAGCGCCAGCAGGCGAACAGAGAGGCAGGGCCAAATTCCAGCCTTTGAACGGGCGATTGATTTCTGTGAGCTTATGACATCGCGCAAGCGATGCCCTGATACGAAGCCTCCGGAAGTACCCATTCGTTGTCCCTGCGCAGCTCCCCAAGACTGATTCTACCAATTCAACTTCAAGGCAAACTGGAACTGCCGCGGATCATAGGCCGCGGTAGCCTGACCGGCGTTGCAGGTGGTTGAGCTGCACAGCGGGCTCACCGCCGCCACGTTGTACACATTGGCGATGTTAAACATGTCGGCGATCAGATCCATGTTGAAGCGCTCGCCGAAGTAAAGGCGCTTCGAGACACGCAGATCGTTGAACACTGTCCAGGGAGTGACGCCCGCGTTCCGCCCGAGATTGCCATCGATCGAGAGCAAGCCGGAGAGACCGATCTGACCGTTCCAATCCAGAATGCAGGGTTCCTGGAAGTATCCAGTCGGCGAGAATTTCGAAGCCACCGCCGGGTTGCCGCAGCCGTCAACGGGTGTGTTGGCGGGGACGACGTTCGGCCGTCCCGTAAGGGAAGACAACTGAAGGTTGTCGTCATTGCCGGTGATGATGTTGAACGGCCGCCCGGAACTCAGTTCGATAAGAGGAGCAAAGGTCCAGTTGCTGAAGAGTCTGCTGGAAAACCGGTCGCCGCTGAGCTTGCCCGTCTGGTAAACGCCGCTGAACACGAAGCGGTGGCGCTGATCGAAGGTGGAAGTGGACCGGTCGGCCTTGGGGAAATAGCTGTCTTGCGGCGTTAACGTGGACTGCAGGTCGGTGGAATCGTCGATGGCGTGCGACCAGGTATAGGAAGCGAGGAATTCGTAATGCGAGCTGAAACGTTTGCGGAGATTGGCCGTCAGCCCGTTGTAATTCGACGTGCCGTTGGAATAATTAGCGTCCATGTCGCCGAAGGGAATGCAGCCGGTGTAATCGAAGGTGGGTGGCGCGGGATTGCACTTTGCGTTGAAGCCGGGAAGAGTCGAAATCAGGGACTGCGCTTGCGCCACGCAGTTGGCTTGGCCGCTCAAGTAGAATGCGGGGACAATCGACGGGTTCAGTCCGCCCGGGCGGAAGAAGTTCGTCAGGGAAGGGTCGACATAAGGCAACGGATCGCCCGGTAGATTACATCCGCTGACCGAAAAAGGGCTAGCAGGTGCAGAGCGACCTGGGATTACGTTATGAGTCGCATCGTAAGATGCCGCTTCGAAATTGGCGGTCATCAGGTCCCCGCGAATGGTGTTGGCATTGATAGGACGATTTAGGTGGCGGCCAAGGTTGAGATTGTAGGCGACGCTTAGCGCGAGGCCATTCCCCAGGTCACGTTCAACGGTCAAGTTCACTTGTTGCGAGTAGGCGTAAACGAAATTCTTGGACTGCGGATAACCGAAGGGTTGGAAGCCGACCGGCAGGAACGTCCCTCCAGCCAGGTTGAGATAGCTCTGGTTGAGGAAGATCGAATTCGTACTCACGCCGCAGCTCGGGTCCCCCGTGGCGCAAGAGAAGCGCTGTTGATTGGGCGAGTAGTTCAACGCGGCGAGTACGGCAGGGCTGGAAGTAGGCGAGCACGGCGACGACACAGAGCCGCCGGCCGAGGGAATCAGTCCCTGGAAAATCGGCCACGCATTCAAGTTACTCGGATCACCGGGACCGCCGCTGCAAAGGCCGGTGCCGCCAAATGCCAGCTGACCGCTGCTGGAACCATCCGAGGCATCGCCCAGAAAATACAAGCCCAGCAAAGGATGATCGAAGAAGATTCCGTATGAGGACCTGACGACGGTCTTTCCGTCGCCTTTGGGATCCCATGCAATACCGATTCGAGGCTGGAAGTTGTTCTTATCCGTCTGAATTCCCTTTTGCAGCCCTAACTGCTGGTAGGCTGGCAGAGCCAGTCCTTGAGGAGCCTTGAATTTCGGCGGGAACTCAACGTCGTAACGCACGCCATAGTTAAGAGTCAAATTGTGGCGTACTCGCCAGCTGTCCTGCCAGAAAAGACCCAGCGGGATGTTGTGAAATGAATCGCTGGGGCTGCCGAGACCCTGAATGTAATCTCCGGGCAGGCCCGCGCCATAAGCCTGAACGGGAGATAGTCCGGGGAAGTCCGGCAGCACGCCTGGGGCGGGATTGACAAATCCGAAAAGAGCAACTTCAGACGCTGGAATGCTCCCGATGTCGTACACCCCACCGTAGTTCACCGTAAACGTCGCTGTGATCGGCAGGTAGTTTAAGTCGCCTCCGAATTTGGTGTCGTGGCGTCCGCGCGTCCAGGAAAAATTGTCGGTGAACTGATAGCGGTTTTCGACGCGCTGGATGTAGGAATAAGGTTCGCGTCCGAAATAGGCAAAACCGGGGATGTTCACCGCCGGGTCGGATCCTCCCGGCAACGCCTTGTTGTAGAAGTAGGACAACCCACGGCGCGCATATTGAAATCGGAATTCGTTGACCTTATTATTGCCGATTGTCCAGGTATCCTGCACTACGCCGGCAACGTCGCGATAGGTCTGTTGCGATGTTCGGGAGTAGGCATTCTGACCGAAGGGCTGGTCTTGCCCACTGACTTCGATGCCCGTCACCGTGCTCGGACTAGCATTCACGCGAAGCGTCAAACGATTGCTGTTGCTTACGTTGTGATCGAGCCGGAGCGAATAGAGACTGGTGCCCTCAAACACTGGGAAGTTGCCTTCCTGCGAGGCCAGCGTCTGAAAAGAAGCTGGGACAAAACAGCTTCCAGGGGTCGTGCATGTGGTGGGGAAGCCGCCGAGTCCCGGAACCCCGCCGGTTAATGCCGCGGGCCATGCGCCGTTGATGGCCTGGCCGGAGGAAGCGCCGGCGAGACCCACATACTTCATCACCTCGCCTGCATAAAGAGGATTGGCTTCCGCCGCTTGAACGGCCGGGTTGGTGAGAAAAGCGATCTGATCCGAAGTTAGCAGCACATCGGCGCCAGGCCCGAGTGGGAATGGAATCAGTCCAAAGCACGTCTGGCTGTTGGCGGCAAGGCAGTCCTGCCCAATGCTCGAAAACCCCGTCTCGTGCCGTCGCGAGACTTCGTAGGAAAAATAATAGTAGGTCTTGTCTTTCTTGATAGGACCGCCAAAAGCGGCACCCGCTTGCACGCGTGTGTAGTCGGGATCAGGTGTCGTGCTGAACGGATTAACAGCCTGGAAATTGCGATTCCGGAGGTATCCGTAAACGTCGCCGTGGAAATCGTTCGATCCGGAGCGGGTGATGATGTTGACCACACCGCCCGAAGCACGTCCATATTCGGCGGCGTAACTGTTGGTAATAATCTGAAACTCCTGCACCGCCTCCTGCGAGACAGTGGAGCGGACGCCGTTGACGGAATTGTCGGTAGCATCGGCGCCATCGACGTTGACCAGGTTGGAACGGGCGCGTTGGCCGCTGATGTTGAGGCCGGAGGTGGGAGCCGCTCCCGTGTTGGGCGCGTTGTCGCGGACGACCTGCGAATCGGTAAGCGTGAAGTTGATATAGTTGCGGCCGTTGATGGGCAGATTGTCGATACGCCGCTCGCCAATGGTGTCGGTGGTGGAACTGCGTGAGGTTTCGACGAGTTCCGCCTGCGCGGTGACTTCGACGACCTCTTTGCCGCCCGCAACGGTAACCGTGACGGGCAACTCGGCCATCTCGCCGACGGTGATGGCAACGCCGGTGGCTTCGGCCTTGGTGAAGCCGGGCGCGTCGACTGTGACGTTATAGAAACCGGGCGCCAATTGACGCACACTGTATCCGCCCTGGCCATCGCTGCTGCCGGCGCGTTCCAGGCCCTTGGCGACATCGCGCACGGTGACAGAGGCGTTGGTCACGACATTGCCCTTCGGATCTTTCACACTGACGTGGAGGTCGCCGGTCGCAGCGCCCTGGGCCAATGCAAATTGACGGACAAACAACAAGACAACCGCGAAACAGAGCAGACGAAGCGTGGCTTTCATGGGGCCCCCGGATCTTCGGCAACATCGAGGTTGCTGAAGAACAGAATCAGACAGCGCGGTTTATGGCCGGCAATTTACGACGTCGAGCACGGTGTTCGGACGGAATACCGCTGATATGTATATCACGAGAGGGTGTTTAGGCAAGCGATAAGGTGAATGCCCGTCGAGGTGGCAACCGAAACAGGCAGACGTTGTCTTTGTCCCGGTCTGGTGTCCCGGCCTGCGCGCGCCGAGATATTTGCTTGCCCGCCGCATTGCCTTTGCGCGTACCTTTCTTTAGTCTTTAGATTCTAGGCAGACAGCGGAAGCGACGCCCGTGGAGACAACTTGCCGCGCCTCAGAAGACGGGATGAGCCCCGCCCTACGTCGAACTCAGAGATCGGCTATAAAGCATCGCCGTGTGAGACTACTGTCGTGAGTGAAATATTTCTTGTGCCTGCTCTAACGCATCCCGAAATTTTCAATGGACATTCCATGACAGGCGAACTGCTGCGAGTGCTGGTGTGTCCGCCCTCGAGCGCGGGATGGGATGACTCCGGAAAGGCGGCGGCATGGCATGAGCTTGGATTTCAGCATCGTCCCGATTTCGCCGTGGCGCGGCGACAGCACGAAGTTCTGTGCGCTCTGTTGCGCGAGTCGGGTGCCGAAGTGATGTATCTGCCCCCGACGCGATCGCTCACCCTCGATGCCGTCTATGCGCACGACGCATCGCTGGCCACGGACTATGGGATCGTCCTCATGAATCCGGGAAAGCAGAATCGCGCGGTGGAGCCACGCTCGCAGGCCGACTTTTACGGGCAACTGGGCGTTCCGATATTTGGCGAGATCAAGCCGCCCGGTTGTTCCGAATCCGGCGACATAGTATGGCTGGATTCACGGACACTCCTGGTCGGTGGCGGCTATCGAACCAACAAAACCGGTATCGAACAGATGCGGGCGTTGCTCTCCCCCAAACATGTTGAAGTGCTCTCCGCGCCACTGCCTTATGGTCGGGGCCCAGCCGCCTGTCTGCACTTGATGTCGCTGATGAGCGTGCTCGACGAGCAGACCATTCTGGTGGATTTGCCGTGGTTGGCGGTTGAGACCGTCGAGTTGCTGAAGGGGCGCGGATTTCGGCTGATTGACATTGATTCCAGCGAACGCGACACGCTCGCCTGCAACGTGCTTGCGCTCGGCCGGAAGCGGCTGATTGCGCTTGAGGAAAACGCCAAGACAAATCAGAGAATGCGCGACGCAGGCTTTGACCTGCGCACGTTTCCCGGATCGGAAATCTGCATCGATGGAGGCGGCGGGCCGACCTGCCTGACGCGGCCGCTGCTGCGGGGATGAATCGCGCTACCTGGCTCCCGATTCCTGGCTGAACTCGCACAGCCACTTGCCATCTCGCTTGATCCATAGGCTGGAGACCTGAACTCGGGCGGTAAAGTGTTTGCTGTGGCTGGTTCCGCTCTCGGTCGACGTTTAAACGATCAGGCCGGAGTCCACGGGAAGCGGAATGAACCTGACGTCGGCCATCCTGAGAGGCACGGCTTTGCGAGCGCCGAGATTCTGCATTTCCTGAACTACTCCGCCGCGATGTACGGCAATCAGATTTTGCGTTGACGGACTGCTAAAATGGATTTGGAATGCTTTTGCCGTTCGTCCGCGAAATTTTCGCGGAGGTGGAACAATTACCTGCCTTCACGCGTGCCGCCTCCCATCTACGGGAGAGCGCGGGGCGGATGAGTGTTACTGGACTTTCTTCTGCGGCCAAGGCACTCGTCGTGGTATTACTGCGACGCACCGTCGAGCGTCCGTTTGTTCTGGTGGTGGCCGATAACCGCGCCGCCGAAGACTTGCTGCCGGTGCTGCGTGCCTTCTGCGAACTGACGGGAGCGGCGGACCCGGACACGGTCGTCAATCTGCCGGCGCGCGATGTTCTTCCCTTTCAGAATTTGTCGCCGCATCCAGAAATTCAGGAAGAACGCGCGACCGCGTTGTGGAAGATCGCAACCGGGCGATCGACGATCGTAATTTCTCCGGTGACCGCGACCACAATTCTTCTGCGTTCTCCCGAGTACTATGCCGACCTGGCGCGGGTTCTGCGGCGTGGCGAGATTTTCGATCTGGAGAAACTGCTCGAGCACCTGAACACGGTTGGCTATACCGCGACCGATGTGGTCGAAATGCCCGGACAGTACGCGGCTCGCGGCGGCATCCTGGATGTGTATTCGCCGGAAGCGGACCGGCCGGTGCGCGTCGAGTTTTTTGGCGACGAAATCGAGTCGATGCGGAAGTTCGATCCGGCGAGTCAGCGCTCTTCAAATCCAGTCGATGAAGCGCTGCTTCTGCCTTTGACGGAAACGCCGGTCACCGAAGAACTGCTCGGTTCGATCAACGCGCGGCTCTCCGGGAAGCGGATTGCGGGATCGCCGGAGGTTGTGGAGCAAGCCGTACGCGACTCCGGCGCGGGAGTTTTTCCGGGCTGGGAATTTTACGCTCCCGTGGCGGGCGCCGACCGCAGCATCTTCGGATTGCTTCCGGAAGCACGAATGATTCTCGACGACCCCGAAGCTCTGGCGCGGGAACTCGACAGAGTCTGGGCACGCATTGAAGAAGCGCACGAGCGCAGCGGCGTGGGAAACCTGGTGCGTCCCGCTGACCTTTATCTGACGCCAGAAAGCTGGCGCGAAAAAACCACGGCCCTGCCCGGAGCGGATCTCGAATATCTGGCGGTGGCCCGCGAAGCTGGCGAGTCTCCAGAAAAAAGGCCGGAAGCCACCTTTCTTTCGCAGCCGACCACGCGCTTCCACGGCGCCGTTCCGGCAATGATCGAACAGGTTCAGAAGATGGTGGCCGGTGGCACGCAGGTAGTTCTTGCCGTCCCCAACACGGGAGAAGTCGAGCGCCTCGCCGACATGTTCACGGAGTACAACGTTTCCTACCGTCTGGGAAGCCGTACCCGCAGCGGAGAAAGTTATGCCGACGAAACTTCTTACTTTGCCGGCGACGTATTCACCACCACACTGCTGAGGGCTTATCTTCCCGACGGCTTCGTTTTGCCGGAAGCGCATCTGGCGATTTTTGGAGCGCGCGATCTGTTCGACGAATCGGACCTGGTGGCGGCGCGGCCGCAGCGACAGAAATCAAAGGTCTCTGCATTTCTTTCCGACTTCCGCGATTTGCAAGTTGGCGATTACGTCGTCCACGTGGAGCACGGCATCGGGCAATATCAGGGATTAAAAGAAATTAACCAGGGCGACGGAGCAGCGGAATTTATGCTGCTCGAATACGCCGATGCGGCCCGATTGTATGTTCCGCTGACTCGCCTCGATCTGGTGCAGAAATATCGCTCGTCGGAGGGCGCCAAGCCCGTCCTAAATCACCTCGGCAGCGCCGCCTGGGGCAAGACTAAAGCCCGTGTGCGTAAGGCGATGAAAGACATGACCGATGAGTTGCTGAAGCTCTATGCGCAGCGGCAGTCCGCGCGCGGACACATCTTTCCGGCCGACACCGAGTGGATGAAGGAGTTCGAGGATTCGTTCGAGTACAACGAGACCGACGACCAGGCGCAGGCCATCGCCGACGTGAAACGCGACATGGAGTCGCAACTCCCCATGGATCGGCTACTATGCGGCGACGTGGGTTATGGCAAGACGGAAGTCGCGATGCGCGCTGCCTTCAAGGCCCTGAGCGACAATAAGCAAGTCGCGGTGCTCGCGCCCACCACTGTGCTTGCCTTTCAGCACTTCGAAACTTTCAAGCAACGATTTGCGCCGTTCCCCCTGACCGTCGAAATGATCAGCCGCTTCCGTACGCCGAAGCAGGTCAAAGAAATATTGCAAAGAGTGGAGGCCGGCAAAGTGGACATCCTGATCGGCACCCATCGCCTGCTTTCAAAAGACGTGAAGTTCGCCGATCTCGGTCTCCTGGTGGTGGACGAAGAGCAGCGCTTTGGCGTCCGTCATAAAGAACGCATCAAGCAGATGCGCACGGAAGTGGATGTGCTCACCATGTCGGCGACGCCGATTCCGCGCACTCTGCATATGTCGCTGGTCGGACTGCGCGACATGAGCGTGATCGAAACGCCGCCCAAAGATCGCATGGCGATTCAGACGGTGGTTGCGAACTGGGACGAAAAGCTCATCCAGTCGGCGATCGAACAGGAACTCGACCGCAGCGGCCAGGTTTATTTTGTCCACAATCGCATCGACACGATCTGGGAGATCGCAGCTAAGATTCAAGCCATGGCTCCAAGCGCCCGCATTGCCGTGGGCCACGGTCAGATGGGCGAAGGGGAGTTGGAAAAAGTGATGCTGAAATTTATGCATCACGAGGCCGACATCCTGGTCTCGACCACGATTATCGAAAACGGGCTGGACATCCCTCTCTGCAATACGATCCTGATCAATCGCGCCGACCGGCTCGGCTTGTCGGAGCTTTACCAACTTCGCGGACGCGTGGGCCGCTCGAACCGGCGCGCCTATGCATACCTGCTCTTGCCCTCCGAGATCGAGTTGACGCCCATCGCGCGACGCCGGCTTGCCGCCCTCAAGGAATTCTCCGACCTCGGGGCCGGCTTCAAGATCGCTGCGCTTGATCTCGAACTGCGGGGCGCGGGTAATCTTCTGGGCGGAGAGCAGAGCGGCCACATCGAAGCGGTGGGATTCGAACTTTATACGCAGATGCTGGAACGCGCCGTCCGCGAAATGAAGGGCGAGGCGGGCGTTGAAGTAACGGAAATCCAACTTAATCTCGGTCTGAACATCCGCATTCCCTCCGATTACATCAAAGAGGAGAACCAGCGGCTGCGTATGTACAAGAGAGTCGCGGGAGTTGAGACCGAGTCGCAGTTGCATGACGTACGCGCCGAGCTGATCGATCGCTACGGTGAGACGCCTCGCGCCGTTCGCAACCTGCTTGATTACGCCGCACTCAAGTTGCAGGCGATGCGCGTCGGGGCCGTCGCCATTGAGCGCAAGCGCGAATTTGTGAATATCAAGTTCAGCCAGACGGCGACGATTGATGCGGAGAAGCTGGCGCGCTTTGTGGCGTCGCAGCGCGGCACGCAATTCAGTCCGGATGGGACGCTGAAGTTTACGATAAAAATCAACAGCGCCGAAGGAATTCTGCAAACGCTGCGCGATTTGCTGGAAGAGTTGGAAGCTCACGAAGAAGCAGTGCGACAGACGTAGTGTGCGCAGTACAATTGCTTCGCAGTCGAGTCCCTGCAGGGTTTCTGATCTGGGAGAAAAGGGCATTGTGATCGATATTCATACAGACCCTCGAATTGGCCGCTGATCCAAGGTGAAGCGCGAACGACTAACAGCTGATGACCACTGACCAAATGGCTCTCAACGAACGACGGACCAATGGCGACCGCCGCAAGGTCCGCAAAGTCCGCAAAGCGATTTTCCCCGCCGCCGGATTAGGCACGCGCTTCCTCCCCGCTACGAAAGCTCAGCCGAAAGAGATGTTGCCGCTGGTCGATAAGCCCATCATTCAATACGGCGTGGAAGAGGCGTTGGCGGCGGGATGCGACCAGATCATCATGATCACCGGACGCGGCAAGAGCGCGATCGAAGATCACTTCGACGTTAGCTACGAACTGGAGAAGATGCTCGAGGAAAAAGGCAAGTACGACTTGCTCAAGATCGTGCGTCAGATTTCGGACATGATCTTCGTGGCCTATGTGCGTCAGAAAGAAGCGCTGGGTCTGGGACACGCTGTGCTCACCGCTCGCGAACTAATCGGCGACGAGCCTTTTGCCACGCTGCTAGCCGACGACGTGATCGATGCAAAAGTGCCGGTGCTTAAGCAGTTGATGAGTGTGTTTGATGAAAAGAATTGTTCGGTTATCGCGACCCAGGTCGTCGACGGGCCGGCAATTTCCGCTTACGGCGTGATAAAGGCGAAGGAGGTCGCGGGTACCGGCGGAAGACTCTACGAAGTTCTCGATCTGGTGGAAAAGCCCAAGCTCGCGGACGCGCCTTCGAATCTCGCCGTGATCGGACGCTATATTCTGACGCCGACGGTCTTCGAAACGCTCTCCGACATCAAGCCAGGCGCGGGCGGCGAGTTGCAACTGACCGACGGGTTGCGCGGCCTGCTGCAACGCGAAAAGATGTATGCCTACGTTTACGAAGGTCGCCGCCACGATACCGGAGACAAACTCGGATTCCTCAAAGCGACAGTAGAGTTCGCGTTGAAGCGTGACGATCTGGGCGGGGAATTCCGGGAATATCTAAAAAGTTTGAAATTGTGAAGAGTTAAGAAGTTGTGAATGTGTGGTGACGGGGCTTCACCCCGTGTTCTGCGGGGCAGAGCCCGCCACCACATGGACATCGCGTTAACCTTCCACCGTCGCTTTCAGCTTTTTCGATTTTTCGTCGACACCGCGCGCAAGTTTCTCTTTGTGCATCGCCAGTTTCTTCGCGATCGCGGCATCCGCCAGTCCAAGCATCTGCGCGGCCAGGATTCCGGCGTTGGTAGCGCCGGGCTTGCCAATCGCAACGGTCGCTACCGGAATGCCGGCCGGCATTTGCACGGTCGCCAGCAGCGAATCCAGTCCTTGCAGGGAAGTAGAAGGAATGGGCACGCCGATGACAGGCAACGTTGTGTGCGCGGCGATTACGCCCGCCAGATGCGCCGCTCCGCCCGCGCCCGCAATGATCACGCGAATGCCGCGTCCAGCCGCGTTACGAGCATAGTCTGCCGTGCGATCGGGCGCGCGATGGGCTGAAGTTACATCCATCTCATAGGCAATTCCGAATTCATCGAGAGCTTTCCCGGCTTCGCGCATGATCTCCAGGTCGGAGTCGCTGCCCATGACGATTGAAACGAGTGGCTTGATCATTGTCGGTGTCAGTTTGCGTCTATCTTCTATGAGTTCTAAATACAATTATCATCCTACGCGAAGGACCTGCTGTCTCGTGCGAGAGCAAACAGCAGGCCCTTCGCTTTCCTCAGGACGACAGCTCTGATTTGGTCACAAGTCAAGGCTAATCCCGCCAGTTCATGAGACGTTAGTTTTTCTTAAGTGCTCTTGCCGCAATGTCTTTGCGATACTGAGCGCCATCGAAGCTGATCTTCGCGCACGCCTCATATGCACGCTGCACCGCTGTTTCCAGGTCCGCAGCCTTCGCCGTTACTCCGAGCACGCGGCCCCCAGAAGTATAGAAAGCGTTATCGCGCTTCGAGGTGCCCGCATGAAAGACTCTCACGCCATCCAACTTCGCCGCGTCCTCCAGGCCAGTGATTTTCTTGCCCGCCTCGTAGCTGCCCGGATAACCTCCCGAAGCCATCGCCACACACACAGCCGCGTCCTTCGACCATTTGAAATCGCCGTCGCTGGTACGGCCGTCGATGGACGCCTCCATCGCCTCGACCAGGTCGCTTTCAAGGCGCAATAAAATGGGCTGCGTCTCCGGATCGCCAAAGCGGCAGTTAAATTCGAGCACCATGGGACCGCGGGCAGTCATCATCAGGCCGCAATAGAGAACGCCTTTATACTCGGCGCCTTCGGCTTTCATGCCTGCGACGACTGGCCTCGCGATGTGGGTGATGAGCCAGTCGCGCATCTGGTCATCGATGATGGTGGGAGTGGTGTATGCGCCCATGCCACCGGTGTTCGGGCCGGCATCGCCGTCGCCCACGCGCTTGTGATCTTGCGCGGCGACCAGTGGCGCGACCCGCTCGCCATCGCTTACTACCAGAAACGAAACTTCGTCGCCTTCGAGAAATTCTTCCAGCACTACACGCGCTCCAGCTTCTCCCAGCATCCGGCCGCTAAGCATCTCGTGGGCTACAGTCGAGGCATCGTCTTTGGTCTTGGCGATCACCACGCCCTTGCCCGCCGCCAGTCCATCGGCCTTCACCACGATCGGAGTATGGAAGTGCGGCAGCGCATCGCGGACCTGGTCTGCGGAATCGCAGATCGCATAATGCGCGGTGGGAATGTGGTGGCGTTGCAGGAATTCCTTGGCGAAGCTCTTGCTGGTTTCCAGTTGCGCCGCGGCTCGGGTCGGACCGAACGTGCGCCAGCCCCGTCGCGTAAATTCGTCCACTACGCCGAGCATGAGCGGCAACTCCGGCCCTATGATCGTAAGGTCGGGCTGAATCTGGTTTGCGAGTGCAACCAAGGAGTCGAGGCTCTTAACGTCAACCGCAGCGCATTCCGCCTCATCGGCAATCCCCCCATTGCCGGGCGCGCAATAGATTTTCGTGACCCGCGGCGACTGCCGGAGCTTCCACACCAGGGCATGTTCGCGTCCGCCGCCGCCGATGACAAGAATCTTCATAGCCGAGACATTCAAGGGTAGGGGCGAGAGAAGATGATGTCAAACAGGAACAGATTGTAGAGGTCAGGCCATTGCAGAGGTCAGAAACGATTCGGTACTCGCTCCTGATGATCCCAAACGACCTTGCAATGGGTTAACCTCTGCAATCTGACCTCCGACCTCTACAATCTCCCGATTAACTATGCTTAAGCCCGCCGTATAATCTGATCACATGATCACCGTTTCCAAAGAGGACTACTTGAAGGCCATTCTCGGCGCCGAAAGTGAAGGGGAGAGCGTGATTTCGGCAACGCTTGCCCACTGGCTCAAAGTTTCACCACCCGCGGTAACCATGGCGGTCCGGCGGTTGAAGAAAGATGGCTTAGTACGCGTAAATGCGGACGGGCGAGTACGCCTGACAGCTGCCGGAAAGAAAATCGCTCGCAAGCTGACGATTCGTCATCACTTGATCGAGCGCATGCTCGCCGAAATTTTCGGAATGGAGTGGTACAAGGTGCACGACGAGGCGGAGCGTCTGGAACACGCGGTCTCGCCCGATTTCGAGGCCAGGCTGCTGGCCAAACTTGGGCGCGGCGTCGCTTGCCCGCACGGAAATCTCACCGAGTTGGAGAGTCCCGCCAGCCGTCGCCATCGCGGTTTGCTGCTGCTCTCAGAAGCTGAGGTCGGGAAGAGCTACGTCGTGAGTGGGATCTATGAACGCGACCGGCATTTATTGGAGTTTCTGGAAGCCCGCGGCATCCGCCCCGGCGCGAAGCTCAGCCTCACCGAGAGCAACTATGATAAGACACTTTCCATTCGGACGGCCGTCCGCACGGTGGTTCTGGGGCGTCCCGCAGCGGACAGAGTGTGGGTCGCAGCCCTGGCGAAGGATGGCTTATAATTATTATTAACCATAATTAATATACAGAGATACACTGTAGTTGACTGGGAATCCCTATTGCCATCGAAGATGACGAACGCCGAAGGAACAACGGGAGCGAGTGTCGCGGCGCAATCCGGCATGCGGCCCTCCAGCGCTCCAGGCAGCGGCAATGTCTCTTTGGAGGGCGTCCATAGTTCCATCGCAGTGCCACATCATGGAGCTGGCTTCTGGGAACAGTGGCGGGCTTTCGTGGGTCCGGCGATTCTGGTCAGCGTCGGATACATGGACCCCGGCAATTGGGGAACAGATCTGCAAGCCGGTGCCCGGTTCAAATACGGACTCCTGTGGGTAGTCGGACTCGCCAGCCTGATGGCGATCTTCATGCAAGTAATTTCCGCGCGCTTGGGCGTAGTGACCGGAAAGGACCTCGCCCAATGTTGCCGCGACTGGTATCCCAAGTGGACCCGTTGGCCGAACTGGCTGATGAGCGAGGTGGCCATCGGCGCTTGTGATTTGGCCGAGGTGCTTGGCAGCGCAGTGGCCCTCAACTTGATGTTCCATATCCCTCTCTTATGGGCGGTCATCATCACCGGCTTGGATGTGCTGCTGCTCCTGGCCTTGCAGCGCTTCGGGATGCGCACTATCGAGGCCGTCGTCCTGCTGCTGATCGCAACCATCGGCGTGTGTTATTTCATCGAAATTTTTATTCTCCCGCAGACTCAACCCAGTTTTCTGGAAATGGGACGGGCGCTGATTTCTCCCCACTTCCGTCAATCCGGTGTCTTGTACCTCGCCATCGGTATCATCGGCGCGACGGTAATGCCCCACAACCTTTATCTGCACTCGGCGCTCGTGCAGAGCCGAAAGTTACAAAAAGATGAGCCGTCCATTCGCAGCGCAGTCCGCTTTAACACGATTGATTCCATCGCGGCCCTGACCATCGCCTTCTTCGTCAATGCGGCGATTCTGGTGCTTGCGGCCACTGTGTTCTTTGGGAAACAAAGCGTGACCGCATCGGGCGGTCACGTGGTCACGTTCAGCAACGATAGCGACTGGATTCGAGTCGCTTACTTGACGCTGGCGCCCTTATTGGGAACGGCGGCTGCGAGCACACTATTTGCGGTGGCGCTACTGGCAAGTGGTCAGAGCAGTACCATCACTGGGACTCTGGCCGGGCAGGTAGTGATGGAAGGCTTCATGCATTGGCGAATCAAGCCCTGGGTGCGGCGTCTCATCACTCGCACATTGGCCATCCTGCCGGCGGTGTTTATTATCGGGCTGCGCGGTGACAGCAGCGTCACCGATCTGCTTACGCTTAGCCAGGTAGTGCTGGCGCTGCAACTTCCATTTGCCATGTTCCCGCTGCTGCAGTTCACCAGCTCCCGCAAACGTATGGGGGCTTGGAAAAACGGATGGTTCCTGCTGTTTACCGGTTGGGGCAGTGCTATCCTGATCACCGTCATGGACATCTACGGCATCCCAGACTCGCTCAAAGCCGCGTGGCAAGTTGTTATCGGCGGATAAGTCCACAAATAGAAAAGAGAGAACAAGAAAGATGTACAGCACTATTCTGGTGACCCTGGACGGCACGCCCACCGACCGGGCGATTATCGAGCACATCAAACAGCTCGCAAAACTTGCGCACAGCCGGCTGGTTCTGCTGCACGTGGCCGATGGATGGGCGGCGAGAACCTATGGTCCGGATGCGGTCAGTCCGGAAATCGCCGAGGACACGGCATATCTGGAAAAGGTGCTGGCTGAGTTCCAATCGGCGGGGATTCCCGCCCAGGCCGAACTGGCCTACGGCGAACCGGCGAATGAAATCATTAAATGGGTCAAGCAGAAGGGCTGCGATCTGGTCGCCATGAGTACGCATGGGCACAGGTTTCTAGCCGATGTGTTTCTGGGCACGACGGCAAGCCGGGTCCAGCACAGCATCAGTGCGCCGGTGTTACTGCTGCGGGCGAAGTAACAGGCCTGCTGGCGGTGGAGTCAGCGCGGGACTCTCCGTTGCAACAGGTCCCACTGATTGCCGTAGAGGTCTTCAAAGACCGCAACTATGCCGTAGGGTTCCTCGCGCGGCGGCCGTGTGAATTTCACTTTGCGGGCAACCATTTCGTTATAGTCTCGCCAGAAATCGTCGGTGTGCAGAAAAAGAAAGACTCGTCCGCCAGTCTGGTTGCCGATACGGCTCGCTTGTTCGGGTGTTGACGCCCGGGCCAAAAGCAGGGTTGTTCCCTGAGAGCCCGGTGGGGCGATCAGGACCCAGCGCTTGTCTTCGCTCAGCCGAGTATCTTCCACCACCGTGAAGTTAAGCGTGCGAGTGAAGAAGGCCAGGGCTTCATCGTAATCGCGGACGACCAGAGCGACATGGCCTAAGACCTGCATCAGGGTTTGCGTTTACTGTAACTCAATCTGGCCGACTCCGCGGCTGAACTGCGTTCGGCGCGGTCAGCCCGGGCGGCCGTCACTACGCGCGGCTTCGAAACGAATTACAATGTTAAGTTCCTGTCTGCATCGCGCTCCGGCTTGTCAATGGGGCGGCCTATATAAGGAAGTCAATCATGTCATCGAATAGTTTTGGCGCTCGCGCAACTTTCAAAGTCGGCAACAAAGAATACGAACTCTACCGCATCGACGCTCTCGACAAGCAGGGCATCTCCACTCGGCACCTCCCGTTTTCGCTGCGCATTCTGCTGGAGAACCTGCTCCGTACGGAAGACGGGCGCAACGTAACGCCGAGTGAAATTCGCGCGCTGGCGGCGTGGAACAAGAATTCGAAGCCGGAAAAAGAAATCGCCTTCACGCCCAGCCGCGTTCTCCTGCAGGACTTTACCGGCGTCCCCGCAGTGGTCGACCTGGCTGCTATGCGCGACGCCATGAAGCGCCTGGGCGGCGATGCCAAGCTCATTAATCCACTCCAGCCTGCCGAGCTTGTTATTGATCACTCGGTGCAGGTCGACGAATTCGGATCCCCCGGCGCCTTCGATGTGAACGCGCTGCTTGAGTTTCAACGCAACAAAGAACGCTATGCGTTTCTGCGCTGGGGACAGACCGGCTTTCGCAATCTTGCCATCGTGCCGCCGGACACCGGTATCGTCCACCAGGTGAACCTCGAATATCTGGCGCGCGTGGTGTTTGTGCATCAAGAAGGCGCGAAGCGCACCGCATATCCTGATACGCTCGTCGGCACCGACTCGCACACCACCATGATCAACGGACTCGGCGTGCTGGGCTGGGGCGTTGGCGGCATTGAGGCCGAGGCCGCCATGCTGGGACAACCTGTCTCAATGCTGATCCCGCTCGTCGTCGGCGTGAAACTTACGGGACGCCTGCGCGAAGGCGCCACCGCTACCGATCTTGTGCTTACGATCACCGAGATGCTGCGCAAGCACGGCGTCGTCGGCAAGTTTGTCGAGTATTTCGGCCCCGGCCTGCAGGACCTGCCACTCGCCGATCGCGCGACCATCGCCAACATGGCTCCCGAATACGGCGCCACCTGCGGTATCTTCCCGATCGATAAAGAAAGCTTGCGTTACCTGAAGCTCACCGGCCGCAGCGACGAGCAGATAGCTTTGGTCGAAGCCTACGCCCGCGAGCAGGGACTGTTCCACGATGCGAAAACACCCGAAGCCGAATACTCCGAGCTGCTGAGTCTTGATCTAGCTACGGTTGAACCGAGTCTTGCCGGACCGAAGCGGCCGCAAGATCGAGTTGTGCTTTCGAAAGCAGGTGAATCGTTCGCGCAGGCGTTGCCATCGCTGATCAAGCCGAAAGCAAAAGCCGTGGTTGCGGCTCTAAGCGAGAACGCGGTCAAGCAAGTGAGTCGCTGGGAGCAGGAGGGCGGAAATCCGACGGCCGTTGGAGTCGAGGACCCGAAGATTCAGGAGCATGTTTCGACGAATGGCAACGCGCTGCGCCACGGCAGCGTGGTAATTGCCGCCATCACCAGTTGCACCAACACTTCGAATCCGTCGGTGATGCTGGCCGCCGGACTGCTGGCGAAGAAAGCCGTGGAGCACGGTCTACAAGTGCCGGCGACGGTCAAGACTTCGCTTGCTCCCGGATCCAAGGTCGTCCTCGACTATCTCGAAAAGGCTGGCCTGATGCCGTATCTGGAGAAGCTGAAGTTTCACATCGTCGGCTACGGCTGCACCACCTGCATTGGAAACTCCGGCCCGTTGCCGGTAGAAGTTTCGAAAGAAATCGACGACAAAAATCTGGTCGTCGCTTCAGTGCTCTCGGGCAATCGCAACTTTGAGGGCCGGATCAATTCCGAGGTCCGCGCGAACTACCTGATGTCGCCGCCACTGGTGGTGGCCTTCGCGCTCGCCGGACGCATTGATGTTGATCTGCGCAAGGATCCCGTGGGAAAGGGCAAAGACGGCAAGCCGGTTTATCTCGCTGACATCTGGCCTTCGCAGTCGGAAGTCGAGCAATCGATGGCGAGCGCGATTACGTCCGAAATGTTCCGCAAGAGCTATGCCGAGGTGTACTCGGGAGACGAGCGGTGGCGGGGGCTGCCTGTTCCCAAGGGTGAGACGTATGCGTGGGAAAAAAATTCCACCTACATCCGGCAGGCGCCATACTTCGATGACATGGCGCTCAACCCGTCCGCAGTTGAGGACATCAAGGGAGCGCGCGTGCTGGCCGTGCTCGGCGACAGCGTCACCACCGACCATATCTCCCCCGCGGGATCCATTAAGAAAGACGGACCCGCCGGCAAATACCTGATCGCTCACGGAGTGCAGCCGGCGGATTTCAATTCTTACGGATCGCGCCGCGGCAATCACGAAGTCATGGTCCGCGGCACGTTCGCCAATGTCCGCCTGCGCAACAAAATGGTGAACGCCGAAGGCGGATTCACCCGCCATCTGCCCGATGGCGCGGAAATGTCGATCTTCGATGCGTCCGAAAAATACCATGCCGAAAGAGTTCCCCTCGTGATTCTTGCGGGCAAGGAGTACGGCTCGGGGTCTTCACGCGACTGGGCGGCCAAGGGACCGCTGTTGCTCGGCGTTCGCGCCGTCATCGCGGAAAGTTATGAACGCATTCACCGCTCGAACCTCGTCGGCATGGGAATTCTGCCGCTGCAGTTCTTGCCAGGAGAAAATGCCGAAACGCTGAAATTAACCGGCGAAGAGGTGTTTGAGATCGCCGGCATTCGCGAGGTGGTTGAGAAATATTCGTCTGGCAGCCGGATCACAGTACGCGTGAAGGGCGGGAAAACCGTGGAATTTCAAGCGATCGTTCGTATCGATACTCCGCAAGAGGCTCTGTACTACGCCAACGGAGGCATTCTGCAGTATGTGCTGCGGCAGTTGTTGGCGGGAAAAACGCAGCCAGAAGCGGTCACCGCCTAGCTGTCGAAGCTGGCCTCAACTTGTGTGGTAGCGGGACTCTGCCCCGCACAACGGGGCGAAGCCCACTCACCACTCAAACGGTCACTTGGCTAAACTCAAATTCCCATGCCCATCGCAGCTCAATACATCCCTGGCGCTTACAGCTTGACCGCAGTTGGCGTGTGGGGAGCTAGTGATTTTCTGGGTGGTGTCGGCGCCCGGCGGGCCAACGCGTTTTTATTCACCGCCATCGTGCACATCTGCGGCCTGGCTGCGGCCGGTACTCTTGCGTTGATCACGCATGCGCCATTTCCAGGAAACTCAAGCCTCGCCTGGTCGCTGATGGCCGGATCGGTGGGGGGCATCGCCCTGGCTTTGTTCTATCGTTCATTAGCCGGCGGCAATATGGGGTTGGTCGCACCTGTGGCGGCCGTGCTCGGAGCCGCGATTCCTACCATCGTAACCGCCTTCGCGGAAGGCGTTCCCGGTTATCGGCACGTTTTCGGTTTCATTCTCGCGGCAATCGGAGTCTGGCTCATCTCGCGTAGCGAAGCTGGCATGGGACGCCCGGAAGGCATAGGCATGGCAGTACTGTCCGGTATCGGCTTCGCGGGCTTTTATCTTTGCATTCACCAGGCAGGCAACGCTTCCGCATTGTGGATCGCCGCCTGCTCGCGGTCCGCTTCGTTGCTCGTTACGGCAGCGTTCGTTTTGTTTGGAAGACACCTGCGCGCTGTACCCACGCCGGTGCTGGGCTTGGCTATAGTCTGCGGAGTTCTCGACGTTAGCGGCACCGCCGTCTTCATCCGCGCATCTCAAATCGGGCGACTGGACGACGCAGTCGTGCTCAGCTCGCTCTATCCTGCGGTTACCGTTCTGCTCGCGCGCTTCTTTTTGCACGAGCACTTCAGCCGCGCGCGCACGATCGGCATGGTGGCGGCACTAGCCGCCGTTCCGATGATTGCGGGATGAGGACCAACAAGGCAACCAGGGCTGACGCCGCTCTTCGTTCGCTGATACTCTCTCACCGTGCCCTTGCTCCAAGTCCGCAACCTGACCAGGATCTTCGATCTAGCCGAATCGCCATTCGGCAGCCGCCGTTCCGGGGAGGTTCGCGCCGTTGACGATGTCTCCCTCGACATTCACGAAGGCGAGACGCTTGGTTTAGTAGGCGAATCCGGCTCTGGCAAGAGCACCCTCGGACGCCTCATCCTGCGCCTCCTCGAGCCTACCGCCGGCACCGTCGTTTTCGATGGCATCGACCTGTTGCAAGCGAACGGCCTCGAACTGCGCCGTCTTCGGCGAGACATGCAAATCATCTTTCAGGACCCGTTTGGTTCGCTCGATCCGCGCTATCGGGTAGAAGACGTGATTGCCGAGCCCTTAATCCTTCACCCGAAAATCAACGCTGGAAGCCTGACTCACAGCGCCCGCCGCCAGCGCGTAGCAGAGCTTCTGCGGGCGGTAGGGATGGATGAGTCCGCCATGCCCCGTTACCCGCACGAGTTCTCCGGAGGACAGCGCCAACGCATCGGCATTGCCCGCGCCCTGGCGCTGCGGCCGAAGTTTATCGTCGCCGATGAACCGGTTTCGGCCCTCGACGTCAGCGTCGGAGCCCAGATCGTGAATCTTCTACAGCAACTGCAACGCGATTTCGGTCTCACTTACTTGTTCATTTCGCACTCCATGCCAGTAGTGCGTTACCTCTCGACCCGCATTGCGGTGATGTATCGCGGCAAGATCGTCGAGATCGGAGACACCGAGCAGATCACCGCCCAACCGCAGCACGAATACACGCGGAAATTGCTGGCAGCCACTCCAGAGATGGCGGCAACGTAGAATTCGCTCGACACAACTTGTCCTTCCGCCGGAAGAAAACTACAATCTCTATCTGTTTTCGGAGAAAACCATGGCGACCAATCCTTCCGTGCCACCGCAGATATCGCAGGTACCATCGCAGCTTCCGCAAGAACCGCCGCCTCTGTCTGAAGGCCAGCGCCTGATTAACACTTTCATTGCGCCCAGCAAGACTTTCACCGATCTCCGCAGAAATGCCAGCTGGTGGGCGCCGTTCCTGCTCATTGTGGTCGTTTCCACGTCATTTGTTTATGTCGTCGATAAGAAGGTTGGCTTCCGCAAGGTGGTGGAGAATCAGATCCAATTGCAACCGAAGCAGGCCGATCGTATTGATCGCATGCCGCCCGATCAGCGCATGACGATCATGCAGCAGCAGGTTACGATTACCAAAATAATCTCCTACACTGTTCCTGTAATTGCGCTCTGCCTGTATGCGGTATTCGCCGGAGTTCTGTTCGCCACCCTCAAGTTCGGCGCGAGCGCTCAGGTGAAATACAAGGCCCTGTTTGCTTTGATTGTCTATACCCGGCTGCCGATGCTGTTTACAGCGCTGCTGGGGATGTTGTCGCTGGTGGCGGGAGTCAGCGGCGATTCATTTAATATTGAGAACCCAGTGGCTACCAATCTTGGATATTTTATTGGCCCCGACGGCTCTCCGGTACTGCGCGCTCTGCTTTCCCCCTTTGATGTCTTCACAATTTGGACGCTGATACTGACCGCGATCGGCATTACCTGCATCAGCAATGCCAAACGTGGGACCGCTTTCGCAGTCGTCTTCGGGTGGTTCGCAGTAGTGGTGTTGGGTAGGATTGCTCTTGCCGTGGCAACTTCCTGAGCTCTGACAAAAATCGACTTTAGTCATCGCTCGACGACCGGCCCGTATTAGTCCATGAATTTGACCTGTTCATCAATGGCGATTGGAGCAAAGTTAGCCGCACGCAGCTGCTGGTTGAGTTGCGCCAACTGCGTTTGCTTGAATCGGACCCACTCGGCGATGCGGGCTATTGCCTGTGGACTCGACTCTTTGTAAAGCGCAATCGCCTGCGCAGGCACGGCGCGATCTCCGCTTTCGACCACCCGTAGAGCGGACGCGAGACCAGTGAACGCATCCTGCAGGCCGGCGGCCTCGGGCGCGTGTTCCTTATTGCCGAGAATCTTCCCTATCCCGGCTTGAGCCTCTGTGAGCGCCGATTTCGGTTGCGCGTTTTGTGCTTCAGATTTCTCTTGCCCCAGCTTCTGTTGAAGATCAGCTATCTGTTTCTGAACGGACAAGATCTCGGTTAATACGCGGCGCGCTTCTCTAGTCTCGCCAAAAATCTGTTTCCCCAGCCGAAACTGCTGCGTGAGTATGTCGAGAGTCGCGGGCGAGCGCGGATCCATGACGACGGTGAGCGGTTGAGTTTGGATTGTCCCGTCGACCGTCAACCGGACCTGGTACACTCCCGGCACAACCTTCGGTCCGGCGGGATTGTGGAACTCGGCTTCCTCGTCCACGCTTGGGCCACCGGAACTGCCCCAGGTAAGGTTCCAGACGAAGCGGTGCAAGCCCGCAGTTTTCTCGAGAACCTCCGGCTTGGGAAACCATCGCTCGGCGACGGGCAGTGGTTCGAGCTTCGCCGCGCTCGGAACTTCCGAAGAGAATTGCCGGACGACCTTCTGTTGCGCATCGAAAATCTCCAGCTGCACCGCGCTTGCCGCGGACGGCAGGAAATAATCCATCATCGCGCCATCAGCAGGATTTTCCGCCGTGGGCTCCTCGGGCGGAAGCGGCGTGCCAATAAAAGAGTCGTTATCCACACGAACCGCAGTGGCAGGACGGTAAAGCCACGGACTGCTCGCATTCTTAGCTTTAACCATCTTCGCCTGGCGCAGCGGCGTGATGTTATCGAGAATCCAGAAAGAGCGGCCGAACGTGGCAATCACCAGGTCATCGCCGTGGATCGTAAGATCGCGAACTCCACTGACCGGCAAGTTCAATTGCAAAGATTGCCAGTGGTCTCCGTCATCGAACGATGAATAAACTCCAAATTCAGTTCCGGCGAAGAGAAGTCCCTTCGTCTGCGGGTCTTCGCGCATCGCGCGCAAGAATGAAGGAGCGGTCATGCCGTTCGTGACCAATTGCCACGTAGTCCCGTAGTCGCGCGTCCGATAAATGTAAGGCGTCTGATCGTCGAGTCGGCTGCGGTCGACCGCCGCATAGGCAACTGCTGGATCGAAGTGCGATGCTTCAATCATCGAAATTTTGCTCCAGGAGCTCAGCCCCGGGGGGGTGACGTCTTTCCAGTTCTTTCCGCCATCGCGTGTAATGTGAATCAAGCCAGTGTCGCTTCCCGCCCAGATCAGATCGCGATTAAGGGGCGATGGCGCGACCGTAAACACGACCCCGTATCCGAAACGCTTGGCCTCCTCAAGAGTTGGTGTGGCCGTGGACGGCCGGGAATCCCCGCCTGGCCCGCCATTCGCTCCCGTGAGATCGGGGCTGATTGTCTCCCAGTGGAGGCCGCCATCGACGGTCTTCATCACATACTGCGTTCCGAGATAAAGCGTCGTTGGGTCAACCGGGGAAAGAACCAGCGCCGGAGTCCATGGATCGCGATACTTGCGCTCATGGACCTCCGCGTCCCACGCAATGGCGGGCCATGGAGCAATGTTCTGGCTAAAGCCCGTCCGTCTATTGAAGCGGTCAACGGTGCCATAAGTCCCACTGAGATAAACGATGTTGGAATCACGCGGATCGACCACCATATATCCGCTTTCGCTGCCGCCCGGAAGAAACCAGTCCCGAGGCGTGATTTGATCGTGATCGGTACGGCTTAAAACCGCCGCGCTGCCGCTATCCTGCTGCGTGCCGTACACGGCGTATGGGAACTCGTTGTCGGTGGTCACATGATAGAACTGCGCCGTCGGCTGGTTGTACCAACTGCTCCACGTCTGGCCGCGGTTCAGGCTGATGGTGGTGCCCTGGTCCGTTCCGAGAACCATGCTGGCAGAATTCTTAGGATCGATCCAAAGCTGGTGATAGTCGTCTCCGCCCGGAGCGCCGCGGACGACCGAAACGCTCTTCCCGCCGTCCTCAGATCGATAAAGAGCGACGTTCGGAACATAGATGACATCGGGGTTCCGTGGATCGACGGTGATGCGATTGAAGTACCATGCCCGGCTGGTGAGACGAGAATCGGAGTTCGCAAGCACCCAGTGATCCCCTCCATCGTCTGAGCGATAAAGGCCGGATTTTTTCGACTGAGTGTCGGTCTGCGCGGCCCGCATCTCGCTCTGGAGAACGATGAGCGCATAAACCCGCTTGCCGTCGGTCGCAACGTCGACGCCTACGCGTCCCCAATCGCCTTCCGGCAGCCCGTTTCCCGCGAGACGAGACCACGTTTTGCCGCCATCCGGAGACCGGTATAGACCGCTGCCCGGTCTTTCTATCGGAGGATAAGCGCTCCACGGCGCACGCCGCACATGCCACGCTCCAGCAAATAAAAGTTGAGGTGCCGAAGAACACATCGCCAGATCTGAAACCCCGATCTCCGGCCCCGGATCGAGAACCCGCGTCCAATGCCCGCCTCCATCGACGGATTTAAAGATGCCGTGCTGCTGCTCGGAACCAGACTTGTCGGAACCGGCATTCTCGGAACCAGAAGCGCTAAGACCGTAAGCGTGTCCCAAAGCCCCAACGTAAACGAGGCTCGGATTCTGCGGATCAATCACAATCCGGCTGATCTGCCGTGTGTTCTCCAAGCCGATGTGATTCCAGGTTGCGCCGCCGTCGGTCGATTTATAAACGCCGTTTCCGGAAGAAAGATCCTCGCGAATGTCCGACTCGCCGGTTCCGGCATAAATAGTCTTAGGATCGGAGGGAGCCACGGCCAGCGCGCCGATCGAACCTACTGGCTGGCCGTCAAAGATTGGAGTCCAAACAATTCCGGCATCCGTCGTCTTCCAGATCCCGCCATTGACCGAGCCAAAATAAAACGTTGTCGAGTCGCCTGGAACGCCCGCCACTGCCACCGCGCGTCCCCCGCGGAAAGGGCCAATCAGGCGCCATTTGAGCCCATTCACCAACTCCATGGGAACCGGCTGTGCAACTACGGCGACGGTTAGTAACAGAAAAGTTAGCGACAAAAAAGACGGGAAGATACGGCGCGCTAAACGCGATCTGAATTCGTGCAAGTGTCAGGCCCCTCGTTCAGGATTGTTCCAGTTGGTTGAGCTATTATGCCCGAGTCTCGACCGCGCATCTATCCCTAATCATCCACCCGGCAGCATTGATCCGGCAGCATGATTTTCCAAGCAGATTTGCCAAACATGATTTGCCCCACATACCGTCGTCGATGTCTAATGACGCATGCACTGGAGCGACGCTGGTCTTCTTCTTCTGATTCTGTTGGTGATGATCTCGGTGTTGCTCGTGCTTCTTCATCGCACGCGCCTAGGTTCACTAGTCCACGAACATATCCCCGACCGTCCCCGTAGGCGCCTGTTTATCGCCTCCGTCAGTTTTTTTCTGACCTTTGCCATTGTGCGCGGAATGGTTTATTGCATCCGCCACCAGATTCCGCCTTTTCACTACATCGTTATGGGCGGCCGCCACATTCACCACCTGGTGCCCGGAATATTGATTCTCCTCGCCGTAGGTTACGGCTGGCTGTGTGAATTTGGCACGGGCAGCGATTCGTCGTCGCTTTTCGCCAGCCGATTGATGTCCGTTCTTTACGGAGTGGGCGCGGCACTGACCCTCGACGAATTCGCCCTCTGGCTCAACTTGAAGGATGTTTACTTCGTGCGCGAGGGCCGCTCCAGCATCGACGCCGTCGTCCTGTTCGGATCGCTGCTCGCCATCGGGGGATGGGGCGCGCCTCTATTCGCTGCCCTGGTAAAGCGCAAGCCGAGTCAAAGTCGCTAGCCTCACGACGAAACACAGCTCCGGCTATTCCGCGGGGCACAATGGTACTATCATTTTGCTTTAATCGACCTTTCGATACCAGCGTCGCGCAAATGACTCGATCCCAACGCTCTGTCGCTTCTCCCCACGTGGTCTGCATCAACGATTTTCGCGCCCTCGCCCAGCGTCGCGTGCCCAAATCCGTGTTCGACTACCTCGACGGCGGCGCCGAAGGCGAAGTCACCCTGCGCGAAAATTGCCGCGTCTATGACGACCTCACCTTCCGCCCTCGCCATGCCGTCGCGTTCGCCGATTGCAGTCTCTGCACTCGCGTTCTCGGCTTCGATCTCAAGCTCCCATTTTTGCTGGCTCCGGTCGGCTACAGCCGCCTCATGCATCCCGTGGGCGAGGTGGGGGCAGCACGCGCCGCCGGCAACGCCGGCACTGCCTACATTCTCTCCACCATTTCCGGACATAGCCTGGAAAAGGTGAAGGCCGCCTCCACTGGACCCGTTTTCTATCAGCTTTATTTAATGGGTGGACGCGCCGCCGCCGAGGGCGTGATCGAACGCGCCCGCGTCGCTGGATTTTCCGCGCTTGTAGTCACCATCGATACGCCCGTCTCCGGAATTCGCGAGCGCGATTTCCGCAACGGAATGAAAGAACTCGTCAGCGGCAGCGCCTTCGAAAAACTCCCCTACCTGCCGCAAATCCTCTCGCGCCCCGGATGGCTGGCCGGTTTTCTGCGCGATGGCGGTATGCCTTTGCTCCCCAATGTCGTGATCCCCGGCAAAGGTCCGATGGCGCTCGTCGATATAACCAGAGCCCTCGCCGAATCGGCCGTTACCTGGAGCGACCTCAAATGGATTCGCGAACTATGGCCCGGTCCCATCGTAATCAAGGGCGTCCTCACCGCAGACGACGCGCGCCGTTCCGTCGATCACGGTGCCGCTGCGATTTCCGTCTCGAATCACGGCGGCCGCCAGCTCGATTGCGTTCAATCGTCCCTGCGAGCTTTGCCGGAGGTAGTAAAGGCCGTCAACGGACAAACCGAGATCTTGCTCGACGGCGGCATCCGTCGCGGCACCGATATCGTCAAAGCCCTCTGCCTCGGCGCCCGCGCCGTGCTCTGCGGACGAGCCTACGCCTACGGCCTGGCCGCCGCCGGAGAGGACGGCGTCAATCGCGCCATAGAAATTCTGCGCACCGACCTCGACCGCACCATGCGGCTGCTCGGTTGCGCATCTGTCGCCGATTTAGATCGTTCCTATGTGAATGTCCCCAAGAGCTGGGACGCCAACTGACCAAGTTCGAAGAACAAATTTCTTGTAGAGACGGGGCTAGCCCCGTGTAAAGTTCTGCAATAACGCCGCGCAGAAGAGCAAGCGGTTAGTATCAGAGCATGCAAAAGGTTCGTATCGGGGCATCGCTTTAGCGATGCCGCAAAGCTCCAAAATCAGAAGCCCCTTTAGGGGCTCGGGCCATCGCATCTGCGCTAAAATCCTGCAAAGATCCATTACCCGCACCCAGAAGGAGCACCCCATGCCTCTCGTCCGAATCGATCTCCTGGAAGGAAAGCCGCCCGAGTACCGCACAAGAATTGGTCAGATCGTCTACCAGGCGATGTTGGATGTCTTAAATGTCCCGAAGAACGACCGCTTCCAAATCATCGCCGAGCATCCCCAAGCCGGCTTGCAGTTTGACCGCGACTATCTCGGCATCCATCGATCGGACGATTGTGTTTTCCTGCAGATCACGCTGAACAGCGGCCGCACCGTCGAGATGAAGCAGCGCTTCTACAAAGCCGTAGCCGACGGTCTGCACGAAGCCCTGAAGTTGCGCCGCGAAGATGTCTTCATCAATCTGGTCGAAGTATCGAAGGAAAACTGGTCGTTCGGCAATGGAGAAGCTCAGTACGCGACTCCTCCAAGCTAGAATCCCAGAATCCCGAGGAGGACGCCCGTGCATCGTCGCGACTTCAGTGTGGGTATTCTCAAAATTTCTGCCGCAGCATTGTTTTCCCCGCGCCTGCTCTCGGCCAAGCTCTCGGCCAATGATGATAATGATGACGTGCCCATCGCCGCCAGGTACAGGAAAGCCGTGGTCATCGATTCTCTCTGCGCCCCCTTCGTCGACATGGATACGTCACCTTCTGCCGACACCCTCGCAGCGGTTCGGCAGTCGGGCATTACCGCCGTCAACTTCACCATTTCGGACCCGACCTTTGAAGGTACGGTGGCCAATATGGGTGCCGTAGAGGCGCTCGTCGAGCAGCATCCCGAAGCATTCCTGATTGTGCGCCGTCATTCCGACATCGCACGCGCCAAACGCGAAAACATGATTGGCATCATGCCCGGATTCCAGTACACGGCATTCCTGGAGGAAAATCCCGAGCGTATCGGCCTGTTCCGCCAGTTTGGCGTGCGCATCATGCAGCTCACTTACAACAACCGCAGCATCTTCGGTGATGGATGCCTCGAACCCGGCAATGCCGGCCTCAGCAAGGCGGGTATGGCCGCCATAAGGAAAATGAATGCCCTAGGAGTCGCGGTCGACCTGAGCCACAGCGGATACCGCACCACAGCCGAAGCCATAGCCGAATCCGCGAAGCCGGTTCTGATAACGCATTCGGGATGCGCCGCCGTGTACGCCCATCCCCGCAACAAGCCCGATGAAATTCTGAAGTCTTTGGCTGACCGCGGCGGCTACTTCGGTGTCTATCTCATGCCCTACGTGGTCGCGTCGCCCACCGTGCCCACGCGCGAACATGTGCTCGATCACCTGGTGCACGCGCTCAACGTATGCGGAAGCGATCATGTGGGCATCGGCTCCGATGGTGCGATCCAGAAGACCGTCCTTACCCCCGAACAGAAAGCTGCTTTCGACCGGGACATAGCGCGCCGCAAGGCGCTCGGCATTGGCGCCCCCGGGGAGGATCGCTATCCCTATGTTCCCGATCTGAATGGCCCCGACCACATGGAAATCATCGCCGCCGAACTCGCCAAACGCGGACAGCCCGCCGCAGTGATCGAGAGAGTCCTGGGCGCAAATTTCCACCGGGTAATCGGCGAAATCTGGGGCACGACTTAGACCTGAACCGGCGCGGCCTTCAGCGGCAACTCCTGTAACTTATAAGTCGTCACCCCGGCGGTGACAATAGGGGGTGATAACAAGTCCCCGGAATGCGCCGACGCCGCCTGGGTGAAGCCGCAGCTTTTCTGCATTTCAGGTGTGACATTGGTCACTGCAAGCAGTGCGCGGCTAAGTAAACTCTTAAGCATGACCACGACTATCAAAAGCGACAGGGCCGAATGGCTCCAGGGCCCGTCGGCGGCGACTAAAAAAGAAGATGACCCACCAACGTGCGCGTCCGTCTCCTCGGGAAACAAGGCCGTGTGGCGTCTGGTCCTGCTCGGAGCCCCGGGCGTGGGCAAAGGCACGCAAGCCGGGCTTCTAACGGAGCGTCTGGGCGCCTGCCATCTCTCTACCGGGGACGTCTTTCGTGCCACCGGCAAACGCCCCGACTGCGATCAGTCGCCAGCCATGAAAGAGGCAATGGACTACATGCGCCGCGGCGACCTTGTGCCCGACTCAACCGTCTGGGAGATGATACGCGATCGCAGTAACTGCATCGTCAATTGCGGCGGTTTCATCCTCGACGGTTTTCCCCGAACGCTCACCCAAGCCGAAGCACTGAGAGCGCTCATGGAACACGAAAAAATTGCGCTAAGCGCGGTAGTGAATTACGAACTGCCGCTGGACGAGACAGTCCAGCGCCTAAGCGGCCGCCGCACCTGCGAGAAGTGTAAGTCGGTCTACAACGTGAAAGAACGGCCACCGAAGGTCGAAGCCGTCTGTGATCGCTGCGGCGGACACCTGTTCCAGCGCGAAGACGACCGCCCCGAATCCATCACCGTCCGTCTGGAAGCCTACGAACGAAGCACCGCTCCCTTAATCCAGTTCTACAGAAATCTCGGCCTGCTGATACCGATCGTAGCCAAGGGAACTCCCGACGAGATCTTAGCGCGCACGATGGATAAGATGGATAAGCTCGCCCACACCAAGTAAGTAAGATAAGAAAAAATGCAGATGGGTGCCCCATCCTCGACGTACTTTGTCGAGGGTGGGATTCCACGACAACGCCCTGCTTGGGCTTTTCCCGGACCTCGGCCATGAGCCGAAAAGCTTATTGCTCCTCGTCAATTAGTCAGACCCATACTCCGGGGATTCAAAACACTTGGTCACCGAGGTAAAATCGATCTCGCGGAGAGGTCCGCATCCATGAAGAAAGTCTTCCACTTCGACGCTCCCCGCGGCAAATATCAGTGCGACGCGGCCATCCTCTGGTGTTTCGACAATCGCTTTGAACTCGGCTTTGAGAAGTTCCTTAAGCGGATTGGCATCGTCCACTCTGACCCCATCAAGATTGCCGGGGGAGCGAAGTCCCTGGCTTCTCCCGAGCAGGAGAGCGATCGTGAATTCGTTCTGGAACAGATCCGCAAATCGATGCGCTTGCATGGAACGAAAAGGGTGATCCTGATGGTGCATTCCGATTGCGGAGCTTACGGAGGACTGGCTGAAGGCTTTCGCGGCGATGCAAAGGCTGAAGCCCTCCATCACCAGCAGGAATTGCACCGGGCCGCTGCCAATTTGGACAGAGTCATACCAGGCCTTGAGATACAAGGCTATTTCGTCGATTTCGAAGGCATTTGGGACGTTGAGGTTGTTGCTTCGCGCGAGTCTCAGACGCGAGCGACTGCTTGACTTCGATTCCGGGGGGCTCGTCCGCAATTCCCGTATATCTTTTATGGAGTCGGTCATGAATTCCGTTTCCAGTAAAGCATCCGCGCCTTCAGGCGCCGAAGCGCAGCGTCGCCTCGCTTACTTCAATGAGTGTCGCGACCAGATCGTCGCAACCACCCGCGATCTGGTCGAAATCGAATCTCCCAGCGACAACAAAGCCGCTGTCGATCGCGTGGCCGAGGCCGTCGCCGATAAATTTTCCCAGCTCGGTGGTGAAGTGCGTTTTCACCGCGCGAAAGACTTCGGCAATCACCTGCAGGTGAACTTCGGCGGCAAGTCAGCCAAGCCGGTGCTGCTGCTCGGCCACTACGATACCGTCTATCCACTGGGCACCCTCGCCTCCATGCCATGCAGCATCGCCGGCAACAAACTGACGGGCCCGGGCGTGCTGGATATGAAATCGGGAATCGCGTTGATGCTCCACGCTATCGCGGCGCTGCAGCACTGGCACAGCAGCGGCGGAGGCGAGTTGCCGCGCCCGGTCCACGTGCTTCTCGTCTCGGACGAGGAAGTGGGCAGCAACTCATCGCGAAGGATCACCGAGGCGCTGGCAAAAAGAGCAGCGGCCGTGCTCGTGCTGGAACCTTCCTTTGGGCGGCAGGGAGCCGTGAAAACCGCGCGCAAAGGGGTTGGCGAATACGACGTAAAAATTACCGGCAAGGCGTCTCACGCCGGCCTCGATTTCGAGAAAGGCGTGAACGCGATTCTTGAGCTGGCGCGCCAGATCGAAAAAATCTCCAGCTTCACCGATCTGAAAAAGGGCTTGACGGTCAATGTCGGAATCGTCAGCGGAGGATCGCGCACCAACGTGGTGCCAGCCGAAGCGTCGGCACAGGTCGACGTCCGCATAGCGCGCCTGAAAGACGCAGCTGGAATCGATAAGAAGATGCGCAGCCTCCGCGCCTTCAACCGCAAATGCAAGATCGAGATCAACGGAGGCATTAATCGTCCGCCCATGGAACGCAGCGCCGGAGTAGCCGCCTTGTACAAACAGGCCAAAACCATCGCGTGCGACCTTGGATGGAAGCTCGAAGAAGCCGCAGTGGGAGGTGGCTCGGACGGCAACTTCACTGCCGGTCTGGGCATCCCTACTCTGGATGGTCTAGGCGGCGTAGGCGATGGAGCGCACGCCTCCCACGAACACATCCTGATCTCGGAATTGCCTCGCCGGGCCGCGCTGATTGCCGGTTTGATCGAGGCAATATGATGAAAAAGAAGAAGTTAAGGAGCGATCAGGAGTCGATTGACCGGGTCGGAGGTGACCAGGTTCACAAGCTCCGGTGACGCGCGGCACAGGCGGCTTTGACCCGAGGGTACACACTAACCTAGAATTCCCTTGGGGATAGGTTCGCCCGCTTTCAAGAGCGTAACTGGAGGGTTTATGGGTGAAGGAATTTTTCAACCGCTGCACATTCTGCTGATTATCGGCATAGCGCTGCTGCTTTTTGGACCAAGCAAGTTTGCCGACTTAGGCAAAGGGCTGGGAGAAGGCATCCGTAATTTCAAGGCCTCGATGAAAGAGCCGGAGAATAAGGATAAACAGCCGCCCAAGCCGCCAACGACTTAGAGTTCTCAGTTCCCGGTTCTCAGTTCTTAGTAAGAGCTTAAGAACTTTAAGAGTCGCGGGTTTTCTCAGAACCGAGAAGCGAGAACTGGAAACCGTTCTTGCCCAGCATGCGAAATACCAGCGCCACCGGCAATCCCACCACATTGCTGTAATCCCCTTCGATACGAGGAATCCAGCGGGAAGCGATGCCCTGAATCGCATAGGCTCCTGCTTTGTCCATGGGCTCGCCGTTGGCAACATAGTCGGCGATGTCCTGGTCCGTGAGTTCACTCACGGTAACGAGCGTAGTTTCGCTGGCCACTGACACTTGACCACCGACCGCCAGACACACTCCCGTAATCACCTGATGCTGGCGTCCGGAGAGCATGCGCAGCATGCGCGCGGCATCAGCGGCATCGGAGGGCTTGCCGAGAATCTTGCCATCCACCACAACCACGGTATCGGCCCCGAGTACGCAATCATGCGGACGCTGACAGGCAACCGCGAGCGCCTTCTCGCGGGCCAGTCGCTCAGCATAGTTCTTTGCGGTTTCCCCAGGCATCGGTTCCTCAGGGATTTGCGCCGGCTGCACGTCGAAAGCCAAGCCCGCACTGCGTAGTAATTCCTGGCGGCGTGGCGAGGCGGAGGCGAGAACCAGCATGAAATCATTCTAGCCTGCCATCAATATTTTCCAGTTTGCCACCTGCTGCGGGACAACAAAACGCAGGTTCGAGAAGCGACGCTAGTCCAACGTTTCGGGCTCAATCGAAATGTTCTTCTCGCCTTTGGCACGCTTTTCCCAATATTTCTTCACCCAGGCTTCATAGCTCTTGCCAGCGGCGGTGTCGCGTCCGGTGAAGGCGATGGCGGCGATTTCGGAGTAAGGGACGGTTGGGCGCTCGCTACTGGCCGCAAGCATCAGCCGAACCACGGACTCTTCCAGGTTCGGTCCCATGCGGCGGTCGAAAAGATATCCTGTGATCTCCGATCCATTTTTGCGCGTGATGGTTACGTCGCCGCGATAGTCAAAGGCTTTTTCGATGACTGCCCGGACATCGGCTTCGGAGGCAAGTTGCGGAATCCATCCCTGCAGATTTTCGCGCTCGAATCCGGGGACAACTTCGAGATCATCACTTGGCAGATCGTCACTAGGCAGATCGTCGCTGGGAAGTTCGCGGGTCGGGCTCGGCGGTGCAGCGATAACTTGCGCGCCGTGCGCCAGCAAAGGATCGTGCCCATGCTCCCGCCCGCTCATACGCGGCTCGCTTCCTCTTGCGCCTGCCGAGCGCCCGCTTCCAACTGCGCGTCGATTTGGGCGTCGTCGATTTGGACCAGCGGATTATACGAGTGCACCGGCCGCACCTCGCGATCGAGATCGCCGAGCGCGTCTTTATCGGGATAGAGCGAGAAGGTCGCCTTCACCGTATCGGCGAATCCGCGCAGCGACCCGAACGTATCGTTCACCGACGAAGGCTCATAGCCACAGTGCACCATGCAATTAGCGCACTGCGGATTGCCCGATTCAGTGCCGTAGCTCGCCCACTCCGTCGTTTCCATTAATTCTTTATACGATTCCGCGTAACCGTCCTGCAGCAGGTAGCAAGGCTTCTGCCATCCGAAAATGTTGTAGGTTGGCATTCCCCAGGGCGTGCACTTGTAATGGCGCTTGCCCATCAGGTATTCAAGAAAAAGCGGAGACTGGTTAAAGCGCCACGTCTTCTTGCGATTCGACAGCATGGTGTGGAACAGGCGCCGTGTGCGGGCGCGTCCCATAAAGTGCTTCTGATCGGGCGCCTTGTCATAGGAGTATCCCGGCGAAACCATCATGCTCTCGACGCCGACCTCCATCATCTCGTCGAAGAAGTTGCGCACACTGTTGGGATCGGCTCCGTCGAACAGCGTTGTGTTGGTCGTCACGCGGAAGCCGGCTTCAACGGCCGCGCGGATTCCTTCGAGAGCGAGTTCGTATCCACCTTCGCGGCAGACGGAAAAATCGTGGTGCTCTTTCTGTCCGTCCATGTGCACCGAGAAGCTCAGATATTTGCTGGGCTTGAACAGGTGCAACTTTTCTTTCAGCAGCAGCGCGTTGGTGCAGAGATAGATATATTTCTTGCGCGCCACCAGGCCTGCAACAATTTGTTCAATTTCGGGATGCATCAGCGGCTCGCCGCCGGGAATCGACACCATCGGGGCTCCGCACTCATCGACCGCTTTGAAACAATCTTCTACCGAGAGATCCTTTTTCAGGATGTGGGCGGGATACTGGATTTTGCCGCATCCGGCGCAGGCCAGGTTGCAGCGGAACAGCGGCTCCAGCATGAGCACGAGCGGATAGCGTTTGCGTCCGGCCAGCTTCTGGCGCAGGACGTAGGAGGCCACTGTCCACATCTGGGATACGGGAACTGCCATTGCTTCTCCGCGAAGTTCCTATTCTACCGGATTCTGAGCGTCAGTCGCTGTCCGCTGTTCGTCGTTCGCGGTTCGCAACCTCACGAACTTAACTGTGCCTTGCTGACGAATCTCAGTTTTGAGGCACGAACATTTTCCTTGGAGGCTGGCAGTTCGTTTTTTTAGCCTCCCTCCTCCCCCCCCGGCCTAATGAACTCAAAGACTTAGAGGGCCGTCGGCCGCTGGGTCTTTGTGGAATAAGGACTTATAGTTAAAGTCTTTATAACGCAAAGACTTACGGAGAAACCACGGTTCGAGGTCCGCGAGACGGTCGTGCGCTTCCCGTCCCCGAGTTGCTTCAAGTTGTCAGAGAGCGTTTGCAGGTTGGACTGCTACTTCTATTTTACCGTGGGGTGTCAAGAAGGGGGGCGAAGGATGAGTGGGTTGACCTCATCTACCTCGATTCAAGTCGTTTTAGGGCGTCCGCGGGCGAGGGCACCCGCGCCACACGGGCTAACGTCCCAAAGGGAGGCGATGACGGGTTCCCACCCTTGCGCACCGAACGCGCAAGGATGGGGCACCCCCAGTTGGGTAATGCAAACGAAACCAAACGCTTCTCGAGGGCGGGCCATCCCCGGTTAAAAACGCGGCGTTTTCTCGAACCTATATTTTCTCGAAGAAGTGCGCGGTTTTTTTGCCGGCTTCTTCGGTGTAGTAGACCGTCACATGGGCAGTTTTCTCGGTTCCCTTGGCGATGTCCTTGCCTGCATCAGCCGCAGCGTGGCCGGACAACTTAAATGTTTCCTCCGTACCATCGGCGGTTTTGACCGCCACGGTCTTGCCCGCGCGGTCGATATGAGTGACGGTTCCGTCCACCGACTTGATACCATCTTTTCCTACGTCGTCGACTTCAACCGCCGTCTTTTCGGTGCCCTCGGCAGTGTAGTGCGCTACTACTTCAGTGCCTTCCGTGAGTCCGTGAAAAGTGTCTTTGGTGCCCATGGCTGTTTCATGGACCGTTGCTTTGGCCCCGTGGACGGTGGTCTTATCGACGAACTTGACGGTATGCTCGGTGCCGTCCTTGGTCTTGACGACCATTGTCTTGCTGGCGGAATCGAGCTTGGTGATGGTTCCGTGGACGGCGCTGACTACGTCCTGCGCGGCCCAGGAAGACGCGCTCAAGAGCAGAAGTGTCAGAGATGCCCGGACAAGGTTTTTGTTTTTCATTTTCCAGTCTCCTTGAGACTTGATTGGAATTTACTCTTGGCCCGACAACAGGCTAACTCATACGGCGGCTTCGCGCTAGCAGGGTTGCGGAATAAGTCGGAGGTCGACGGCCAAGCCCCTAAAGGGGCACGTTCCGAGGATTTTGGCATTGCTAAAGCGATGCCCTGACGCGAAACCCCAGCCTTTCGCAGCCGGTTAGATCTTCTGCAATCGCTGCACGTCGTGCACGCCCGGGATCTGTCTGACTCCGTCCATGATTTTTTGTAGGTGCTTCAGGTCGGCGATTTCGAGGACTACGTCGACGCTGGCTTGGCCGTTCTGGCTGCGGGCTTCGATGTTGCGGATGTTCGTGTTGGTGTCGCTGATGACGGCGGTGATTTGCTTCAACATGCCGAAACGGTCATCGCAGAGAAGCGTGAGTTTGACGGGATAGGATATGGGCTGCCCGTCTTTGTCGCCAGCCCAGAGCACATCGATGCGGCGGTCGGGTTCGTAGAGAAGATTGGTGACGTTGGGGCAGTTGATAGAGTGGACGGCCACGCCTTTGCCGCGGGTGACATATCCGACGATGGCCTCGCCGCGAATGGGATTGCAACAGCGCGCGCGATAAACGAGCAGGTCCCCGGATCCACGGACGACGATGGCGTTGCTGTCAGTGCCGAAGACGCGGCGGACTGCGCTAGTAAGTCCGCTGGTGAAGCCGTGGGACGCAGCCTGGGCTTCCGTGTCTGAAATGGGCTGGGCGCCGGCGGGCGCGAACTTCGCCAGCACCTGGCGGGCGGAGTACTTGCCGTAGCCGATGCCGGCCATCAGGTCGTCGGGCCGGCCCAGTCCGTATTCGCTGGCCGCTCTTTGCAGGTCGGCTTCCTTGATTTCCTTGAGCGAGATCCGGTATTTGCGCGCTTCTTTTTCGATCAGCTTGCGTCCGATTTCGATGGCGCGCTCGCGCTGGTGGACGTTGAGCCAGTGCTTGATCTTGTTGCGGGCGCGCGAGGACTTGACGACGGCGAGCCAGTCGCGGCTGGGTTTATGTCCCGGCTGGGTGATGACTTCGACGATGTCGCCGGAATGAAGCTTGTGGCGCAGAGGGACCATGCGTCCGTTGACTTTCGCGCCGGTGCAACTATGGCCTACCTCGGTGTGAATCGAGTAGGCGAAGTCGATGGGCGTGGACTCGCGCGGCAGGACAAGAACTTTGCCCTTGGGCGTGAAGGTGTAAACCTCTTCCGGATAGAGATCGACTTTCAGGGTGGAGAGAAATTCGTTGGGATCGGAAACATCGCGCTGCCACTCGACAACCTGGCGGAGCCAGGCCAGACGCTGCTCGTCCTCGGCGGAGACGGGGCCGTCTTTGTATTTCCAGTGGGCGGCGATGCCTTCCTCGCACATTTTGTGCATTTCTTCGGTGCGAATCTGGATCTCAAAAGTCTCTCCAGTTTCGGTAATGACAGACGTATGCAGCGACTGATAAAGATTCGGCCGCGGCATGGCGATGAAGTCCTTGATACGGCCGGGCACAGGGCGCCAGACGTTGTGGATGATTCCGAGAACGGCGTAGCAGTCCTGCACGGAGTTGGTGATGACGCGCATGGCGTAGAGGTCATAGACCTGTTCGACGCTGATGCGCTGGCGCAGTAATTTCTTGTGGATGCTGTACAGGCGTTTGACACGGCTCTCGACGCGGCCGGTGATACCGGCTTCTTTGAGGCCGTCGCGCAGCACGCCTTCGACTCGCGTCATGAAAGCTTCGCCCTCTTTGCGGCGCGACTCTACGGCGACGCGGACCTGCTCGTAACCGATGGGATCGACGTATTTGAAGCCCAGGTCCTCCAGTTCGCCGCGAATCTTGCCCATGCCGAGACGGTGTGCAATGGGGGCGTAAATGTCGAGCGTCTCGCGAGCAATTTTCTGCTGGCGTTCGGGATCGAGATGTTCAAGCGTGCGCATGTTGTGCAAGCGGTCGGCGAGTTTGATGAGGACGACGCGGATGTCGTCGACCATGGCCAGCATCATCTTGCGCAGGTTCTCGGCTTGCGCTTCTTCCCGGGAAGAGAAATCGATTTTGCTGATCTTGGTGACGCCTTCGACAATATGGGCGACCTGCTCGCCGAACTCCTGGCGGATTTCAACGGTGGTCACCGAAGTATCTTCGACAGAATCATGGAGGAGGCCGGCGGCGATGGAGACCGAATCCATCTTCATGTCGGCAAGAACGTTGCCGACTTCAAGCGGATGCACCAGGTAGGGCTCGCCCGAGGCGCGGTGTTGCCCGGCATGGTGCTTCTGGGAAAATTCGTAGGCTTTCTTGACCAGGTTCAGGTCGTCATTGGGACGGTTCTCGCGCAACTTCCGCATCAGCTCGCGGAAGCGGGTCACCGTAAGCACGTTGGTCGCGATTTGTTCACGCAACGTCGCCATGATCGATTTTAACGCAGGGGAGGACTATTTCAGCAGTGAGACTTGGGTGGTGATTTTGGGTGGCGCAGCGGTTCGCCGCTGCGATTTTCGGCCCGACCCGGCAAGCGGTGTTTGGCGAGGCTCGTTCTTCCCAGCCTGATCCTGGCGCAGTCCGGATGCATCGTTGCCGATGTTAGCCAAGTCGCGCTCTTCGCGGATTCGCTGCAGCAATTGATCCGTGACGGAGGCGGACAGCGGCTTTCCACTGTAAAAACCCAGACACCGTGTTCCTTCATAAGTTGTCCGGTTCGACGGTTCATATTGGTATGATGAATTGGGTTGGCCCCTCGGTCAATCCCATTTTGAGGCGCCGGAGAAGATGTCCGGCGAAAAGCACGCGGGCGCGGCGCCCGCGCCACACCAGAACCCATTAGGAGCACCCACTTGGAGCGGCTACTGGTTAGCGGGGCTTCGGGGCCGATTGGTTCGGCGCTTCTGGCTTCTTTCGACCCTCAGAAAACGCAGATTGTGCGGCTGGTTCGGAGACGGGTGCAGAGTGCCGAGCAAAGTCCGTCGCAGGTTTCGTGGGACCCTCTTGCTCCCGTGTCTCCAGCCGCGGTTTCCGGATTCGATGCGGTGATCCACCTGTCCGGAGAAAGCGTGGTGGGGCGTTGGAGCGCGGAAAAGAAGAAGGCGATCCGCGAGAGTCGCGTACACGGAACCAGGAATCTGGCAACTGCGTTAGCACAGAGTCAGGCGAAGCCGCGCGTATTGGTGTGTGCGTCGGCGGTCGGCTTCTACGGGAATCGCGGCGAGGAGGTTCTGCGGGAGGAAAGTCCGGCGGGGCAGGGATTTCTGCCCGATGTGTGCCGTGAATGGGAAGACGCGAGCCGGATTGCCGCCGAGGCTGGCATCCGCACAGTGAACATAAGGATTGGCCTGGTACTGAGTTCCCAGGGCGGCGCGCTCGCGAAAATGATGAAGGCGTTCAAACTGGGCCTGGGTGGGCGGATTGGATCCGGGAAGCAATGGTGGAGCTGGATTCATGTAGACGACATCGTGGGCGGAATTCATCATGCGATGGAAAGGGAGTCGCTTTCCGGGCCGGTGAATCTAGTGGCGCCGAATCCAGTTCGAAATGCGGAGTTTACAAAAGTGTTGGCATCGGTGCTGGGACGGCCTGCAATTTTTCCTGTGCCGGAGTTTGCGCTGCGTCTGATCTTCGGCAAGCAAGCGGCGCAGGAGATGTTACTTGCCAGCCAGCGGGTCAAGCCCGGGAAGCTCACAACGAGCGGATACGCGTTCCGGTTTCTCGATCTGCGGGCGGCGCTGGAGAATCTGGTGGGATAATCGCGGGAATTTCTGGTTGGACGTAAGTGTGGGTAATGCGGTCATGCCAGCACAATTCGTCCGGATCGAGAACGCACCACACATAACCGAGTCCCGTCGAAAACGCGGAGAGAAACGATGCCAGCACGCGCCAGCGGCGCCGGCGACGAGTGAGCGGTGAGCCGTCAAACCCAGCCAGACGCAACTGGGCGGCACGCAGTCCGGGGGTCGAGCCCGTGTAAACAACAAACAAGAACTCGTAAGCCGCCCAGAGCAGGACCGCGATCGCACTGAGCCCTGCGGCGGGCATTCGCAGCGAGCCGTGAACCAGGTTGAGGCTGGGGTTGAGACGAAGAAAAATTGAGGCAAAGGCGATCAGAGCGGTAGTCAGGATTGCCCCGTCCACAAGTGCAGCCAGTGCCCGCCGGCCAATCGAGGCGGAACGAAAGTCTGGGGGCAAGTCGGCTCGCCGGTCGTCCGGTTCTTGATGACCGGGCTCGATTAGCATGCCACCCAATGCCGGAGGTGGCGGCAGAATCTCTGGAGCTTCGACAATGCGCGGACGATCAAGATCAAAGATGGGATCGGCCAAGTCGCTGGGGTGAAACGCCGGAATTGCGGCGTAACGCGGGAATTCGATGACCTTGGCGGATTGTTCGGGTGTTTGGTAAGGTTCGACGTATGTCGGCTGTCCGGCCGCACGCTGTTCTCTCGCTTCGAGAGTGAAGTCGAAGGCGGCTCGCAACGGAGCGGTCGCCGATGCAGTTTCCGCCAATCCAAGTTCCGCCGATGCAGTTTCCGCCAATTGAGATTCCGCCGATTGAATTTTCACAGATGCAGCGAGTGGTGCAGGACGCGACCAGCCCTCAGGCGCATCAAACGGCAGAAGGAGTGAAGGATAGCGTGGAGTCCGGGGCTTGCGCCGCGTGCGATAGCGTTCAAGGCGAGCGGCAACCTCGCCGCGCCAGGAATCGGCGGTGTTCGGAAGGGTGTTCGGATCGGCATTCAGACAGACGCTCGGTTCCGTCGGCGCAGCGGCGGCGGCCGCGTCGCAATGCGTCTGCTCAACGGCATTGGAGCCACGGAAGAGCGCGCCGATGTGGCCCTCGATTGCGCCGGCCGTCAAGCTGGCCGGAGTGAGTCCGTGAGTGGTTCCACTATTCATCGTTCCGTGGGTAGAAAATTAAATCGTCGTGAGCAAGACAGGCCCGGCTCGGATGCCGCCCACAAAACGGCGCAGCTTTGCCTCGCCTGCCGCTTGCGTGCTAAGGTCAGTGGTTCCGTTGACAGACGGCTGGCGGAGTGTCCGCGCGCTTGCAGATCAACCGCTAATGGTCATCCATTAATGATCATCCGCTCTCGAATCATTATCACGGCTGCGCTGGTCTGTCATCTGCTTCTCGTTCCGGGGATAGTAACCAGCCAGACGCTGCCCCCGGCAGCCGGCACGGTGCGCGTTTCTGAACCGGCCTCCGCTCCGCCGGCGGCTCCCTCCGGCCAGATGGAAGAAGAAGTAACGATACGAGCGGTGGAGCAGGAAAAGGATGGGCCCATTTACCACCTGCGGGACAAAGTCGAAATTCGCTACCGTACTTATATCCTGCATGCAGATCGAGTTACCTACAACGCCGACACGGGAGACACCGAACTCGAGGGCCATGTCGTGCTCGACGGCGGACCTTACGACGAGCATGTGGAGGCCAGCCACGGCACTTACAATATCCGCACCGAAACCGGCACGTTCTATAGCGTGATCGGGACGATAGGATTGCGTTTACGGAAGTCCCGCTACGTGCTTACCACCTCCAATCCTTTTGCGTTCACCGGGAAAATCGTCGAGAAACAGGGTCCCGATCACTACCTGGTGCGCCAGGGAACGGTTACAACCTGCGAACTGCCCCATCCCAAGTGGCTCTTCGACGCCAAGCGCATTTCGGTGGAGGTGGATGGCACTGCCAAAATCTACAACAGCGACTTCCGTGTGATGGGAATGCCGGTGTTTTATTTTCCATTTGTCACGCATCCGGTCCAGAAACAGGAGCGCCATACCGGGCTGTTGATTCCGAGCTTCGGCAACTCATCCACCAAAGGATTAATCGCCGGCGATGCCGTGTACTGGGTCTTCAATCGTAGTATGGACGCGACGGTAGGCGCGGAATACTATTCGAAACGCGGATGGTTTCAACACGGAGAATTCCGCGCTCGTCCGAGTGACAGTTCCTTCCTGTATTTCAATTATCAAGGAATAGCGGATCGGGGCATCGGCAATCCACCGCAGGACCAGGGCGGCGAGGACGCACATTTTATGGCCGAGCGCGCCTTCGGAACTTTCCGCGGTGTTGCGAATGTCGATTATTTGAGTTCGTTCGTTTTCCGCATTGCCTTTACCGATGTGTACACCCAGGCCATCGACTCGGAAGTGCGATCGCAGATCTTTCTCTCCAATACGACCAACGGATTTCATTTCGATGCCCTGGCGGAACGCTATCAGGACTTCGAAATCTGCAATCCATCAACAGAAACAACTTGTCTCACGCTTACCCAGACCGAACTGGTCCGGATCTTGCATACGCCGAGTTTCTTCATCTCGGGTGAGGAGCGGCAGTTGGGAAATACGCCGTTGTACTGGTCGTTCGAGAGCGCGGCCGAAGGTCTGCAGCGGCGCCAGATCGGGTTCCGCACCGCTGCCCTGGTGGGCAGGTTCGATTTCGCGCCCTCCCTTTCGATGCCCCTGCAATGGCGAGGATGGTCGTTCCGTCCCGCACTTACGTTAAGAGACACGCTATACACCGAACAGGGCAATGCGGCAATTTCTACAACCGCGGTCGACGACAACCTTAATCGCAAATCGCTGGAGACTTCGGTTGAGCTGCGCCCACCTGCATGGTCGCGAGTTTTCGAACACCCGTGGCTCGGCCGCAAATGGAAGCACGTGATTGAACCGCGTATGCGGTATGACTACGTCACCGGTGTAAATAACTTTGCCGATATTCTGCGTTTCGATTCCACCGACATCCTCACCAATACCAATGAGGTCGAGTATTCGTTGGTAAATCGTATTTACGCAAAGCGGATGGAATCGGACGTCAAAGATTGCGACGTTGCCGCCATGAGCACGCTGACCATCGGCGGCGTTCCGCAAGTCGGCGCGGTTCCGTGGGAATTGCCTCCCTCGCCAGACACTCAACCGTGCGCCTCGGACCCGCGCGAGATACTCAGTTGGGAGATCGGACAGAAGTATTTCTTCGATCCCACCTTTGGGAATGCGCTGGCGGCCGGGCAGCGGAACGTATTCACGACAACGGCGGATTTCACGGGCATCGCATTTCTCAACGAACCGCGGCGCTTCGCCCCCCTCATTTCCCGCCTGCGCGTCGAAACCAGTCCGCGCACCAACACCGAGTGGGACTTGGACTATGACTTCCAAGCCGGCCGTCTGAATTCCAGCCTGGCGCTCGTCAACTATCATTATGGTAAGTTCACCGTTGGAGGAGGCGACGCGTTTCTGCGAATTCTCGACACTTTTTCGGGCACCCCACCGATAAATTGTGCCTTGCGCACCACTGCAACGAGCACGAACGTCTGCGAGTTTAACCAGTTTCGTGTCTTGTTTGGCTACGGGCAACTTAACAAGCGCGGAATAAGTGTCGCCACCAGCATCGGTTTTGACGCGAACCTTGGGTCACTGCAGTATGCGTCAGCCCAAACCAGTTACAACTGGGACTGCTGCGGCCTGAGCCTGGAGTATCGGCGCTTTGCGCTGGGATCGGTGCGCAACGAGAATCAATATCGTTTCTCTTTCACGCTCGCGAACGTCGGAGCATTCGGCAACCTAAGACGTCAGGAACGGCTCTATTAGTTGGAGTTCTCAGTTCTCAGAAACATCCGAATTGCTAATTACTGAGAACTGAGAACTGAGAACCGGGAACTGAGAACTCGTTTCTGGGATAATAGTAATCGTGAATACGGCAACCGCCGCCACGCTTGATTTGAAGGCTGAGCGCTTGCGCCAAATCCTCGCCGGCCGCGCGGGCTTGATCGTTGCCTATTCCGGTGGGGTGGACTCTGCTTTTCTTGCCTGGACGGCTCATGAAGTACTTGGCGGAGAGATGGTCGCTGTCATTGCCGACTCGGCCAGTCTGGCACGAACTCATCTCGAAGACGCACTCGCCTTTGCCCGCGAGCGCGGAATCCCCATCGAAATGGTGGAAACGCAGGAACTGAAAAATCCTGCGTATATTCGCAACGACGCCATGCGCTGTTTTCACTGCAAAGACGAATTGTTCACCGTCCTCGAACGCTACCGCGAAGCCCGCGGTTTCGACGCCATCGCCTACGGAGTGAACGCCGACGATGAAGGCGATTTTCGTCCCGGTCAGCGGGCAGCCCATCTGCATCATGTTCTCGCCCCGCTGCTCGAGGCCGGCCTGAGCAAAGCCGAGATCCGGGAACTGGCGCGGCGCGCCGACTTGCGCGTGTGGGATAAGCCCGCATCCGCCTGTCTTTCCTCGCGACTGGAGTATGGGCGCGCGGTGACGCCCGAAGCCTTGAACGTCGTCGAGCGCGGAGAAGATGCGCTGAGGACCATGGGGTTCCGGCAATTCCGCGTTCGCCATCACGGGGAAATCGTACGCATTGAGATTGCGCGCGACGAACTGCCCCGCGCTTTGACTCCCGAGATGGCTCGCGAGTTCACCACTGTTTTCAAAAGACTGGGATTCAAGTTCGTTACGCTCGACCTGGAAGGATTTCGCTCCGGCTCGATGAATCAATTGCTGACCACCGAAGAATTGTTGCGAGGACAACTCTTGTAGAGACGCGGCTTGCGGCGTCTCTCTCGGCAAGGATCCATTACACGCGCGCGACACAAGCGTATCTCAAAGAGATTTAGCTCAGTGCCGACGGAGCCGCCAACGTGACTCCCGCTGCCGTGAGATAATCGAGAATCTTGCTCATGTCCAGGTGGTTTCGATTGATAATGGTGCGGCTCGCGTTCCTGGCTCTCTTACTGATCTGTCTGGGATGCTCGGCCCAATCTCCTCCCGCTACTTCTGCCGGTGCGATTCCGGACATCTCGCGCGCGATCGAGCGCGAGGTGCGGGCGCATTATTCTCTTTCTCCTGACGTGAAAGTGACATTGGGACCGCTCCGATCCAGTGAGTTTCCTAACTATGACGCCCTCACCGTGACTTTCGTCAGCCCCAACAAAAAGCAGGATTTCGAGTTTTTGCTTTCCCACGACCACAAGACGCTGGTTCGCATAACGAAGATGGATCTGACCTCCGATCCATATGCCGACATCATGAAGAAGATCGACGTCACGGGACGTCCCCAGCGGGGCGATAAAAACGCCAAGGTGACCGTCGTCAACTACGACGATTTCGAGTGTCCCTACTGTTCGCGCATGCACTCGACGCTTTTCCCCGGGATCTTCAAGGAGTACGGCGATCGCGTCGTTTTCATCTACAAGGATTATCCGCTCGAAGAAATTCATCCCTGGGCAGTGCACGCCGCTGTAAACGCGAATTGCCTGGCTGCGCAAAATAACGACGCGTATTGGGACTATGCCGATACCCTGCATGGCAATCAGGACGCGATCAAGGCAAAAGGCCGCGACGGTTGGAATGCGGAATTGGACAGGCTGGCCAGCGCGCAGGGACAGAGGCACAATCTCGACGTTTCGAAGCTGCAGGCATGCGTGAAGGCGCAGGATGAAAAGGCAGTGCGCGCCTCCATGCGCGAAGGAGAAAGCGTCGGAGTCGAAGCGACTCCAACGATGTTCGTGAACGGACAGAAGCTGGATGGAGCCGTGCCTGCGGATGAGGTGCGAGTCGCACTCGACCGGGCATTAAAAGACGCCGGAGTCGCGCCTCCGGAGCACAAGCCGGCCAAAGCGGAAGAAACCAAGGCGCCGCCGGGTGCACCATCGAAATAAAGAATTATTAATTTGCGATGATTTGCGATCTGTAATTGAAACTGCACCTGGTCAAGACGTTGCCAATTACAAATCGCCAATTATTGCCAATTACAAATTTTTCCGTAGATCGCCTGGATTTCTGGGTCGTTTCTGGTGGCGGAGGGGAGAACTTGACAAATCGAAACTGCTGGGCGCGAACAGCTCTGGTTATGCTGGGCGCGTGGATGTTGATTGGACTGTCGGCCTGCAACCGCAACAGCAGCGGCGGCGATGTTATGGCTTCGGTCAATGGGCGAAAGATTTATCGCAGCGAAGTCGACAAGTATTACTCCAACCAGACGGCCGGCTCCGATCAGCAGCCCACGGGCGAGCAGGCAGTGAGCCTCCGGCTGAGCATTCTGAATGAGTTGATCGAAACTGAAATCCTGATGCAGCGGGCGGAGAAACTTGGTCTGCTGGCGACCGACGAAGAAGTGGACCGCAAGCTGAATGAAATCAAGTCGCCCTACACCGCCGAAGAATTCAACAAGCGGCTGCAAGATAAAAAGATAACGGTGGACGATTTCAAGCGCGACCTGCGGCGCTCACTCACCCGCGACAAAGTGTTGAATAAGGAAATCACCTCGCGCATCAATATCACCGACCAGGACGTGACGGGCTACTACCACGATCATAAGGCGGAGTTCAACCTGATTGAAGCGCAGTATCATTTGGCCAAAATCATGGTTTCTGGAATGACGACCGGCCAGGTGCACAACCTGCAAAACAGCAAGGCGCAAAACGATGCCGACGCACGCAAAAAAATCCAGATGATCGCCAACCGCCTCGATAGCGGCGACGACTTCGCGACGCTGGCCATGAATTATTCCGAGGACCCGGAGACCAGCAACAATGGCGGCGATCTGGGGATGGCTCCCGAATCCGCGCTCAAGACCGCCGATCCCGCAACCCGCGAAGCGGTGATGAAGCTGAAACCGGGACAATATACGCCGGTGATTCCCATGATCAGTCCCACCAATCCTCAGCCCTACGCGTACATGATCGTGAAACTGATTGCGAAGGAACCGGCAGGTCAGCGGGACTTGAATGATCCCCGGGTGCAGCAGGCCATTCGCCAGCAATTGCGCGATCGCCGCGAGCAGTTATTGAAAGCCGCATATTACGAGAGCCTGCGCGACGACGCCAAAGTCACGAATTACTACGCGGAAGAAGTACTGAAGAATTTGGGAACGGCCAAGTAAGGACTCGGGCTCGTGTCAGGGCATCGCTTTAGCGATGTCGCAATCCGCGAAATCAGCAGCCACTTTAGGGGCTCGCTTTGAACAGCGCTATCCTTCCAGCTTCTTGGTCAATACTTCGTTCACCAGTTGCGGATTCGCTTGCCCCTTCGAAGCCTTCATCACCTGCCCCACAAAGAACCCGATCATCGTCTTCTTGCCCGCCCGATACTGCTCCACCTGCTTGGGATTCGCTGCGATCAAATCATCGGCGAGTTTCCCCAGCGCCGATGTATCCCGAGACTGCTCGGGACGCCCCTCTGCCTCATAAACAGCAGGAAAATCCTGGTTGCGCTCGAAACACAGATCGTAAAGATCCTTCAGCATTTTGCCGGAGATAGCGCCCGACTCGACCAGATCGGCCGAAGCCGTAATCCCAGCCATCGAAATCGGCGACTGCTCAAGTTCGAGGCCCTGCGTTTTCAGCCGCCCCAGTAATTCACTCTGCACAAGATTCGCGACACGCTTCGGATTTTTCGCCGTGCGGGCTGCGGACTCGAACTGATCCGCCATCGCACGCGTCAGCGTCAGCGTATGCGCGTCACCAGCAGTAATGCCATATTCCTTCATCATGCGCTGCCGGCGCGCTTCCGGAAGTTCAGGCAGGGTAGCGCGGATTGCCGCTTGCCATTTCTCATCGACCACCAGGGGAAGCAGATCCGGCTCCGGAAAATACCGGTAGTCATGCGCCTGCTCCTTCGATCGCATGCCGTAAGTCTTGCCTTCGTGCGGGTTGTAGAGGCGGGATTCCTGCGTGATCTTGCCGCCGGATTCGAGAATCTCGATGTGGCGCTCGATTTCGTACTCCAGCGCCTGCTTAACGAAGCGGAATGAGTTGACGTTCTTGACTTCGGTTTTGGTGCCGAAATCTTTCTGTCCACGAGGCCGCACGCTGATATTAGCGTCGCAGCGCAGCGAGCCTTCTTCCATATTGCAGTCGCTCACGCCGGTATAGAGGATGATTTCCTTAAGCCGTGTAAGGTACTCATAAGCTTCCTCGGGTGACCGCATGTCCGGCTCGCTGACAATTTCGGCCAGGGGCACGCCGGTACGGTTCAGATCAATAGCGGTCTTGTCAGCAGCGTCGGCAAAGCCCTCGTGGAGGCTCTTGCCGGCGTCTTCTTCGAGGTGCAGGCGCGTGATGCCGATTTTCTTTTTACTGCCCTTCGTCTTGCCTTCGTTTAGGTCGATTTCGATGAATCCAAACTCAGCCAGCGGCTTGTCATATTGCGAAATCTGATAGCCCTTGGGCAGGTCCGGGTAGAAATAATTTTTCCGCGCGAAGATGGAAACTTCGTTGATGCGGCATTGCAAAGCCATCGCCGCCAGAGCCGCGAACTCCACGGCCCTTTTATTCAACACCGGCAACGCTCCCGGAAGTCCGAGACATACTGGACACACATTCGTGTTAGGCGGATCGCCAAAACGAGTCGAACAAGAGCAAAAGATCTTCGAAGCGGTCAGCAGTTGCACGTGGACTTCAAGTCCGATGACCGGCTCGTACTTAGAGAGAACGTCCTGGGAAACGGCCGGAGTGGTCACCATATCGGGAAATTATAACTGGCTAGCTGGCGGAGCAACGGGCGTCTCGCCCGTCCCCGGGTTGGACAGCCGCCCTCGGTTTTCCAGCCCGAGCACAAGTAAGAAACCGCCGAATGCATTAGGTATTCTGAATATTCTGAATTTTGCCACAGCAGGAAGGAAAGCTACGGCCTCTTCACTTCCGGCGCGCTCAAATACTTCTCCATAGGAATCTCGAAGTACATCAGCTCATTGCCCTTTGCGTCATGCACGCCCATCACATAAAAACTGGCGCCGGCCAGCGGATTCGAGATGTCTTCAATATCGAAAAACAGAAACCCGCGCACGGTCGAATGCGGCTCCACGGCCTGGGCGCCAAATTGCGCCTGCTCGATTTCGTCCCATGTCTTGCGGTTCACGCCTCCCTTCACCTCCTTCTTCGGCAGCGGAATCGGTAATGTAATTCGGCCGTCATTCCGCGAAGGGTGTGAGAGCCTCCGCAGCAAATCGTCCATGGATGCGGGATACAGCTTGCTGCGATTCTTGGTATTTAACTGCGCCTTCATCCCGACCAGCGAGACGGGCTGATCGCCCTCATTCGTGATCACAAAAAAGACCGGCATGTAACCGTAGTTGCGGTAATTGACGCTGAAGATCGAGGCTTTGTCTTCCAGATCGTAGGGATCGACCGCCACTACCACTTTTTCCGCGGAATGATCGTCGTGGGCCGGGTAAGTGCCCGCGGGCTGCGCCACAGGCATCACGAACTCTTTGGCCGCGATTGCGCAAAGGCAGCAAAATAGTACAAAACTGCAGACTTCCGCAAGACACCGGCCTCGCGGCCTCGGCATGCGAGGGGATTTGTGCTCACCTGCATTACGCATAAGTGAATTATAGGATGCTGGATTGTTGGATGCCGTGGCCGTCAGTGGCGCTGTCTCGTACTACTCGAACATCGGATTTCGCTTCGCACATTTAGAATGGCATTTCTTCATGTACGTGCTCTACAGTGCGCTGCTCGCCTTCTTTCTGACGCTGACGCTGCCCTATTGGCTGCTGCAGATGATGCGGCACGGCAAGTACCGGGCGGGTCTCGGCCAGAGGTTCGGCGCTGTTCCGCCCGCCCTCGTCTATGACAGAGACAAGCCTGCAATCTGGATTCACGCGGTCTCGGTGGGTGAGGTTGTGGCGTCGAGCATAGTCGTCGAGGCACTGCGGAAGAAATTACCGTCCCATCGGGTATTGATTTCGACGACCACCAGCACCGGACAAAAACTCGCGGCGCAGCGCTTCGGCGAGGGGAACGTGTTTTACTTTCCCCTGGATTTCGCCTTCGCCATCCGTCCCTACCTCGACGTTTTGCGTCCAGAACTCGTGGTCGTTGCGGAAACAGAGTTCTGGCCAAATTTCTTGCGGCTGGCCAAACGCAGCGGCGCTCGCATCGCCGTGATCAACTGCCGCATTTCAGACCGCTCCTTTCCCGGCTACAAGCGATTCCGCTTCTGGCTTCCCAGCCTGCTGGAGACGGCCCTGAGGAACGTGGATTGCTTCCTGGCGCAAACAGAAGAAGACCGGCGACGCCTCGTCGAGATCGGCGCGGACGTAACCAAGATCGCAGTGGCAGGCAATCTGAAATTCGATGTGGCGCCGCCAGCCTCGCCGAAGATCGTGGCGAGCCTGCGTGAGAGTTTCAACCGCTCCGGAGCGGAGCCGGTTCTGGTGTGTGGCAGCACGCTCGAGGATGAGGAAGGCGCGCTGCTTTCCACCTTTCGCAATATTCTGGTCAATCGTCCCAAAGCTGTGATGATCCTTGCACCGCGTCATCCGGAGCGTTTTGCCGAAGTTGCAGAACTGATCGAGACACTCGGCTTCCGCATGTGGCGGCGTTCCTTGTGGAGCGGCGAACCCCTGACGGGCGGCGTTTTTCTGGTTGATACGATTGGGGAACTGGCCGCGATTTATTCTTTGGCCACTATCGCGTTCGTCGGTGGCAGCCTGGTGCCGCGTGGGGGACACAACATTCTCGAGCCTGCTCTCTACGGCGTTCCGATTGTTACCGGCAATCATTATGAAAATTTTCGCGACGTCGTCAATTTCTTTGCCAGTCAAAATGCGGTGCGTATTGTCGGCCTGGCGGAGCTCCCTCTGGTCTTTATCGAACTGATCGAAAACAGCGACGAACGCGCTCGGCTCGGCCGCAACGCACTAGCGGCGCTCACATCGCAGCGCGGCGCCACGGAAAGAACGATTTCGGCTTTACTCCAGTTGATGGGCAACTCATCATGAATCCGCTAACTGGGATCTACGGTGCCGCCACCGCGCTGCGAAACAAGTTGTTCGATAGCGGCGTTCTCCCCTCGCGGCGGCTCCAGCAACCCGTGGTCAGCGTCGGAAATTTGTCGGCGGGCGGCGCCGGCAAAACTCCGTTTGTAATTATGCTGGGGGAACTGTTGAAGGCGCGCGGCATTCGCTTCGACGTGCTCTCGCGCGGTTATCGCCGTAAAAGCCGGGGCGCTCTGGTGGTCGATCCGGAAGGGAATGCTGCGGAGTTCGGCGATGAGCCGCTGCTGATCGCTCGACGCCTGCGTGTCCCGGTGATTGTCGGTGAAAGCCGCTACGAGGCCGGTCGGCTAGCCGAGCAAAAATTCCCAACACAGTTGCACATCCTCGACGATGGCTTTCAACACCGGTGGCTGGCGCGCAGTTTCGACATCGTGCTCATGGCGGAACGCGATTTTGACGACCGAATACTGCCCTCGGGACGGCTGCGCGAGCCGCTCTCGTCGCTGCAGCGCGCCGACGTTATCGTGCTGCCGGACGATTGTCCCGCGCCCAACATAGTAATCGAGCGTCTCACGCTGCAAGGGAACCTTATCTGGCGAATGCAGCGAAAAATCGTGCTTCCCGCTGCGCCTCCCGCACCAATTGTGTTTTGCGGTATCGCCAGGCCGCACCAGTTCTTTGCTCAGGTGCGCGCCGCGGGAATCTCGCCTGCGGCAGAGGTCGAGTTTCGCGACCACCACGCCTATGACAGAAATGATATCGAGCGCCTCCGCGCCATGCGAGGCACGCTTAACGCCGGCGGCTTCCTGACCACGGAAAAGGACGCGGTCAATCTGGGATCGTTGCAGGAAGAGCTCCAGCCATTCACGATCGCGGTGCCCAGCCTTACAATCGACCATGCCGATGACGTTGTGGGCACTATTTTAGCGAGAACCATTTTCGCAACAAGCGGGAACCAGAAGCCCCGCTCGTGAGAAAATCTTGAATTACGCATTCCGACTAAACGGTTGATGACAAAACATAATAAGGACAACGACCGCCTGCGCCTGCGAAAGATCGTCGAATCTTTTCCCAAGCTCACGGTCACGGTGCTAGCCGACCTGGTTGCCGACGAGTTCGTGTTTGGTGAAATTTCTCGCGTCTCCCGCGAGGCGCCGGTGCTGATCCTGAAGCACCGCGATCGTAAAATAATTCCCGGCGGCGGCGCGAATGCCATCTACAACCTGGCTGACCTCGGAGTGAGTGTCTTGCCAGTTGGGGTCGTGGGCGACGACGAGCCTGGCAAGCTGTTGCTGCGCGCTTTTCGCCACAAACGCATCCCGGTCAGCGGTGTGTTCAAAGACAAAAGCTGCACCACCGTGACCAAGACACGCATCCTGGCCGGATTCGCGCACACCGCCGGACAGCAGGTAGTCCGCCTTGATCGCGAGCCTGACGAAGGACCCAATTCGCATTTGCGCCGCGAATTGGTGCTTGCCGCCCGCGAATACACACGCGCCTCCGACGCCTTACTGGTCTCCGACTATGGATACGGTGCGGCGACACCGTCGCTGCTCAATGTGATTCGCGAAAAGCGCGGGATCGACAAAGTTCCCGTCACTCTCGACTCGCGCCATCGCATGCTCGAGTTTTCCAGCATCACTGCCGCAACCCCGAATGAATCTGAGGTGGAGGAAGGTTTGGGCATCCGCATTGGCAATGACTGGGAACGATTGGTGGCCGCCGGAGACCAGATCGCAAGTGCGATGAATTTGGAATCGCTGCTCATCACGCGTGGCAAAGACGGTATGGTGGTTTTCCCGCGCCGTCACAAGCCGGTGGATATTCCGATCTTCGGCAGCGATGAAGTTGCCGATGTGACCGGAGCCGGCGATACCGTGATCGCGACATTTACCGCTGCTTTGGCCGCAGGTGCATCCGCTGAAGAAGCTGCCCATCTGGCAAACTACGCCGGCGGCATCGTAGTGATGAAGCGCGGCACGGCCACGGTAAGCCAGCAGGAATTGCTGGAGGCGCTGGATAAGGCGCCGCCGGTGGCCCGAGAGCATTAGAGCATGGGAGGGGCTCGTGGGTGACGGGGCTCCGCCGGTTTTCGCATGATCGGATTGGAATCTTTGAGCACATCGCTTCATCAGAAGATCGTCTCCCGCGATGAACTGCGGCGCCGTGTCGCGAATTGGCGCCGCGACGGCGATCGCGTCACCTTGGCCAATGGATGCTTCGATCTCTTGCATGTCGGTCATGTACGCTATCTGCACGCGGCGCGCGAACTGGGTGGCAAACTGATTGTCGCGGTGAACGCCGATGCTTCCGTGCGCGCATTGAAAGGCGAAGGACGGCCCGTGATGCCGGCGGAAGAACGCGCAGAAATCCTGGCATCGCTGGCCGATGTGGACGCTGTCATTATTTTTCCAGAGAGCGACGTACGTGCCATTATTCGTGAAATTCGTCCCGATTTTCATGCTAAAGGCACCGACTACACGACGGACACCGTCCCCGAGCGCGACGAAGTCGAAGCCTGCGGAGGACGCGTCGTCATCGTAGGTGATCCCAAGAACCACTCGGCTACCGAGATCATTCATTCCCGCTTCCGGCTGCGGCCGCAAGAATCGTGAGGTGGCGCGGATATCGGCACGGGCTGCAGCCAGGCCCAACGCGAGAAGCGCGACCGGCGCGACAAGAATGACTGGCTCCTTTTCTTCCCCCGATGGCAAGCCTCGCTTCGATAGCCTGCTCATCGTGCGTCTCAGCGCCATGGGTGACATCATTCACACGCTGCCGGCGGCCACCGCGCTGCGCCACGCCTTTCCCGATGCGACCCTGGGATGGCTGGTTGAAGAACGCTGGGCGGAATTGCTGTGCACGTTGCGCTATCCGCGTTCGGGGCCGCGCTCAGCGCAACGGCCGCTGGTTGACCGCGTACATACAGTCAACACAGCGGAGTGGCGCCGCGCATTGTTCTCATTCAACACCTGGCAGCAGATGGCGGTGGGCTTGAGTGAGTTGCGCGGAATTCGATATGACGCGGTGATTGATTTTCAGGGCGCGGTACGTTCGGCGCTGCTGGCACGCTGGTCGGGCGCGTCCATAGTGTATGGAAGCTCTCAACCGCGCGAGAATGCTGCCAGCATGTTTTACACGCGAAGTATGCTCGGGAAGACGAGCGGCGCGCATGTCGTCCAGGAGTTACTGGCGCTTGCGGGAGGGTTGATTCCAACCACCACGATGGAAACTCACGTGGAGTTTCCCGTGGATCCGGATGCAGAGGCCAGGATCACCGGCCTGACGGGTGATTGGAAGAGCTTCGCAATTCTCAATCCTGGCGCGGGCTGGGGAGCCAAGAGGTGGCCGGCCGAGCGCTACGGACAGGTTGCGAGGAAACTCGCGAAAGATGGTTTGCGATCGCTCATAAACTACGGCCCGGGAGAAGAACAGTTAGCCGTGGCCGTGGAAACCGCTAGCGAGGGGGCTGCGGGAAAAATTTCCTGTTCGATTTCCGAGTTGATCGCCCTCACGCGACGGGCGTGCCTCTTCGTCGGCGGCGATACTGGGCCCATGCACTTGGCGTCCGCTCTACAAGTCCCGGTAGTGGCCATCTTTGGTCCAACGAATCCGGCGCGCAACGGCCCATTCGGGACGCGATCGGTTGTTCTGCGAAGCGCCAGCAGTATGACCGATCACACCCGGCGCCGTGAGCCGGAACCGGGTTTGCTCGAAATCAGTGTCGGCGAAGTCGTAGCAGCAGCGTGTGAGTTGTTGCAGAATCGTAGTGCAGAACCAAAGTGATTGAGGCCTCACAATCCGGATTGCAACCTTCACGGACTGCACTCGACACCTGGTCGCGAGTGGCCCGTCGCATCCGCGTGCCCTTGGGGTTTATTTTTGCGATTGTTTATATCTGGCTGGCGCGGCCCACAAAAACTTCGCTCATCGCGGGCGCATTGGTGTTGCTTCCGGGCCTCCTGTTGCGCGGTCTCGCTTCCGGCCACGTACAGAAAGACAAGCAACTCACCACCAGCGGTCCCTATGCCTACACGCGCAACCCTCTGTACCTGGGTTCGCTGATGCTGGCCGCGGGCTTCGCCATCGCCGCACTCAGTTGGACGATTGTGGCGATCATGCTCGCAATGTTCGCCGCGATCTACATTCCGGTCATTGCCGGCGAAGAGCGTTACCTGCGACAGACGTTTCCCGATTACGACGACTACGCGCGCTACGTGCCGCGCCTGCTGTTTCGCCTCAGGCCATATGGCAGCCAGCAGAGTGCATACTCCTCCGCGCGCTATTGGGGGCATCGCGAATACCAGGCCAGCATCGGCTGCCTGGTTATGTTGACCATTCTTGTCATCAAGTTGCTGTGGTAGTCTGCCGTGAAGCATGAGCCGTTTACTTCAGGGATTGAAGCTTGTGTTTTCCCGCTCGGGTGGCGCGGCTGAAATCACACGCTGTCAAGGAGTTCCTGCATATGCCGCCGCGGCATTGATTTCATCGCTGGACCATTTCGCCGATAAGAGACAGATTTGTTTTCGCTTCCTGCTGGCGCCGGTTGGCTTCTTGTGTTTCCTCATCGCTCCGCTGTCACCGCAGCAGCCCGGGCCTGCAGCCTCCGTCGGTCCCGCTCCCCACCAGACAGCGATTATGCCTCCACGTCCCAATTATCTTTTCCCGGATGGCCGAAGCTACGTCTACTCGGCGGAGTGGCATCTGATCACCGCCGGCACCGGCGTGGTGAGAATGGATGCTGCCGGCAACGAGCGCAAAGTCACCGCGACCGCCGAGTCTTCCGGAGCCGTCAACGTTATCTTTCCCGTGCACGACCGGTTTGAGTCGCATTTCGACCCGCGAACATTCTGTTCGCTCTCGATCTTCAAGCATAGCGAGGAAGGCTCGCACAAACGCGAGACTTCGATCCACTTCGATTACGCGCACAAAAGAACGACGCTCGATGAAAAGAACCTGAAGACCGGCGAGACCAAGCACGTTGAAAACGATCTTGCCAGCTGCGCCACCGACGTCATCACCGGCTTCTACTATTTGCAGTCGCTGCCGTTGTTAATGGGTGCCACCTACGAGTTCCCAATCAATGACGGAAAGACCGCGATGGTCCGCGCCACCGTGGAGAAGCGTGAGCGGATCAAAGTGCCCGCTGGAACGTTCCCGACGGTGCTGGTGACTGCCGAAGCCACTTCCGGCTCTCTGAAGTCGAAAGGCAAAGTATGGGTGTGGTATTCCGACGATGCAAATCACACGCCCGTGCAAATGCGCGCCAAGCTGGGCTGGGGAACACTTCTGTTTCGCCTGCAGAGGATCGAAAAGTAAGCCTTGTAACTGGCAATTTGTAACTTGCAATTTCAAGAACGGGATATCTCCAACTCTCCCACCGGCATCGCATGCCCCCAAAACGCGAGACCTGAGCTGATTTTGGGACTGGGGCGGCCTAGATGAAAATCTTTTCACACATCATTAAATTTGGCGCAAAGAGATAGAGATGGTGTAAGATTCCTCGCGCCTCCGGTTGACTTCAAAAACGGAGACCGGCAAACGAGCGCCCGCTGTTGAGAACGGCGCTCCACCTTGTTCGAAAACAGACCCCACTGAAAAGCGGAACAGCCGCGACGCGGACGATCCGGCAGTTACGCTGATTGTCGTGCACCAACGTCCGCCATCACGACCCAACGTGAAATGGAAATCCTGGGAACGACTACATAAGGAGAACGATATGCGATACGGCGAATCAACCAATTCCGCTGCCAGAGCTTGGAGTGTTCCATGCCTCCTGATCTTCGCGCTGTCCGTGTTCATCTCACTGCCCGCATTGGCCCAAGCCCCGGCCGCTACCGATCATGCGCCCGCTCCGGTCAATCTCCGCAATACCGCGCTCGCCCATTCGAATACGCCGCAAGAGGTCACCAACGGGACGGCTGTTGTTCTCGGCCGCTATAACCCGGCTGGCATGCTCCGCCTGGTGCTGGGACTGACTCCGCCGAAAATGGCCGAGGAAGAGGAGTTCCTGCGGCAACTGCAGGACAAGAAGTCTTCCAACTACCATAAGTTCCTGACGCGCGCGCAGTGGGATGCGCGCTTTGCCCCTTCGGCGCAGGATGAACAAGCCGTCGTCGATTGGGCCACCAGCAATGGCTTGACGGTAACCAAGCGCTATCCGAATCGGCTCATCGTGGATGTGCAAGGAACCTCGGCAGCCATCGAAAATGCCTTTGCCGTCCAGATCAATAGTTATCAGGTAGGAGAGAACACTGAGTTTTCGAACGACCGCGATCCGGCGATCCCGGCGAGCCTGGTGAACATTCTGCAATCGGTCGGCGGATTAAACAGCATTCAGCGTGTCCACGCCGCGCACGAGGGCAATATACGCCAGATCAGCCCAGATTATGCCCCAGGACCTGCGTCCTCTATAGGCGCGGGGATGCACGCCGACGCCAACAAAGCCGCTTATGCCCAGGCACTAAAGGCCGCCAAGGAAGAAGCAAAGGGCGTCACCAGCGCGGTTAAGGGAGAGAACCCCGCCACTGGCGTGATTCCCGATATCACGAACGGTTACATCGATCCTACGGACATCTATAGTTCGTACGGCTATGACTTTGACGCGCTGCAAAATCTTGGCCATTGCTGCAATCCGACCGGCAACAGCGGCGGCACAACCCCCACAACGTCGATCGGAATCGCCACGGCCGGTGATTTTGCCGACAGCGATATACTGGGCTTTCAATCGCAGTATCCATATCTCGCCTACCATTATTTCCGCTATTACATCGACGGCACGCCCTCGTGCTGCAACGATGAAACTACCCTCGATACGGAGTGGTCGATCGCTACCTCGAACAGCTTCGGCTCATATCAGGACACCGCGAGTGTCTATGTCTATGAAGGGGCGAACACCCTGCTCTCAACTTTCACCGACGTTTATAACACGATGTACAGCACCGGCAGCGCCCGCGTCTTTACCACCAGTTGGGGATGCGCCGAGATTGTTTGCTCTTCCAGTGGCACCATGAACACGGATCACGCGATCTTCAATTCCATGCTCGGCGTCGGCTGGACGCTGATGGCGGCTTCAGACGATGCCGGTGCGACGGCCGCCTGCGACGCCGCCGACCGGGTCGAGTATCCCGCGTCGGACCCCGATCTGGTTGCGGTCGGAGGCACCAGCCTCGCGTTCTACACGGACGGTGTTTTCGACTTCGAGACCGCTTGGCAAGGGTCGACCGCTACCGGGGCGTGTTCCCATAACGGTGGAGGCTCGGGGGGCGGCTGCAGCGCTTACTGGGGTGCTCCCGGCTATCAGTCGAGTCCGTATTGCGGCAGCAGTAGCCGCAGTGTGCCCGACATAGCGCTCAACGCCGGTTATGGACAGAACTACTACTTCAGCGGTGGCTTGCATGGAGTCGGCGGAACTAGTATCGCTTCCCCACAAGTCGCTGGATTCATGGCGCAGGAAGATGCCTATCTTTTGTACTTCGGCAACATTTGCGGGGTAGGCAACGGCACCCTGCCCTGCGCCCCGATGGGTGAAGTAAACTACTCAATCTATTACGAAGGTTACACCGGTGACTATGCGCCTCACTACCCCTTCTACGATATTTTGACGGGCTGCAACGATAATGACATTACCGTGAAATACGGGCTCGGGTACTACTGCGCCGGCACCGGCTATGATGCCATTACCGGCTGGGGATCCTTTAACGCGCTGCAAATGGCGTGGATGATTAACTATTCCACTGCGGCGGACGTAGGCGCGCCCTATATCGACTTTTTCGGGCCCACCACGGGGACATGGTACAACTCAGATCAAGAGGTCGATTGGATTGTGTTTGATACTGGCAACGGTTACCCCGCAACCGGCGTTGCCGGCTTCAGCCAGGCTTGGGATTATGACCCAGGCGACGTCTATAGCGAGGCCCATCAGGGAACGGGTAACTCCTTCTACAGCGGGCCTGAGTATCCCAACTCCTCGATCGGCTGTCTTGATTTCACAGGAGCAAACTGCGCGGGCTCGGTCGGACAGGGTTGCCACAACGTAAACGTGCGGGCGTGGGACAACATGGGATTAGGGCTGGCGGGTGGCGACAATACCTACGGCCCCATCTGCTATGACACAATTCCGCCTGTCAGCTCCGACAGCCTCAGTGGCACCAAGAGTGGCTCAACCTACACCAGCGCCGTCACGGTCACTCTCAGCGCCAGCGATCCCGGATATCCATCCACCGGGAGCGGCATCGCCACCATTACTTACCAGGTCGACGGGGGAACAGCTACGACATACAGCGGACCCTTCATGGTGACGAAGGGTGGCTCTAACAGCGTCTCCTTTTACAGCACCGACGTGGCGGGTAACGTGGGGGGCAAGAAATCGGCCAGCTTCACGATTACCACCGGCACTTCCACTAGTCTGACGTCGTCCCTGAATCCGGCGCCTACCGGCAAGTCGGTGGTATTTACGGCGGTCGTCACTCCGAACTTATCCGGCACGCCGACCGGGACGGTGACGTTCAAGGACGGCGCAACCGTCCTGGCCACCAAGACACTAGGCGGGGGAAAAGCAACCTACAGCACAACCACTCTGACGGCGGGCACCCATTCGATCACCGCTGTCTTCAACGGCTCTACCTACTTTACGGCTAGCACCTCCGCGGCGCTCAGCGAGAAGATCGAGAGCTCAACCGTCACGACGGTCACCTCCAACAAGAACCCATCGGAGTACGGCCAAAACGTCACCTTCACCGCCACCATAACGTTCACTGGATCTGGCTCGCCGACCGGCACCGTAACCTTTAAGAATGGTTCCGTGGTTCTCGGCACCAGTACCGTGAGCGCCAGCAAGGCCACCATCTCTACTTCGGCCTTAACGGTCGCAACCCATTCGATTACCGGCGTCTATTCCGGGGATTCGAACTTCATCGGCAGCACTTCAGCGGCGTTAAAGCAGGTGGTTAGCAAAGCAGCCACTTCCACAACCGTCGTCTCCTCGTTGAATCCGTCCACTTCCGGGCAGACGGTCACCTTTACCGCTACCGTGAAGTCCTCCACGACCGGAACTCCCGCCGGAACGGCGAACTTCATGGACGGGACTACGAAGCTGGGGGGGCACGCGCTGAGTGGTGGAATTGCGGCCTTCTCCACCGCGAAACTGACCGCTGGAACGCATAGCATCACCGTAGTTTATGTGGGCAATGCCGACTACACCACCAGCACCTCGCCAGTGCTGGACCAGGGGGTCAATCCATAGACTTGGATTGCACAGACCTGGAGAAAGAACAGGCGCCTTGCGCGGCGCGTCAGGTTGATCGGTCCCACGCTTCGTGCTCCGGAAGCGTGGGACGAACCTTTTGAGTATCTCGTCTAGAGCAGTTCTCGAGTTGCTATAAGAGGCATCTTGGAACGCGTAAGGCACGGCTCTTCAGCCGTAGCGCCCGGAGTTACAACCGGTTCCAGCTTCACGGTTTGCCCGAAAAACTCGCCCTTGTGTTCTTGCTTTTGGGTGGTGTGTTTGCTTTTGAGTGGCGCAGCGGTTCACCGCCCCCATCTCTGGCCGGTTTTCACCGGCGGCTGTAAAGCCGCCGGGGTCATGCACTCTACACCATCATCGATTTGAATTCCCCTACACAGTTTGCTGGAAAGCGAAGGGAAGGCTACTGTAGTCGGAAGCGCTCGTTGATCAGCCGTCGCAGCCGCGGCCGGTAAAGGATGTCGTAAGCCAGCTCCTTATCCGGAAACATGTTCAGGGCGGCGCGACGCGCATTCGCGGCCATTTCGGCGGCCTCTTCCAGCGTCAGGTCGGGGTCCTGGCTGATCACCGACATCACCATGCTCATCATCACCTGCAGGCGCCGCAGTCTTCGAGCCTCCTCTACCTGCTCGTTGTGCTCTCCGCCTGGCTGGTCGGTCGGTTGAACTTCCATACTGCCCCCCGTGCTTGGTTAGAAGAAGAACTTTAACGCTGCTATAGATGCTCTTAAGATGACCTTCTTAAGATGTCGCCCCCCATTCCCGTGTTGCGCCCCAAACCCTCATTGTGCCATCTTTCGCCGGCGAATCAACCCCACCTTGGGCCTACTCCTTTGTGGCAGGGAAGACAGAGGTATAGTGGCTGCCGTAATCTGTTACAAGACTAATCGTAATCTGTTAAAAGACTAATACGGAGGATGCATGCCAGAAACCGCCAACCCCTCGCCGAAACCCGAGCCGAACGAGAAGCTCCTGAAGATTTTCGACACCGAACAGGAGAGCGAAGCCATCGTCGTCCAGGGCTTGTTGGAATCCGCCGGCATCGAATCGGACTTGAAATCCATTGACGCCGTCCAGAATGCCTTCCCCGGTGTTGGTGGCACAGTCCTGCTGGTGCGCGAAGAAGACGCACCCGAAGCCGAAAAAATTATCGACGCTTACCGCAAACTGCCGCCACTGGATGACGAAACCGCCGTTTAGCGGGTGAATTTTTCCGTAAGTTGTAGAGTCGTGCCCTTTCCGTTCGTACTGGACCTTATCCACGGTTGTCCCGAGAGGGGGCAAGCCGGTCTCCACACGGAATTTTTCGAAGTCTACGAAGCGACCCGTTCAACAGAGTCAGCCGATAGGCTCGGCCGACGGCGGTAGCGGAGGCGCTTGGAATGGCGGCGGGGATTCTGGAACTGGCGGAGACATCGGCACCGCAGGCGGTGCCGGATTCAGCAGCGCGTCGAGATTCGGATATCGAGCGGCGAGGAAGTACATCGCGTAGGCCGGGAAGAAAATAGTACCTGGCACGCACACCAGAGCGATCAGGTAAATGAGCAAAAGAAATAGCATGGTTCCGAAGACAATCGCCAAGCTGATTGTCGTCACGCTCCATCCCAACCCGGCCGCTCGGCCTGCCACCACGGCAATGATGGCCGGGATCACGACGAACAGTGCCGGGATGACCGCGACGATGGTGAACAGGATGGTTGCCGCTATCGAAAGCACCAGCTTGAGCAGCAGGTATATAGCGAATCGTCCCTTCTCCGGCCGGATCATCGCCAGCAAACGGTGCCAGCCGTCGGCAAAATCGAGATCATCCAGAGCCATGATGGGCACCAGAAAATCTCTGGCCAGCACCTGAACCACAGCGGCTGTGAGCGCGAACAGCAGTACCAGGCCGACGGCCAGAATCACACCGACAATCAAGCGCCCGAGGTGCTCCCGCAGATGTGTGGCCCAGCCCGCGGCCAAAGCCATGGCCACTGGGATGCCCACGAGAACCAGGAAAAACATCCAGACCGCAATCTGGAATACGATCTGCCACAAAAAGAATCGGCCGCCGGCGCGACGCCATTTTTGCCAGCCTTCGCCAATCGAACAGTGCCGGCGCAGAACCGAGTCGAACAGGATGAAGCGGAAGACGCTGTTGATGTAAAGGAAGACGAACGCCAGCACGATTGCGACAAAAATTCCGACCACGATTAGTCCGATGAACTGCGCGATGTGTTCGGAGATTTGCGAGGAATTAAAGGGAGGCCATCCCGACGGCAGGCTGAAATATGACAGAAACTCACTGTCGTTTTTGTGAGGGACTCGAGGCCAGCTGCTGCCCATGTTTCCGAAGTTGCAGCCGCCGACGTGCAGTTCGGCCGCGAGAATTCCAACCAGCGCCAGCCGCGCCCATTGCCCCCAGCGGAAATTGGTGAAGAGCTGGGTCCGCGTGTGCTGCAGGGCGGGTTGTACACAATCGACGGCAGAAACCGGCACGGATCCAACCTTTCTTACATCAGCACCCTAATGGGAATCTTGAAAAAAAACAATATGAACCTGTCAGTCACTCTCCAGGTTCGGTAGTGGCTCATTTTGAAGGGCACATTCCCCCAGCGGCTGAAGCCGCCATCGATTTTGCGCCAGTTACGGCACGGCTGAAGCCGTGCCCTTTCAAAACAAAATCAAACTGATCCACTACTCCAGATTGTCACCCGACTTTGAGCGGCGCCGCAGAAGAGGGATCGGGAGTTTGCTCAATACACCGGCCATACCACCGGTCGAACTCGCGCAATGCCAGTTCGCACTGTTGACGGTGGCGTTCCTTCCGGTCGCGTATGGGTGCGTGGAGCGGGGGCAATAGGTCGAATGTAATATTCGCCGGCTGAAAGTTTTTCTTGTCTGCCTGGGTTATGTAGTGGACGAGCGAGCCAAACGCGGTGACTCGCGGCGGAGGAATTGGCTCGCCGCCGATGACCAGCGCGGCCGCATTGATTCCTGCCATCAATCCGGTCGCGATCGATTCGACGTAGCCTTCCACGCCGCAGATCTGTCCCGCGAACAGCACATAGGGATGAACCTTCATTTGCAGTGTCGGGTTCAGCAGCGCCGGTGCATTGATATACGTGTTGCGATGAATCTGTCCGTAGCGCAGAAAGCGCGCGTTTTCGAGGCCTGGAATCAAGTTCAGCACGCGCGCCTGCTCGCCAAATTTCAGGTGATTCTGGAAGCCGACAAGATTGTAGGAATCGGCGCGCAGATTCTCCTGCCGCAATTGCACGACGGCATACGGCATGCGGCCGGTGCGCGGGTCCTTGAGCCCCACCGGCTTCATGGGCCCGAAGCGCAGCGTGTCGCGCCCCCGCCGGGCGATCTCTTCAATTGGAAGGCAACTTTCGAAGTAATTCAGATTTTCCCAGTCTTTCTGCTCGACCGATTGCGCCGCGAGCAGCGCGTCATAGAACTGGTCGTACTCTTCTTTCGACATCGGACAGTTGATGTAGTCGGCCGACCCTTTGTCATAGCGGGCCGCCAGGTACACCTTGCTCATAACGATGGAATCGGCTTCGACAATGGGACTGATCGAATCGTAAAAATAAAGGTGGCCGTTGCCAGAGTTTGCTGAACACAGACGCGCAATTTCGCAAGAGAGCGCATCCGAGGTCAGCGGACCAGTAGCTATGATCGTCAGCTGCCCTTGCTCTATCTCCGTGGCTTCCTCGCGGCGAATGGCGATGAGTGGTTCGTGTGAAATCGCCTCGGTCACCCTGCGTGAAAACTCAGCTCGATCGACGGCCAGAGCGTGTCCGGCGGGCACTGCCGTATCCCGCGCGATTTCGAGCAGCAGCGAACCGGCGCGCCGCATTTCCTCCTTCAGCAGCCATGGCGCAGTATTCTCGCTCGCGGATTTCAGGGAATTCGAGCAGACCAATTCCGCGAAGTTCTCGGTCTGGTGAGCTGGAGTTGTGCGCACGGGCCGCATTTCGAATAATTCGACCGCGACGCCGCGCCGCGCACACTGCCACGCCGCTTCCGATCCCGCCAGGCCCGCGCCGATGATGCGAACTTTTTTCATGTAAGTCTTCTGCAAGCCTGTGCAACTTCATGCGACTGCAGCGTGTATTGCCGAATCTGTTTATTATAGGGCGCACCACCCAGGAGAGAGTTCCATGGCTCGAATCAGTCTGATTGAACCTGCGCAAGCCAGCCCGGAAGTTAAAGAAATCTACGACAGCAAGCTGAAAGGCAAGCCGGGCAGCATCCAGAAAGCGCTGGCACATCGTCCGGCCATGCTCGGTAAGTTTCTGGAATTCTATGCCAGCGTGGGACGTTCGCTCGATCGCAAGGTGTATGAGGCCGTATATCTGCGAGTCTCGCTGATCAACGGATGCCATTACTGCACGCAGCACCACATCCAGGGCGCGAAACGCGCCGCACTCACGCCGGAGCAGATGAAAGCATTGGCGGATGGAAACTACTCGGGATTTACTGCGTCCGAGCAGGCGCCGCTTCGCTATGCGGAAAAGCTGACACGCACTCCCCACGCCGCCAGCGACTCCGACTTCGCGGAACTCAAGAAACATTTTTCCGACGAGCAGATTGTCGATCTGCATATGTTGATCGGATTAGCAAACCTAACCAACCGCGTGACGGGACCGCTGGCATTGGAGGTCGAGTTCCCGGAAGAGAAAATCTAGGTGACCTCTGACGAGGAGCAAAGGGCCGGCGCCACACGGTCAGAGAATTACTCGCTCGTCTCCCATTCTTCGTGTCACGTGCTCGCGATCCAGATATTCGAGCAGTGGAATTGCGTATTTGCGGCTGACTCCTGTCATGTCTTTGAAGCGGCCTACGTCAATTTTTCGCTCGGTATTTTTGAGCGCTCCGATCCTCCGACGAAGATCGGTGAGCGCGCTGTGGTGGAAGACCAGATCTTCAGAGATCTTGATCAGAACCTTGTCGCGCAAAAGCAGAGTGACAATCTTCTGGGCGCGAATTTTATCGACCTTCAGACCCGCTAGCACTTCTTTCAGTGAGGGAACTTTCAACCCGGCAAAAGCGAAGGCCTGCTCAATCGTCTGCTTCGACTCGGCTTCTTCGTCTTTCATGATCACGCCGCGGCCGGGCAGGCGGACCAGTTCGCCGGCGACTTCCAGTTTCTTTTCTTCCGTTAATTTGCCCAGCACACCATAAAACACCTCGGGACCCAGATTGACCCGATCGCGCAGCTCTTCCTTGCTCATCCCGGCTACGAGAGGATTGGCATCGTGGAATTTCTTCAGGGCCTGAAGTACATCTGTCTTTACTTCCGCGAAAGCTGCGGGTGCAACAAACACCTCATTGCACCACACTAATCCTGCATTGACGGCCAGTTTTGACGATTCATACTGCCGGATGTTCATTTGGCCGGGGATCTCATCCAGGCGCAGACCGATTGCCCCTCGCCGCGCCACGCGCGCCGCCAGTGCTTGTTCGGGAGAGCCATCGCGCATGACCTTAAGAAATGCGAGCGTATCTTCTGCACGTTGCTTGCGTGTAATAGGCGATGCGTCGAGCACGATGCCTCCGCCGATGGTTACTACCGGGGAAAACTGACGCACGATGAAACGATCTCCGGGCAGAAGCAGCATGGGTTCTCCGAATCGCAGCTGCGCATACGCTTCGTTGCCTGGCTTCAGCTGCTTAGTTCCATAGAGCCGAGCTTCCGCAATCATTTCCGTCGTGTAGGCATGAAAGTGTACGCGCGCGCCATCCTTCAGAGGCTTGGCTGAAGGAAGCAGGGAAAGGAGCGCATCGACTCGCGAGGTGGTATGAAAAGTATCCGCGGTCGCGAGCGTCATTCCGCGTGACAGTTCTTCGGTAGCAATGCCGGCAAGGTTGAGTGCGGTGCGCTCGCCTGCACCGGCGGCTTCGGCCGGCGAGCCGTGAACCTGAACGCCGCGAACCCGCACCCGTTTGCCGGCGGGAAACACTTCGAGTTCTTCGTCGTCGGATTTGCGAATCGTCCCGGCAACGAGCGTGCCTGTGATGACGGTGCCGAAGCCCTTCATGGTAAACACGCGATCGATGGGAAGTCGAGCCAGCGCGGCCGAGTCTTTCGCCGTAACTTCAGACGCGATTTTCGCGAGCGCGGATTTCAACTCGTCCAGGCCGGCGCCTGTCAACGAGCTCACCGCGACTATGGGCGAGTTCGACGGATCTAGAGTCGCATCGAGGAAAGAGCCGCGCACATAGTCTCCCACTTCCAGTCGCACCACTTCGAGCGTTTCCGCATCCACCGCATCGGATTTTGTGAGTACAGTAATGCCCTTGCGGACCGCAAGAAGCCGGCAGATATCGAAATGTTCGCGAGTCTGCGGCTTGATCCCTTCATCGGCCGCGATTACCAGCAGCACCAGGTCGATGCCTCCAATACCGGCGAGCATGTTACGCACAAAGCGCTCGTGGCCGGGGACATCGACGAATCCCAGGCGAATTCTGCTGCCGTCGGCGGCGGGAAGTTCGAGGTGGGCAAACCCGATGTCAATCGTGATGCCTCGCCGCTTTTCTTCTTCCAGTCGGTCGGCATCGATGCCGGTCAGGGCTTTGACGAGCGACGTCTTGCCGTGATCGATATGTCCGGCGGTGCCGACGATGACAGACTTCATCAGCGACAGTATAGACGGGCGGATTGGAATCTCTGGTTGGGCCGATTCAAATTCCGCATGCGAAAACCCTGAGGAGATGCGACAATAAACATTCCCCGATGACCACCTCTGCGATTGCTGCTGTTACGCCGGAGATGATCCGGGAGCACGGCCTCATTCCGGAAGAATTCGAAAAAATCAAGCAGCTGCTCGGTGGACGCGAACCCACGCCGACCGAACTCGGCATCTTCAGCGTGATGTGGAGCGAGCATTGCTCCTATAAATCGTCGCGCGTGCACCTGAAGCGTCTGCCCACGCGCAGCAAGTTCGTGGTACAGGGGCCGGGCGAGAATGCCGGCATCGTCGACATTGGCGACGGATGGGCCTGCGCGTTCAAAATCGAGTCGCACAATCATCCGTCATTTATCGAACCATTTCAGGGAGCTGCCACGGGCGTGGGTGGGATTCTGCGCGACATTTTCACCATGGGCGCGCGCCCAGTGGCGGTGATGGATTCGCTGCGCTTTGGGCCGATATCGTCGGAAGCCCAGCTGCGCCCGGCTGGACAGCCGGGGGCGGCTGTCCCTACACAGGCGGAAATTCACAAGAATCATTCCCTCATGGAGGGCGTCGTTGCCGGCGTCGCTTCTTATTCCAACTGTTTCGGCGTTCCCAACCTCGGCGGGGAAGTGAAGTTCGAGCCCTGCTATTCCAGTAATCCGCTGGTAAACGCGTTCGCTCTTGGGCTGGTCCGGCGCGACCAGATCTTTTACGGACGCGCCTCGGGCGTGGGGAATCCCGTAATTTATGTAGGCTCGAAGACCGGGCGCGACGGTATCCACGGCGCGACAATGGCGAGCGAGGAGTTCAGTGAAGGCTCGGAGGCCAAGCGGCCTAACGTTCAAGTTGGAGATCCATTTCTCGAAAAGTTGTTGCTGGAAGCCTGTCTCGACGCCATGCAAACCGGCGCAATCGTCGGAATACAGGATATGGGCGCTGCCGGGCTGACCTGCTCGACCTGCGAGATGGGCGCGCGCGGCGGTACGGGCGTCGAAATCGAACTGGATCGAGTTCCGCAACGCGAAACTGGCATGACGCCTTACGAGATCATGCTCAGCGAGTCGCAAGAGCGCATGCTGCTGGTCGCGCAGAAAGGCCGCGAAGACGAGGTCTTTCGCATCTTCGAGAAGTGGGGACTGGATGCGGTGGAAATCGGCCGGGTCACTTCCGACGCGAAGATGCGCGTGCTCGAACACGGCGATGTGGTTGCTGAAATTCCAAACGCCGCTCTCACCGATGACGCTCCGGTGTATCAACGTCCGCTGGCGCGCTGGGAACCTCCGGTCGATCGGGAAATGCCGCAGCATATCCGGCTCGGCGACAAGGTAGAGTTCACGAACGAGCTTAAGCAGTTGCTTGCGAGCCCGAACATTTGCTCAAAGCGCTGGGTCTGGCAGCAATACGACCACATGGTGCAGACCAACACGGTCGAAGCGCCCGGAGCGGGCGATGCTGGCGTCATCCGCATTAAGGGCTCCAAGCGCGGACTGGCCATGGCGCTCGACGGCAACGGTCGCTGGTGCTATCTCGATCCTCGTCTCGGAGCCATGCACGCCGTTGCCGAAGCTGCCCGCAAAGTGGCTTGCGCGGGCGGGACTCCGATTGGCGCCACCAACTGCCTTAACTTCGGCAACCCCGAGAAGCCTCACATCATGTGGCAGTTTTCGCAGGTGATTGACGGCATCACCAAAGCCTGCGAGGAACTGGATACGCCGATTACCGGCGGCAATGTCAGCTTCTATAACGAAACGCTCGGCGAGGGAATTTATCCGACCCCGGTAATCGGAGTAGTGGGCCTTCTCGAAGAAGTCCACAAAACCGTGAAGATGCATTTCGCCGCAGCCGGACACGAGTCCCCAAGAAAGATTGTTTTGCTGCGCGCGAACGAAGCTGGGGACGCGGTCGACGCCGAGGTGGAGTTTGGGTCGTCAGAGTACGCGAAGGAAGTTCTCGGAGCGGTTTGGGGCTATCCTCCCGCACTGGATCTCGAAAGGGAGGCCACTCTGCAACGTGCTCTCATCGCCATAATCGAGGAGGGGCTGGTGGAGTCGGCGCACGACTGCGCCGATGGCGGGCTGGCCGTGGCGCTGGTGGAGGCGGCGCTGCCAGCCGGAGTCGGGCTGAGTGTCCGGCTATCTTCGCAGCAGGTTGCGCCCGAGTTTCTGCTGTTTGCAGAGGACGCCAGCCGCGTCGTATTGAGCTGCGACCCGAGACACCTGGCACGAATCCAACAGATAGCGGAAGAGTATGGCGTCTTCGCAGATGTGCTGGGGGGGACGGGGTCGGACAGGGTTGAGATTTCGGTCGATGGCCAGCCGGTGATTTCTGCCGGCTTCGCCGAGTTACGGGAAGCATACGAGGGCGCGCTGGAGAAGGTGCTTAGGACAGAGGCGCTCACGACGGCTACCGATTGAAGGATGGTCAATTTGGGGAATTCGGTTTCCCTCGTAAGGAGACAGTCATGGATTTTCTTGACGAAGCGATCGCGAAACTCTCTTCAACTCCTCAGCGGGTGAAAGAACTCGCTGACGGACTTTCAGAGAACCAACTCTCCTGGAGAGCTGTGCCCGAAAGCTTTTCGGTGCTCGAGAACATTCTGCACTTGCGGGACATCGATGTCGAGGGTTACGAACACCGGATTCGTCTGATTCTGAGCGAGGACAGACCGATGCTGCCGGATGTCGATGGCAGAAAACTGGCGCGGGAGCGCGATTACAACACGCAGCCCGTCGAGCCGGCTCTGCAGGATTTGCGACGCTCACGCGCGGCGAGCATGCAGAGGCTCAAAGGCTGTTCACCGGCGGATCTGCAACGTAAAGCGGAGATGCAAGGCGTTGGGATCATTAACCTGCAGCGATTGCTGGAACTCTGGATCGACCATGACCGCGGTCACATCGCCGACCTTGTAGAGCTGCGAAGAGCAATTGAGACCGGGAGTAGGCCATCTTTTGCGCGACACCAGGCGGCATAAGCCTTGAAGGCTGGGAGCTAAATGTTGATTTCCGACAAATTTCGCGAGGAATGTGGTGTCGTCGCCATCCACGCCCATCCCGAGGCGGAGAAGCTTGCCTATCTCGGACTGCACGCCCTGCAGCATCGCGGACAGGAATCGGCGGGCATCGTTACCTCCGACGGCGAGCGGCTGCGTCAGCACAAGGCCATGGGTCTGGTCGCCGACATTTTCAGCCACGAGGTTCTGGCTTCGCTGCGCGGCGTTCTTGCGATCGGCCACACCCGCTATTCGACCGCCGGCGATTCGGCTTTGTTGAACGCCCAGCCCATCATGGTGCAGTCGAACAAGGGAACGATCGCGATCGCTCACAATGGCAACCTCGTAAACGCGCTGGCGATTCGCGCCAAGTTGGAGGGCCAGGGCTCGATCTTCCAGACCAATAGCGACACCGAAGTGCTGGTACATCTGATCGCGCTCTCGCGCGAGGAGACCCTGCCCGATGCCATTGCCGACGCGCTGCGCCGCGTGGAAGGCGCATTTTCGCTGGTCATGATCAGCCGCGACCGTATCTTTGCCGCCCGCGATCCGCGAGGCTTCCGGCCGCTGGCCATGGGGCGAATCCCGGCTCTTACCAGCGAAAAAAAAGACACGATCGTGTTTGCCTCGGAAACCTGCGCTTTTGATTTGCTTGGCGCCACTTACGAACGCGACGTCAAGCCCGGCGAACTCGTCATTGTCGGGCCCGAAGGCATTAGTTCGCGGTTTTACTCGCCCTCTCCGGCGCAATCGAGCTGCATCTTCGAACACGTTTATTTTTCGCGTCCGGACAGCCTCGTCTTTGGCCGTTCCGTCGATCATAGCCGCGACGCCATGGGACGCCAGTTGGCGCGCGAAGCTCCGGTGGACGCCGACATCGTGGTTCCGGTTCCCGACTCCGGCAACACGGCGGCTATCGGATACGCCGCCGAAAGTGGCATCCCGTTTCGGCTTGCCCTTATCCGCAATCACTACATTGGCCGTACTTTTATCGAGCCGCAGCAGTCGGTCCGCGACTTTGGCGTGAAGCTGAAACTGAACGCGGTTCGCAGCCTGCTCGAAGGCAAACGAGTGATTCTGGTCGACGATTCCATCGTGCGCGGCACCACCAGCAAGAAGATCGTCCGCATGATTCGTAACGCGGGCGCGACGGAGGTCCACATGCGGATCTCGTGCCCTCCGACCATCTCGCCGTGTTTCTACGGGGTGGATACGCCCTCCAAGAAGGAACTCATCGCCGCCAACAAAACGGTCGACGAGATTCGCGATTTCATCGTCGCCGACTCCCTCGCCTATCTCTCGATCGAAGGTCTAAAGAAAGCCTGCGGGGATGGGGAGAAAACCACTTACTGCTCCGCCTGTTATACGGGAAAGTATCCTACCAAGGTGGACGTGGAAGAGATCCTTCCGGCGGGCGTCTCGCGATAGCCGAACCGCCTGTTGGACGTGGCAGCCCGCTTGGAGAGGCAAAGCCCGGTCACCACAAGAACCAGTGCAAACTGGCCTTCCGGGTGGTATCCTTTTTCGGCAGATGTCGCGTCTGCGCCCTGGGATGACGAAGAAGTTTTCAATTTTCGGATCGAAGTCGCAGCTGGGGCCCTTCGAGCAACAGGTGCTGCAAGAGCTTTGGTCGCGTGGCAGCGCCACGGTTCGCGAACTGCTTGCAGATGGCACGATCCGTCAGGCCTACACTACGGTTATGACGACCATGGACCGGCTCTACAAAAAAGGGCTGCTCGATCGCGTCGCCGAAGGCAGGGCCTTCCGCTACACACCCCGCCACACTCCCGAGGAACTACAACGCGGCACCGCGCTCGAGAGCATCCGGCAATTACTGGGATCGGCGGACGCTTCTTCACTTCCTCTTTCGCATCTGGTGGAAGCGCTCAGCAGTCATGACGCGCAACTGCTCGATGAACTGCAACTGCTGGTCGAACGCAAACGCCGCGAACTCCAACGCGGAGAACCCAGCAGCCGTAGCAAGACCCGGGAGCAACGCTGATGTTTGCCCTGCGCGAAATCACCGTCTCGCTTACCTGTTTCGTTCTGCTCTATTGTGTGCTGTCGGCGCTGGTGGCCATCGTATGGCGCCCCCTCAAACTGCTGCATGTCGCGCAACAGAGCGTGGCCGCCCTGCTCTTCGGGTTGCGGATCCTCCCCCTGCTGGCTTCCGTGGTCGTTACCTTCGCTCTGGTCGTGCCGTCGTTTCAACGCCTGGAACCGCGGTCGAGTCGTGAAGGCATGGGTGTGGTGCCGCTCGCGCTGGGTGTTTGCGCTCTCCTGTTGATCGCCTACGGCTGCTTCAGCGTAATCGCTGCCGAACTCAGGTCCACGCGGGTGATTGCCCGCTGGCTGGAAGACGCGCGTCCTCTGGAGGCCCATGCTGGCTTCCCTTTCGCTTTTCAGTCTTGCCGCGAAGCCCCGCCTCTTACCCTCGTAGGTGTGCGCAAACCAAAAATTTTGGTTTCAGAATCCACGGTTGGCGTGTTAAGTCATGATGAACTCCACATCGCGCTCAAACATGAACTTCAGCACATGAAGTCTCGCGACAACTTGAAAAAGCTGATCTTCCGCTGTTGCCCGTTTCCCGGTATGGCAAAACTGGAGAGTTCCTGGTCGGAAGCCTCGGAACTCGCCGCTGATGATGCGGCCGTCTCCAATCAGTCCGATGCGGTTGACCTGGCTGCGGCATTAATCAAACTTTCTCGCCCACTCCCTGTCGAAGCTCCGCCGCTTGGCTCCGTAGGCTTCGTGGCCGGTTCCCTCATTCGGCGTGTCGGCCTTCTTCTTACCTGGGATGAAGCGAGCAAAGCGCGTCGCGTGCACATTCGTACGTGGTTTGCGGTTCCATTTCTGGTTGCCGCTTCGTTGTTTGTGGCCGTTGCGTACGGCCCGGTCTTGGCGTTCACTCATGAAGTCACCGAGTGGCTCAGATAGTAACCTTCAATCCCCATCCACAAAATTTGTGATTCTCGCTTTTCATTAACCCTCGCTATCGCTGGTAGTAGCTTGCTCATTCCCCTACCCTAAGTGGTCCAGTCTCATTTGCTGAGCAGACGTAGCAATCTAACTAGCCAAACATACTTTGTTCGCCGGACGGTTCTTATGGTTGTGAGGTTCTTATTTTCTGAGACACGCAGATTGAACTCTCGATGCCGCATTATCATTCTCCCGATTTCGCTCCTGATTTTGTTTTTTTTCTCCTCCCTCGCCCTTGGGCAGAATTCGAATGGCGCCCTTCGTGGCGAAGTTCAGGATTCGAGCGGCGCGCGATTGCCAGGCGCTCACGTCGTGCTACAGTCCACCGCCTCCTCTATCACCCGCGAGGTCACGGCGAATGAACGGGGAGAGTTTCGGATTGAGGGGCTGCTTCCCGGCTCCTATCGGGTCACCGTGTCGGCCAAAGGTTTTTCCCAGGCTACCGCCGAGGTAGAGATTGCGGTCAGCCTGGTGCGAGACATCGCCGTTACGCTCAGGCCCGAAAGCAGCCGCGAGACGGTCAACGTGCAGGCGAGTTCTTCCTCGATCACGACCGAAACAATTGACACATCGAGCGCTGTTCGGGGAGGCGTTGTCGGCAGCCAGGACCTTGAAACGCTTCCTCTCCCGGCGCGCAGCTTTGCCAACATCGCTTACCTCGTCCCCGGGACCGAGCCGGTCGAGCCTTCCGATCCCACCAAGGCGCGCATTACGGCTGTTTCCACGGGCGGAAGCTCCGGCTTGAATAATGAATTGTCAGTCGATGGCGCCGAAAACTCCGACGACTGGATCGGCGGCTTCCTGCAAAATTTCTCGCCCGACGGCATTCAGGAATTTGCCGTGCGCACCTCGAATGAAGACGCGGACACGGGGTGGACCACGGCCGGCTCCGTCGTGATCACCACCAAGCACGGCACCAATGAGTGGCACGGCGACGGGGCTTTTTACGAACGCGGGGCGGCTCTCAACGCCCGCTTCCCGATTGAGAATCCGGCGCCCAATCCGAAGCAGCCGTTCTCGCGGCAGAATTACGTGGGCACGATTGGCGGACCGATCGCGAAGAATAAAGTGTGGTTCTTTACTTCATTCGAGAATGTGCACGAAAATGCCAGCATCGCCTACAGCCCGGCGAGTACCCAACAGTTCGACGCGCTGGCGCAACTGGCGGCGGGTGGCCTGATTGCCGGTGTCCCTGCCATTTCTGTTCCAGCGACTGTTCCCATTCCCTTCCGCGATTACCTGGGATCGGTCCGTTTTGACTGGGCGCAATCTTCGAAGTCGCAATGGTTCCTCCGCACCTCCGAAGACAGCTATTTGACGCATGATGCCTTGGTGGAGCAGGCGACGCTGCCCTCCACCGGACTGACGACCCACAACAACTACTGGAACGCCGTCATCAGCAATGCCTATACGTTCAGTCCGGCCTGGGTCGGCAATTTGGTGCTCGGCGCCAGCTTGTTGCACCTTACGCAGACGCGTAACTCCGACTTCGGCTTCGCGCTGGCATTCCCCTTCAGCTCTACAGCGCTGACGATTTCCGGCTTCGAAACCTTCGGCGACAATCAGTTCGCTACCCCCATCACTCTTTTCCCCGACCTTCGCAATCAGGACAAATACCAGGTGCGCTACGACCTGAGCCACGTTGCAGAAAGTCACGCGCTGAAGTTCGGAGTGGACTTTATCCACGAACCCGTTCTTAGCGGCGCGTTTGCGTCGACGGCGGAGACTCTCGCCAAGTACATGAATGACCCAGTCTATTATGTGCAGAACCCGGGCGTGTTCGGAACCTTCAGCCCACAGTGTATCGACTTCACCGCTTCGGATGGCTCAACTTGCAGCTATAACCCCGGCGGCAACGGCGGCTTCTCGCAAAACGTCCAACGTCTTGCGCTCTACGCTGAGGACTCGTGGCGCGTATCGCACCACCTGACGGTCAACTACGGTCTGCGTTATCAAACGACCTTCGGGCTCTTCGAGGCTTCCGGGCAAAGCCAGGCCGCGAATGCGAACTTTGGTCTGTTGCCATCATTGGGATACCCCGAAGCGGTTCCGCATGACGACCGCAAGCAAGTTGCGCCTCGGCTCGGAATTGCCTACTCGCCTAGCGACAGTGAGAAGACCGTGATTCGTGCCGGCTTCGGTTTGTACTTTGACGACCTGGCGCAAAACGGCTGGGCCACTGCGTTTGAGGCGGTGAACCCGAATTCCCCCGGGCCGCCCTCGCTCATCGATCCCAACTACAAGACGCCTTACGCCATCCATACTACGGTTGGAGTGCAGCACGCTTTTAGCGACCGCTGGACGGTGAGCGCCGATTACATCCACGAGCAGGGAAACCACGGCTATCGCGCTTTTCCATATTCCACGGCCACGGTCTTCGCCTCTGATAACCGCTCCAGCTACAACGGGCTGATGTTGCATTTGCAGGGCAACATGCGCCGCTTCAATCTGGTCGCAAACTACACGCTATCCAAGGCCCAGACGTGGGGTTGCGTGCTGGGCGAACTGTTTGACTATGTGGACGGCGTCTGCACGGCGCAGAGTGGACCGAATGCCGGAAGGCTCGACGCTTTTGGACCTGGTGATTATGGCCCTTCTGGCGAAGACGTTCGACACCGCTTTGTGCTTGCTGGGACGGTACATATCCCGGGCGGAATTGAATTGAGCACCATTAATCAGGTCGAGAGCGCGCGTCCCATCACAATCACGACCGCGGACAACAGCGGACGCATTTACGTAGGGCTGAACAACGGGACGCCAGCTTATACCAGCCTCGACGAATTCCGCGGCACCCCTTACATCCAATCAGACCTGCGGGTCACCCGTCCGTTCAAGATCGGCGAGCGCTGGAGGATCGATCCCTTCGCGGAGTTCTTCAACATTTTCAACCGCAACAATCCCGGCGCGAACTTCGCCGTCAACGTAAGCCAGCTCCCGGTGCCCTCCGAGCAGCAGGCGAGCGGTATTGTCACGCTTGTTTGTCCGGGTGGAAGCCCCAATACCTGCAAGGATGCAACCGCCGTGCCCGTCTCCACCCTGAAGCAGCTTGAGGTGCCCGAGGGCGCCCTGGGAGATTTCTTCGGGCCCGGCACCACGGTTGGGATTCCGTTCGCGGCGCAGTTGGGAGTGCGGGTGACGTTCTAGGGTTTGACCGGGAATTGTTCGCCGCTGCCAGCGGAGAGCGGCGAGCCGCGTCTCTACAGGGGAAGTCAAAGCTAAGCTGGACGCTTCAGTCGGCTGTATGTTTTCTTGCCATCGCGACGCGCTCGATCCCTTGCAGATCTTTGCTGATCGCAACCTCATCCCATCCTGATAGCAAAGAGCGCACTCGATCGGCGATCGTCCCGCTGATCTCGAATACCAGCCAGCCACCGGGCTTAAGCGCCATCTGCGCTTGAGGAATGAGCCGTTCGATGACTTCGAGGCCTGTCGGTCCTGCAAACACCGCATTGCGCGGCTCGAATTTACGGACTTCGAGTTGCACGGCATCCTCTTCCGACTCTCCGACATAAGGAGGATTGGAAACCACGTAGTCGAAACATTCGGGCGGAAATCCACTGAGCAAGTCGGCGCGTTGAAACTCGATTCGCGAAGTAAGCTCATGCCGAGCCGTATTGGCGCGCGCGACTTCCAGCGCTTCGGGAGAGATGTCGGTGGCGTGGATCCGTGCTGTAGGAAGCTCCCTGGCCAGCGCAAGTGCAATCGCACCGGAGCCCGTGCCCACGTCGACGATGCGCAGTCTGTGTGGCGCGGGCGGCCTCGTCCGCGGCCCTTGATCTTCATTCTGACTTGTTTTTGAATCATCTCCCGACACGAGCTCCAGCACGGCTTCCACCACATGTTCCGTCTCCGGACGCGGAATCAGCACGGCTTGTGACACGATCAGATCGAGGCCCCAGAACTCCTGATGTCCCGTGATGTACTGTGCCGGAACGCCAGTAGACCGCCGCGTCAAAGCATCCTCATAGCTCCGCAGTTCTTCGGCAGTCAATTCCCGCTCCGGGTGACCATAGAGATAGGCCCGGTCGCAGTCGAGCGTGAACATGAGGAGAAGTTCCGCGTTCATGCGCGGCGAAGGTACTTGCGCACTGGACAGCTGTTCGACCGCCGCATTCAGAGCCTGGCGAAGTTGCACGAGCCTATTTCACCACGAAGATGGAGGGATACAGAGATAAACAAAATATGAAATGCTAATGAGCCCGAAAGGTTGCCGGGCAGAACTCCGCTCCCACACTCCCTTAGACCACGCCCGCCGTCTCCTGCTTCATCTTCTCCGCCTGATAGTGAGTAATCAGCGCGTCGATAATCGGCTGCAGCTTGCCATCCATGACCTGTTCCAGTTGGTGACTGGTGAAGCCGATGCGATGGTCCGTCAGCCGGTTCTGCGGGAAATTGTAGGTTCGTATCTTCTGCGAGCGGTCGCCCGATCCGACCATCTGCTTGCGTTCCTTCGCCAGAGCGTCCGCCTGCTTCTGCATCTCGACTTCGTAAAGCCGCGAGCGCAGCACGCGCATGCCCTTCTCGCGGTTCTTGATCTGCGACTTCTCATCCTGGCAGCTGACCACGGTGTTCGTCGGAATGTGCGTAATCCGCACCGCCGAGTAGGTCGTATTCACCGACTGCCCGCCCGGTCCCGAAGAGCAGAAGGTATCAATGCGCAGGTCTTTCGCTTCGATCTTGACGTCCACTTCTTCGGCTTCCGGCAACACGGCCACCGTGATGGCGGAAGTATGTACGCGTCCCTGCTGCTCGGTTGCCGGCACGCGCTGCACGCGATGCACACCACTCTCATACTTCAGACGCGAATAGACGCGGTCGCCCTCGATCAGCGCGATCACTTCCTTCAGCCCGCCGACGCCCGATTCCGATGTGGAGAGCACTTCCACCTTCCACTTCTGCGACTCGGCGAAGCGGTTGTACATACGGAAAACTTCCGCCACGAACAGCGTGGCTTCATCGCCGCCCGTCCCGGCGCGAATTTCCAGAACCACGTTCTTTTCGTCGTTCGGATCCTTCGGCAGCAGCAGGACCTTGAGTTCTTCCTCAACCGTCGCCATGCGAGCGTCGAGCTTCGTGAGTTCCTCTTCGGCGTAGGCCCGCATCTCGCGGTCTTTTTCATCGGCCAACATCGCCTTGCTTTCGGCGATGCCGCGCTTCAGATCCTTATACTCGCGATATTTCTCGACGATGCCCGCAACTTCGCTATGCGCCCGGGCAGTCTTCTGGTATTTCGCCGAGTCGCTGGTAATGTCTGGAGACAGCAGTGCCTGCGTGAGTTCTTCGTAGCGAATTTCGATTTGGTCAAGTCTCTCGAACATGATTCTCATCCGTGGAGACGGGCTCGCCTCGTCTCACTGTGCAGCTGAGACGCGGCAAGCCGCGTCTCTAATTTGATTTTAGGGGGATTGAGAAAGAAAACAAGAGTTCGCGGTGGGCACCGCTAAGCAATTACCAACTCGCCGCCGCGCTGCTTTTCCAGCTTCATCGCCTCATCCAGCGCGACGATCGCGCATTCGACTTCACGGTCATCGGGAGGCTGGGTGGTGATCCGTTGCAACCAAAGTCCAGGCGCGGTCATCAGCGCGAACAGCGAAACGCCCGACTTAACCGAAGAACTTCTGGCGGAAAATCGCTTGGCGGCAAAGCGAATGATTTCGTAAGAGACGCCTGCGATAATCGGCAAAAGCGCGATACGGATGGCGAATCGCGACCAAAAGGTATGCACTGGAATCGCCATGTACACGAGCATCGAGATGATCATCACGGTCATCAGAAAGCTGGTTCCGCACCGCGGATGATATGTCGAATACTTCTGCACCGCCGCGGTTTCGAGCGGGTCGCCATTCTCAAACGCAAATACCGTCTTGTGCTCGGCCCCGTGGTACTCGTACACCCGCCGGATGTCCTTCCACAGCGAAACGCCCCACACAAACAGCAGGAACATCGTAATCCGGATGAGCCCATCCACCAGGTTGAATACGAACTGCTGCCCGAAAATCGGATTCACTTTCTTCAATTCCGTAGCAGCCAGCAGCGGCAGGTACTTGTACATGAAGATGAAAAAGGCGATAGAAAAGGCCACATTTAAGCCCGCCATCCAGCCGGTGATCTCAAATTTCTTGCCCTGATCTTTGTTATTTCGCGCTTTATTCTCCACATCGCCATTGGCAGGATCGCCCGCGGATAATTCTTCCAGCGCCGCATTGGCGGAGAACTTGAGCGCCCGGAATCCGAGCGTCATCGCGTGGCCCAGCGTCATCACCCCGCGCACTATCGGCCACCCCATCCATTTATGCCGTTCGGAAGGCCGTTCCAGCGGCTCGCTATGGGTAACAATCTCGCCCGAAGGCTTGCGCACCGCAATTCCCCAGGCATGCGGCGAACGCATCATTACACCCTCGAGTACAGCTTGCCCGCCGACAAGGGTTTCCTCACCGCTCTCGAGAGCCGGCAGCAGCTGCACCGCTGCCAAAAAACGCAAAATTTGACGCCAACGTCGCATAAGCATTGGATGTTACTTCGCGGGGGACAACTCGAATGTCTAGAGTATCACAGAATTCGGGGATCAGTCTTCAGGAAATCCGGCAACACCTGTCGTTTCATTGAGATACGGATCGCGTGGGCTGGGTCTAATGAGCGTAACGAGATGTTACGCCAATTGACATGCGGATTCTGAAATGCAAGATTTGACGAGAAGCCCCGTTCACCGATCAGAGGCCTCTAGGGGTTGGGAGCCATGACGACGAAACGAGATGGAGAGTCGCAAGGCTGACCGCGACTTACAAATGAAGCTTCACCCGCCAATCCGCCGTATAGTCGTCTTTCTCGTTCTGCTGGTGGCAACCCTCTTCTGGGTAGGCGCATTCCGATTCGTCAGTCTTCCTTTCTTAATAGCCGCATGGATATTTTTCTTCAGGTATGGGCGCACCACCATTCGCCCGTCCTTTATCGCATTGGCAATCTGGCTCCCACTGACCTTCTCTCCAATTGACATACTCCCGATTCCGAAGGGAGGACGACCGAGGCTTGTTCCCTTGGTGATGGGCTTGCCAACCCGCGAAACTGCCAAACGGGCACAACGAGGCGAAGTGATTTTAGGTGGGTGTATCGTCTCAGGCTTTGAACCGAAATATTACTTGGTCTGGTAGCTCCGACCCTGTGCTTGTTGTAAACAGATAACACTCACGGCTCGCTTACTCTCAATGGGCATGCTCGTGGTGGTCGTGCCCGGAATGATCTTGCTCTTCTTCCCGCACCGCAATCACGCAACTGTGCGCCGTCTCGCAGACGACGTGCTCCAACTGGATGGTTGTGTGGCGAATTCCGAAACCCTGCCCAAGTTTTTCATTGATCTCCCGGAGAATCGTATCGCTCTCCGAAGTCGCCATGTCGGCGATCTTCACGTGCGCCGAAAGCGCATGATTCTCCGATCCGATGCTCCAGACATGGAGATCGTGCACATCGCTGACGCCCACGATCGTTCGCATCACCGATTCGACCGCTTCCAGGCTTATTCCGCGAGGAGTGCCTTCCAATAGAATATTCAACGTCTCGCGCACGATGCCGAAGCTCGACCACAGAATCAGCGCGCCGATCCCAAACGACAGGGCCGCATCAATCCAGTATTGACCCGTCCATAGGATGATGAAACCACCTGCAATCACGGCTGCGGTCGATAGCGTATCGCCGACCTCGTGCAGCAGCGCGCTGCGGACATTTACGTCCCGCCCCGAACGCCACAGCAGCAGCGCGATCACGCCGTTCATCACCACGCCCGCCGCCGCCACCCAAATCACCACCGCGGCGCGCACATGCTCGGGATGTTGAATCCGCCGAAATGCTTCGTAAAAAATAAGAAACGACACCGCCACCAGCGACAGCGCATTGACCAGCGCCGCCAGTACTCCCGCGCGCCGGTATCCGTAAGTTTTGGTCGCGCTCGGCGGACGGCCCTCGAAAAATACCGCCACCAGGGACAGGAGCAGCGCAAGAAAATCGGAGAGATTGTGACCGGCCTCGGAGAGCAGCGCCAGCGAGTGCGCGCGGATGCCGGCCGCCACCAGCAGGAGGACGTAAAGCAGGGTGACGCCGAGCGAGATGCGAAGCACCCGCCCCGTCCCATGAGCATGAGAATGTCCGTGGCTGCCGTGCGCGTGCATGTTAGTAGGATACGGTCGGAGCCACCCCCCAGCAAGTGCCGGGCGGTCAAGCCCGTGTGTGGCGCGGACACTCCCTTCGACTGCGCTCAGGGCAGGCTTTGTCCGCGTGCGTGCGGCGGCTATTTCGTGGTTGAGGTGGCGCAGACAGCCGTGCTCGCGATATGCTTCTTTCCGCAAGAAGGAGAAGCAAATGAAAAAGACTCTCGTAATTCCAGCCCTGTTACTGGCCGCGTCGGCAATTGCACAAACCGCGCCGGGGCCAACCGCCGGTCCAGCCGCTCCAGCCAAAGACCCGGTCAGCACCGCGCTCAGGGATGTCCTGCCCGGACGCCAGAAGAACACCATCGCAGCGGTGGAAGCCATGCCCGCCGACAAATTCGGCTACAAGCCCACTCCCGAGCAAAACACGTTCGGGCATCTCGTGGCCCATATGGTCGAAGCGAATTACTTGCTGTGCAGCAATGGCGCAGCCGTCCCGGCTCCCAAGGTTGAGGAAGTGAAGAAGACGGATGCGAAAGACAAGCTGGTCGCCGCGCTCAAGGCATCCTTCGATTTCTGCGCCGATGCCCTCTCGAAAATGGACGATTCGAAGCTAGGAGAATTGGCGGCGGGTCCGGGCGGCCAGCAACTCTCGCGCGCCAGGTTTGCCCTGGGAATCGCCAGCAACTGGGCCGACCATTATGCCGAAGCCGCCATGTATCTGCGCCAGAATGGCATATTGCCTCCGACTGCGAAGAAGTAGGCAAGGTGATAGGGTTTGTGTGGGGACGGGCGTCCCGCCCGTTTCGCCCAGCAGTTTGCTGCGTGCATGCAGCACAGCCCGGTTTGCCCTTTGGACATTTGGCCGCGCTACCCTAGCAGCCCCTCCAACTCCTCTTCCCCAATCACGTTAACCCCTAGTTCCCGAGCCTTGTCCAGCTTCGATCCAGCATCGCTCCCCGCCACGACATAGTCCGTCTTCTTGCTCACCGAGCCTGAAACCCGCCCGCCCGCATCTTCGATCATCTTTTTCGCTTCGTCGCGTGTGTGTCGCACCAGCGTGCCCGTCAGCACAAAAGTCTTTCCCGCCAGCTTCGTGCCCTTTTCTTTTTTCTTTCCGGAGAACGTCAATCCTGCCTTGCGTAGATCGCCCACCAGCTTGCGATTGTGTTCATCGCCGAAGAACTCCACGATGCTCTCCGCGATCCGCGGCCCCACTTCGTTCACTTCCTCGAGTTCCTCCGCGGTCGCGTTCATGATTGCGTCGAGCGACCCGAAGTGTTCCGCGAGAAACTGTGCCGTGCGCTCGCCGACAAACCGTATTCCAAGGCCGTAAATCACGCGCTCGAGTGGCCGCTTCTTTGAGTATGCGATCTCGGAGAGCACATTCTCCCCCGATTTCTCTCCCATCCGCTCAAGCTTCAGCAAATCGTCCTTCGTCAGCTTGTAGAGGTCGGCAACGTTCTTTACCATACCTCGCTCGGTAAGCTGATTCACCAGGGCCTCGCCCAATCCATCGATATCCATCACGTGACGCGAGGCAAAATGCAGAATCGTCCCCTGCAGCTTGGCGGGACAATTCGCATTCACGCAACGATGGTCGGCCTCGCCCGGAGTTCGCACCACGTTTCCGCCGCACACGGGGCAATGCTCGGGCATCTTGAAGGCCTTATGACCGCGAGGATGCTCGTTGTTCGGGCCGGCGTCCTCCACCACCTTCACCACTTTCGGAATCACATCGCCGCCGCGTTCCACCTCGACCCAGTCGCCGATCTTCACTCCGAGCCGGTCGATCTCATCCATGTTGTGCAGCGTGGCGCGCGAGACCGTCGTGCCTCCAATCGGAACCGGCTTCAGCCACGCAACCGGGGTCAGTTTTCCAGTGCGGCCCACTTGGGGGACGATGTCTTCGATCTGCGTCACTGCCCCGCGCGCCGCGTACTTGTAAGCGATCGCCCAGCGCGGAGCCTTGCCGGTGAAGCCGAGTTCCCGCTGCCAAGCGGTGCGATCTACCTTGATGACGATGCCATCGATTTCGTAAGGCAGCGATTCGCGCTTGCCCTCCCAACTGTGAATAAATTTCAAGACTTCGTCCAGATTTTTCGCCAGCTTGCGATTCGGATTGACCTTGAACCCCGCCAGCTCCATCGCATCCATCGCCTTCGATTGGCGGTCGAAGAAAGTCTGCCCATCCTTCAACAGCAGGTAAGCGAAGTAATCCATGCGGCGCTGCGCGGTAATGGACGGTTCGAGTTGCCGCACCGTTCCCGCCGTAAAGTTGCGCGGATTCGCAAACGTCGCCAATCCATGGCTCGCGCGCTCTTCGTTCAGCTTGCGGAAGGCGGCGAGCGGCATCAGCATTTCGCCGCGTACTTCAAAATCGGCGGGGATCCCGGCCTTCTTCAACTTGTCCTTCGCGATCACCAGCGGGATGGAGCGCACCGTCCGCACATTCAAGGTCACATCTTCGCCTACGCTGCCATCGCCGCGCGTGATGCCGCGTTCCAGGCGCCCGTCGCGGTAAACCAAAGCCAGCGACATTCCATCGAGCTTCAGTTCGCACATGTATTCGAGGTCGGTACGCCCGCTCAGCTCATGCACCCGCCGTTCCCAGTCGCGCAGTTCCTCTTCCGAGTAGGCATTGTCGAGCGAGAGCATTGGAGAGGAGTGCTTCGCCTTGATGAATCCCTCGCGCGGCTTGCCGCCCACGCGCTGGGTGGGCGAGTCCGGCGTGATCAGTTCCGGATGCTCGGCCTCAAGCCGCTTGAGCTCATTCATCAGCGCATCGAAGTCAGCGTCGGAAATTTCAGGATCGTCCAGCACGTAATAGCGATACTCGTGGTGCCGGATCTTCTCGCGCAGGGCTTCGATTTTTTTCTCAATGGGGGAACTTGACATGACTGGGGGAATTATAGAAGTTTCTCAAATCTTAGTTCTCAGTTCCCGGTTCTCAGTTCCCGGTTCTCAGTTCTCAGCAAAAAACGGGTTCGCGAGGACTTTTTACTGAAATAGCCGCAAGAAGATTCGAAGTTTTCTGAGAACTGAGAACTGAGAACTGTTTTATTGTTTCTTCGCCTTCCGAATCCGTCCGCGCTCCAACGCTCCGCGGCCGACGCTTGATGGAGGCTTGGGCATCCCTTCCAGCAGTTCTTTCAGCACAGTTGCGTTGTTGCGCTGTTCGTTTCGCGACGCATACAAGAGCGTAAGCTTCCGTTTGCTCTCCGCGAGACGATGCAGTTTCTCCACCGCCGCGGAAGCCTCTGGGCTGGCTAATTCCTTGAGATAGCGCTTCTGGAACATGCGCCACCCTTCAGGATTCGCATGGAACCACTTGCGCAGTTCGTCCGAAGGCGCCAGTTCGCGCAGCCACAACTTGAGCGCTGCGTCTTCTTTCGTCAATCCCCGCGGCCACAAACGATCCACCAGCACGCGCACTCCGTCCGCCGCAGAAACAGGCTCGTACACGCGTTTGGCGGCAACCGCCATACATTCCGTATTATCCTACTTTGGATTGCTTGTGGGCGATGCCGCGCCATCCATGAATTTCTTGAACTGGATTTTCCGTTCTCCCTATCCCAGGCTGCGAGCCTGCGGGCTGACCCTCGCGCTTCTAGTGCTGATGGGCTGCGACGTTGAGCGCCGCAAATCCGATGCCGAACTCGGACTCAACCCGCAGCAGGCTGCCGGCCGGCAGCTCTACGATAACTATTGCGACCGCTGTCATGAACCGTACTCATCGCGCGGTAAAAAAGGGCCAGGGCTGAAGGGCGTTTTCAAGCAGCAGTACCTGTCTTTGAGCGGATTGCCGGCAAACGACGAGCGCGTGTCTGACATCATCAAGAATGGACGAGCCAAAATGGAAGGCTTCGGCCAGGTGATGACAGACCAGCAGATTAAAGATTTGATTGCGTATCTGCACACGCTGTAGCTTGTGTAGCGCGGGCGCCCTCGCCCGCGAAAACGTTGGCGCGTGTTCGAACGATAGGATGGAGCAGGAAGTACACTCGCGAGGCCCGCGCTACACCGGCCGCCTGTGGCATAATCGCCATCGGTGTCGACCGCCAACAAATCCGTTCTTTTCCAGAAGCTGCCTTCGACCGACGAACTTCTCCGCCGGCCAGACATGCAATCCCTCATCGGACAGGAAGGGCATTCCGCTGTGACGGATAGCATCCGCGTCGTGCTGGCTCGGCTTCGACAGGAAATCGCTGCTGAAGAGTTCGACGAGAAATCTTTGGACCTCGCGCTCAGCGGCCTGTCTTCCGCAGTCGACGGTCAACTCCGGCACGCGCTGAGCTATTCGTTGCAGCCAGTGATTAACGCCACGGGCGTGATCCTGCACACCAATCTGGGGCGCGCGCCGCTCGCTGCCGCCGCCCTCGATCATGTGCGCGCCACTGCGGGGACTTACTCCAACCTCGAATTCGATCTGACCGTCGGCGAACGCGGGAAACGCGATGTCCATGTGGACCGCCTATTCCAAAAGCTTCTCTCCGGCGATTACGTAGGGACAGCCGCCCCCGGCTGTTCAGCCGAGCAAAGCTCGACGGCGATTCCGACAGCCATCTCGACCATCGTCGTAAACAACAATGCCGCAGCCGTCCTGCTCGCCTTGAACTCGCTGGCGGAGGGCGGCGAAGTGATCGTCTCGCGCGGAGAGCTGGTCGAAATTGGAGGTTCGTTCCGAATTCCCGACGTGATGTCGAAGTCGAATGCAACGCTGCGCGAAGTTGGGACCACCAACCGCACCCGCCTCGCCGACTACGAACACGCGATCAACGAGCGCACGCGGCTCTTGCTTCGCGTGCATCGCTCCAACTTTGAAATCACCGGCTTTACCGAACAACCCGAACTGGACGAATTGGTCGCTCTTGCTCATCGGCACAATCTTCCGCTCATGGAAGACCTGGGAAGCGGCGCGCTGTTCGATCTACATTCGGTCGGAATCAATGGCGAGCCAGGTGTACTCGACAGCCTGCGCGCCGGTGTCGGCATCATCACCTATAGCGGCGACAAACTTCTTGGCGGTCCACAAGCGGGCTTGATCAGCGGCCGCGCCGATTTGGTCGCGCGTATGCGCTCGAATTCGTTGTTCCGCGCCCTGCGAGTGGATAAGCTCTGTTACGCCGCGCTTGAAGCCACGCTGCTCGCCTACGTCAAAAGCGATCACAACGCCGTGCCCGTGCTGCGCATGTTGCGGTTGCCGAAGGAGGAAATCGTGCGGCGCGCGGAGAAAATTGTTTCCCAGCACAAATCTGCGGAGCCGAAATCGGCCTCAAGGCTGGAATTGATCGACGGCGAATCCGTCATCGGTGGCGGCGCTGCCCCTTCCGCCGTTTTGCCAACGTGCCTGGTCGCATTGAGCCATGTTGCTCTCAGCGCAGACGACCTAAGCGCCCGACTCCGTGCCAACACTCCCCCGATCGTCGCCCGCGTAGAAGAAGGCCGAGTTCTGCTGGACCTGCGCACAGTTTTTCCGGAGCAGGACGCAAACCTAGCCATCGCCTTAGCATCCTTAAACTAAGATCTGATAGCTAAGATCGAAGAACTTAAGATCGAATAACTTAAGATCGAAGAACTTAAGATCGAATAACTTAAGACCGAATAACTAGGACCTAAGACCCGGCACCCGCTTGCACCCGTGGCAACCCTCTACACCATCGGCCATTCCACGCGCACGCTCGATGAGCTCGTATCGGCACTGAAAGCGCACGGTGTCGAGACGCTGGTGGATATCCGCGCCTTTCCGATGTCCCGTCGGCTGCCCCATTTCAATCGTGAGTCTCTGGAGCATTCGCTTCCCGAGCACGGCATTCGCTACACCTGGATGCAGGCTCTGGGCGGATACCGCAAAGCAACAAGCAAAGATTCTCCCCACACGGCGCTGCGCAATGCCAGCTTTCGCAATTACGCAGACTACACGCTCACCCCGGAGTTCGAGCAAGCCGCCGCCGAACTGATTCGAATCGCAAACCAGTCGCGCACCGCCTACATGTGCGCCGAGCGCGTGTACTTCCGTTGCCATCGCATGATCGTTTCCGACTGGCTGGTGGCGCATAGGCACGAAGTTCTTCACATCGATGCGGAAGGCCCGGCTCGTCCCCACAAGCTTTTCGCCGAAGCGCGACTGATTGATGGGCAGATGATCTACCGCGGCGACAATCTTTTCTGAATATGGGAGCGCCATTCATTCATTGCCAAATTGCCAATTCCAAATTAACAATGCTTCTATGATTGTCGGACTATGATTGTCGGCACCGGCGTTGACATTGCCGAAGTGGCGCGCATCCGCGAGAGCATTGAGCGGTTTGGCAACCGATTTCTGCACCGCATTTTCACCGACGGTGAAATCAGTTATTGCGAACGAAAAGCCAGCCGCTTTGAAAGTTACGCCGCGCGCTTCGCCGCCAAAGAAGCGGGAATGAAGGCGCTGGGTACAGGATGGAGCCGCGGTGTCCGGTGGCGGGATATCGAAGTGGTGCGTCCGAAGGGGCAGCGTCCGACCATTCAGTTTCACGGCGAGGCGGCAGCCATCGCAGCCAAGCTGGGCACGAAGAATATCGCCCTCTCGATTACCCACACTTCCGAGCAGGCCCTGGCCCACGTGATTCTGGAAAGCTAGCCATCAGCACCCCCTCCCAACCCTCTGATTCCAAATACACTTCAGTGCCCCCGCAACATGTGCAAAGGGTCAGGGTTTATATAGCCGAAACGTAATCAGGCCATGTTATCGGTTTTGGGCCAAAATGCTTAGCGGATACAGAAAGGCTATGAAAATGAAACGATCATTTCGCGGGTTCGTATTGGGAGTTCTGCTTTTGACGGTTTCGGTGTTGTCGCTCTCGACGGCATCGTCGGCGCAAATCGGGATTGGTATCTCGGTGCGGATCGGTCCGCCCGCGCTACCAGTGTATGCGCAGCCGATCTGTCCCGGTCCCGGTTATCTTTGGACCCCGGGTTATTGGGCATGGACTGACGCCGACGGCTACTACTGGGTTCCCGGCACATGGGTGATCGCGCCGGTGGGCATGCTATGGACGCCGGGTTACTGGGGCTTCGCAGGGGGTTTCTATGGCTGGCACGCTGGCTATTGGGGACCGCATGTCGGCTTCTATGGCGGCATCAACTATGGCTTCGGATACGGCGGGGTAGGCTTCGCCGGCGGTGAATGGCGAGGCGGCGCTTTCTTCTACAACCGGGCTGTGATGAACGTCAACGTGGTCAATGTGAGGAACGTTTACTCCAGAACAGTTATTGTGAACAACGTGCATACCAGCTTCAACGGCCCCGGCGGCATCGAAGCGCGGCCCAGTCCACAAGAGGAAGCTTACGGACGCGAACGGCATATCGAGGCCCTGTCGGAGCAGAGGGAACATGAACGAGCTGCCAGCCAGAATCGGGCGTTGTTCGCATCCGAAAATCATGGTCGTCCGGAAATTGCCGCGACGGCCCGACCGGGCGAGTTCTCCGGTCGCAACGTAGAGAGAGCTCGGGCCGGAGAGCCATACCATGCGCCGAGGATTTCGCCGCAGGAAGCGCGAGCCGCCGGCGGCAATCGTGGTTCCAATGAGTCGGCGAGAAATGAGCCGGCTCGAAATGAGGCGGCGCGAACTGGCAACCGAAGCAGTGACCGCCCCGTGTCACGTTCAGACAATCACGAAACACAAAACCGGGAGCCGTCATCCCACGAAAACGCTAAACCGGCAAGACAGGAAAAGCAGGCTCAAAGAAAATCGACACCACCTGCGAAACCCGAGGAGAAGCATGGCAAGGGCGAAGAGCATCGTTAAACCGCCGATCCTCGAATCCGGGATCCTTGCTTAGAAAGCTCCCACTCATCGCACCGAAGGCGATCGAGTGGGAGCTCTCGTTATTGGTCTTCGCTTCGTTCTTCTCCATCTCAAATTCCACTCCGAAAATCAGCAACCCTGAACTTGTCGGCGTTTGCTATTATGCTTCTGTCGTTTACTGACCACAACTACCTTGCCTAGCCAGAAGCAATTGAAATGGTCGCAACTCCGCGTCGGCCTCACCGTCGTCGTCGCCAGCATCATTCTCATGGTCCTGATTTTCCTGATGAGCGGCACCGGCGGATGGTTCACGCGTAAGCTTACTCTTCGCTCGTACTTTGACAATGCCGGCGGCTTGCGCGAAGGCGCGCCCGTGCGCCTGGCGGGCGTGGACATCGGGAATGTGAAAAGCGTACGGATTGTTTCCGGCAAGCCTACGACTCCGGTCGAAGTCACGATGAAAGTCAACACCAAGTACGCTTTTAATTTACGGAAAGACTCCGTGACCCTGTTGAGCACAGCTGGGGTCCTGGGTGAGACCTACGTCGATATTGACAGTTCCGCAGCGAAGGGGCCGGAGGTAGCGAACGGAGACACGCTTCCGGCGCAAAACCAGCCCCAGCTTGAGGACGTGGTACGCGCCAGCCAGGGCACGTTGCAGAACATGGATTCGCTGCTGAAGCGGGTGGACCGCATCATGACGTTCATCGAGAGCGGCCAGGGCTCGATCGGCAAAGTCATTTACGATCCTGCTTTATACAACCAGCTCAACGCGACCGTGCTCGAGTTCAAGGGACTAGTTGATGACGTCCAGAACGGAAAAGGCTCGCTCGGGCCACTTTTCACCAGCGACGAAGTTTACAAGAAAGCCGTCGCCGCCATCGACAAACTGAACGCGATTGTTGACGATCTGCAGCAGGGCAAAGGCTCGGCCGGCAAACTGCTCAAAGACCCTGAACTCTTTGACAATGCCAACAAGACGATTGCCAACATGCGCCAGTTGACCGACGACATCAACGCGGGCAAAGGCGCGCTGGGCAAGATGACCCGCGACCAGGAATTCGCCAACCGCCTGCAGACCCTGATGAACAACCTCACCGAACTCTCCGAGCGCCTGCAAAAAGGCGAGGGAACAGCAGGAATGCTGTTCAAAGATCCGGCGCTCTACAACAACAGCAACCAGATGCTGGTGGAGACACGAGAACTGGTGAAGTCGATCCGGGAAAATCCCAAGAAATATCTGACCTTCCACGTGAAAGTTTTCTAGCAGGTTGCGGAAAAAATCGGTCGGTATTGCACTCGTTACGTCTTAAGCACGATTCCCGTGCTTGAACACGCGCCCGAGCGCAAGCAACCACAAAGCGAGCCGGATGTCGGTTCGAGGCCCAATAGTGGCGTTGCGTAGGGCGTAGGCCCACGGCTATACTGACTTAGTAAAATCCGGCGAACATCGTCGGTTTGCCGGGTGCCGGAGGCCGTCTTCAGCAGTACCGGGTTTGGAATACGCGCAGCCAGGGGACCAGCAGCGGACCAGGAATCGGCCGACCATACATTGGCCGATCATGGTTTTGCTGACTCTGCTTTTGCTGACTCTGCTTTTGCTGACTCTGGCTTTGCTGACTTTGCCAGGCGCGCGGCTGCGAGTTTATTCTTCACTTTTTTCCCCACCGATTGCCGTATCTGTGGTTCCTCGCTGATTGAAGTTACTCGGCTTCCCGTTTGTAAAGCCTGTTTGATTGCCCTTCGGCCGCTCCACGGATCGTACTGCAGCGTTTGCGGAGAAGCCTTGCACATCCCAGCCGGCGCCGGGGAATCGCGGTGCCTGCTTTGTCAGCGCACCGATCCTCCGTTCGAGCGCGCGGCCGCCTATGGCAGTTACGACGGTGGATTGCGCGACTTGATCCATGTGCTCAAATTCCAGCAGGTGCGTCCCGCGGCAGCAGTTCTGGGGCGCATGGTGGCGGAAACGATTGCCAATCTCGAAAAGGCAATGCCGGTGGGGACGATCGCGGTGGTTCCCGTTCCCCTGTACAAGCGCAAGCAGGCGCAGCGTGGATTCAACCAGGCGGAACTGATTGCGCGGAGCGCGCTGAAGCAACTGTTGCATTCCGGCAGATCGGCAAAAAGAAGAACGGCGAAAACAAGAGCGGCGAAGAGATTCGATCTGTGCACGGGAATCCTGTTGCGCCGCCGTGAGACTGGAAGCCAGATTGGCCTGACTCGCCATCAACGGCGCGAGAACCTGCGCGGCGCGTTCAAGGTGAGCGATCCAACGCGGATCTTGAATCGCGACATCTTACTGATCGATGATGTCTATACCACCGGGACCACGGCCTCCGAATGCGCGCGCGTTCTTCTGCGCGCTGGAGCGGCGCGGGTGTGGGTGGCGACGGTGGCGAGGACGTTGAAAATTTCCGATGGTATCTCGTTTGCCGGAAAAGAGTTCTCCGAAGAGTTCCCAGTTCCCATTTCTAAGTTCTCAGTGAACCCGCCCAGCACAACTGAGAACCGGGAACTGAGAACTGACAACTGACTTTATGTCGTTGCGATTGCACAATTTCGGTGGAAGCATGCGGTCGCACCTTCCCGCGTCGATGCTCGCTCCCGGCGTGCATCAGGACGGCGACGGTCATGCGCTGCATCAGCCCGTGCTGGTGCTGAACGCTTCTTACGAGCCGATCAACGTCTGTGCCGCGCGCCGCGCCATCGTGCTCGTATTGAAGGGCGTCGCCATGACCGAAGAAGAGAACGGACACTTTCTGCACGCCGCCCGCGTCGCCGTGCGCGTGCCCTCGGTCATCCGTCTGCTGGAGTATCGCCGGATTCCGCACCAGTCGCGCGCGCTCTCGCGTAAAAACATCTTGTTGCGCGATCGCAACACCTGCCAGTATTGCAGCACCACTCTACCCTCCGGCGAACTCACGCTGGATCATGTGATTCCCCGCTCGCGCGGCGGCCTCTCCACCTGGGAGAACCTGGTAGCCTGCTGCCATCCCTGCAACCGCCGCAAAGGCAACCAGCTTCCGCACGAAGCCAATATGAAGCCCGGCCGCGAACCCCGCTCCTTCAATCTCCACACCAGCCGCCACATCATGCGCCTGATGGGACACTCGGACGATAAGTGGCGGAAGTATTTATTCTATTGAGGGCGAACCCGGAGAAACAGGTTGCAAACTTAAATTTGTCATCCTGAGCGAAGCAACTGGGGGTGCGCCACTTCTCGCGTTTGAGAAGTGGCCCTCCACCGCTGCCGCGATCATACCTTTTTCATCACCATCAACCACACTGCTCCAGAATGGCGTCGAATCTGAAGACGGTTCAAAAGCTTTTGGGACACAAAAATCTTGAGTCCACGATGAGATACTTAGCCAAAGCAGAATCGCCGAAAGTTCGCGCCAAGGTCAACGCGGTGTGGGCTTAACCAGAAGCGTCGTAGCCATCTGCAATCATTTGCTTTTTCAGGGCTTCAGCCTGTTCTAACAGCCGGGTGCGCCACTTCTCGCGCTTTTCGAGAAGTGGCCTGCGACGCCGCCGGCACGATCCCATTCCGCTTTACTTAAATCCCGCGGCAATCGCTATACGCATTCGTGGGACGATGCAAAGGCTATCGGCAAGAAGGCAAAGATCGCTGACTGTCATCCGCACAAGTTCCGGTCAACGTTTGCCACACGGACGCTACAGCACGCCGATTTGAAGACGGTCCAGTCTTTGCTTGGACACCATGACATCGAGTCCACAATGAGATACCTTGCGCGTGCATCGTCCAAGAAGACGCGGGAGAAGGTCAACGCAGTTTGGGCGTGACACAGTTCCTTCCTTTCCCACGCAACGCCGGAGTATCATCTCGGCATGAAAAACCTCTGGCTTTCGATTGCCATCTTCTGTTGTTGCACAGGGACGTGGGCTCAAGACGTTCCCAAAATTCACAAATTCCAATTGTGGGACACATTTAACAGCAATCAAAAGCTGGTTTTTATCGTGGGATTTACAAATGGTTTGCTTGAGGGTGTAGGGATTAAACAATGCACCGCCGCCAAAGCATCGCAAGCGTTGCTGGAATGTATTGTTACTAACGAAGGCCCAAGTATCGACCAAGCCATTGCGATGGTTGACAAATACTACAAGGAGAATCCTGAAAAGTGGAATGTCCCGATTGGCGAGGCTATGGTGGAAGCGTTGACGGTAAAGGGCGGTCCTTGTGCGGGAAGGGCTTCGCAGAAATGACAGATAGCCTAGAAATCAGGCGTGGATTTGCGGACCGTGCAGGATTGGATGGGACACACGGACTTGGCGTCCACGCTTCGCTACCTGAAGCCCAACCGCGCCGTCGTTCAGGGAAAAAAGTCGAAGCGATCTGGAAGTAATATAATGGTCTGGAACGGATCGGAAAGAAATGGCGAAATTTGCACCTGTGTTTAACGATGCGGAAAGTGCCATCCTTCTTGCGATGTATGAAGAAGCGAATGGTTACTACGAGTCCTATACGCTGGCTTGGAAGCTGAATCCGGGCGTGAAGGTGCCCAGCCCAGAAGCGGAGAAGGCGTTCAAGGCAACACGTGACGCGACGGAAAGTCTGGTCGAGCGCGGGTTCGTCCGTGGCGAACGGCTGAAAGGTGCCGATGGTGTCTACTTCAAGGAATTGAAGCTGACTCCTGAAGGTGAGCGCACGGCGATTTCACACCGCAAACAAGTTGAAGACTTCAAAAAGAAACTGCCTGAGATTGCCAAATACGCCGACTCCGTTGCGGCGGAGGTTGCCGATTTCGAGAAGAAGAATTCTTCCATAGAAAGGTAGGAAAGTCTCCTGTCTACTGGTTTTCCTGTCTTGCTCTATGCAGTTTTCGCTGGATCGCTGATTTCCAGTGCCCGAACAATGATGCACTTCGCAGTCTATGAACGTGGTCGTGGGAATCCCACGCTGCCCAGTAGTCGATTGTCGAAAAGTCAATACCTGCCTGATCCAAAATGTTTGTGATGTATTGACCCTCTGTGATCTCATGCGGCAGTTCTGGGCGGTTATCAACGCCTACGAAGTTGTCGTGCGGATACAGACTGACTATCCCAAGTGTTGTAATGGTCACAGGTCGCCGACCGACATTGATGACCTTCATGACCGTCAAAGTCATTCCGTTGTATCGAGGATCATTCATTATCATGTCTCGACTCACGGTGATCCTGACTTTAATCCGGTCACCCAAAAGCTGTTGCACGATGGCAATCGTGGACAGCACGGCACCGTAGATAGCGATGATCGTAGTGGCGCTGGGTGGTGAAATCATGAGCACGATGTCAGTCAATTGCCTTGTTTCAGTGTTTTCTTGGTCAGCCGGGTGCGCCACTTCTCGCGCTTTTCGAGAAGTGGCCTGCGACGCCGCCGGCACGATCCCATTCCGCTTTACTTTAAATCCCGCGGATGGTACGTCGCCGGGCCTGCCGCGCTTCACGCAAAGCGGGGATTCCACTATCCCCAACTTTTTTTCATCACATTTTTCTCGTACCGTCATCACAGACGCGCACCATCAATCGGTGCCATCATTACTCGACCGTGCACCATCGAGAACTGCGCCCGCCTCCAGAGACGGACGCATTTCCCGCCTCTAACTGTTCCACGGCTCTTTGACAACAAAATGCAGGCGGCAAGCACGCCCGGGAAGGGCACGCCAAGCCGTCAAAATCCCAAGCTAAGTCCTATATTTTGAATATTTTACCTATAACTTCTTTATTGTTAACAACTTAACCCAATTTGGGGGAGGGGGGGTACCCCCCCAAATTGCCAGATTTCTACCCACCAAAAGCCATCAACCACTCGGCGAATCATCGTCTTAGGAGCAATCACCGTCGACAGATTTTCCGGCTGATTTCGCTACCTTAGCGCAGGGACGGGATACAGCACCGCTGAAAACCACTACTGCGGCTTCGTCGGCTCAGCCGGCTTCTGTTCTCCCGGCTTCGGCTCTGCTCTCTGCACTTCTTGTCCGTCGTAAATGATCCTCGATTTTGATCCGAAGCGTTTGTAGTTTGTGTACTTGATGATCTCGCGAATCTTTACTTCTTGCGTGGAGAAGCGGAGTGTGTCCTCGGCGCGCGTGTAGGTGGGGAACCAGTACTCGCCGTCGATCTGTTCGCGCCAGGTGGTGAACTTGGGAAATAGGTTCTCGTTGCCTCTCTTTCCCGGATGGATATCGGGTACGGTCTTGCCATAAGTTTCCACGATCTGAAAATCGTGGTCGTCCACCCAGATCCGTCCCTGGAAATAGCGCTTTTTTTTCTCGATCTGCTTAGGCGCAATGTCGAAAACATAGGTGTCCAGTTCATCCTGCTTCTGCTGGCCGACGTACATGATGTCGTATTCGCCGACTTCGTCCGAGGCCAGCACGAATGGGAGGCGGTTCTCGATGTCATCGAGATCTTCTTGGGTCATCGAGATTCGGCTCAGCGTGGTCTGCGGCGCAAAGACCACGTTCTTGAACTTGCGTCCCTTGTCGTCGAAAGTCACATCGAACACATATTGGTAGGTGCCATCGATAGTATCCCCGTCGAGCGTCATCACTTTCACATCCTGCCGGTAGGTGTACTGCTCGCGCGCCTCCCTGAATAGTTTTTCCTTGGCGGCGAAGCGCTTGATGATCTCCTCCACGGTGATTCCCTTGGGCTGGGATTTGTCGAGAGGTCCCTCCTGCGCGCCTGCTGTTTGCGGCAACGTGACAAGCGACAGCAGGCTGAACAGGGCAGTGAGAGTCAACAGCGGCAAGGACAAAGACAAAGAGAAAGACCGCGCAGATCGGCGTGGGGTTTTCATAGACCTATTCTAACGAAAGGAACACGGGAAAGTTAACGGCAGCTCCCACCCCCAGAGCCGCCGTGCTACGGCTCTTCGGAGGGGGTGGAAGACTGCAGTTCTGCCTATCTCATTCGATGCGTCTGGCGGCGGAAGGTTTGCAGGATTTACTTTTCTTTACTTTGTAGCGTTTCTTTGCGCGCATTCGGTATGGCCTTAGCCATCCCCCACTCGATCAACCCTGGAAATAGCTGATAGAGCTTGATGACCGGAATCATGGTCCAGGGCACGATGACTTCGCGCTTTTGGCTGCGATAGCCGCGATAGGCCGCTTTTGCGACCCGCTCCGCGGAGATGCCGCGCACGGATTGCGGACGCACATTGCCCCGGCGATTGGCGACCACATGCGCACCGAAGTCCGTGCTTACATAGCCGGGACAAACTGTCAGCACGTTGATGTTGTCGGTTTTCAATTCCAGCCGGGCGCCTTTTCCGATGGCATTCATGGCGAATTTGCTGGCGGAATATATGGCCATGAAAGGGACTGGAATATGTCCGGCAACGCTGGAGACGTTCATGATCGACCCTCCGCCTGCCGCGCGCATGGCGGGCACGACCGCCTGCAGGCAGTCGATGGCGGCGAAAAAATTAGTTTCGAACAACTCGCGGTATGCCGCCGGCTCCATATCGGAGACCGAATCGCGAATGCCGAGGCCGGCGTTATTCACCCAAACATCCACGCGATCGAAATGGTGCAGCGTGAGGGCCAGCGCGCGCTCGATATCTTCGCGCTTGCGAACATCGCAGGCCATCGCCAGGGTACGCTCGGTGTGGCTGACGCGATGGCGCGCGGCCTCGGCGCGACTCGCATCGCGGGAAAGCAAAACCACGCTCGCGCCTGCATCGGCAAAAACTTTGGCAATCGCCTCCCCAATACCCATCGAAGCGCCGGTCACGACCACGACTTTCCCGTCCATTTCTTTCCCTGCTATGCCCATGGCGACCCTTGTATAGGGTGCGGGCTGGCAAGTCAATGGCAGCAAGTTCTCAGTTCCCAGTTCTTAGTTCTCAGTAAACCAGGCTCGATTCTGCCTTTTCTGAGAACTGAGAACTGGGAACCGAGAACTTCTTATAGCGTAAGATTGTCCGCACTGGAGACGCCGTGAGCTCGCTGCTGCCTATCTTTCCGCTCGAACTGGTGCTGTTGCCGGGCGTTCCGTTGCCGCTGCATATCTTCGAGCCACGCTACAAAGAGATGATCGCTGAATGCCTGGAGCAGAAAAAGCCTTTCGGGGTGGTGCGCGCGTCTTCCGACGGAGTGGCCGACATCGGCTGCACGGCCGAGATCATGTCGGTCACCAAGAAATACGACGACGGGCGCATGGACATCCTGACGCGCGGGGTCGAGCGCTTTGAGGTAATCCAGGTCAACGAAGACAGATCGTTCTTGCGGGCGGAGATCTCGGTGGTCGAGGACGAAGACGACGACGAACCCGGCAAACCTACAGCCGAGATGGTGACGCAGGCGGTGCGATTGCACGCAGAGATCGCGAAGTTGGCTGGGGCAGAGCCTTCCGGCCCCGACGAGCACGCAAGCAATCTGTCGTTCTTACTGGCAGGATCGCTTCCACTCGATCTCGACTTCAAGCAAAGCCTGCTCTCGACACTCTCGGAAGCAAAACGCCTGGAGGCGGTGGTCGGCTATCTCGATGCGATTCTGCCGGGGCTGCGGCGGGCGTCAAAGGCGCGGTGGAACTAGCTGTCAGCGATTAGTCAGCTATCGGTCATCAGCCTGCCTTGCGCTAGCAGCCGCTGTTCGTTGACTGGCGAACGCCGCGTCCGTAAGATGAAGCGACCCGAAAGCCACTGGTCTTAGTGCTCAGACAATAATGATCGGACAAACCATTTCGCATTACCGTGTCATCGAGAAGCTTGGCGGCGGCGGCATGGGCGTCGTTTATAAGGCTGAGGACACCCGCCTGCACCGCTTCGTAGCCCTGAAGTTCCTGCCCGACGAGGTGGCGCGCGACCCGCAGGCGCTCAGCCGTTTTGAGCGTGAGGCGCAGGCGGCATCAGCCCTGAACCATCCAAACATCTGCACGATTCACGATATCGGCGAGCAGGACGGCCAGGCATTTATCGCCATGGAGTTTCTGGAGGGCGTGACGCTCAAGCACCGCATCGCCGGGCGTCCGATGGAAACTGAGCAGATTCTCTCGTTGGCCATCGAAATTGCCGATGCGCTCGATGCGGCTCATGCCAAGGGCATCGTTCACCGCGACATCAAGCCCGCAAACATCTTCGTCACCGAGCGCGGACATGCCAAGATTCTGGACTTCGGACTGGCAAAAGTTGCGCTCAAAGGCGATTCGTCGAGCCAGGACTCCGCGACGCGTGCGGTTGAGGAACAGCAGCTGACCAGTCCGGGAATGGCGGTGGGAACGATCTCGTTCATGTCACCGGAACAGGCCAAAGGCAAAGAGCTGGACGCGCGCACCGATCTTTTTTCGTTTGGCGCGGTTCTCTACGAAATGGCGACGGGCACGCTGCCCTTCCGCGGCGAAAGCTCGGCTACGATTTTCGAGGCCATCCTGAACCGCGCGCCCGCGTCACCGCTTCGCCTGAATCCCGATCTGCCAGCCAAGCTCGAAGACATCATCAACAAGGCGCTCGAGAAAGATCGCGATCTGCGCTACCAGCATGCCTCCGATATACGCGCCGACCTGCAACGGCTGAAGCGCGATTCTGGTTCCAGCCGCCAGGTTTCGGGGCCGGTTGAGGCGTCGGCATCCACACCAGCATCTGCGGCGCCGGTAAACGCCGCGTCGGGACCCGTCGCGTTCGCCCGAACCCCCAGCAGTTCCGCGGTCGTCACTGTTGCCAAGCAACACAAACTGGGACTCGGCCTCATCAGCCTGGTTGCTATTCTTCTGGTTGGCGCGGCATCGTATGGAATCTACGCGTTCCTCTCCCGCACCCGTCCCGCTCCTTTTCAGAATTTTTCTGTCAGCAAGATCACGGAGACGGGCAAGGCCACTCTCGTCGCTATCTCACCCGACGGGAAATACATTCTCAACGTCATGCGTGACAATGGCCAAGAGAGCTTGTGGCTGCGCAACATTCCCACCAACAGCAACGCGCAGGTCGTGGCTCCCGCGCCCGTCCATTACATCGGCCTGCGCTTTTCTCCTGACGGCAATTACTTATATTTTGTTCGTTCGGAAAGCGGCAGCAGCTCGCTGCATTACCTCTATCGCGCTCCAGTCCTGGGGGGCACTCCGCAAAAACTGGTCACTGACATCGATTCGAACCTGAGCTTCTCACCGGACGGCAAAAAATTCGTCTACATGGTCGGGAACAATCCCAAAGTTGGCGAATACCGGCTGGTTATCCGCGCGTTGGACGGTGGCGAGGAAAAGACTTTGGCGGAGGGGCCCATCAACGAGGGATTATCCGATCCTGCATGGTCTCCGGACGGAAAAACCATCGTGAGCCCGATTTCTCAGCCGGGAGATGCGGTTTCCGGCCTGGTTGCCATCGACGTCGAGAGCGGTAAACGCAATTTATTCGTAACCTCGAACGACAAATTTTTTCAGCGGCCGGCCTGGCTGCCGGATAGCAGCGGGCTGATGGTGCTGGGCGCGGGTCCCTACGTCACGCAGACGCAGATCGTTTTCGTATCGTTTCCAGCGGGTAGAGTGTTTCCCGTCACGCGCGATACCAATTCTTACGCTGACGTCAGCCTCGCCGCCGATGGCCACGCTCTGGCGACCGTCCTCGGCCAGACCCATATGGATCCTTACGTGATGCCCGCTGGCGCCAGCAGTTCCCAAGCCCGGCAACTCACCACTGGCTGGCCGCTCACTGGCGTGTCCTGGACCAAAGACGGCCTGCTCCTTACTTCTGCCGGCGCCAACGGTCTGGCCCTGGTCAATCCCGAGTCGGGCGCCAAAACTCCTCTGCTCTCGCAGCTCGGTTTCCCAAGTTTTGCCCGGGCTTGTTCGGACGGACACATTGTCTTCTCCGCGGCAGCGGCGGGAAAAACTCAAAACAACATCTGGCTAGCGGATGCCGATGGCGGTAACGCAAGAAAACTCACCACAGGAAAATTCGATTTTCTTCCCGCCTGCTCCCCCGACGCCAAAACTGTTCTCTACGCAGACGCGGACGGAAAGCCGGCGAAGGTGCCGTTGGAGGGCGGCGCTTCACAACAGCTTGCCGAGCTAGAGGTTTTTAGCCGCATCACCATCTCTCCGGACGGAAAGTTTGCTGCGTTCGACAGCTTTCGCCTGGGAGACCCCAAAGAGAAGCTGGTGTTGCTGCCTCTCGATTCCAGCCAGCCGCCGCGGTTTATAGAATTTGAACGTCCGCGCTCGGAGTTTGCATCCCTGGGCGACGGACCCGTCCGCCTCACAGCGGACGGCAAAGCCGTCGCTTACCCAATTCGCGATGGCGATACCGACAATATCTGGCTTCAACACCTCGACGGTTCGCCCGGAAAAGCACTCACTGACTTCAAGTCTGAGCTGATCCGCGACTTCGATTGGTCGCAGGACGGCAAACGGCTTGCCGTCATCCGCGGCCATAAGGACTCCGACGTGGTGCTCATCCGCGACTCGGAGAAGTGAGGCAATCCGGTCACGCGACGCGATGGAACGCGGAATAGGTTCTATTGAAAGCCAGCTGAAAACTCACAGCGCTCCCCGGCGGTATAATCCGCATAAGGCAGTTTCCTTCGGAGGTTTCCACCATGAGTTCCGCCCGGACTCTTGGCGAATTGCGCCAGAGTCCTTTCACCGCACAGCGTCTGGGTTCGCGGCGCGTAAAGGATGAGCTGCGCGAGAACCTGATGGCGCGGCTGCGCGAAGGCAGTCCGATATTTCCCGGCATCGTTGGCTACGACGATACGGTGGTGCCGCAGATCGTGAACGCGATCCTGTCGCGGCATAATTTTATTCTCCTGGGGCTGCGCGGACAGGCGAAAAGCCGCATTCTCCGGGCGCTGACAGCGTTGCTTGATCCGCAGATGCCGTATATCGCGGGCTGCGAGATTCATGATAATCCGTATGATCCAATTTGCCGGCGCTGCCGCGAACTGGTTGCGAAAGAAGGAGATGCCACGCCGGTTGCGTGGCTTGCGCCCGACCACCGATACGTTGAGAAGTTGGCCACGCCCGATGTCACGATCGCGGACTTGATTGGCGACATCGATCCCATCAAGGCGGCCCGTGGGGGACACGAACTATCGAGCGAATTCACGGTGCATTATGGATTGCTGCCTCGCGCAAATCGTGGAATTTTTGCGATCAACGAATTGCCCGATCTAGCGGGCAAGATTCAGGTCGGGCTCTTCAACATCATGCAAGAAGGTGACGTGCAGATTAAGGGATATCCGATCCGTCTGCCGCTGGATGTGGCGATTGTGTTCAGCGCAAATCCCGAGGACTACACCGCGCGCGGCAAAATCATTACGCCGCTGAAGGATCGCATCGGATCGGAGATTCGGACGCATTATCCGGCGACGGTGGAAGAGGGCATCGCAATCACCGCGCAGGAAGCCTGGATTGATCGCGAAGGTGATCGCGAGAATGACGGTGCGATTGACCGCAAGGGTTCGCGGCTGCATATTCCGAAATATGTGCAGGAAGTTATCGAGCGTATCGCTTTTGCCGCGCGGGACGATAAGAAAATCGACAAGCGCTCGGGCGTGAGCCAGCGCCTGCCCATCTCGGCGATCGAGAATGTGATATCGAATGCCGAGCGGCGCGCGCTAACGCATGATGAAAAAGCGATCGTGCCGAGGATCAGCGACATCTACGCGGCGCTTCCTGCCATCACCGGCAAACTGGAACTGGAGTATGAAGGCGAGATGAAGGGCGCGGATTTTGTGAGCCGCGAGTTGATTCGCACCGCGGTCGCGAAGGCGTTCGACGGTTATCTGCACGGCGTCAATTTTAGTCAGGTGGTGCAGTGGTTCGATCTGGGCGGCGAAATTCAGCTCAGCGACAATGCTGCCGCGCGGGAAGTGCTCGAAGGCCTAAGCCAGATTCAGGGATTGATGGACAAACTCGGCAAGCTGAACGTAAGCGCGAAAGACGGCGCTGAGATCCAGGTGTCCGCGGCGGAATTTGTCCTCGAAGGCCTGCACGCGCACAAGAAAATCGGACGCAACGAGGAGCGCGTGTTTACGGCGGGCGAGAAGCCTCCGAAAAAACAGGAGCGGGTGTTTGAGCCGGACGATTCGGAGTTTGGACGGAAGAGAGGGTTTAATTAGCCGTCAGTCATCAGCCGTCGGGCAACGCGAGTTGTTTCCGGCTTAGATGGTTTAACTGATGGCTGACGGCTGATGACTGAGCGCTGACCATGAAACGCATCCGCTACTCCAAATACGTCCCCGATCCCGCCGGCGAGATGAGCATGGAAGACCTGCTCAGCGCCCTTTCCGACTACTTTCTGCAGAGCGGATTCAATGACAATTTCTGGTACGAATTGCCGGACGGCGAGCAGTCGCTGGAGGAATTGAAGCGCGCTCTTGAACAAGCCCTGCTCGACGGCGAGATGTTTGACGAGGAAATGCGCGACCGGCTGCAGCAGATGCAGATGGAGGGCGAACTTGAAGAACTGATCGAAAAATTGATCCAGCGCATGCAGCAGGAAGACTACATTTCCATCGATCGTCCATTCGAAGCCCAGCCTCATGACCCTGCCAAGAAGCCGAGCGTCGGCGGACAGATAGGGGAGGCACAGCAGCAGGCGAAGTTCGAAATCACCGACAAGAGCCTCGACTTTCTCGGTTTCAAGGCGCTGCGCGATCTACTGGGATCGCTGGGCAAGTCGAGCTTTGGACGCCATGACACGCGCGATATGGCGACCGGCATCGAGACCAGCGGCGCCGCCAAGCAGTATGAGTTTGGCGACTCGCTGAATCTCGATATCACGGCGACGCTATCGTCCGCGATTCAACGCGAAGGGCTCGGTCTTCCGCTGAACCTCGAATACAGCGATCTGCAGGTGCATCAGTGCGAATACCAATCGTCCTGTGCGACGGTGTTGATGCTCGACTGTTCGCATTCCATGATTCTGTACGGCGAGGACCGCTTCACTCCGGCAAAAAAGGTTGCGATGGCGCTGTCGCAGCTGATTCGCACGCAATATCCGGGAGACTCGCTGTCGCTGGTGCTATTCCACGATTCGGCGGAAGAGGTGCCGCTATCGCAGTTGGCGCGGGTGAAAGTTGGTCCTTATTACACAAATACGCGCGAGGGCCTGCGCATGGCGCAACGTATCCTGCAGCGCCAGCGCAAGGACATGAAACAGATTGTCATGATCACCGACGGCAAGCCCTCGGCACTCACCCTAGAAGACGGACGCATCTATAAGAATGCATTCGGGCTCGATCCGCTGGTGGTCAGCCAGACGCTGGAAGAAGTTTCGAAATGCAAACGGGCGGGGGTGCTGATCAATACGTTCATGTTGGCGTCGGATTATGGTCTGGTGCAGTTCGTCCAGAAGGTGACGCAGATGTGCCGGGGCAAGGCGTACTTCACCACACCCTATACGCTGGGACAATATTTGCTGATGGATTACATGTCGCGGAAGACGAAGACGATTCACTAGCGGCTCCCACTCATCGCAAGATACGCGTTCAGTGGGGCGCCAACAGATGAGTGGGCCGCCCTCAGATGTCGGATTACAGAAGTAACATGCACTCTGCCAGTCGGGCGCAGCTTCGGTGTAAGATCGCTGGAGAAGTTCCTTTCGGAGACGTTATGAAACGAATTGCCGCTTTCATGTTGCTGGTCGTTTTGAGTTTTGCAGGCGCCATGCCGGCTTATGCGCAACGGATGACTCCCGAGCAGAATGCGCGTCTATCCCGAAAGTCGGCCAAGCAGCAGCAGAAGATGTTAAAGAAGGCGAACAAAAAGCAGCGGAAAGCGATGAAGAAATCCGAGAAGGCGCAACGGAAGGCGACCCAAAAAGCGAACAAGCAGTTGAAACAGCGCCGCGGATAACCCTTCCGCATAGGGAAAAGATTCGTCACAAAATCACAGTGACGGCCCGCACATCTTCCCAATCCACGACCCGCTAGGCTAATCCCACTCCCAGGACTTTTACAGCTCCCGTTCCCTACAGAAGGAAACTGCTATGCGTGCGTCGAGCCGGTTTTCGGCTACTGCATTCGCTGGTCTTTCGAACATTTGGCTAATAGCCATTTGCCTGTCGAGCCTGGCGGCTGCTCAGTCCTCGGATCAAATTGTGGCTGAACGTGTTCTCGGCCCGCAGTGGAGGCAGTTTTCGCGCCGGGCCGGGATGATATTCGCCGGTACGGTTATTGCCGCTCCGCAGAGTCTAACGGCCGAGAGGATGCCGGCCGACCGACCAGGTCCAGGGTCATCGCCGGAGATCCGGTTGAGCTTTCGGGTAGACGAGGCGATTGCCGGGGTTGAGCCAGGACAAATCCTCACCATCCACGAATGGGCGGGCGCGTGGGCCATGCATCGACCCATGAGGGCAGGCCAGCACATTTTGGTCTTTTTTTATCCGCCCAGTCGATTGGGTCTTACCAGCCCGGTGGGAGGGTCGCTGGGTCAGTTCGATCTCGACCAAACCGGGATGTATGTGGCCGAGCATCGGCAGAAGTCCTTCGCTATGGAGGTTGGCAGAAGCGTCAGCGTCGTGCAACTGGAGCGCGCCATCCGCAGCGCGCGAGAGGAGTGAGCATGCGCCGGCGAATTTTGTGGGTTGCGACTTTTCTTATTTGCATTGCGGTTGCCAGCCACGCCGGAGGCCCGGCTTTCATAGCGGGCTCCGGCTACGCTTCCGGAGTCGAAGGGCAGGCGCTGGTCTGGGCCAATGCTTCGGTGCAGTACTTTACCGATCAGGGGAATCTGAGCCCGATCGTATCCGGCGCGCAGGCCGACGCCCTGGTGGTCAATGCTTTCGGCGCGTGGACCACCAATTCGATTACGCTGACCGCATCACAGGGCGGACACCTTGCCGAGGACGTGAACGGAAGCAACATCGTGGTCGCGAGCGGAGTCGTTACCGCGCCGGCCGACATTACGTCCTCAGCCACGGGCACTCCGGTGGGAATTGTTTACGACTACGACGGGACGGTCACCGATGCGCTACTGGGCGAAGGCGCGGGCGACCTGGGCGATTGCTTCACCAACGCGGTTTATGGAGGGCCCGACAACTTCAGCGCGGTTGGGAACATTGTGCACGCGTTTGTGGTGATCAATGGAGTGTGCGCGGCCACCAGCGCGCAATTGCCCGACGTGCAATACCGGTTGGTGCGTGTGCTGGGGCGAATTATTGGATTAGAGTGGTCGCAGGCTAACGTGAACGTGCAGATACAGGATCCGCCGCCTACCGACGCGGATTTCGCGGGCTTCCCGGTGATGCACTTCGCCGATTCGATTTCGTGCGTACCCATCAGCGCCTGTTATCCCAATGCGGCCGTGCCGAAAATGGATGACATTGATGCGCTGGTACGGCTTTATCCGGGGCTTCAGCAGCCATCGGGGAGAATCTACGGCGGCGTGTACTTTACCGACGCATCCGGGGATGCCGTGCAACCGATGCAGGGTGTCAATGTGGTGGCCCGGTTGATCGACGCGTTCGGCGAGGTCTCCCGGCAGTACGTCGCAACTTCGGTTTCCGGGTTCTCGTTTAGCGGCAACGCGGGCAATATCATTGATGGATACGTGGACGGAAATGGCCTTCGTTATGACCGGTGGGGGTCGAATGATCCGTCGCTCGAAGGATTTTTCGATCTGGGCCAACTGTTCATTCCGCCGGGCCAAACCATCGCCGAGTACCAGCTAAGCGTCGAAGCGCTCGACCCGTACTGGTCTTTGGGTGTCGAGCCCTATGCCCCGGCACAAGTGGCGCCGTCGGGTGCGTTCGCTCCGGTTGTGGTCACAGTGACGAACGGGTCGAATGCCGAGCGCGACATTCTGATGTTGCAGGATGAAATCGCGCAGGCGCATCCCGGCAGTGGATCGACGTATGCGGAACCCGCGGCGCTTCCCCAGGGTGGCGCATGGGGATCGTGGATCTCGGGTTACGGCAGCACCGATTGGTTCGAGTTCACAGCGCAGGCCAACCGCACCGCCTCGGTCGCGGTGACCGCGCTTGATGAAACGGGCCAGCCAACCGAAAACAAATTGTTGCCTGTGATCGGGATTTGGCAATTGAGCGATGAGAGCGGCAATCCCGCACCGGCTTCGACACCCTCGGCATTCAACACGCCGATGTGGGCCCTGACTCGCCTGGATGCGCAGTTCAGCACAACCGGTGCGTATCGCGTGGGAATAGCCGACTTCCGTGGTGACGGGCGTCCAGACTACTTTTACCAGGCGACCCTGCTCTATTCGGATACGGTGATGCCGGCACGCATCAGTCTTGCCGGCAGCTTGGTTACTCTCAACGGCATCGGGTTCAGTCCGCGGCTACAGGTTAGCGTCGGCGGCAACAACGCGGGCACGCTTTCTGCGTCGGCAAGCCAGATTCAGGTGGCAATGCCGGCCGCTGTGCAGGATGGGACAGCGACAATTCAGGTGACTGATCCGGTGAGCGGAGCTTTTTCCCAAATGATCGGCGCGCTCGGCTACGGCGCTCAGTCCACGGATCGATTGCTTCTGCTGCAAGGCGGCGAGCCGTCAACGCCCGTGGGATCGGCAGCCGCAAATGCCATCCGCGTGCGCGCGGTCGCCGCCGATGGAATCACGCCGGTGAGCGGGGCGACTCTGGCATGGAGCGTGACTAACGGTTCCCAGTTCTACGTGTGCGGCGGAGCGTCTTTCTGCTCGGTACTCAGCGATGAAGCTGGAGAATCCTCGAGCCTGGTGACTCCGACGGCAGCCGGACAAAGCACAATCACGATCGCTCTGGCCCCGGCATCCTATACGCCTCCGCAGTCGCAACAGACGACCGTCGTAGCAACGTCATCCGCGCTCGACCTGGTTGCGGTCACGCCGACGCGCTGGGTTGGGCAAGGCGCGACGATAGCAGTTCCGCTCACGGTTCAAACGCTGGACCTGGGCGCTGCCAAAGCGAATGTGACCGTCAATTTCTCAGTCACCAAAGGCGCGGCCGCGCTTTCGGCGGGCAGCGCGATCACCAACTCGTCGGGATTCGCCGCCATTACTGCAAATCTCACCAATCAGAATGCAGATGTGCAGGTGAGCGCCTGCGCCGCTCCGAACAATTCTCCGTGCCAGACATTTACTTTGTTCTCCACGGCGGCTTCGCTGTGGACGCTGGAGACGGTCCGTGGATCGTCGCAGGTGGTGACGACTGGGCAGGTGTTTCAGCCGCTGATGATGCGGGTGACCGACGGCTCGACAGCCGCAAATCCGGTGATGGGAGTGAGCGTCGCTTTTGTGACTACGCTGGCAAGGGTCAGTCCCAATCCGGGGGGGCCGCCGACGGGTGGAGAATCGTTGGCCGCTGGCGACGGACCACCTGGCGACACATCACCGGTCATCCTCGGATCGTCGCAGGCGCAGGTAGTAACGGATCAGAATGGCCTAGCATCCATCATGCCATCTGCCGGAAACGTCGGCCCGTGCGATCTGTTCATCGCGGTGACCGTGGGGGCTTCGACGGCGCAGTTTCAAATGGAGAGCTTGGCGGCCATCGTGTTAGAGCAGCCGGGAAGCCCGCGTGTGAATGCTCCTCGCATGCCGAGCGGACCGAGGTTTGGCGAACAACCGGAGTCGCAACAAAACGCACCAGAATTACTGTTCGCCGTGCCTGGGGACGCTGCGGGCGACGGGCAGGCGGCAGATCCGCCTTCAGATACCGGTCCAGAACCCGCCCAGGATGATACCTCCAGCTTCAGTGAAAGTTCGGCGACGTCGAGCCTTATAACGAACGAGAAGCGTGCCGCTGCGCTCTCATTGCAATCGAAGCCGGTCGAAGCCAAACCGGAGACGGTAGTGCGGATCGACAAAGACGGCGCTCTAGCGAATGCTCCGAGCGATAACAACGTCAGTAGCAGTAGCAATGCGCAGACCCAATCGCACACTTCCTCGAGCCGGAGTTTTCCCGAAGATAAGCGAAGCTGCCAAGTCCTGGCCGGAGACGGACCTATATTCTAATTTCGCTTCCCAGACGCCAAAGCCATCGGTTATGTCTTACTGGCAACTGGCAACTGGCAACTGGCTACTGCTTTTTCGTCCACCGATCGACCCAGTCGTTGACCGTCTTGTACCAAAGTTGCGAGTTTTGCGGCTTCAGCACCCAGTGGCCTTCGTCGGGAAAGTAAAGCATCTTCGAGGGCACGCCCATGGTCTGCAGCGTACTGAAAAGCTGGAAGCCTTCGCTGACATCGAGGCGGTAATCGAGCTGGCTGTGGATGACCAGCGTCGGCGTCTTGAAATTCTTCGCCGCATTGCGCGGGTTCCACTTCTCGTACATCTCCGGATTGGTATATGGAGTGCCCTTGAACTCCCAGTTATTGAACCAGAGTTCTTCAGTCGTGCCCCATGCGGAGTAGGTATTGAACATGCCATCGTGCGTGACGATGCACTTGAAACGGTCGGTGTGGCCGAGAACCCAGTTCGCCATGTATCCACCGTAGCTCGCGCCAAGAGCGCACTCGCGGTCTTTGTCGATGAACGGGTAAGTCCTCTCCGCGTAATCGAGCCCCTTCATCAGATCTTCAAACGGAGCGCCTCCCCAGTCGCCGTTGATTTCGTCGATGAATTTTTGGCCGTATCCGGGCGAGCCGTGGAAGTTGATCATGATGACGACATATCCGCTGGCCGCGAAAAGCTCGGCGTTCCAGCGATAGCTCCAGAGGTCGCCCATCGGGACTTCGGGGCCGCCGTGGATGATGAACTTCAACGGATATTTCTTGCTGGCATCGAAATTCGGCGGCTTGACGAGGAAGCCTTGGACTTTGTCACCGAATGCGCCGGGGAACCAGAAGGATTCGAGCGGGGACATGGCGACCTGCGAAAGAACGGCGCTGTTGATTGACTCAATCTGCGGTTTTAATACGAATTGCACGTCGCTGCATTTTGCAGGGTCGGAAGCTTGGCAGATCTGTCCCGGCCCGAGGTGCTTAATGGTCGTTGGGGCCATGACTGTCATCTCAGTAAACCAGATGTTTCCATCCTTGGAAACAGCGATGTCGTCGTCGTATCCTCGTGTAAACATTAACCTGTGAAGGTCGGGGCCGCACAGTTCACACTGGCCGTACGCCCCGACTGGAAATTTTCTCCGATTGACATCGAGCACATAAATAGACTGCGAGCCCATGTCCTCTGCTGTGAAAAGGATCCGCAAGGAGTCGGGCGTCCAGGCAAACGTTCCCACCCAACGATCGAACTCGTTTTCCTCCGTCAGATCCCTCTTCTCTCCCGTCTTGCGGTCGTACAGCATCAGCCGAAAGCGATCGCTCTCGTATCCCGGACGCTGCTGGGCGCGGTAGGCGATGTACTTGCCATCAGGCGAATAGAGCGGAGTCGAGTCGCTGGCTGGATTGTCGGCGGTGATGTTTTTAGTCTTCGCGAGCACGGCGGCAGGCGTAGTGTCCGGCCATTTCACTGGAACGGTCCACAGGTCGTTGTTCGTCGAAGTGGCTTCGACCTTGTCGTGGTTCGAGGTGTAGCAAATCTCCTGCCCGTCGGGCGAGAAGGCGTAGTTGTCCTGTCCGCCGAGCGAGAACACCGGAGCGTCGTAGTCGCCGGGCGTGAGGTCGAAAGGATAGCTGTGGATTATTAGAGTTCCGCCAGGGTTTACTCCCTGCTCGGAGATAAGCATTACAAATATGTGGCTGCGCTTTCCCGCCTTGTATACACTCCAATGCCGATACAGGAGTCGATCGAAGACTAGGGCTTTGACCTTCGAATCCCTGGCCTCATTGACCTTCTTGGCATTGCACGCCTCCTCTGCTTCCGGCGCGGCATCGCATTCCGGATAAACATCGGATTTGAACAAGATGTAATTGCCATCTGGCGACCAAAGCTCGCCGTCAGCTTCGGTGGCAATCGAAGTCAGTTTGCGTACTCGTGTCACGGTTCCCGCAGCGCCATCAAAGTCCGCAATCCAGACCTGCGATCCGCCATGTTTGTTCGAGATGAAGGCAAAGCGCTTGCCGTCCGGCGCCCACCGCGGGCGATCTCCGTCCTGATCGGCAATCAGAACTCGTTCCTGTCCTCCCGACAGCGGGACGATCCAAATGTGGGAGGTCTTCGTATTCGCCGCCAGATCCACATCGACCGCGGCAAACAGTACCCACTTGCCGTCGGGCGAAGGCACAGGCTCGCCGACGCGCTTCAGCTTCATCATGTCTTCGAAAGTGAACGGATGTTTGTCTTGTGAGAATGCGGGAAAAATGAGAAGAAGAATGAAAAGAAGAATGAGAAGAAAAAAAATAAGACGGCGCATGCCCTGCCTCCGCGGAACAGGAGAGTGTAGCACTCCAGCCGTGCCGCTCGTCTCGACGACGGAGAGTTGCGATCTAAGCGGTCGTCGCCGGATTCTCGGGGAGTTTCAGGTGAGAATGGAATCGTCCAGCCGTCTGCGCTGAAAGTCGGCGACGTACTGGACAAATGCCGTTATCAGCGGGTGCGGATTGTCCTCGCGCGACGAGAGTTGCGGTTGGAACAGCGTGGCGATAAAAAACACGTGGGCGGGAGACTCAATGGCTCGGCATTCTTCCTTCGAGCCGCGAGCTACGACGGGAAAGCCCGCTTCCATGGCCATCCATTCGAACTCGGGATTCATTTCGTAGTTGCAGAAGAATTCTTCCTCGATCGTTTCTCGTCCATAAAACGCCGCGAGGCGAGAGCCAGGCCGGAGGCGGATCTGGCCAACCTTTCCGGAGAGCTTAGGCGCGTTCGAATCGCGGTTGGGAACTGCGCAGGCGACGGGATAGATGACGATGTTCTTCGCGTGTGGGTCCTCTTCAGCAGTGGTGGCATCGCGGACGCCGAGCACGTTGCGGGCGCATTCGATGAGGGCGTACTGGAAGCCTCCACAGGTGCCGAGGAAGGGCCGGTCGTGAACGCGGGCGAACTCGATGCCTTTGAGCATGCCGTCGAAACTTTTGTAGGGACTGCCTGCCGAGGCAAACAGACCATCGAAAGAATCCAAGGTATCGGCCGCGCGCGGTTCGAGGAGCGATGGCGTCGAGAGCCAAGCCGATTCCACCACGAGTTGGAGCTTGCGGGCGGCGTGCTGGAGCGAATCGTTGGTCGCGTGATGGGAGCGGAATTGGGGATTGAAATCGCCGAGAATCCCGATGCGGAGGAGTTCGGTCACAAGCGACATTCTAAATGACCGGCTCGCCACCGGCAGTAAACAAGTAGCTACCGGCTCGGCAGGGTTCAGGATGCGGTCAGGCCGCCACGCTGTGAGCCACGGCCGCGTGCCTTCTGCGCTACAGCAACGCGAGCTGCACGCATAGCTCGTAGAGGCCAAGCAGCGCAATGGCAGTGCCTCCGCATACTACGAAGGCTGCTTTCCAGGTGGTCGCACCGACGATTTCCTTCTGGCTGCGAAAGGAGATTACGAATGTCGGATCGCCCGCGCCTTTCATCAACACAACGGGTGGAGCGAGATCGAAGTCGGAGGACTCGGCGTGGCTGTTCTTTAGAGGCAATTCGTTCCGAGGCGTTTCGTCCGGACGCAAGCCGTCAGTAGGGCCTTCGTGCATGAGCATTTCGCTCTGGCGTATTTCGGAACTGGAGAAAACGGTCGCGGACGGTCCAGTCTTTTCGACAGCGACGGGTGCATCGAGGATCCCGTCGAAGGACCAGGCCTCTGGGTTCCCGCTGGCGCGAGTGAGCGCGGCCGCAATCTTCTCCTGCTGGGTCATTTCCCGAGTGGAGGAGGCCGCCGCCGCGCTTCCTAATCTGACGACCTCTGGAGCAGGAAGCGGTTCAGAAGGGTGATTGCGCGGTGGTGTGCGCAGGTTAGGCTGGCGAACGGCGGTTCGAACCGTATCGCGCACATTGTCAGATAAGGAAGAGCGAACAGGGTTGCGCCGGTCGGCGGTCACGTCGTTGCGCGGCAAAGATGGACGCGCCGGCAAAGTTGAACGCGCCCGGACTCCCGGATTGTCCATCAGCGTTCCGGCGACGAAGAGCACGTCGTCGGTCTTGATCAACCGCTCCTCGACACGTATGACGCGGTCTAATGCGATACCGTGACGCGAAAGAAAACCGATAACACTTAGCGGGACTTCATTTGAATCCAAAGGAGCCGGCGCATATTCCCCGCGAAACAATGGATTCAATTCGAGATCGGCTCCGAGAGCTTCGATCAATAATCGTCCGGTCGAGTCGTCGAGGAAGAAAGGCAGATGCAACGCCTCCTCCGCAACTTTTTCCCATGCGTTCTTGCCCTCCCGCTGCCGCCAGGCGGTAGTGTGGTAGAGAAAGCAAGGCTCTTCGGTAACGGGCGCCAGCGTGGTGCAGGGACCGGCCGCCAGGCCACCGACCTCAACCAGTCCGCGGGCAACGCCGCGAATCTTGGAAGTTGGCATGGTGAGCAATGACCGTTGGCGGGCGAGTAAACGGAATCCGTGAACGAACAGGTACAGACCGACGGCAATCGTGGCAGACGAAACAAGCGCAACGGATTGGGCGGGGATCAATAGAAAAAGACAGACGGTCACAGGTCTTTCCTGGAATGCCACGATCCATCTGCTATGAGGATAAGGATCGAGTTCAGCAGCGACACGGAGAAAGAGACGGTAACGGCTTACCGAAGTAAGTAACCGTTACCGATGGCGATGGAAGGAGACGCGGCGAGGCGCGTCTCTACCGATTTATGCGGTTACAGCGCGAGCTTTCAGAATCTCAGCCACGGCTGCCATGGCGGCATCGACTTCGGCGTCGGTGTTGTAGAAGTGGGGCGAAAAGCGGACTCCGGCCCTGGGACGCCAGTCTACGAGGATGTCGCGGGCCAGAAGTTCGCGGCTTACCTGTTGCGAGTCTGGCATGTCGATGGAGACGGTGCCGCCGCGATGATCGGGATCGCGCGGAGTGTTGACGCGCCATCCGTGGCGGTCGGCGAGCTCGATGAGGCGGGCGGTCTGGCGTTTCGATTTCGCGCGGATTTTCTCGATACCGACTTCCTGAATAAGTTTGATTCCAGGACGCGCCGCTTCGATCGCGGGAATGTGCGTGGTTCCATTCATGAATCGGAACGGAGGATCGGCGTAGCGGATGGGACCGATGTCGAAAGCAAATGAATTTTCGTGGGCGAACCATCCAGTGAACTTCGGCTCCAGCTTTTTGCCAAGGTCGGGCCGAACGTAAAGGTAGGCAACCCCCGGACCTCCGCAGAGCCATTTGAGCACGCCGCCGCAAGCGAAGTCGGCCTTGAGAGACTGGATATCAACAGGTACGGTACCGAGAGACTGGAACGTGTCGAGGACGACGTGGGCTCCAACTTTGTGGGCCTTGCCGATGATGGCTTTTGCATCGTTGATGTAGGAGCTGCGAAAAATCACATGCGAGATGGCGACGATCAGTGTCCGTTCGTCGATGGCATCGAGCAGGCGATCGAGAGGGACGCTGACGCCGTCATCAGTTTTGACCATGTGCACCCGCGCTCCGTGCGGGCGCTGCGCTTCCCAGAAATACATGACGGAGGGAAAATTCAAGTCGCTGTAAACGATCTTGTTGCGCTTGCCGGTAAAGTCAAAACACGAAGCAACGACGGCTTGGCAGGTGGTGACGTTCTGGTGAAGCGAGACGGAATCCTTGGGGGCATTCATCAAGGCGCCGATTTCGTTGCCAACCTCAGCGGCGAGCATCCACCAGCGTTCTTCCCAGGCGCGAACACCGCGGGTTGCCCAGACATCGGCGTAGGCATGAAGCGCGTCGTAAACGGTGCGCGGCATGGCTCCGAGGGAATTGGAAATCATGTAATTGGTGCGCGCAAGAATGGGAAATTCAGGGCGGTAGCGCAGAAGGTTGTCGGGAGGGAGGTTGTCGGAAAGAGAATGAGGGGGCATGGAAGTCAATTGTAAACGCGCGCGGAGCGCATTCCCTGAAAGCTGACGGCTGATGGCGGTTTTACGGCGCTACATCTTTTCCCACACTATCGAGTACTCCATTAATAAACTGCACCGACTCGGGCGTGGAAAATTTGCGCGCGATTTCAAGCGCCTCGTTGATCACCACCGCCCGCGGTGTCGCTGGATAGCCGAGAAACTCGGCCACCGCGCCGCGCAACACATTCCGATCGACCGTTGCCATGCGGTCCATGCGCCAGTGCTGCGTGTGCTTGCCGATCAGTCCGTCGATCTCCGTCAGGCGGTCGCTGGCCACGCGAAACAGATCGTCCGCAAAGCCGCGCACTTCTTCTTCCACGTTGGTCCGCTCGGCCCAGAACGTCTTGCGGACAAGCTCCGGCGGCTGCTTCCCCATGTCCGCCTGAAAGAGCATTTGCAGAACCAGTTCGCGGGATTTGCGGCGGGTGCCCATGAGGAGCCGTCAGCCGTCAGCCGTCAGGAAAACCTTGCGGCGGTTGAAGCTAACAACAGTCTACAAGACAGTTGATCGAGGAAGAATTGCAGGTTAGGAACGGGATTTGCGTTTCCGCCGAACGGGGGTGGTTTTGCCTTTCCTGAGGGCTGAGGGTTGGCGGCTGATGGCTCGCTTCAGATTCGCCATCTCCACCGCCGCCAGCGCCGCTTCGAATCCCTTGTTGCCCATCTTCAAACCGGCGCGGTCGATCGCCTGCTCGAGGGTCTCGCAAGTCAGCACGCCAAACGCATGCGGCACACCGGTTTCCTGCGCCGATTGGCCGATGCCACGTGTGACTTCGTTGACGATCACGTCGTAGTGGGCGGTATCGCCGCGCAGCAGACATCCGATGCAAATGATCGCGTCGTATTTTTTGGTTTCAGCAAGCGTGCGGGCGGCGGAAGGAATCTCAAAAGCGCCAGGGACGCGAACCAGCCCGATGTCTTTTTTGGTAGCACCCGAGCGCAATAATCCGTCGTATGCGCTCTGAAAAAGTCTTTCCGTGATGAAGGCGTTAAAGCGGGAGACGACGATCGCAAACCGCTTGCCGGCAGCGTTCAGTTCGCCTTCAATAGCAGGAATTGCCGGCTCGGGCGGCCGTTCGACTTTTATTTTTTCTTTCGTCGTTTTTCTCTGCTTGAATTCTTAAAACACATCCTTCGTCGAGACGCGGCTTGCCGCGTCTCCAACTGCGGCCAATAAGACGGGGCAAGCCCCCTCTCCACAGTTATTTTCCCTTAAACTTCGGAGGACGTTTCTCCAGAAACGCCGCCGTGCCTTCCTTTTTGTCCTCGGTAGCGCAGCAGACGCCAAACAGAGTCGCCTCCAGATACAGTCCTTCGACCAGCGTCATTTCCATGCCCTTGTTGACCGCGTCCATCGCGTACTGCACCGCCAGCGGAGCGTTCGCGATGATCTTCGCGGCAATCGCTTCCGCGCGCGGAATCAGCTCCGCTGCCGTCGTCACTTCATTCACCAATCCGATACGATATGCTTCCTGCGCCGTGATCATTTCCCCGGCCAGTATCATCTGCATCGCCAGGCCCTTGCCGACTAGGCGCGGCAGTCGCTGCGTCCCGCCGTATCCCGGAAGAATTCCCAGCTTCACTTCCGGCTGCCCGAGCTTCGCGTTTTCGCTCGCGAGGCGCATAGTGCAAGCGAGCGCCAGTTCGCATCCGCCGCCGAGCGCGAATCCGTTAACGCACGCAAGCACCGGCTTGCCGAGATTTTCGATCAGGTCGAGGACCGCCTGCCCCCGGTGGGCAAACTCCTTGCCGGAGACCGGTTCCTGTTTCGCCAGCTCGCCAATATCCGCGCCCGCAACAAAGGCCTTCTCGCCCGCCCCAGTCAAAATCGCTACGCGAATCGAGGAATCAGTCCTGATATCAAGAAACGCGGTTCCCAGCTCTTCCATGGTGGCCAGGCTCAACGCATTGAGCACCTTTGGACGGTTGACGGTGACGTAGGCGATGGCGTTTTTCTTTTCGAGGAGGATATTTTCGTAGGTCATTAGGATTATAGGTTTGTATCAGGGTATGCTTTCAGGCAACCGCAGGGGGTACCCCCCTCCCCCCGGTCTTCAAAACTCAAAGACTTAGGAAGAAAATCCCGCTAGATCTTTGAGTTCAAATGACTTGCGGGTAAAGTCTTTATAAACCATAGACTTAGATTACAAAAGAGTGCCGAAAATGGTTTTGGGGCAGGTTCGAGGACCGTCTTGGAAACGGAGACAACCTCTGAACTGCCCCAATCAGACTGCTATGGTCGCCCGCGACGTGGTCTTAAGTCAAGCGATTTCGGTCACCTGCGCTTCCTTCGAAAAATTACAGTTTGTTTGCCACCGGCTTCTCCGGTTTCGAGTAATCATAAAACCCACGTCCCGATTTCTTCCCATACCACCCCGCCATCACCATCCGCTTCAGCAGCGGAGGCGACGCGAACCGCCGCTCCTTGAACTCGTCGTACATTACGTGCGTAATGTAGTAAGTCGTGTCGAGGCCGACGAAATCGAGCAGCGTAAACGGGCCCATCGGATAGCCGCAGCCGAGCTTCATCGCGTTGTCGATGTCCTCGATCGATCCTACGCCCTCTTCGTACGCGCGGATCGCGTCCAGCAGATACGGCACCAGCAGCCGGTTTACGATGAATCCAGTCTTATCCGACGTGCGCACCGGAACTTTGCCCAGCTTCTTCGCGAACTCGTAGGCCGCCTCGTACACGTCGGGAGCGGTGGCAATCGTCTTGACCACCTCGACCAGCTTCATCAGCGGCACGGGATTAAAAAAGTGCAGCCCGATAAATCTTTCCGGACGCTTCACGGCGGTCAAAAGCTCAGTCACTGAAATAGAAGAAGTATTCGAGGCAAAGATCGCTTCCTTTTTGACTATGGAGTCAATCGACGAATACATCTTCTTCTTTTCCTCGACGTTCTCGATGATGGCCTCAATAATAATGTCGCAATCCGCCAGGCCGGCTTTGTTTGTTGTTCCTTTCAATCGCGCGCGAATCTCGTCCTTCTGCTGCGGAGTGATTCCGCCTTTGTCGACTGGCCGCTCGGCAAATTTAGCCAGCGACTTATCGATTCCTGCAAAGCCCTTGTCGAGATACTTCTGTTCGACTTCGAGGACGGTAACGTCGAAGCCGGCGGTCGCGCAGACCTGCGCTATGCCGGAGCCCATCAGACCACAACCGAGAACGGCAACTTTGTTGATTTCCATAGGAATAGTTCCTATCAAGCCTGCTGCATCAGCGATACGTCTACGACACGATTCCTGAATCTATCCGAAACAACAAATTGCCTAAGTTCTTCGGGGCTTGTTCGTCGAGTAGCCACCAACCTCTGAGCGCTGGGCGATTCCGGAATCCAAGCGCAGACCTCGTCTAAGGCCCTTTGAGTGCTAGGCCGATCGAAGAAAGAGAACCATGAGGAGTAGTAAGGCTCGTAGAGACCGGCAAGAACGAATCCGTTTTTTCGGAGCCCGCCCTTAGCGAGTCTGTCATACACGACAATTGGATGACCCTTCATCATCCACAGTGTTTTGCTGATCGCAGACGGAATCGATCTTCCGTAGACCTCGAATAGTTCCCTGCATGCCTGCTCGACGATGACCGGCGCACTCTCTCTGGTCACATTCACGTTATGAAGAGAATTTAACACTCGCGTGAACGGCTCGTACTTCTGAGATCCGTAGCCGGGAACAGTACGAGCGACTTTGTACCTTGTCGGGGAGCAAAGATCTGCCAGTTTTGCACACGTTACTGCAGAGGAAAAATCCGCGATAAGCCGGCGGTCCGTGGAACACCACCAATCGAGATAGTCAACTCCGCGCTGCCGCCATTCTTCGATAGTGGTATGCATCCCTTATCCCAACCCCTTGCTGAGAGCTCTCCACCACCGCGGCAATCCCCTGCCCGCCGCCAATGCACGCCGTAGCAAGCCCGTACTTCTTCCTCCCCCGCTGCAATTAGTAGAGCAGCGCGGTCACGAGGCTAGTTGCATTGTGCATAAGGAAGCCACTCTTGACCAGGGGTCGATCAGCGGCCTTCGAGATTCTTGAGCCGGTCTGCCAGAGATTCGACTTCGGCATCCAGCGCGCGAAGCGCTGCGGCATGGCTTCGCTGGCGCAATTCGACGGGGGACGCCCACTTGTGAAATTCGGTGAGCAGGGTGGTTTCCACCTTCTCTAACCGCTCGCTAATCCACTGTTTGTCTTCGTCAGTGAGCACAACCCAATTATAGGGCAAGAGCCTTAGGGGAGAGCAGTGTTTTCTTAAGCAATGACGGTGCCGATCTCTGGGAAGATTCCCAGGGCTAAGGCCAGCATTGTGTTGGTTTTGCAGCTCAGCTAGAGCCATGCCGTCCCGAAGACGTCGTGGCCGCTCGCTGAATGTTAGTGTGGACTTCAACTACGAATTACAAATCGCAACTTACAAGTGTCGAGCCTATGCCACGGCCGCCGATACGGCAAACTGTGGCGCCTGACTCACGGTCTTTCCCGCGCCCTGCGCCACGGCTAAGTCGAGGGCATGGTCGGCGCGGTTTGCGACCTCGGTCACAATGTCGGCGGGATCGAAGTGCTGCTGCATCACCGCTTGGGCCAATCCGGCGTTGAACTCGACGGGGTGGTCCTTGCCCGGGAAACGTACTTCCCCGAGCAGTCCCCGAAATTTCTCGATCGCGAGCATCGCCTCTTGTTCGCCGGTATCGCCCAAAACCAGCGCCACCGTCGTCGTCTCGTAGCGGAACGCCAGATCGTTCGTCCTAATCTTCGCCGCAATCGTTTGCCCGACCTGTTCCATCACGGCGGTCACTGCGGCCTCGCCGTATTCCTTGATGAGCGCGCTGCGCCGTCCAAACTGCATCAGGAGCACGGTCACGGTCGTCCCTTGCTGCAACGCGCGCCGGGTTTCCGCCTGCAGAAGATCCAGATACGAAGCACGCTTCAGCAGTCCGGATTTTTCATCCGTCACCGAAAGATTCTTTACCAGGCGCCGCAGCCCGGCGTTGTTGAGCGCGATCAACACCTGATCGCTCAGCGTCCGGATCACAAGTATTTCGGCGGCCTGCCATACGCGGCCCGTGTTCTGAGCCAGGATAAGCACTCCGATGTGGTCGTTGCCTTCGGTCAGGGGAATCGCCAGCAGCGATTCGATCTGCAACTCCTTAATTGCGCTGCGCAAGTCGAGCAGTTCCGGAGCGTTTTCGGCATCGCCGATCGTCACTGTGCCTCGCGCTACAGCCAGATCCTGCAGCGTTTCCACCAGGCTGACCAGCGCGGCCGAGCTCACTGGTTTCAGACTATCGATGCGATACTCCTGGACCGTCGATGGTGGAAGTCCGGGTTTGCGCAGGGCGGCAATGCAACGCGTGGTCCGCCAGTTCGCGCCGATTTCATGTGCCGCGGTTTTCAGAACGCCTTCCGCATTCCCCTGTTGGTAGAGCTTCCGCGTGATTTCCGCCACTTTCGCCAGGCTGCTGACATCCGCCACATCGCTCGCGACTGCCGGTTTTGCAGCGGGCGGTACTTGCTGATCGGCTTTCGATGCCGGCGGAGCAGGCGGCACAAGGGGCGCGGCTGGCTTGGCGTACTGCGGTTGGAAGCCTGCCGCCATGTACAGTTTCTGCAGCTCCTGATTGCGCTCTTCCTCGCGGGGAAACAGTTCCTGAATGCGGTGCAAACGTTCCAGCGCCTTCGAGCGCATTCCGTATTGCACCAGAATCTCAGCTTGCAGCATCAGATCCTGCAGCGCGGCCGCTCCCAGGGTTGGCTCCTTGACTTTGATTTGCTGCTCCTGGTCTTTCTCCTTCTTGACCGCGGTGAACCGCGAGGCGATCACATTGAAGCGCTGATCGTCGATCTTGCCCCGCAGCGCCTCCAGCCGCTTCTGATGTCCGGGTTCGTACGGATCCACTTCCGCCGCCCGATCCAGGCACTCGCCCGCTCTTTGGTAGTCGTGCTTGTTGCAGTACAGGTCAAACAGCGCCAGCAACACTTGGGCGTAGTCCGTTTCACGGTTCGACGCATTGAACAACTCCGCCAGGAATTCCAGCATTTCCGCCGAGGGACGGTGCGATGCCAGCAGTTCCTGCATGGTGGCGATGAACGATCGCCGTTCCCCATGCCGTCGCTGGAAGGCTTCCAATTTTCGCGCCAGCACCACCGCCTCCGCGTCCAGTTCGGAGTCGATCATCTTCCCGATCAGGTTTACCACCTGGTTCATGCGGGCCGGATTGTGCTCAAAGATTTGCCAGATCAGCGGTTCGCTTTCCAGGCAGCGGCCGGCGAGCAACAAGGCTTGGGCATAGACCTCGCGTAGCTCTATCGATGGGTCTCCGGCATGCACCAGCGGCTCAAAAATAAAGATTGCCGCTCCCGCCTCGCCCCGCGTCAACAGGCTCTTGCCATAGGCGACAGCGATCTTCGATTCCGTCGGATTCTCCGCGTAGGCCCGCTCGTACCATGAGCTGCCGTTGGCCCCGGAGGTTTCCGACAGTTCGGCCAACTGCAGGAATGACTGGGCCGCCATCACGTGCTCGCCCAGTTCCGCCGCAGATTCCGCCACCCGCAGGTGGTTCTGCGGCGACGGTTCCAGACTTACGATCCTGCGCAGGACCAGCAGCGCCTCTTCTTTTCGTCCCTGCCGCTGCAGATCTTCCAACGCGGTCTCATAGGTCCCGATCGCCAGCTTCTTGTTCGAATTTTCCAGAAGCTGCCCGAAGCGCACTTTCTGTTCCCAGGTCGGATTGGCATAGCGCGCCAGCTTCTTGTAGGTCAGGCTTGCCCGCGTGGCATCGGCCGCCTCCACCTGCCGTTCAAACAACTCCCCCAGCAACTGCACCGCCTGTGTTCCTCTATTTAATGAGAGACAGAGGTCCGCCGCCATCTGGCGCACGTTGTCGTTTTGCGGATCGCTTTCCAGGATTTGCAGATATTCCGTCAGGGCGTCGGCCGTTTTCCCCTTCTGCAGGAGCTTTTCCGCCTTTTCTACGCGGCGGACGATTTCGGCACGAGTGGGATTTTCCGGCATGGGCGGTCTTGGAAGAGAGAGTTCCGACTTGATTCTAGGATTCGCTTCGCGTGCCAGCAACGCGGTTACCCGGCGCCAGGGTTACGAAGGTCATGAGGCGGTAATTGAACCGAATGCGACAGGCGGCAATCCCCGCTTGACCACACCCTCCCCGCTGTCGTAGCCTCGCGTGCGAATTCCAATCGATTGTCCCGTTGCGCCCTAAGGAGGCTGCACATGGTTTCTCTGGCTGCTCTTTGGCTCCCCATCGTGTTGTCGGCGGTCATCGTCTTCGTCGCCAGCTCCATCATGCACATGCTGTTGCCCTATCACCGCAGCGACTACCAGAAACTTCCCGACGAAGACAAGGCTCTCGCCGCACTGCGGGCTGGCGGCGTCCAGCCCGGGCTTTATGTATTCCCCTATTGCACCCACAAAGATATGAAGTCGCCTGCGGTGATTGAGAAGCAAAAGCAGGGGCCGGTCGGCTTCATGACCATCGTCCCCAGCGGGCCGCCTGCCATGCCGAAATTTCTGATCCAATGGTTTGTCTTTTGCCTGGTCGTCGGATTCTTTGTCGCCTATCTTACGGCGCACACCGTTCCGCCGGGTGCTAAATATCCCGTGGTCTATCGCGTCGCTGGCACCGCCGCGTTCCTCGCTTACGGGCTGGGGAACCTGAGTAACGGCATCTGGAAAGGTCAGCCTTGGACGGTAACCATCAAGGAGGTCGTCGATGGACTGATTTACGGGTTGCTGACTGGCGGCAGTTTCGGCTGGCTGTGGCCGCGGTAGAGCCTCCGAGGGAGAGAGTGGTTTTCAGCTCGAATTTTGGCGCCGCTTGCTGGAGGTTCGTCCCCCCCGCGCCAAGTATTGCTGATCGAGGGCTTGTCGGATCAGAGTTTTGATCACTGCCTGGCGGCTGATATTCAGCTCTTTGGCGGCCCGGTCTAGTTCTTCCAGCATGCCCGAGGCCAGATCGACATTTACCCTCTGAATCGGACCCATCATGTGCCCCGTATTAGTGAAGAACCGCGACACATCCTGCCCTTGGTCCGCAAGGCGGGCGATGACTTCTGCCGATACTGGTTTCCTAACCTTGCGAGTGTTCTTCATAAACTGGTTCACACACCCATGCTGGAGCCGAAGAGACTGTAGAGCAGGATCGCGAGCACGATCAGGGTGAAGCCCACATACATGCGATCGCGTTCGATGGCGAATCCCGCGACGGAGAAGGCTACGCGCGCAATAGGCGTGGCGATGAGAAGGAGCAATCCGAGTTGGATTAAGCCGCGGCCGCGGCCATTCATTGCGCTGCGAATCACTCCGCGGATGGTGCGGAATTCGGACGGTTCTCCGCGAAATACCCGGTAACTGGCCGGTTCGTGGGCATGGCGTGAGAGGTAGATACACCCTCCGCAAAGGACGACCGCCGCCGAGAGCAGCACTCCTGCGCGAAGCACGTTGCCGAGGATGAGGGCCATGCGGCGGTCTCGCCACGGCTGGGGCTGGAACGCAGGCGATTGGCGCGCTGGCCGTTCGACGCCGGCCATCAGATTTTCCCCCACAATCCCTTGTAAAGCATTTGCAGACCTAGAACCAGAATGACCAGGCTGAAGACCAGGCGGAGCGATTTGGTTTCAGCTTTGACCAGTATGCGGCTGCCCAGAAACGAGCCGGCCAGCACTCCTAACATGACGGGCATGGCAAGCCCGGGATCGACGTATCCGCGGCTGAGGTAAACGCCGGCGCTGGCGGCCGCGGTCACGCCGATCATGAAATTGCTGGTGGTGGTGGAAACCTTGAAAGGGATGCGCATGGCCTGATCCATGGCGAGTACTTTCACCGCACCCGAGCCGATGCCGAGCAATCCCGAGAGCGCGCCCGCCCCGAACATCAGGCTGAAACCGGCGGGAACGTGCTGGACGTTGTAACTGCGCGGGCCCACCAGGTCGGGGAAACTGCCATTCATCCGCAGACGGGTGGCGAGCGGATCAGGCGGCAGGTTGCGCTGATCGAGCGGACGCGGCTTGCGAGAAAGAAACGCCGAGTAGAGCAGCATGGCGCCAAAGATAACTGCCAGGATGCTGGTCGGAATCCGGGTGGCCAGGAAAGCTCCAAGCAACGCGCCGAGCGTAGTAGCGATCTCCAAAAACATGCCGATGCGAATGTTGGAGAATCCTTCTTTCACGTACGCAGCCGCCGCGCCCGAGGAGGTCGCAATCACGGAGACCAGCGAGGCTCCGATGGCATAGCGAAGATCCACGTGAAAAAGGAGGGTCAGAAGCGGCACCAGGACGACTCCGCCGCCGAGGCCGGTGAGCGATCCAAGAAGTCCCGCGACGAAGGAGACGATCGCGACGACGGTGGTAAATTCGAGGACAGTCATTCGAATTTCTTCTAGGGTAACATTTCTTTTTTATTCGTCAGATTCGACGGCAAATGTGAGGCAGGCGTTCGCCGGAAGGGTCGGGCGGCCGACTCGGGCGCTATTCCAGCGCGCCCGAAGGGCGGGCGGTGTATTTCATTGGAGGGGCCGATTGTGGAGCCGATTTGTGCGTGGCGAGGCGAAATTCAGAGAGCGTGGCGGCAAACCCATCATTGATACGCTGGGGAAATGGCGGGTTTTTCATCTTTAGAACTCTGGGACTTCGGCTGTTCGACTTACGCGGACTGGTGTGTCCGCTGCAGATTACTGGTTCACCCAAACGACGCGCGACTTCTTCACCTGCGCGTGCTGCTTCCTGACTTCACGGGCATAGGTGCCAAGAGAAACGGCTTCTGCCTGCGGAAAGTCCGAAGCCGGCCTTTCTCCCTGGGCGGAGGCATAACTCGACGAGGCAAGAATGCTCGTCTCCGCCGACATGGAGGTATAAGTAGCGTGTGCTTCATGACTAATAAACTGGGGAATCGACACTTGACTGTTGAGGCTGGCCGCGTTTTGCTGCGCAAATGCCGCGGTGCCAGAGAGTAGGCAGAGCACAAACAGGGTCTTCTTCATCGCAAGGTCCTCCCAATTACGGAGAAAGCGACAGATCATCCGCGGTCAGAATTGCGGATGGGTGCTTCTCCAGCCATGGTAGGAGCAAGCCCTGTTCCAAACTTTGGCGGGCTAACTGGCGTCTTACGGCGGTTTCCGGAGGGTAGGGGCAATTGTTTGCACATTTGTGGAGAGCACTTGGACTGGCCATGCCGGGCGTCTGAAACCTGCCGCGATCGGTTGGATAAGGCCATCCCCTCAAGCGAATCATTCCTTCAAAAAAACCTACCTAAACGACAGTGATCTGCTTGCGCAAATCGGCGGCAAAAAGGTTCTTGGGAATCAGAGCATGAACTCCGCGCACGATGTCCACCACCTGTGTCACCCGAAAACTAACCGCAATGCTGCACAAAGCGTAGGCATCGAGCTTGGTCAGGTCGGCGCGCGCGGCCAGGAAGTTGATTGCGTTCCGGGCCGCCATGGTCATCGCTACATTGAGATCCTTGTCCAAGCCCAACGTGATCCAGTGGGTCGAGGTCTCGGCCACGGGCCAAGCGAAATTCTTTTGTTTATGAAGCGTCACCTGGATGCGCAATTCCTTCATCCGAGTTTCGAGCGCGGAAAGATTGATTTCACCGTCGCCCTGCACCGCATGGGAATCGCCGGTGAAGATCAGCGCTCCCGGCTTCCACACCGGGATGAACATGGTCGAGCCTTCAGCCATTTCGCTCAGGTCGGTATTGCCGGCATGAGGCCCCGGCGGAACGGAACTGGTCACTCCCGGAGTTAGCGGAGGATAGAAGCCGTCGGGCGGAGCCAAGCCCAACGTGCCTTGAAAGGGCCTAAGCGGCACATGAATGTTTTGATTAAACTCCGCCGTCATGTTCGGCAGATCGAGCTTCAGATATTTCACCTGTCCTTCGGGGAAATCCTGGGCCAACAAACCTGTGCCGAGCGTCCCCGGATTATTGAATACCGCTCCCCAATCGAACGGACGAATGCGTTGGTAGCGGACCTCGAGCACGTCGCCGGGTTCGGCGCCGTTGACGTAAACGGGGCCGATGATGGAGTGCGGCCCGTGTCCTGGATTGCTCACGCGGAGCTTCGCCAAAGTCTCGACCGGAACGCCGGGCTGCATCTGGTTCAAGAAGTGCGACCAAGTGTTGACGTAGCTGACTGTATCGCCGGAGTCGATTTTGAGGATTGGGTCGAGTGTCGTGTCGTAGACTCCCAAACGGACGGTCTTGTCGTTGCTCTCGACCACGTGGACTCGGCTCTCGTCGTCCTTCATCGCCGGGGGCCGAGCCGCGTCGCCGCCCAGCGCAAGTTTGGCGTTCGTCAGTTTGTTGAACCACGGCCCGATGCCCGCCAGCGCGCACATGAAACTGCTGGCGCGCAGCAACCGTCGGCGGGAATGGCCGCGGGCATTCAGATAGCCGTCGAGCTGCTCGGGATTCATCTCGTCCATGTGCGAAAGGCGGTCTGCGGCCCGCCTGGTGAAGGCGGCATCCTTGATATCTTCGCGGAACACGCCGGTCCCTCTCTCTTCGCCGCATCCGAAGAGATTTCCGCAAGAATGACGAGCGGGTGAAAGTTGATTCTCCGGCTCTGTCGGTCGGTCGAAATCGTCTGGCATCATTTTTCCTCGATCGGTCCACGAATAGAAGTTCAGACTGCGACAGCACGCATGTGCGGACTAATGGTGCGCCGTAAGTGTGCGCATTATATACCGCTTGTTCCAATGGTAAATATAGTCAACCGAGGGGTCCATTGCACCACCGCAGTCTGAATTCTGCAATCTGACCTGTAACTTTCGCGATGGAATCGGCCGCGCAGCCCGTGGAGCAGCCTTTGGTAACCTGCCCGTTCACGCCCCTTTAATGGTTCGCCATTTACAATATATGTAAACCAACGAATTGTGGGGTATAAGCAAGTGGATAGTGTCACTAGAACTCGGGAGCGTCAGAAACTGATGCTCGAATTGCTGGAGAGAAAGATACGTCTGCGCGCGCGCCAGCTTTACGACGAGCGCGGACAGGTGGAAGGACAGGAAATTGAAGACTGGGTAAGAGCCGAGTCGGAAGTTTTGAAATCGAGCATTCTTGCGCCGCTGTGGAATTCCCGCCAGGAAGCAACTGGCGGAAGTATAGAGTGAAGAGTAGAGAGTAAATCGTCGACGCGGTTCTTCAAACCGTGCGCTACCAGACGGCAAATCCAAAAACGTCCCGCAACTAGCTGGAAATCCGCAGCAGAAATGACGCGGACGACAGGCTGAGCACCGGACCGGCGATGCTGAAAAGCGCTCGGCCCACGGTCCCGGGCGCGCCTCCAAAATATGCGTCCAACACAAATGCCATGGCACAGCCCGCTCCCACTGGAATCAGCCATGCCTTTGGAAGGCGCTTCATGCTTGGGAGGGCGGTGGGTAGCAACCACAGAAATATGTACCAGAGATTTCGATCCCGCAGCGACGCGGCGAAATCGTAGCCGCCGCCGCGATGGAGCGCGAAACCGAACTGCAACGGACTTATCAACCTGCCAGTAATCGACCATTGCAGTCCAACCATAGCGGCCAGACTGAGCACCCAGCTGCTTAGAACCCAAGCTGCGCTCGACAGACGGTTCCCATATGAATAATGGCCATCGGCGCGATCAGCCCGGGTTGTGAGCCACCACGCAGCCATGAATGCGACGCTAAACGGAATGAAAGATTCCTTCGTGAGTGCTCCCAGCACGGCGATCAAGGGCAAGACCCACAGTTGGAATTCCGACAAACTCCACAGCAGTGCCAGCAGGAAGAAGCCCTCGCCGGCGTCCACTAGTCCCACCAGGCGAAGATTCGGAACGGCAAAGTTGACCATGTAGAGTAAAGCGCCAACCAGCCCGGCGGCGGAACTGCCCAGCTTGCGTTTCCCCATGACAACGATGAGAACGGCGGTTCCGGCAACGAACAGAGAGCTGGCAGCGAGAAGTCCGAACATTACTGGATCCCAGGTCGCGAGTCGTCCACGGGCGAGCTGGTAAAAAGGTCTGGCGAGCCACGGAACCAGCACGCGGAAGCGGCGGAAGCGCATGTCTTCAGGGTCAACGACAGGTGTTTTGGTTACAAGCGCTGCATAAGTCTTTACGTCGGAGAGCGCTGGCGTCTGCCGCGGGTCGAATCGGTTGAGAGTCGGATAGCCCAGGCCGCAGGCGATCAGGAAGAAAACACAAAAGAGCAATGCCAGTCGGGCGGTTGCGAGTTTCGTAGAATCGTCATGCGGGCGCTCGTCAAGACGCCGATTTTCAGGCAGACTCGTCATTTGTATTGGCGAAGGTAGCGTCCGGCATTCGACATTGCAACTCCGATTCTCGGCTTACGTTTTGCCCGAGTCAAACTTGGTTTTGACGAACGAATCTGTTAGCTTTCAGCCTCGGCATAGTGCGGAACTCTTTGCGGAACTCTCTACCGAACTCTTTGCGGAAATCTTCTGGAGGATGAACGTGGGATCTCGAACGTGTTGGCTGGTCTTCTTTTGTCTTGTATCTACAGTTTCGATGCTGGCGCAACAACCTTCGCCGGCGGATGACGCTACCCGGCGGTTGGCGCTCGACATTTTCAAACAATTGATCGAGATCAACACGACCGACTCGGTAGGCAGTGTAACCGCTGCAGCGGAAGCGATGGCGCAACGCTTTCGTGACGCTGGATTTCCGGACAGCGACATTCAGGTCTTGGGGCCGAGTTCCAACGATCGAAAGAAGAACGTCGTGGTGCGGCTGCATGGATCGGGCAAGCACAAGCCGGTGCTGCTGATTGGACACCTCGACGTGGTCGAGGCGCGGCGCGAAGATTGGACGACGGATCCGTTTCAATTCATCGAGAAGGACGGCTATTACTACGGCCGCGGTACCAGCGATATGAAGGATGGCGACGCGATCATGTCGGCCACGTTGATCCGCATGAAGAAAGAAGGATATGTGCCCAGCCGCGACATTATTCTCGCCATGACCGCGGACGAAGAAGGCGGCACATCGAATGGAGTGGACTGGCTGATCAAAAATCATCGCGACCTGATCGATGCCGAGTTCGTGCTCAACCACGATGGGGGCGGTGTGCTGGCCGATCACGGCAAGCCGCTGATGATGGAGGTGAATGCCACCGAAAAACTGTATGGCGATTTCGTGCTGACGGCGACCAATCCGGGCGGCCACAGCTCGCTGCCCCGGCCGGAGAACGCGATCTACGAACTGGCCGATGCGCTGACGCGGATCCAGCACTATCAATTTCCTTTCGAGCTGAACAACATCACGCGCGCTTATTACGAGCGGCAGGTGACGATGGCGACGGGACAACGGGCGGCCGATTTGAAGGCGATGCTGAAAAATCCTCCCGACATGGAGGCGGTGGCGCGGCTGTCGAAAGATCCGCTGGACAACTCGACGATGCACACGACCTGCGTGGCCACGCGCTTGAGCGGAGGCCATGCCAACAACGCGCTGCCCCAGATGGCGCAGGCGAATGTTAACTGCCGCATCGAGCCCGGACACACTCTGGAGGAAACCCGATTGACGCTGGAGAAAATTGTGGCCGATCCGAAAAATGCTCACCCGACGCTAAAAGTGCAGTTTCGCGAGAACACCAACGTGCTTATGGACCATGGTTCCGACCGGCATAGTTATGTACCGCCGGCTCCGCGGAAAGAGGTGTTCGATCCGCTGGAGAAAGTCGTGGCAAAAATGTGGCCGGGGATTCCGGTGCTTCCGAATATGAGTACCGGCGCGTCGGATGGCGTTTATACGAATGCAGCCGGGATGCCGACCTATTGCGTGTCAGGCGAACAGTATGATCGGGATGACATTCGGGCGCATGGGAAAGACGAGCGGACCGGAGTCGAGGCCTTTGCCCGGGGCGTGGATTTTTATTACGTGTTTCTGAAGGGCGTTACGGCGGAGTAAGTTGAATTTAGTTCCGTTTTGAAACTCGGATCTGTCCGCCGGGGTACCCCCTTCCCCTCCCCGATATATTAGAATCAAGACTTTAGAGCGCGACTCCCGCCAAAATCTTGAGCGGATGGGAGTTAGAGGGAAAATCTTGAAAACATTGGAGTTAGTGACTAACTTTCAATGTTAGCCGTCCTTCGTTCGCCGTTAGCGTCCGGAGTAAGTTGTCAAGGAACTGATTTGGTTGTGGCTTTGGGCCTAGTAACTATTCTAACAGCGGTGTCAATGTTGGTTAGGAGAATTCCGTACGCGAGGCCCACTCCTCGCAAAGTGCGCGATGAGTGGGGCACCCGGCAATGCCTCGAAGACACATGCTTGATCTATTGCGAGGGGGAGATCGGCGGATGATCGGCCGCTCTGACCAAGTGGCGGCAATGGTGTCGAAGGCGCCAGAGCTTTTTCCCGAGCTGATTGCGGGTCTGTGGTCGGAAGATCCTCTGGTGCGAATGCGGGCTGCGGACGCGGCGGAGAAGGTCACGCGGAAGAAGCGTGAGTTACTCCTGCCATACAAGAGAGAGCTGCTTGGCTTGATGGCCGAGACCGAGCAACAGGAATTGCGCTGGCATCTCGCGGCCATGGTGCCGCGGCTATGGCTGAAGACCAGGGAACGGCAAATCGCGATCTCTTCGTTGAACCGTTATCTGGAAGACGGTAGTTCCATTGTCAAGACCTCGGCTCTGCAAGGGCTGGCTGACTTGGCGGAGGACAACCCTAGCATGCGGCCTCGGGTGATCGAGATTTTGCGCGAGGCGACTCGAAGCGGGACAGCGGCGATGAAGGCTCGCGGGCGAAAGTTGCTGATTCGGCTGGAGGGGTGACGGTTGAGGTCCGTGGTACCCACTCATCGCAAAATGCGCGATGAGTGGGGCACCCGGTCGTTTCGTCTCTTTTTTGTCGGGCGGATTAGCGTCGGCGAGTGAGTCCCTTTGTCCCGGCTTCGGATCGAGCTTCGGATCCGGGTGGTTCACGGAACGGTTCCACAGAAATGCGCTGGTAACACACGTCCAGCACGGTCAGGGATTCTGTACCGCCCGGCAATTGAAGGACTACGCTGTCACCCGCTGCCGACTTCATCAATGCGCGCCCCAGAGGCGACACCCAACTGATGTGGTTGCGGTTGAGATCGATCTCGTCGGTGCCCACGATGCTCACCACTCGCTCTGCTCCCGCGGCATTGGCATAGCGCACGGTCGCTCCGAAGAATGCCTTCGTGGCCGCCTGCCCCGTTCTCGGAGCTTCCGGGTCCACCACCTCCGCGGCTTCGATTCGCTTTGTGAGAAAGCGAATCCGCCCATCGATCTGCCGCAGCCGCCGCTTGCCGTACTGATAGTCGGCGTTTTCACTGCGATCGCCGTTGCTGGCAGCCCACGCCACCACCTCCACCACGGCCGGGCGTTCCCTGGTGAGCAGAAACCGGTGCTCATCTTTGAGGCGCTCGAGGCCACTCGGCGTTATGTAGTTCTTAACTGGCGTCGCGGGGGCGTCCGGTTTTGGTTGTCTCGTAAACCCTTTTCGCATCTCGTCGTCTTTCGTCCTTATAGCGCGAATCCAGTGGGTGCACAGATGCCATAGCTTACACTCAAACTACATGCTCAACCGGGGCTATGCCTACACCACAATCATCAGCGGCAAATATCATGGACGAACTCTGCTCTCCCACTTGGCAAGCCTTTACCCACACTCAACCCCACAAGCCTGGCAACAAAATCTGAACAACCGCGAAGTCACCGTCAACGGCGTCACCGCGACAGGAAGCGAATCACTCATTTCAGGACAAACCCTAGTCTGGAACCGTTCACCCTGGATCGAACCAGACACTCCTGAGCACTTCGAGGTTCTGTTTAATGATCCGTATCTGTTGGCCGTCAACAAACCTGGCGGGATGCCCACTCTCCCCGGTGGCGGCTTCATGGAAAACACCCTCCTGCGCTTGGTGCAAAAGCAAACCCCCAACGCAAACCCTGTCCACCGGTTAGGACGAGCCACTACCGGCATCGTTCTCTTCGCCAAAACAGCGCAGGCCGCCTCTAAACTAGGCGCAGACTGGAACACACCCAGAATTCAAAAAATCTATTGGGCGCTGGCTCAAAACATTGCGCAGCACGACGCCTACGAAATCCTCACACCCATCGGCCTTGTACCGCACCCGCTCATCGGTTCCGTGTGGGCCGCCAACCCAAGTGGCAAACCGTCAAAGTCATTGGCGAAGGTGATCTCACGGGCGCCAAGCAGCACGGCGCGAAGCAGCACACCATTTTGTACGACAGGCACCACAACATTCGAGGTAAGCCTAAATTCGGGACGCCCTCATCAAATCAGAATCCATCTGGCATCCATCGGCCATCCCCTGGTAGGCGATCCTCTGTACGGCTTCACCGGCCAGCCTCTTGAAAATCTCCCCGGCCTCCCGGGCGATGGAGGATATTTCCTGCATGCCCAATTTCTGAATTTTCACCACCCCATCACCGGAGAACAAATCAATCTTGAGGCAGCTTTGCCGTCTGGATTCTCATCGCATGAGTAGGTTCACGGCGGGGATCAAATCGGGAAAATTCGCGAACAGAAGAATTGGTGGCAGTTCCGTCTGTCCCCGAATTATCCTAGCATACGGCCTAGGGTGATCGAGATTTTGCGCGAGGCTGCTCGAAGCGGGACGGCGGCGATGAAGGCGCGGAGTCGAAAGCTGCTGGTCCAGTTGGACCCTCTCGGGTAGTGCCCCGTCTGTCACAATTATGGCTAGGAGTATGACAACCCAATGCGCGGCCCACGATTGTCCACTTGACGCAAATATTAGAGATCGCAATTTGGGATCGCCATGACAGGAGTTGGGACGGTGAAAATTTATACGTGAGCCTGAGAGATTGTGGAGAGAAGTGGAGCTACCGCTATACCAAATACGAATGCCCTCCACGGCTCATCGTCGCCCCAAACGGTCGTTACGATGCCGCCCAATAAGATCATCACGCCCCACAGCCAATCCCTGCTGATTCACCTACATAGGTGCCAGCACTTTGGTGCTAAAACACCTGCATGGGTTGTTTAGATGCTCACCAACGCGATCGGACTTGTGACAAAGCGCGTCACATTGATAAAATTTTGTCTCAAAAACGCGGCCCGAAAAACAAAACTTAGGGAAGACAAATGATACAAAACCAAAAACTGCGCTACTTCCGAAGGCGTTGGTTGTACCACACAACGAGGTGTGAAAACAATCAAAATGCACTTCGACAGGCGGGATCTCGGGGACAACCCCCACCTTCTCCAGCACCAAATTCGTTAAAAAGGTTTCGGCCCCCCTCATCGTGGGACGGTGAGGTCACTCTCTCTGGCCCGAGGCAATCAAGTAGAACGTGCCTATCGCAGGACTGCCCTTTTCCTACATGATCCTCAATCCAAGAGTATAGTCCCCCGCGGTATTTGGTGAATACCCACAACTAATTGTGGTCCATTTTCGCAAGACCCAATCCCATCTCTATTGAGATAGCGCCCCGGCCTGCGTATCGTTGGAAACGCTGCTCGTCACAATTGTGACAAATGTAACGATTGACACAATTGTCACATATACCACAAAGCGAGGCAAGAGCTTTTGGGGTGGGTTCCTAATCTTTCAATGGCTGAGGATAATTCAAACCTGGACAGTTGGAACCTGAGGAGATTTCCAAAAGAACTGAAACTCGAATGCCAATCGCGAGTGAAAAAGTCAGGGAAGAGAGAACCGCGCTGGCTTGCGGAAGTCTTATGTACAGCTCTTAATCTTCCTCGGGAAGTATACTTAGATCCGATTTACGGCAGGGACAAGCCGCCCAAAAAAATCGCAAGGTTAAAGGCTCGAAGAAAGGGAAGGAAACCTAAGGGTCTCAGCAGTGGGCACATCGAATAATCGGGCGACTCTCTTGACATTCGCCAAGCATTCGCCTATGCTGCGCGCATGGCGATCACTCGGCGTCAACATGAGCTGTATGACTTCATTTCGCGCTTTGTGGCGGAGAATGGCTACTCCCCTTCGTTTGAAGAGATCAAGGTGGGCATGGGGCTGAACTCTCTGGCAACGGTGCACAAGCACGTTACCAATCTGGAGAAAAAAGGGCTGCTGACGCGGGACTACAACCGCAGCCGATCGATCGATCTGCTGCCGCCGCGGGGGAAGTTGAAGCAGTCGATGGCGGTGAACACGGCGATGGTGCTGCCGCTGGTGGGACGGATTGCGGCGGGGCGTCCGATTGAGGCGGTGGAGCACGCCGAGACTATTTCGCTGGCCGATTTTGTGCGGTCGAAGGATGTATTTGTGCTGGAAGTGCGGGGCGAATCCATGCAGGACGAAGCGATTCTTGATGGCGACTTCGTGCTGGTGGAGAAAAGTAAAACCGCGCACAACGGAGATATTGTGGTAGCGCTGCTCGATTCGAGTGACGCGACGTTGAAGCGCTTCTTCCGCGAGGGCGAGAACATTCGTCTGCAGCCTTCGAACGCGGCCATGAAGCCGATTATTGTGCCGGCGGATTCGGTGGAGATTCAAGGGCGGGTGATTGGCGTGTTGCGGAAGTACTGAGGGGCAGCCGTCAGCTGTCAGCCATAAGTAACTGCAAAAGCACAAGTGGACCTCAACGGAACGGCGCACCCATCGGCTGCGAGGATTACCCGAAGATGAAAGAAAATCACAAGCCGTCTCATCATGAATCGATGAGCAAACTGTCTGGATGTTGCCTCCTCAGCCCCTAAAGGGGCGTCTGGTTTCGAAGGACTTACGGCATCGCTAAAGCGATACCCTGATACGAAACGGGAGTTTTCTGGCCAACTGAAGCCGTGCCCGCCCCTGGGCACCCCGGCGCCGATTCTTCCCAAACCGATTTAGGAGATAAGTTCTGAGAGTTGACAGCTATCCCAGGTGGCGATCCAGGGCTTTTTGAATGTCGTCTTTGGAGCGGTAGCCGACCAGCTGTTCCACGACTTGTCCGTTTTTGAAGACGAGCAGAGTGGGAATGCCGGTGACTTTGTAGCGCATGGGCGTGGCGCCGTTGCGGTCGACATCCATTTTGCCGAAGGTGATTTTGCCCTGATATTCGCCGGCTAGCTCTTCGACGATGGGAGCGATCGCGCGGCAGGGACCGCACCAGGCGGCCCAGAAATCGACCAGCACGGGCTTATCGGACTTCAATACATCGGAATCGAAATTAGCGTCGGTGACTTCGACGGTGGCGTTGCTTGCCATTCATCCTCCAGAGTTCTCGGTTCCCCGCGGGTGGAACGCTCGTGCCGGTAAAGGCGGGATTTCTGATTTCTGTCTTCCATTATCCTAGCACTTTTATTGGATGCTCCGGCAAGGCGGTAAGTCGCAGGGGTTGGCGGGAATGGGGCCACGGGCGCGGAGCACCGTAGAATGACTGTTTGGGGAATTACCGATTTGGAATCTGCGAATCCGGGTTTCGAGTCTGGGTTTCGAAGCTTGTTTCCAATTATGCCTGGCAATCTTGATCATCTCCGCGTGGTGCTGGTGGCCGCGCGCAATCCGCTGAATATTGGAGCGGCGGCGCGCGCCATGAGCAATTTCGGAATCCGCCGGTTGCGGGTCGTCAATCCTTATGAAGTCGCATTTCAAGAGGCGCGCTCGGCGGTGGGAGCCGCGGATGTGCTGGCCAAAGCGGAGCAGTATGGGACCGTGGCTGAAGCGGTCGCGGATTGCCGCCTAGTGGTGGGGACGACAGCCGCGCAGCGGCGCGAGTTGCAGCATCGCTTGCACAAGCTCGATCAAGGCGCGCGTGCGATCAAGCGGCAGATGCAAACCGCGCCCGTTGCATTGCTGTTCGGCTCAGAACGGTATGGGCTGTCGAATGAAGAGATGAGCCATTGTCATTGGATGATGCGGATTCCGACGCGCGAAGAGCATGGTTCGATGAACCTGGGACAGGCCGTCGCAGTGTGCCTCTACGAAGTGGTGCGAGGACGGAAGACGGCATCGTCAAAGACTGCACCGGGACGACGGGCGAATGCTCCTGCCAAGTCGCGAGAAATAGAACGGCTGACGCAGGTGATGCTTGAGATCCTCCGCGACAGCGGATACATCAAGCCACGCGCGGTGGCGGCTGAAGAAAAGTTGAGACGGCTGGTCCGGCGCTTGCAGTTGAAGGGCAATGACGCCGAGGTGCTGTTGGGAATGCTCCGCCAGATTGCCTGGAAGCTGGGTGCGAGCGAGTTAGACAAAAAATAACAACGGGCAAGACAAAAAAATAACCTGCACAAAATGTCTATGTCAGGTACGGATTCCCGTTCCTTCGCAGCGATGGCGTTTCCTTTCTAATTTTCGCTAACGCTTGTCATTTCCGGGAGTCGAATCAATGGTGGCGGGACGGGATGGTGTTGGCGGAAATCTCCCTCCCTTCGCGACTCCTGAGGTGGCGATCATGCGCATGCTGCTGGACACCTTCGCGCAAACCCTACAAACCCTCTGGGCGCACAAGCTGCGGTCTTTCCTGACCATGTTCGGAATCGCGTGGGGCGTAGGGTCTTTGCTGCTGCTGGCGGGAGTGGGCGAGGGCTTCCGCAACGGCAATCGCAAGCAGCTGGAGACTTTCGGCAAGAACATCATCTTCTTTTTCGGCGGGCGGGCGCCGGCGGTTGAGGGCAGTTTCAATTCAATGAGGTGGTTCAACCTTACGTATGACGATTACCTTGCCATCAAAAATGAATCGAAGCTCGCGATCCATATTTCGCCGTTGATTGCGCGCGACGACATCCGCGCGGTCAGCGACTACACCAGCACCAACGGCCAAGTCTCGGGAGTGCCGCCGGTGTATAGCCAGGTGCGGACGATTCCACTGGCTGTGGGTCGATGGATCGACGACGACGACAACGATCAGCGGCGGCGGGTGTGCATCCTGGGGCGGGAGATGACTCGCAACATGTTTCCGGGGCGTCCGGCGGTGGGCAATACCATTTTGCTCAATGGCGTTCATTTCGAGGTAATCGGCGTGCTTTCGATGATCGGGCACGAGGAGCAGAACGCGACCAACATCCGGATTTTTATTCCGTTTAATACCATGCGCGAGTTGTTTCCGCTGACTGGGGACAACTCCAAAGAGGGCAATGCGATTTCGTTTATCAACTATCAGCCGCGCAGCTTCGACGAAAACGAAGCGGCGAAGGATGAGCTGCACCGCATCGTTGCCCGCAATCATGGCGGATTCGATCCGAAGGGCACTGACATCTGGGAAGAATGGGACACGATCAAAAACCAGAAGACCATGGGCAAGATCTTCACGGCCATGGATTGGTTTCTGGGCGGAGTCGGGCTGGTGACGCTGGCGCTGGGCGCGATTGGGATCGTGAACATCATGCTGGTGGCGGTGACGGAACGCACGCGGGAAATCGGTCTGCGCAAGGCGTTGGGCGCAACCCATCGCAGCATCCTGTTTCAGTTCTTTCTTGAGGGCGCGTTCCTGACGCTGCTGAGCGGCGCGATTGGAGTGGGCGGCGCGATGCTCGTTATTCACCTGCTCTCGGGAGTGCAACTTCCGCAAGGCTTCGACACGCCGCGCGTCGTGCCGGTGTCGGCGATCGGCGCGGTGCTTTCGCTGGCGCTGGCGGGCATAACAGCGGGACTCTATCCCGCGCGCAAAGCGGCGATGCTGGAACCGGTGGAGGCGTTGCGGCAGGAGTGAGAAACAATTTGCAATTGGCAATTGGATCCTAATTCAGTGTCGGCAGAAGGCGTTTACCACGGGGTACACGGGGTTACAGGGAGGATGTCGGCAGAAAGGCGTTCACCACGGGGTACACGGGGGTGCACGGAGGGCCGCGGGACCTAATCAGAAGTTCCTCTGGGTGCAAATTACAAGTCGCAAGAGATCACAAATTACAAAATCCTATGACTAACGATTTGCTGAAAGAAGCTTATGGGGCGATGCAGCACAACCGGCGCCGCACGACTCTGACCATGCTCGGAATGGCTTGGGGGATTGCCACTGTCGTTATCTTGTTGGCGTTCGGTTCGGGATTCGAGCGCGCCATTGGCATGATCTTCAGTTCCTGGGGGACCGACGTGATTGGAGCATTCCCCGGCCGAACGTCGTTGCAGGCGGGCGGTGCGAAGGCGGGAGCCGAAGTGCGGCTGAAGCTGGCCGACGTGGATTACGTCCGGAACGAAGTGCCGATGGTGAAAGGGGTCACTCCGATTTTCGACAAACGGAACGTGACCATTCAGCACGACACACGTACGTACACGAATCTTTTCCTCACCGGCGTCTACCCGGTCTACGAGCGCATTCGGGGCTTCAGCGTCGCTACCGGCCGCGGCCTGAGCGAGCAGGATCAACTGGAGCACGCCCGCGTGGCGGTGATTGGCGACGAGGCGAAGCGGAGACTGTTCTCCGGCGAACAGCCGCTGGGGCAAAGCATACGGATCAACGGCGTCAGTTTTCAGGTGATCGGCACTTATCAGCACAAAGTGCAGGGCGGCGACGATAACGACAACACGCTGATCGCAATTCCTTTCAGCGCGATGGGTGATCTCTACGACACGCAATACATCACCGGCATTTTCATGGACTACGAGGGCCAGGACCATCAGCAACTGGCGCGCGTGGTGCGGAGTGTGCTGGCCGGGCACCATAACTTTCGCCCGGACGATCGCCGAGCCGTGTTCATCGCCGACTTCAAGCAGGACTTTGACGAGTTCACCGTTGTGACCACTGCGCTTAAGATCCTGCTGGCTTTTATCGGGGCGCTGACGCTGGGCATCGGCGGCATCGGGCTGATGAATATCATGCTGGTTTCGGTGCAGCAGCGGACCCGTGAGATTGGCGTAGAAAAGGCGCTGGGCGCGCAGAAGAGCCACATCCTCTTTCAGTTTCTCGCGGAAGCGATGGCGATTACTTTTGCCGGAGGAGCGGCCGGGATCGGAATCGCTTACCTGATCTCGTGGGGCGTGGGCGCGTTGCCGCTGATGAGCGCTTTTGGCGATAACCTGCAGGCGGGCGATATCCATCTGCAGATCAACCTCGGCAGCCTAGCCGTGGCCACGGGGATTCTGGGCGTTGTCGGGGTGTTGAGTGGAATGGTGCCGGCGATTCGAGCGGCGCGGTTGGATCCGATTGAGAGTTTGCGGTATGAATAGTTAGACTGCGGAAACAAATCTCCTGGAGAGATGGGGCTTGCTCCGTCTCGCTCGCGGCGGGAGCCGCGTCAAGCCGCGTCTCTATAGTTATTTTTTTGCCCGGCTCATCGAACCCACGATAACTGTGCCCAAAACCAGCAAGCTCAGCAAAGAAATCACTCCGAGCGATATGGCGCAGTATATGCACCATACGCCCAGCACCGCCGACTCAATGTGGGCGAGATAGAGCGCAAAGCCCAAGCCGCCAAACGCCGCCACCAGCATGGCTCGATACGATCTCATAAAAGCAAGGACGCCGAGGAGCAGATATCCGGCGATGCCGATTACGGCTACGGGAATTCCGTAGAGCATGGCGTAGGGACTGTGATTCACGATGCCGCAGTCCCATTTCTCGTTGATGCTGCACGGCGAGGGGTCGGTGCGGTAGTGTTCGCGGAGGGCGAGGGAAGAAGCGGCGATACCGGCGATTGCGAGCAAGATCAGCACCCATCTCATGCAGGACCCCCGCACCTTGAATAAATTTCCAGACACTGTCGTCCCGCGCGGAGCGAGGGATCTGCAGTTCGCCGCAAGATGCAGATCCCTCGCTTCGCTCGGGATGACAACTTTAATTAAGTATTATCCATGATTTCGATCAATCTCTTCGCATCAATCGTGATAGCGCTGTTCTCCTGCCGGGATCGGCGCGCTGAGGCGATTCTGCGGTGGAGGCAACGGGCACGTCGCATACGCGGTGAAGGCACAGGGCGGATTGATGAGCCGATTGAAATCGAGCCAGAGTTCGCCGGGCTGGCTTACGCCATGGTCGGGAAACTCGGAATATAAAAAGCGCCCAGCACCGTAAGTTGTTGTCTTGCTGGTGGTGTCGCGCATGATAAAGAAAAGCTCGGTTGATTTCGGATCTTCCAGCACCGGCTCGAGCCGGAGAACTTGTCCATCCAGCGTGAATTCGGCGACTCCCGGAGCGGGCAGATGCGTCGTGGTGCCTAGGACGGTTGGAATGTCGAGCATCTTGGGCGGGTTGTAGGGAATCCAGCGCGCATGTACGCGGTAGGTGGCGTTCGGCGTATACCAGCGCAATCCGTGGAAGGCGACGCGGGTGGGAGCTTGCAAATCCTTGACGCGCAGAGCGAATTGATCGTCGCGATGGATCACGATGATCGTTAGAGTGCCGATCGTCAGCTTCGAGGGCTGGTCGGCATCGTCGGCTAGCAGAGTCTGCTGCTTCGCGGGCTGGCCATCGACCAAGAGATCCTTGGGGAAACCTTCGGCGGGAGGCAGCAGGCGCAGCGCGCCGTTTTCAAGGCGCACAATGGCGATGTGCGCCGGCCCTTTTCCGGCGATCTGAACGCGGCAGTCGCCTGCGGAACCAAAACTGTTGTCTCCTTCTTTCAGCCATCCCAGGGCGATCAAGGAGAGCCAGCCTTCGGGACCTTGGAGTTTGGTCGCCCGCTGCGCGCGCCAGGCGAGCAGATCGCGCTGCCATGAAGTTGGATCGCCGGGACTTTTGTCGTTTGAACCAGAGGCCGAACCAGAGGCTGAACCAGAGGCCGAACCGGCGGCGAGCGGCTGCGACAGCGCCACCGCGAGGACGAGCGTTGTGCCTAGCCAGAATCTTTTCTTCATTTACTAGTCTCCATTTTCTCAGCTCCGCGACTTCCTTTGGAAAGACATTCTGGGGAGTGAACCCACTCATTCGCAAAGAACGCGAATGCGTGGGGCACCCATAGTATTTGCTAACTTTACACGACCGCTTTAATGTGTCTTCTCAGGAGAGCACATTCATGTTTAGGCGATCGTCCCTCTTGCCGCCGTCGCTGATTCTGTCATTGCTGCTCACTTTGTTGTGTCCCCTTTTTGCTGCCGCCCAGGCTAAGCCGGTCGATGCCGAGGGCCATCAATGGTGGCAACATGCCGTGTTTTATGAAATCTACCCCCGCAGTTTTGCCGACAGCAACAACGACGGCATCGGCGACCTCAATGGCATTAGTTCCAAGATGAGTTATCTGCATGACCTGGGCGTTGACGCCGTCTGGATCACTCCCTGCTATCCCTCGCCCCAGGTCGATTTCGGCTACGACGTTTCCGACTACCGGAACATCGACCCCATGTACGGAAATCTCAACGACTTCGATCATATGGTTGCCGAGGGCAGGAAGCATCGCGTCCGCATCATTATGGATTTCGTGCCCAACCACAGCTCCGACCAGCATCTGTGGTTTCTGGATTCGAAGTCTTCCCGCACCTCGGCGCACCGCGATTGGTACATCTGGCGCGATGGCAGAGCGACCGGCCAACCTCCCAACAACTGGATCTCAATCTTCGGCGGATCGGCGTGGAAATTCGACCCCACGACCAGTCAGTACTATTATCACTTTTTCTACGCGCAACAACCGGACCTGAATTGGCGCAATCCCGCGGTCGAAAAAGTGATGCTCGATACTACGCGCTGGTGGTACCGGCGCGGCGTTGCCGGATTCCGTCTGGATGCGGTGGACACTCTGTTTGAAGATCCCGAACTGCGCGACAATCCTGTTCTGCCCGGCACCAACAAGCAGGGCGATCCGATTTTGCAGAACATTTACAACACGAACTTCCCCGAGGTCCACACGGAGTTGCAGAAGCTGCGCAAAGTGGCCGACGAGTCGAACGCTGTGCTGATCGGCGAAACCTGGACAGCCAACGCGGCGGAACTCGACCGCTACTACGGACAGGGCGGCAATGAACTGCAGATGCCGATGGACTTCATGTTCACCATGGTCAACAAACTTTCTCCGCCCGAGTTCCGGCGCCAGATCGCGGCCGTCGACGGTACCCGGGGCTGGCCGGTATTCGTGATCAGCAACCACGACATTGTCCGGTCGTACAACCGCTACGGAGACGGCAAGAACAACGACGCCATCGCCAAAATGATGGGCGCGTTTTATCTGACTCTGCGCGGCACGCCCATTATGTATTACGGCGAAGAAATTGGCATGGAGAATAACGATCCCACGCGTAAGGAAGATGTGAAGGATCCAATCGGCCGCACCGGATGGCCGCAGGAAAAAGGCCGCGACGGGGAACGGACGCCGATGCAGTGGAACACCGCGCCCAACGCCGGCTTCAGCAAGGTAACTCCGTGGCTCCCCGTGCCGCCCAGTTATCAGACCCATAATGTGGCGAGCGAGTCGAAAGATCCGAACTCGGTTCTGAGCCTCTACAGGAAAGTTCTCGCGCTGCGCCACACGAATGAAGCGCTGCTCGAAGGCAGCTATACCGCGCTTAACGAAGACGATCCTAATGTGATGTCGTACCTGCGCAGCTACAAGGGAAAAGCTGTGCTGGTGGCGCTGAATATGTCGGACTCTCCGCAGAAAGCCAGCTTCGATCTTTCCAAGCACGGGTTCGGCGGGGCTTCGCTCAAGACCGTGATCTCGTCGGAGGCGTTGGCCAAGGGCAATGAAGTTACTCTCGAGCCTTTTGGATTGATGATTGCCGAAGTAACTCAATGAAGTGAACTTGAACGATGGGTGAATGAACGCAGCGATTGGGCAAGGCGGCGGAAATCTAAGTGCTTTGCCACGGAGAGCACGGAGGTACACGGGGAAAACCTGCACAGGGGAAAACATCGGACCTCCCCGGTTACTTATTTGCTCTCTATGGTTGGCAATCCCCGCCAACCTGCGTATTGTTACGAAGTGAAATTTCCGCGATCGAGTGGGATTCTGCTGCACTTCACCTCGCTCCCGGGACGCTTTGGCATCGGCGACCTGGGCCCGTGCGCGTATGAGTTCGCCGATTTTCTCACTGCCGGCGGACAGAAGTTATGGCAAGTTCTGCCGCTGAATCCCACTGGATATGGCGATTCGCCGTACCAGTGCTTCTCCGCGTTTGCCGGCAATCCGATGCTGCTCAGTCTTGAACGCCTGCGCGATCAGGGCTTGCTTCAGGAATCGGAACTGGCACAGGCGGCGCCATTTCCCGAAGACTTCGTCGACTATGGGCCAGTGATCGAATTCAAGATGGCGGCGTTGCGCCGGGCGGCGCAGGTTTTCTTTGCCGACGCTTCTCGCGCCGACCACGCCGCGTTCGATCATTTTTGCGAAAGCGCAAGTCCTTGGATCGAGGACTACGCGCTCTTCATGGCCTGCAAAGATGCGCACCACGGCGCCATGTGGACTTCATGGGAGGCGCAGATTCGCAACCGTGACGCGCATGCGGTGAGCGAGTGGTCGAAAAAACTTGCGCCCGAAATTAGGGCCTTCAAATATTGGCAGTTTAAATTCTTCCAGCAGTGGGAACATCTCAAGAGTTATTGTCAGCAGCGCGGAATCCGGTTCATGGGTGATGTCCCGATCTATGTCGCTCACGACAGCGCGGATGTCTGGGCCCATCCCGAGCTGTTTTATCTTGACGATCATGGACAACCTATGGTGGTCTCCGGTGTGCCGCCGGATTATTTCAGTGCCACCGGCCAGCTTTGGGGTAATCCTATTTATCGCTGGGACGTGCTCGCCGCGACTGGATACAAGTGGTGGATCGAGCGCTTCCGCGCGTCGCTCGCGCTTTTCGACATGGTGCGCCTCGATCATTTTCGCGGCTTCGAGGCTTACTGGGAGGTCCCGGCCAATGAGAAGACGGCCATCAACGGGCGCTGGGTGAAAGGGCCGGGAGAAGATTTTCTGTCGGCGCTGCAGAATGCGTTTGGCGGATTGCCGATTGTGGCGGAGAATCTGGGCGTGATTACTCCGCCGGTAGAGAAATTGCGGCAGCAGTTCGGCCTGCCGGGCATGAGTCTGTTGCAATTTGCCTTTGGCAGCGATCCTCAGGGTCCGTCATTTCGTCCGCATAATTACAGCCGCGATCTGGTCGCTTACACCGGCGGTCACGACAACGACACGACCGTGGGCTGGTGGACGAGTTCGGGGAAAGGTGACAGCACGCGCACTCCAGAGGACGTCCGCAAAGAGCATGACTTCGCCCGCGCCTATCTTAACTTTAAATCCGATGACGATTCCGAAATCAACTGGGCCATGATTCGCGCCGTGATGGCGTCGGTCGCCGATGTTGCGATTGTCCCGTTGCAGGATGTGTTAGGCCTGGGCAGCGAGGCGCGCATGAATTTGCCCGGCAAGGTCAGCGGAAACTGGAAATGGCGCTATCGATCCGGCGCGCTGAGCGGCGATTTGAGCGCGCGACTTCGAAGCATGGTATCGCTATACGATCGGTAGAAGCTGCAAAACGAGTAGCGGCGGCATCTTGCCGGCTGTTGCGTCTCGCCCCTGTTGCGGCGGGCGCGGACGCCCGCAGGACAGCCGCCGGGACGACGGCGCGACTGTAGCGATCACAGAAGAGAATTTATGGATAAGCCCCCTCGCACCTTCTGGCAGATTTGGAACATGAGCTTCGGCTTTCTCGGCATCCAGTTTGGCTGGGGATTGCAGATGGCGAACACGAGCGCTATCTACGAATACCTGGGCGCGAGGGCCGATCAGATTCCGATTCTCTGGCTGGCCGCGCCGCTTACGGGATTGATTGTGCAGCCGATCATTGGCCATGCCAGTGACCGCACCTGGGGACCGTTGGGACGGCGTCGTCCGTATTTTCTGGCTGGCGCGATTCTGAGTTCGATCGCGCTCATCCTGATGCCGCGCAGTTCCGCGCTGTGGATGGCGGCGGGGCTGCTGTGGATCCTCGATGCCAGCATCAACATCAGCATGGAGCCTTTTCGTGCATTTGTGGCTGACCTGCTGCCCGAATTTCAGCGCACTCGCGGCTTTGCCATGCAAAGCCTGTTCATTGGTCTGGGAGCTGTGATTGCGTCGGCGCTGCCTTATCTGCTGACTAACGTTTTTCACGCCGGGGGCGTCAGGGCTGCGGGAACGATTCCTTTTACCGTGCGGCTTTCGTTTTACATTGGCGCTGCGGCGTTTCTCGGCGCGGTGCTCTGGACGGTTTTCACCACGAAAGAATATCCGCCCGACAATCTAGCGGAGTTTCAGAGGGAAAAGTCGCAACACAAGGGGATCGGCGCCGGCGCGCGCGAAATCCTGTCGTCAATCCGCGAAATGCCCCGCACCATGCGGCAACTCGCCTGGGTGCAGATCTGCACTTGGATGGGGTTGTTCTGCATGTGGCTTTATTTTCCGGTGGCGGTGGCACGCAATGTGTTCGGCGCGGCCGACACAAATTCTCCCTTATATTCCGCTGGAGTGGAGTGGGCAGGCATCTGTTTCGGAATGTACTCGCTGGTGTGCTTCGGATTTTCTTTTGTGTTGCCCGCGCTCGCGCGGCAATATGGACGCAAGGCAACGCACAGTTTCTGCCTGATCTGCGGCGGCTTGGGACTGCTTTCCGTGGCCGTGATTCATAACAAGTTTCTGCTGTTGCTTTCGATGACGGGAGTCGGGATCGCGTGGGCCAGCACGCTCTCTATGCCCTATTCCATACTGGCCGGATCGCTGCCTCACGGAAAGACCGGAGTCTACATGGGCATCTTCAACTTCTTCATCGTGATTCCGGAGATCACGGCCTCGCTGGGATTCGGGTGGGTCATGGGGCATCTGCTGAACAACAACCGGATTGCAGCCGTCGTCGCGGGCGGAATCTTTTTCATTCTGGCGGCTATGCTGACGCAGCGCGTGGAGGATTTGTACGATGCGCGGCAGCCCAGCGGATCGCTTACGGGAAATGCCGTCGCGGCTAAGTCGTAAATGGGAGAAGTCGTTGGTCGTCAGTCGCTGGTCGTTGGCAAAAAGCGCACGACAAATGACTAACGACTGACTACCACCGACTCGCTCTCTCACCGCGCCCGCACAGCTACCAATTCACTTCCCACCGGCACGCCGCGCGCGATCTTTACGCGCACCAGCGCTTCGAAGGGCTTGATCGGTCCCGCGCTCGAATTTGGAATCGCGTGCAGCAATTTTTCGACCGACTCCTGGCGGCACACAAACTCCACCGCGCCTTGGGTGCCGAACGTCGTCGTTCCCGCCAGAATCATTACGTAGTGACCCGACCCGATTCCCGGAACCAGTCCCACCACCGAATAATCTTCGGTTAGCGGAACGTTCGAAGGACTGGCGAGGTAGTTCGCAGCCTCCCCCGGCTTGGGATGCTTGCTGACGATCGACAAATCGCCTTGCCGCGGACCCGACGCCACCCTTTGAAAAACGAATTCCTGCGTGCCGGGAATGTCGAGCAGCGATAGATTCTCAGAAGGCGAACCCACAAAAATCAGATCGTTGTTCTTTACATCGTCGAGCGAAAACAGGCTCCCACGCTTCACGCGAATCTTCTGTCCCAAGGTGCCAAAGGCCTCGTCGAGCGCGTGGATGGCCAGCACTTCCCCAACGCCGGTGTAGTGGTCGTACACCGCGCTCTTCGAATCCTGACGGGAATCGTAGTAACGCATGCCGGTTTCCGGCCGTCCCACGAAGGCAGCGTTGCTGAAGATCACCCAAGGTTCCTCGGCTCCGGAGGTAAAGGGCCGCCAAAACGCAGCCAGAGCACCGGCGGTCCGGGAAGCGCTGGGCGCTGCCATTGCGGCCTCGGGCGATTTGCGATTCCACAGGAGGCTGCCCAAAACGATCAACGAGGTGGTGAGTCCAGCCAGAAGGAAAATGACGGCGATACGCCAGATGACGGGAACGGTGGCGACCGTAACGACCGACGCGGGAGCCTCGCGCGCGGCCACGCCATGAGGCCCGGGCAAAGACTCAGCCGATCGCGCCTCAAACGTGAGGTGATAGCTTCCTTTCGGAATCTTCACCACGATGGGATCCGCGGCACCTTCCCCGGCGTAGTACTCCGCCAGCTTCAGGCGAAGACGACCGGCTTGGACGCGGATAGTCGAGTCAGACTGCGGATCGAAATCCGACGGCCGGCCGTAAACTTCGGTGGCAATCTGGTACTCCTTCAAGGGGGCTTCGGGGTGATAAAGGGATTGTTTTGCAAGATATTGCAGCAGTTTGCACAGCGACTCGGAGCCCCGGAGGCTATGACTTTTAATAATGTTATCTATTTGTTGGAAGAACTGTTCCGGGCCAGCGGCAAAAGTGCGTGTCACAGCCATTTAACACCGACGTAACAGGGGATCGTATCCTACGGCAACAGCGGCATTTTACTCCTGTAACCGTTTAAAACCTAGTGAAACGTATGTTGGTAGATGGTTTGTACTAGTAGTTGCAGGATCAGTTTCATCGAAGGTGTGGGTGTGTTCAGAAGCAAACGGCTCCCTGTGTCCCGAAATGGAGGAAGTATGCAGCGTAGATTCTTCTCGGTTTTCGTTCTTGTGCTGTGCCTGGTCGGTGTGGCGATCGCTCAGTCAGATACGGCTCGTCTGTTCGGAACCATCACCGATTCCACCGGCGCAGTCGTACCGAACGCGAGCGTCGCGGTAACCAGCGCGGGGACGGGACAGACGATCACCCTCCAAACGGGCGGGGCGGGCGAGTACTCTTTCAATGCGCTGCCGATCGGAAAATATCATGTTGAAGTGAAGCGCGAGGGCTTCAAGACGGAGAGCGCCGACCTTACCCTCGATGTTTCGCAAGTCCAGGAACTGAATCTGAAGCTGGAAACTGGCTCGGCCGCCACCACGGTGGACGTGACCGGCGAAGTGCCGCTGGTGGATACATCTACATCAAGCACCGGCGAGGTGATTCAGGGACGGCAAGTCGTGGAACTCCCGCTCAATGGACGAAACTTCACCCAACTCGCACTTTTGGCCCCAGGCGTGAGCCGTGGGGCTTATGCGGATAACGCATCCGGCATCGCCTTTGGGAACCCGGCGGCCGAGACCTGGCGCAACTACGAATCCGGGGGCGCTTCACTGGTGGTCAATGGACTGCGCCCGCAAGCCAACAACTACTTGCTGGACGGGCTCGACAACAACGACTCCATGGTCAACACGCTGATCATTTACCCGGCGGTTGAAGACATCGCAGAATTCAGGACCACAACCAGCGTCGCGCCGGCCGAGTTTGGACGCGCTGGCGGCGCTGTAGTCCAAGTTGCCACCAAGTCGGGGACGAACGATATTCACGGCTCGGCATACTGGTTCAACCGCTCGAGGGAGGGCGCTGCGAACGTTTTTGGCGTGACCACGCCTCCAGAGTTGAGCCGAAACCAGTTTGGCGCTTCTTTGGGTGGGCCAATCTGGAAAAACAAGCTGTTCGCCTTCCTCGACTACCAGGGCTGGCGTCAGGACATACCGGCCGGTGTTGCCCAAAACAAGGTGCCGACGGCGCTGATGCGTACCGGTAATTTCCAAGAGCTGTGCGGCGCCGTAAATTGCCAAGGCCCGATCGTAAATCCAGCAAGCGCGACCAGCGTGCCCGACCCGGCGATCTGTCCTAGCCTGTATTCAGGTGGTAACGTGCTGCCGCAATTTGACCCCAGCAACGGGTACGTTTACAACCCACAAACCTGTTTACCGTTCGGCTGGAACGGCGCGGCCGGCACATCGCAAGTCGGCAATACCATGCTGAACATCGTTCCAATGGGCAGCCAGAATACGGTTGGATTGGCCTATCTGAACCAGTTCCCAAATCCCAATATCAGCGGCGCGAATGTGGCAACGAACAGCAACAATTTCGCCGGACCGCAGCAGAACATCATTCACCAGGACGATTATGATGCACGAGTGGATTTTGTCGCCACCTCCAAAGACACTATTTTCGCCCGCTACAGCCTGGGCGACGATTTCCTGGTGAACACTCCTTACCTGATTGGCGCCAACAACGCCCAACACTTCCTGCCCTCCGGCAGCGGCACCAACCCGCAGCACCCGCGTCAGGTTGCCGTGGGCGAGACGCACATCATCAGCCCCACAGTTCTCAATGAATTCCACTATGGCTACACGCGTCCCATTTACGGGTACCAGCAGCCCGGCTTTGGGACTAATATGGCTTCCGCCATCGGGATTGCCAATGCCAATACTGACCCATTGCTGGGCGGATATCCCATCATCGGCGGTTGGTACGGAAACATATCCTACGTGGGTGACGGTGGCCCTTACCTCGTCGTGGAGCCGTCCCACCAGTTCACCGATGCGGTGACCTGGACCAAGGGAAAGCACACCTTCAAGTTTGGCGCCAGCATCGTCCATCGCGACGTAAATTGGACCCAGGGCAATGACGCCAAAGGCTACTTCTGGATCGACGACGGGAGCTTTTGTTGCGGCGCGTTCCCCACCACGACCTCGCACCACGGAACTTTTACCGGCTTTGAAGATTCCGAGTTGTTGGCCGGTTTCATGGGCGCCTACACAGTGGGGGGATTCCATGGGTTATACAACACGCGGAGCTGGGAGACCGGATTTTTCGCCCAGGACGATTTTCGCGTGAACCGCCGGCTGACGCTGAACCTTGGCCTGCGCTACGACTTCTTCACCTGGCCGAAAGAAACCCACAACAATATGTCCAACTTCGACCCGGCGACAGGCGAACTGGTTGAGGCCGGAACCGCTGCCGCTAAGGCCGGCGGATACAACGATGCCCTAATCGACAACCCGAAGCATAACTTCGGCCCGCGCATCGGATTTGCGTATGATCTGTTTGGTAATGGCAAAACCGTGCTCCGCGGCGGCTATGGTTTGTTCTACTATCTGGACCGCGGCGGCGTAGCCAATGAACTGTCGGAGAACCCCGACTTCAACGGCACCCAGACCTATTACGCCTGCAATAACTACAAACCCACGCCCACCACCAGTGCGATAGATTGCTCGGGTGCCTTCGCTCCCGACAGCGGATATCGCGTCACGCTCAGCGGAGCAGCTACTCCCGGAAGCCTCAACCCGGTCGGAGCCACTGGAGCTCTACCGGCTAAAGTCGGCATCAGCCCGAACGCCGTGAACTCTACCGACGGTGTGATTTACTACCCGAAGAACAGCCCGAACTCGCACATCCAGCAATGGAACGTGCAGATCGAGCAGGCGGTGGATAGCAAGACGTCGTTTGACGTGGCGTACGTTGGCACGCATATGTCGAATATCGCTACGCCGTTCAACGCCAACGGGAACATTCTTGCACCTTTTTCGACGGGGTCCGCAACCAGTTGGTTCCCGTCTGGCGGTGCCATCAACCCGAACGGGGTCGGCGCCATCAACGAGTATGCGATGATCGGCAGTGGGAACTACAACGGCCTGCAGACCAAGCTGACTCGCAGGCTGAGCAATGGACTCACGGGCACGGCGGCCTACACCTGGTCGCACACGCTGGATAATTCCGCCTCAGCGCTTGGCGGCCCCGGCGGTATCATGGTGGGGCCGAATGGTACGCCCCTGTTGCACTACCAATATGGCAACTCGGACGACGATCAGCGACAGCTGTTTTCCGCCAGCGCCATCTATGAACTGCCATTCGGACGTGGAAGACGCTTCGGCACCGACATGTCGAAGGCGGTTGACTACGTGGTTGGCGGCTGGCAATGGAACAACGTAATTATAAAGGCCACGGGCACTCCGATCGACATCAGCGACAACGGCAGCAGCGCGAATGGCCAGAATAGCCGCCCGGATTATCACGGTGGATGCAGGACCGGCGTCTCCGCTTTTGTCTGGATCGCCTGTCCGGCGGGGGCGTTCACGGTTCCGGCGGGGCTCGTCGGTACACTTCCCAGAAACGCCTTTCCTGGACCCGGAACATTCACCTGGGACACTTCGGTTAGTAAATTCATCAGCATTACGGAACGGGTGAAGGCGGAATTGCGTGCCCAGGTGTATAACCTGACCAACACGCCCCAGTTCCAGAACCCGGACAGCAAATACACCGACGGCAACTTCGGCCAGCTGACTTCGCCTCGGCTCGCGCCCACTAACAGGGAGCTTGAAATCGCAATGCGCATATCCTTCTAAGTTGCAGCGCTGGGATGGCGCTTGAGATCTCTCTTAAGCGCCTCCGTTGCTTGAGCGGGAGACAGGACACTATCTCTCCTTCCTTCCCGTTTGTTCCGCGTTGTTCGGTTGGTTGCCTTGAGCTGGGTCGCCTGTGATTGCCATGCAAAACAAAAGCGCCCTCGCGCTGCCGCTGATCGTGTTATGCATGATCCTGGCATGCCTGCTCGCGCTGCCGGCATGGCCGCAGCCTGATGCCAAGGTTGGGCAGCTTCCCGAAGTCCGCAAAATCGATCCCCCGAACTGGTGGACAAACTACACGCCCGAGCTCATGCTGCTGCTCACCGGTGAAAATCTAAATGGCGCTCGGGTGGAAAGTTCTACGAAAGGCCTGACCGCGCTCGGCGCGCAAGCTTCTGCCAACGGACATTATCTTTTCGTCCACCTGCGACTGGGTTCCAAGCTGCAACCGGGAACAGCTCGTTTGCGGCTGATCACTTCCGCCGGATCGACGACGGTCTCGCTGCCGCTGCTGGCTCGTGCCGATCTTCGGGGAGACGTCGACAGAGACTTGGGCGGCCGCTTCGAAGGTTTCTCGCGGGACGATGTCATCTATCTGATCATGCCCGACCGTTTCGCCGACGGCGATCCGTCGAACGATCGGCCAACAAACGACCGGCCCACAAACGATCGGCCAATAAACGACCAGCCTCCGGGCTCGGCCGGCGTCAGCGTCTATGACCGCAGTCAGCCCAAGGCGTATCACGGCGGCGATCTGCGCGGCATCCGCCAGCACCTCGACTATCTGCACGACTTGGGCGTGACCACGCTGTGGCTCACTCCCGTGTGGAAAAGTACCGACTCCGATTACCACGGCTATCACGTCGTCGACATGTACGCTCTCGACGAGCACATGGGATCGATGCAGGAATACCAGGCGCTGGTGGCCGATGCTCACAAGCTGGGCATGAAGGTGCTGATCGACTACGTGGTCAATCACACGGGACCGCATCATCCGTGGGCCAGCGACCCGCCGACGCCTACTTGGTTCCATGGAACGCCGGAGCACCATCTGGAGGCGGTGTACAAGTTTAATGGGCTGGTCGATCCGCACGCTTCGCCGCGCGAATATATCAAGACGCTGGACGGCTGGTTTGCGAACAAGCTCCCCGATCTGAATCCGGACGATCCCGAACTCGGCCTTTATCTGGCGCAGAACGCGATGTGGTGGACGGAGATTGCGCAACTGGATGGATTCCGTCAGGATACGTTTCCCTATTCCACGCGCCAGTTCTGGAGCGGATGGCACGAGCGGCTGCGCCAAGTCTATCCGCAGATGGCTGATCCGCAGGGCGTCTATTCGCACATCATGGACGTGGGCGAAGTGTTCGACGCCGATCCGGCGATCACTTCATTTTTTGAAGGCGGACGAAAGCAGTTCGATGGCATCGACTCCGGGCTGGCGACGGTCTTCGACTTTCCGCTCTGCTTCACTTTGCGTGATGTGATCATCAAGAGTGAGCCGATGGGGAAGATTGTCGATGTGCTTCGGCACGACGAACTCTACCCACATCCGGAGACGCTGGTCACCTTCATCGGCAATCACGACCAGGGCCGTTTCCTCGGAGAGAAAGACAGCAACCCCGCCAAACTCAAAGCGGCGTTCTCGCTTCTGCTGACGTTGCGCGGGATTCCGCAAATCTATTATGGCGACGAAATCGCCATGACGGGCGGCGGCGATCCCGACAACCGGCGCGACTTTCCTGGAGGGTTCCCGGGCGATCCGAGCAACGCTTTCTCCGCCAGCGGCCGCACCGCCGAACAACAGGACGTTTTCGCGTATGTACAGTCGCTGCTGGCGCTGCGCAAAGCTCATCCTGCGCTGCGCACGGGAAAGCAGTGGCACATCGGATGGGACGACAATTACTATGCTTTTCTGCGCGAGTCAGTAAACGTGCAGGGTAAAGGTGACGATAAGCTGCTCGTCGTCTACAACAACGCCGCGAAAACGCTCGAACTCAATATTCCGGTTGACAACACTCCGCTGGAAACTGCCCACCAGTTGCAGACCGTGTTTGGGAATGTCTCCGCGGAAATCACCGCGGGCAAGGTGCATGTGTCATTGCCTGCACGTACACTTGCTGTGTTCGGCGTGCGCTAGGGCAGGCTCGCCCGCCGCGACGAGGGCGAGACGCCCTCAAGACAGCCGGCAGGATGCCGGCGTTACTATCGCGCTACTGGAAGGACGATCCGCCTGATGCTGTCTGCAGCAGGATGGTCAACGGCGGCACGTGTTCCGGTTTCACATAGCGGTTCACCAGAAAGCGCTTGCCGTCCTTGGCTACGTCATAGGTAAAAACGTCGGTGCTCGAAATCGGGGCACGGCCGCGAATCTGAAACAGGGGTGTGGGCGTTCCGCTCACGAAGGCGCTTGCGGCGTTGACGGACACCGCCGACAACATGCCGCTGGGCGCGATGTAGAAAATTTCCTTGCCGTCTCCGCGCCAGCGCGGCTCGGTCCCGCCGCCGCGCGAGATTTGCCACTTTCCCGCCGCGCCGGGAAAGGACGTAACATAGACCTCCCACGCGCCGGACTCATCGGAAGCATAGGCTACCCATTTTCCATCGGGAGAAATCTGTCCGTTGGACTCGCTGCTATTTCCGGTAAGAAACCGGGTTGGTTCTCCCCCGGCAACCGGTATGAGCTCAAGATGCTCGCCCGATGTAACTTGCAGCGTGAATAGAATCTGCCGGTCGTCCAAAGACCACGAATTGGGAATCACGTCGTCCATGGAGGTAATGGGGAGGGTGAATCTCCTGTTCTCGCGCTCCAGTCCCGTCGCCCGCTTTAGAACCAGGCTCGGGCCTTTGGAATCTGCAATGCGGTAGGCCAGCGTGCTTCCATCCCGCGACCATACCGCCGCCACTTCTTCGGCCGGGTCGAAGGTGAAACGCGCGTTGCCCGCGCCGGTTGCGCTTTCAATCCAGACGTCGACGTTGTTCGCTTTCTCGTCGCTGATATCGAGCGCGACCCGGTTGCCGTCGGGCGAAAGCGTGGGGTTCGCCATGATGGCGGGATCGCTGATGCGCTTCAGTTCTTTGCCGGAGCGGTCGATCCAGGTGAGCGCGGACTGTGCCGCACCGACCTCGGTGTTGTAGATCAACGTCCCGTTCGGCGCGACCGTGAACGCCGACCAATAAGTGGAAGGTTGAAATCCCACGAGATTCGCGACCACCGCCGTGCTCCCGGAAATCGTACCGGCGGATCCGTTGAAGGCCACGCTGACCAGTTGCCTTTGCTCATCCGCATAAAACAAATTGTGCGCATCGTAGCCAAAACTCGAATGGCAAAGGACGACAAGTTTTCTATCCTTCTCCTTGCCTTCGAGAGAACTAGCATAAATGCCGCTCAACCGGTCGTCCTTCGAGTTCGAGAAATTCCCGGCCCAGAATAAAAAATGATCGCCGTCGGGAAGAAACAGAGGCCAGCGGTGCGATTGGTCCTCCCCGGTCCTGATGTGTTCGGTCGCCGGCGCCAGGCCCGTTCCATCGGCATTGATGCGCTGGAGCGGACTTTGAGCATCGGGCGCAAATAGGATTACACCCTTGCTTCCCCAAGTCCCGCCGCGTCCGGCCAAAGCGGTGGCGAGCACCTGCGGCGGGCCACCAGAGACGGCCATTTTCTGCAGCTTGCCATTGGCGAAGAACCCGAGGTAAGCGCCGTCCGGCGACCAGAACGGATAACTCGCGCCCTGTGTCCCCGGCAAAGGGGTCACGTTGGACGAGCCCACGCGCTGCACGAAGAGCATGGGCAACGCGGAACTTTCTTCCGGCGATACAAAAACCAGCATGGAGCCGTCGCGCGACAGCGCCATGTGGCTGATGCTCATTTCGTCGGGAACGGCCAGGGCGAACTGCATGCGAGTCGTGGGCACGGGACGCTTAGCCACGAACCACGTCAGTGCGGCAACCGCCAGCAGGGCCAGGGCGGCGGCCAGCCAGGGCAGAAGCGACATACGGCGAGGCGACCTCGCCGCGGCGCGCGTCATTGCCATTGCGCTCGCTTCGGTTCCGGAGAGCGCGCCCAGAGAAAACGACAGATCCCGCGCCGACTGGAATCGCTGCTCCGGGTTCTTCTCCATGCACCGCCGCACGATGCGTTCGAGCGCGGGAGAGACGGGACGGCCCGGATCGGACAACTCCGCCGGGTCTTCCTTCAAAACGGCAGTCATGGTTTCGGCTGCCGTGCCACGGCGGAAGGCGCGCACGCCGGAGAGCATTTCATAAAGCACGGCTCCGAAGGCGAAGATGTCGGTGCGAGGATCGGCGGCCTCGCCGCGTACCTGCTCCGGCGCCATGTAGCTCGCCGTACCCATCACCAGGCCCACCGCCGTATTCGGACCGGCGAGGGTGGCTTCGTCCGACCCTGCCGTCTGCGCCAGTTTAGCCAGGCCGAAATCGAGAATCTTGATGCGTCCGTCTCTCGAAACGAAAATGTTCTCGGGCTTCAGGTCCCGGTGGACAATCCCCTTCTCGTGCGCCGCCGCCAACCCGTGCGCGATCTGCACTCCATATTCGATCGTCTTGCGCTGAGGTAGCGCGCCACCGTCCAGGATTACGCGAAGGCTTTCGCCCTCCAGCAACTCCGAAACCAGAAAGGGCGAGCCATTCTGCTGGCCGATATCGAACACGGCAAGAATGTTGGGATGATTGAGCGCGGCTACCGCTCGTGCCTCCTGCTCGAAGCGACGCAGCCGGTCGGGTTCGCGGGCAAATGATTCAGGGAGAATCTTTAGCGCGACGTCGCGCCCGAGGCGCGTATCCTTCGCGCGAAAAACCTCGCCCATCCCACCCGCGCCGATCGGCGCGACGATCTCATAGGGTCCAAGTTTGGTACCGGGAGTGAGAGACATGCGTGCGCGCCATTATATATGGCCGGGCAATATATGGCCGCGCACTGGCTCCGCCGCCCCTTCATTGACTTGCCGCGCCCCGCCCACCTAAGATGGTCGCTCCCGGAGCCGATGCTTCGGAGCCAGCCGTTGCAAGCGCCGATGCCTGGTCACGGGATGGCAAGAAGTTCGCCGTCACTCGCGCTCGCTACAACGATACCGATGTGGTAATGTTCAGCGGCTATCGGTAAGTGTCCGTAGTGCGGTTCGGTCCGTATCCGGATATCGCTTTAGTAATAGCGCGGCTGCCGGGAATCAAAGTCCTCTTTTAGGGGCAGCGCTGCGGAAGACATTTTGCAGCCTGTCCAGGCGTGTTGCTCACAGTTCATCAAAGTTGAGTTCGAAAGGGACGCTGCTCATGCTGGAGATTCAAACCAAGCAGTTGCCACCCGAAATCGCTGTCCTCGAATTAACCGGAAGAATCACCATCGGCAGGGACTGCAAGGAACTGGAATGGGCCGTCGAGAACCTCGTAAAAGAGGGACGAAAAAAAGTTATTTTCGACCTGACGGGTGTGACCCACATCGACAGCACTGGAATTGGGATCATCGTGATGTCCGCCGGCCAAATCAAGAAGGTGGGAGGCGAATTGCGAGTGGCGGGAGCCACTGCGCATGTAGAAGACGTATTGAAGCTGACAAGCATCGATAAAATTGTCGTACTCCATCCCACCGCCGCGGCAGCGGCTGCAAATTTCTGACGCCCGAGCTCTCTTGACGGGAAGGTTTGGGACGGGCTTCAGAGCTTGTGGACAAAAATCATTTTCGGGCGAGGATCGCTCCCTACAGCGGCTAAAGCCGTATTCGCAGCATTTATCGCAGCGGTGAACCGCTGCGCCACCCAAAATCAAGTGTAATGCGAACTTTTTCCGCAGCCTGTTCAGGGTCTCAATGAGTAATCTATCGCAGTGCAAACTATCGCACCAGGAATTCTGTCGCCTCGTGCATTTTCACCAGCAGCTGGCCGTAGGCCACGACCAGCATTGCCACCGTCGCCGCTCCTACACACGCCGAGCATTCCAGCCAACCGACCTCGGTCGCAGTTTGCCGCCGCTTCGACCACGCCATCAGGCGCATCACTCGCTTGGCTAAAACCGTGGTTGGTTCCGTGGACGGGTGAAGCGAAATCTGCGATAGCTTGATCATCGCCTCCGCCAGATCGAGCGCCTCGTACTCGCTGGACACAGCGGCTTCGTCGGCTACCATCTCTGTCGCTTCGTGCCACGCGATTTCCAGTTGCGTCATTCCGGGGAACGCCACAAAATGCAAAAACAGTTTTCGGAGATTATCCCGGCGGCGTACGTGAACCATCTCGTGCCGCAGCGCGGTTTCCAGTTCTTGCTCGCTTAAAGCAAACTCTGCGGCCCGCGATAACCAAAGGGTTGACCTCAGAATGCCCGACACCGTGAGAGGCGGAGCAAGCGCAGAAACTCGCAACACAGGCAATGCATTTCCGGAACCGCGAAACAGGCTGGGCTCGATCACGTTAGCGTGACTCGACCAACAGGCAATGGCTCGCGACACTCGCGCCGATGCCGCCGCCGCTCTCCAAATTCCCGCGCCAACAACTGCGATCCCGCTTAAGGCCAGAAATATGGACAAGCCGCTCATCTTTTCATCGATAGCGCGCGGCTCGAGCAGCAGAAACGAAGGCACGGCAATCGCGAGCGTAACCACCGTCGCGGCCACGAAGGGTGCGATTCGCACGGCGAAAAGCAGATCGGCGGAGCGTTCGGTCGAATACCGTTGGCTGAATTGCCAGATTTTCCGCCACACGCAGCAAACCGCGAGTGACAAGACACTGTAGAAGGCGACAAAGATGGAGCACGAAACGGCTATCCCTCGCAAATAGAAGGTCACTTCTTCTCCTTCCGGCCCCGGTCGCGCTTTTCAATTTCACGGCGCTTGCGCTGCACCAGTTTCGACAAATCTTCGATCAGCCCCGCGTCCCGCTCGCCGAGTGTGTCCACCAGGAACGAGAGCGGCAATGCCGGAGACGGGCTGGCATCCAACAGTCCGCGCAACGCTTCCCCCGCTGCCTCGCGATGCAAGTCCTCGCGGCTGAATCGCGGAGTGTAGCGAAAGGATCTGCCTTCCGATCGCGCCAGAAGGCCCTTTTTATACAAGCGGTCCAGAGTCGTCATCACCGTGCTGTATGCCAGATCCTTGAAATCCTCTTCGAAGAGTTCGCGAACCGTGCCACTGCGCCGCTTCCACAACGCCTCGAGCATGCGCTCCTCCAGCGGCCCAAGCAGCCGCTGAGAGCTTCCAAAGGTATGGGAAATTCGCATCTTCCCCCCGTCAAACCACCGTCAAAAGATAAGTCTCAAATTCTATCGCGAATCGACCATTGCTTCCCGTCTGCCTCGAACTTTGCAGACCGCCGATGTAGCGACATTGGCATGGGATCAATTACTGGGTTCCGGGTGTAACGCCTGGGATAACGATTGACTTCCGGTTTGCCCGTCACCCGACCACAATCGCCGATGACTTTGGTATCCGCGCCGTTACCTTCGTACCCGACCACCGCCGGAAAGGCCTGTCGATGAGGCATCCAGCGTCCTAGACTTGTGCAAACTGCCACAAGACTGACTCGACTATGCTCCCGGAACACACCCTGCTCATCGGGTCCTATGACTACCGTTTGGTGGCCCTGTCCGTTGTCATCGCAACCTTTGCTTCCTATACGACGCTGGACCTCGCGGGCCGGGTGACCATCGCCCGTGGGTGGACTCGGGTTGAGTGGTTGGCGGGCGGAGCTGGCGCGATGGGCCTGGGTATTTGGTCCATGCACTACATGGGAATGCTAGCTTTTAGGCTGCCGATCCCGGTGTGGTACGACTGGCCGATTGTTCTGCTCTCTCTGCTGGCCGCTATTTTCGCCTCAGGCGCAGCATTGCATGTCGCGAGCGGGTACGGCATGAGTCTGTGGCGCACAGCGGTTGGAAGCCTCGTCATGGGCGGGGGAATCGGAGCGATGCACTACATTGGCATGAATGCGATGCGGATGGGTGCGAGGTGTCACTTCGATCCTTCAATGGTTGTGCTTTCCGTCATTCTCGCGGTTGGGATTTCGTTTGTGGCGATCCGCTTGGTCTTCCGTGCTCGGAATCGGAGCGAGACCGAACCCCTGCGGAAGATTGCCAGCGCAATCGTGATGGGCGCTGCCATCCCGGTCATGCATTATACGGGGATGGCCTCGGCCACATTCACCGTCTCCGACGTGCCTCCAGACTTGTCGCACGCTGTGGCCGTTTCTACTCTCGGCATGATTGGTATCGCGGCTGTGACGATCATGGTCCTGGGAATTGCTGTCCTGACCACGGCCTATAGCCGCCTGGTGCGCGAACCTCGCACACTGCGTACGGGGGTGTTAAGCGCGCGAATACGTGCGTTAAGAGCGGCAATGACTACTTTCTCCGCAATGCTCGTTTTTGAAGTAGCTATGCAGGTCATTCATCCCAAAATCACGATCTGGACTTCTCCCACAGTAACCATTCTCTTCGCCACTCTTGTGGCTGCCATTCTTAGCTTCATCATTCTCGGGAAAGAAGAGCGACTTCGTTCTGAGCTAGCGTCGAGTGAAGCACAGTATCGGCTCCTATTTGATGGCAATCCTCTCCCGACCTGGGTTTTTGCGCGTAAGACCCTTAAGTTTCTGGCGGTGAACGAAGCGGCGATTCGGCACTATGGCTTTTCAAGGCAGCAGTTTCTGGCAATGACCATCCTGGACATCAGGCCCCAGGAAGAGATCCCTGCCCTGTTGGAAGCCACCGCGAAGCTAATCCGCGGACCTCATCGGGAAGCCGGAACCTGGAGACATCGAAAAAAGGACGGCACGATCATCGTTGTCGAAATTGTCAGTCACGATCTGGATTTTCATGGAATCGAAGCAGAGTTGGTGGCAGCGCACGATGTAACTGACCGGAAGCGGTCCGAGGAGATGCTGCAGAACAGCGAGAGCAAATATCGCGTGTTGTTCGAGGACTCGGCCGATGCGAACTGGCTGATGGACAAGAATGGCATTGTGGACTGCAATTCGGCTGCGCTGCAGATGTTCGGATACTCAAGTGGGGTACCCTTGCTGCACGCGGCTGATATCTCGCCCCCGAACCAACCCGACGGCGCGTCCTCCCGGACGGCGGCCGAAGGGAGGATTGCCGCCGCGTTCCTTAACGGCACGGAACGTTTCGAGTGGGTGCACCAGCGCAAAAACGGCGAAATCTTTCCGGCTGAGGTGTGCCTGACCGCATTGACGCTGAGTGGGAGGCCGATGCTGCTCGCCACCGTGCGCGACATCACTGAGCGCAGGCAGGCCGAAGAATCGTTGAAACTCTTCCGACTGTTGCTCGATCAATCCAACGATGCCATTGAGGTCGTCGAACTGGGAACGATGCGCCTCCTCGATGTGAATGAGAGGGCCTGTTCGAGCCTGGGTTACACTCGCGAAGAACTTCTGTCGATGAGCGTTTTTGACATCGATCCCTCGGTTAAGGAACTAAAGCGTGTAAACGTCGACACCGAGTTGCGAAAGTCAGGATTCATCATGGTGCAGACCCGTCACCGGCGGAAGGACGGCTCAACGTTCCCGGTGGAAATCAGTATGAAATACGTCCAACTTGACCGCGGCTACGTGGTCTGCGCCGTTCGTGACATCACCGAGCGCAAGCGGGCGGAAGAGGCACTGCATGAGAGCGAAGACCGCTACCGGGACTTGGTGCAACACAGCAACGACCTCATCTGCACCCATGACCTGGAAGGTAAGTTGCTTTCCGTAAATCCGGCTGCCATCACGATCTCAGGCTACTCCGAAGATGAACTATTGGCGATGAACCTGAGGGACCTTATTGTCCCTCAGTCTCGCGGCCAATTTGAGAATTACCTGGCGGAGGTTCAAGCGAAAGGGACCGCAATCGGTTTCATGCCCGTACAAACCAAAAGCGGCGAGAAGCGTATATGGGAGTATGACAATTCGCTGCGGACGCGCGACAACGCAGGTGCTGTTGTGCGCGGAACGGCACGCGACATCACTGAGCGAATGCAGGCGGAACAAGCTCTGCGCCAGGCGGAAGAGAAGTATCGCATGATCTACGAGGGGGCTGTCGTTGGTATCTTCCAAAGTCACGTAAGTGGGCATTATCTTGGCGTAAATCCAGAGATGGCACGTATGCTTGGTTATGACTCACCCCAAGAACTGCTGAGCGTCACTGATATATCTCGGCAAATCTACGTCGATCCCAAGAATCGCGAGGAGTTCCGACTCGTGATGGAAGAGCAGGGAGTCATACAGAACTTTGAGTGCCAGGCCTATCGCAAAGACGGTAGCAAGATCTGGATCTCTGTGAATGCCCGTGCGATGACCAAAGACGGAGTGCTGATCGGTTACGAGGGCACAAACGTGGACATCACGGCCCGTAAGATCGCCCAGGATCGGGTCCAATACCTAGCCTATTATGATGCTCTTACGGGGCTGCCTAATCGGACTCTTCTGCAGGATCGATTGTCACAGGCGCTTGCCAGTTCTCGTCGACAAAAAGACAGAGTTGCACTTCTGTTCCTCGATCTCGACCGGTTCAAGATCATCAACGACTCGCTCGGGCACTCGATCGGCGACCTGCTACTGCAAGACGTTGCAGAACGGCTTAAGGGATTTGCGCGTGAACAGGATACCGTGGCCCGGCTGGGCGGAGACGAATTCCTCATCGTGTTGACGGCGATCAAGGACTTCCCCGACGCAGCTGTGGCGGCGGAACGGCTCATGGATGCAATGACCGCCGAATTCGTCATTCAGGGTCACTCCTTTAGCATGAATTGCAGCCTCGGCATAAGCATTTTTCCGGAACACGGCACTGACGGCGAGACCCTGATCAAGAATGCCGATGCTGCCATGTATAGCGCCAAAGATTACGGGCGGAATAACTTTCGGTTCTTTACGGAGGACATGAATGCTCAGGTTGTGGAGCGACTGACCTTGGAGAACAGCTTGCGGCTGGCACTCGAAAAAAGAGAGTTTTTTCTGGTGTATCAACCGCAGATGGATATTGTCACTGGAAAAATCACGGGACTGGAAGCACTCCTCCGGTGGCAACACCCGGAATTGGGCCTGGTGCCGCCCGATAAGTTCATACGAATTGCCGAGAACTGCGGTTTGATCGTGCCCATCGGCGAATGGGTGCTCAGGACCGCGTGCTCTCAGGCCCGGAAATGGCACAACGAAGGGATCCCAGCTGTACCGGTTGCCGTGAATGTGTCGGCGGTCCAGTTTCGCCAAGAGGGCTTCTGCGATCTGGTCAGAAGGGTGCTCCGCGAGACCGGCCTCGCCCCTAAGTATCTTGAGCTCGAAATTACCGAAAGCCTCCTTCTATCGAATGCAGACGTGATGTTCTCCGTTTTTCGGGAACTAAAGGCGATGGGGTTGAGGTTAGCAATCGACGACTTCGGAACCGGCTATTCCAGCCTCAGCTACTTGAAGCAGTTTCCGGTTAGCAAGCTCAAAATTGACCGTTCGTTTGTTCAGGATGTTGCCGTGGATCCCGATGACGCGGCGATCACGACCGCCATCATTGGAATGGCGAAAAGCCTGAATCTGAGGGTGATTGCCGAAGGCGTCGAAAACGAAGCGCAAATGTCATTCCTGCGGGCACACCACTGTGACGAGATTCAAGGTTACTATTTCAGCAGGCCCTTATCGGCTGACGCGGTTGCCGACAAGATGCGAGGCACCGAGGCGTTGGCCTTGTCTGCAAACCACGGCGCCTGACGAGCCGTCTGGTGAAGAGATTGCAGCTGACTGGAACGCCTCCAGCGGCCCACTCCGGCTGAACGTTATGCAGTCCTAATCCCGCCCGTTTCATAATTTTTGCGACTGGCCTCTGGGCGCAAATAGACGGTGCGGAATGAAAGTGGCGTGGAGGCGCGGGTGAGAATCGAACTCACGCGTAAAGGTTTTGCAGACCTCTCCCTTACCACTTGGGTACCGCGCCCAATCTCTTCACAGTAAAACCTCTTTCCGGCTTTGTCTAGAAGTGTTCAGTTGGGATCACCCTTGTTTTCCCTCACCTCGATTTGTGCTACAACACCTGGGATGAGTTCAACCCTGAATTCGACCCACTTGCTGTCCGCTTCTGCGGCTGCGCCGGGAAGCGTAGCAAAGCCGCTAAGCGTCGCTGCAAGTAGGGCGAAGGATGCGGCCTCGATCTGTCCCAACTGCTCGACCGAGTTGCTCGGCCACCGCTGCAAGGTGATTTGCAGAAACTGCGGCTTTTATTTAAGCTGCTCCGATTTTTATTGAGCCGCTTTTTCGTTGCGACGCGTCCGCGAACCGCGCGCTTTCCCTCCGCAGCTTTTACAATAGAGCGATATCGTTTTTAATTCTCACCCCAGGAGATTGGCATGCAACGCACAGCGAGCGCAGTTTGGAAGGGCAGTCTTAAAGACGGACTAGGCACGGTTTCCTCCGCCAGCGGCATCCTTTCGAGTACCAAGTATTCTTTTAAGACACGTTTCGAGGATACCCCCGGAACGAATCCCGAGGAATTGATTGCGGCAGCGCACGCGGCCTGCTTTTCGATGGCGCTTTCGGCGCAACTGGGAGAGGCAAAGCTGACGCCGGAGAGCATCAGCACAGCCGCCACCCTCACCATGGAAAAACTCGAAACGGGATGGACCATCACCGCCGTTCATCTGGATGTAACCGCCAGAGTGCCGAGCGCAACCGCGGAGGCCTTCAACACGGCAGCCCAAAACGCGAAAGCCGGTTGTCCTGTCTCAAAAGTGCTTAACGCCAAGGTTACGATGGACGCGAAGCTCGGCTAACGACGGGCAACCCCGGCGTCCCATAACCCATTTCGCACGTTGCACATGGATGCCCATGTACGTACATAAATATAGCTACATTATGTTTCACGTGAAACACTGCGTCATTTTGCAAAATTCGGCGTAGTCCCCGGCCAAGTCCAATCGTTGCCTAGCTCTCGGAGCGCAGAATCTCGCGCAGCTTTTGATTGATTCGTACCGCCTCCTTGGACGCCTGGTCGATCAATTCCACCCAGCGCCGGGAGGTTTCGGGCGGGCCTGCCTGCGAAATCAGGTACGTGGCTTGAACTATGGTTTCAAGAGCGTTGCTGAGGTCGTGGGCCAGGGTCCGGAGTTCTCGCGCCAGCTCTTTCGGGATTTTGTCGGAAGTATCTCCCATTGTTTTGGGCACGTGCCCTGGTTTGACAGCCGGACGCCGAGCGGTAGATATTAGTGTAGTCGCTCTTGAAGAGTGAACCTGCCGATTTTTTCTCTTATGCGGATATGGCGGAACTGGCAGACGCGCTAGGTTCAGGTCCTAGTGGCCGCAAGGTCGTGGAGGTTCGAGTCCTCTTATCCGCACCAAAATCAGGTGTCAGGTCGCAGGCGTTAGGTTCTAGGCTGTCCTTTTATCCTTAATTATTATTATTATTCTTACGGACAGCCAATTTGCCTCTTCCCAACAGATGCGGTCGCTGGCACAGAGTTCGGTTGAATACCGCTAAGACCTAGACCTAATTCTAGGCGCCTGCCGATAACCGGTGCGTGCTCTTGCTTTGCGCTATGCCATACTGGCGGATCTTGTAAAGCAGCGCCTTATAGCTGATCTTCAGCAGGACTGCGGCTTGCTTGCGATTCCAGTTCGTTTCTTCGAGAGCGCGGGCAATGGCTTCGGCCTCGGCTCCGTCTTTGGCGCTGCGCGACAGTGATTTCAGTCCGCCGGTTGCATCCGCGCCCGCGGCTGCGCTCCGGCCATCGACATGCATTCCTACACCGCCATCGGGACGGGGCTGCAATTCGGAGGCGGCCAGGGTTTCATCTCCCAGAACCAGATAGCGCTTGATGAAGTTGCTTAGCTCGCGCAGGTTGCCCGGCCAGGAATGGCGCAGGCATGCCTCCATCAGCGGTCCCGAAAGAGGGAGCGGAGGACGCGCATAGGACTCCGACATGCGGGACATGAAGTGCTTCAGCAGGATCGGAATTTCCTCTTTGCGGTCGCGCAACGGAGGCAGCGACATGGTGAAAGCGTTCAGGCGGTAATAGAGATCCTCACGCAGACGCTTGTTGGCCAGCGCTTCGGGAATGTCAATGTTGGTAGCGGCCAGAATGCGGACGTCGACCTTGACCAGGGTGCGGCTGCCCAGGCGGGAGAATGTCTGGTCCTGGAGAACGTGCAACAGCTTCGCCTGCAGGAGCGGCGGCATTTCGCCGATTTCGTCGAGCAGGATCGTGCCTTTGTTGCATAGTTCGAACTTGCCGGGCTTAGCGTGATTGGCGCCGGTAAACGCTCCCGCTTCGTATCCGAACAGTTCGCTTTCCAGCAGGTCGGCGGGCACGGCAGCGCAATTTACTTTGAGGAAGGTGCGGTGCGAGCGCGGCGAAAGCTTGTGAATCAGGCGGGCCAGCACTTCCTTGCCCGTGCCACTCTCGCCGAGCAGCAGGACCGGGATATCGACATTGGCCACCAGTGCGGCCTGCGAGCGGATCTTTTTCATCGCGGGACTGGCGGCGACGAAGAAGACGTCGTCGCAAAGCTCCTCGATGTCGCCCGCATAGCTCTCGCCTTTAGCCGTGCCGACACAGGTGCCGATGACCGCGTCGAGTTCGGCTTTCTGGAACGGCTTGGTCAGATAATCGATCGCTCCCAGGCGCATGGCCTGCACCACTTTGCGCGTGTCATTTACGCAGGAGAGCATGACGACTTTCAATCCGGGCTGGAGTTGGCGCAATTTTTCGAGAGTCTGCAATCCGTCGATGCCAGGCATCAGCAAATCGAGCAACACCATGTCGGGGTGCAGCCCTTTCTCGACGCAATTGACTGCTTCTTCACCGGTGCTGGCGGTTTGAACTTTGTGCTCATCCACTTCCAGTAGAGTGCGGATGTAACGCAACATTCCCGGTTCGTCATCGACCAACAGGATGTTGGCTTTGCTCATTTGTTTCCTCGTTGAGAGCTGCTAAAGATTGGTTTCAGGGGGATGAGAAACGAAAACTTGGCACCCGCGCCGGGTTCACTTTCCACCCAGATTTTGCCGCTCATCCCTTGCAGCAGACGCCGGGCGATGGCCAGTCCCAGACCCATGCCTTCGGCGGATTCGCTGCCGGGCAGGCGGAAAAAGTCATCAAAAATCTCCAGATGAAACTCCGGCCGAATTCCCGGTCCGGTATCGGAGACGCTGACTTTGACCGCATTCGGTACGTTCGTCGCTTGCCGGCGCCGCTCTCCGCTGACCGCAGTCTTGCTCGCACCGCGACGCTCCCACATATGCGGCTCGGCATGCAGCCAGACCGTACCGCCCTGCGGTGTGTACTTGCACGCGTTTTCCAAAAGATTGGAAATCACGCGCTGGATCTTCGGTGCATCGAAGGCAAAGGGAGTCAACTTGTCGTTGGCTAGAAAGTACAATGCCAGTCCGCGCTCCTGAAAACGTGTCGACCAGAGCCGGCAAACTTCCGACAGGCAGGCATTCATGTCCCCTTCGATGTACTGCATGCGCAGTTCGCCGATTTCGAGCACGCTGAAGGTGAGGAAGTCCTGAATGAAATGCTGCAAACGCTGGCCGCTGGAAAACATATCGCCCATAACCTCTTTTTGGCGGTCATTGAGCGTTCCAAGTTTTTCACTTCGCAGCAGTTCGATATAGCCATTAAGAATCGCCAGCGGGGTTTTCAGATCGTGGGCGGCGGATGCCAGGGCGTTCGTGGTTTTGCGAAAACGATCGCGCAATTGTTCGAGCTCGCGGGCGAGGTCGTCCCCGGAACCGGTCGCTCCCGCCAGCGGCGGAGTCATGGAGGGCAAGCCATCTTTGGGAGGAGTACCGGTCGGGACTGCGGCTGGGCTTTTTTCAGACATCGAAGCCATGACAAACCAATAGCGTTCAGTGACAGGGAGAGGGATTTCTCTTACCGCTCTGATCAAAGGGGGGTTGGACTAATCCTATGTCAGGTTCACCCGAGTGTCAACGGAATTAGCCCGGTACGGATGGCCCTCCAGAGCGAAAAGGTTTGCACTTATGGTGTGACCATAGGTCAATACAAGATTTGCGGCCCGTCGAGTCCGCCCCAGTAATCTGCCTATCAGGAGCCAGTTTTGGAGGGATGTGGCGGCATTCCTAACGGTTTCGATGTTTGGCCCATAAGGTGCGGTCTTGGTAGTGTTAATACCTCCGATTGGCCGGACAACACAGTGCAGCGTAGTTTATCGAAGAAGGAACAACGAAAGTGGGCGCGACTGCAGTTGGCCATTCCGGTTTTTATCCGTACCCGCGACGAAAACGGCAAGGATTCCCTGGAGTTTGCCACGGCCGTTAACATCTCTGCCGGAGGCGCTTTGGTGGTAATTCGCCGTTCTTTACCTAAGTCCGCCTCGGTTTCAGTCGAAATTCCGAGCGCTCCGATTGGGCCGGCTGAAGGGTTGAAAACTGCTTCGCGAATCATGCAGGCGAAGACGGTGTGGGTTGGGCACGTCGATGAATACCATCTGCTGGGTTTGAAATTCGCTCGCCCATTGCACACGGACGGTTCGGCGGTTTCCGGCCGGCACTTGAGGAAAATCCGTATCGCAGTGTGAAATGTTTTTCCCTCGTTTGACCTATCCCCTCATAGCACTTCGGTGCCATGACACGTTGCCTCGCTCTGAGCGTATGATCTCTGGAAGCCATTCATAAGCTGAGCGTTACAGAAATAGTGCAACTCGCTTTGCTTCGCCCCCAAGTTTGGTGCTTCGGATGCACTTTTAGTGCATGCGGGTGAACACTCACCGCAAAGGGGTACTCGGTCCAATGACGTCACTTTCGGTAAGTTCACTGGCACAATCGCTCGGAGAGATTCCCCCTGACAACATCATCTTTGGCCACTCTGAGGTCATGCAATCGGTCCGCTCGCGACTGTCCAAAGTGGCCGCCGCCAACGTTCCGGTCTTGATCACCGGCGAGAGCGGCACGGGCAAGGACATCATTGCGCGGCTCATCCACGGGCTCTCGCCCTGGAAAGTCGGTCCTTATGTGAAAGTGAATTGTCCGGCCATTCCTGGGACGTTGCTCGAGAGCGAGCTGTTCGGCTACGAAAAAGGAGCCTTCACGGGCGCCTTTGGCTCGAAGCCAGGGCGGGTTGAACTGGCCCATCGCGGAACACTGTTTCTCGACGAAATTTCCGAGCTTGACCCTTCCTTGCAATCCAAACTCTTGCAACTTTTGCAGGACGGGCAGTTCTGCCGGATCGGCGCTCAGGAAGATAAGAAGGTCGAGGTGCGGGTAGTCTGCGCCACCAACCGCAACCTGGAAGCGGAGATCGAATCGGGAAGTTTCCGCCAGGACCTTTACTACCGCATCAACGTGGTGAATCTGCGCATGCCTTCGCTGCGGGAGCGGCGCGGCGACATTCAGGATTTGTGCGCCTACTTTCTCGAATACTACAACCGCAAATTCAATTGCAAGGCGCGGCCGCTGTCCAATGAAGTGCTGGCGGTTTTGCAGAAATATCACTGGCCGGGCAACATCCGCGAGCTGGAAAACCTGATCAAGCGCTACGTGATCCTGGGCCATGAGGAAGTCATTACCAACGATTTGGTGGCCCGCGAGCCGGACTTTTTCAGTTCCGAGATCTCGCTCGACGGTCCCATTTCCCTGAAAAAGCTTACCCGCCAATGCGTCCGTGATCTGGAGCGCAAGGTCATCCTGAAAGTGCTGCAGCAGCATCACTGGAATCGAAAACAGGCGGCACGCACCCTGGGCATCAGCTATCGGGCCCTGCTGTACAAGATCCGCGACGCCGGCTTGCCGTCCAACCGCGCTCTGCGCCTCAGTCAGGCGGAGAAGCTAGCCAGCGCCGGCGAAACCAAGACCAACAGCAACGCCGCCGCCGACTGAGAGAAACTATTTAATCATTGAGTCATTGAGTCATTGAATTCCTGAGGGAATTGAATCATTGAAAACCCCGTGAGGTTTTGATTCAATCGCTCAATGCGGGTGCGCATTAGGGGAAAGTCGAATCCGGCCGCGACCGTCGGAATCCTCTCCTTACTCGGGTTGCTGGCTGCGCTTTGAATAAAGATCCTGCCGATAATAACCGGCCGACTAAAATGTCGGCTTTAAGCGAAAAGGGTGGCGAGTTTGGCGAGCACATCATCGAGGATGTGTTGCGGCACGCTTTCGAGTTTGCGGCCGTTGCGCGCGGCCAGATCGAGGGGCCGGGGCTGGTCGCAGCGAACGACGCCGGCGGTTCGCGTCCCGGCGTGAGCCAGCGAAACAGCAAACCCCGCAGTGCGGGCAAAGGCCCCGCCTGAAGTGATCGGAACAACGATGGGCACGCGCGTCAACGTGTTGAAACGATCCGGAGAGACGATCAGAACGGGCCGCTTTCCTTGCTGCTCATGCCCTTTGGTTGGATCGAGTGAAACGAGATAGATGTCGCCGCGTTTCACAGTTCCCGTCCGGCCGGTGCTAGATCGATCCACGCACGATCCTTTTTCCTGAGCGGAGCATGCGCGTCGCACTGCGCCAACAGTTCGTCCAGCGTATATTTGGGCTTGGTCTGCGGCTGGATCACCAGGCGTTCTCCATCCACGGCGAGACTGACCGCCGCGCCAACCTCAAGCTGAAGCAGATCCAGAATGGCCGGAGGTACGGCCAACATGACCGAGCCCCCGACTTTGCGCAAGCTGGTGGTGTGCATGGCGGGACCTCCAAGTTATATCTAAATATAACATATTCAACTCTCCCTCGCGTAGTGCATTGTTCGTGTATACGTTCCGTGGCATAATTCCGATCACCCAATATCCCGATCACCAGATCACCCGATGCCTCTTCACGCCCAGTACGTCCGGTCCAGTGTCCGATACTGAATTGCCTCGGCAATATGTTTCGGTTCGAGCTGCGGAATCCCATCCAAATCCGCAACGGTGCGCGCGACCTTCAGGATGCGGTCATGGGCGCGGGCGCTCAGTCCCTGCTGCACCATGGCACGTTCCAGCAGGCGTTCGCAATCGGCCGAGAGCTCGCAGAACTTGCGAATGGACTGAGTCGACATTTGCGCGTTGCAGTAGACTTTTTCGCGTCCGGTAGAAAAGCGCAGCAATTGGACGTCGCGGGCGCGGACCACACGCTCCAGGATCTTGGCTGAACTCTCCGACTCTTTCGGGCTGCGCATTTCTTTGTAGTTCACAGCCGGAACGTCGATGTGAATGTCGATGCGGTCCAGCAGCGGCCCCGAGATTTTAGAAACGTAACGCTGGATCATGGGCGGCGTGCAGTGGCATTCGCGGGTGCGGTCGTTGTGAAATCCGCAAGGACAGGGGTTCATCGCGGCGGCCAGCATAAAGCGCGCCGGGAAGGTCAGAGACATGGCCGCCCGCGCGATGCAAACTGTCCCGTCTTCCAGCGGCTGGCGCATAACATCTAGTACATTGCGCGGGAACTCGGGAAATTCGTCCAGAAACAGTACGCCATTGTGGGCCAGCGAAACTTCGCCGGGCCGTGGGATCGCGCCGCCGCCGATCAAACCCGCGTCGGAGATGGTGTGATGCGGCGCGCGAAACGGCCGGAGGCCGACCAGTCCGGCATGCGCATCGAGCACACCAGCCACGCTGTGGATCTTGGTAGTCTCGAGCGCTTCTTCGAAGGTAAAGGGTGGCAGGATGGTCGGCATGCGTTTCGCCAGCATCGTCTTGCCCGATCCCGGAGGCCCGATCATCAGTATGTTGTGACCGCCGGCGCAGGCAACTTCCAGCGCGCGCTTGGCGGTTTGCTGCCCGCGGACGTCTTTGAAGTCCACATGAAATTGTTGCGCCTGGCTGAGCAGTTGATCGGTGTCCACCTGCAGGCGCGCAACGCCGTTGCCGGAATTGATGAAGTGAATGACGTCCAGCAGCGATTTGACCGGGTAAACTTCAACGTCACCGACCATGGCCGCTTCCCGGGCGTTGACTTCGGGCACGACCAGGCGTTTGATCTTCGATCGGCGCGCCTCGATTGCGATCGGCAACGCGCCACGCACGCCACGCACTCTTCCATCAAGGGAGAGCTCGCCGACAAACAGGGCGTCGGGAATCTCCTTTTTATTGAGACCGCCGTAGGCGCCGAGGATGCCCAGCGCCATGGGCAGATCGAAGCCGGAACCCTCCTTGCGGATGTCGGCGGGCGCCAGATTGATGGTGATATTGGTGGACGGAATGTCGTAACCGCAATTCTTCAGCGCCGCGCGGACCCGGTCGCGGCTTTCGCGGACGGCGGCGTCGGGAAGGCCGACGGTGTGAAAGTGGTCTTCCTGGGTTTTGACACCCGAGACATCCACTTCCACCTCGATAATGCTGGCGTCAATGCCGTAAACGGCCGCACTCAGAGTTTTATAGAGCATGGGGAGACCTTTAAGCACACGAAGGGGACAGCGCAGGATGGGAGATCCTTGCCAACATCATAGACGTCGCCAAACCGTGCGGCTGTGACGGCCATCACCCGGTTACCGTGATGGAACGTATGAGCTCGTTCTGTTTTGAACAGCCGCTTTCGGTGCTACGCTAGATATAATCTGCGGAGAGCGGTTTCCGCCGGGCGAGTCCCCCAATGCGCCACCAAGGTCCTTCAAACCAGGGTCCCTCAAGCCAGCGTCCCTCCAACCAGCCCGATGCGGCCTCCAACCGGCTGGAACGCGAAGAGAGTCAGTTGTGGCGATGGGCGATTGGTCTGCTGGTACTGATGGCGGCGGCGGTAGCGGCATTGTCGTGGCAACAACTGAAAGATCTTCCTTACCAACTGTGGGCGATTCCGGCCGGACTCTTCGTGCTGGTCATTTTATTTGCCGCCTATGCCTTCGGGCGCAAGCGCGAGGTTGCGGAACTCAATCAGATTCTGAAGAGTTTCAAGACGACCGCCGGGACCACCCCGTCGGAGGAGCAACTGGATCAACTGGGCCAGTTGATTTTGCATTCGCAGCGCAACTTCAAGGAACTGATCGACTCGCTCGATGACGTGGCGCTGGCCGTCTCTCTCGATGGCACGCTGAAAACGGTCAACCGGCGCACCACGGAAATTCTCAAGCTTCCATATTCCGAACTGGTGGGTCACAAGCTTGGGGAATTCCTGGGCGCGCCGCTGCAAGCGGAAACGCCGATCACCGTGGAACGGTTCCTGGAGAAGCACAACTGGTCGGGAGTGGTTGAGATCCAACTCAAGAGCGACTCCCGGCGGCGCTACTACGACTGCGTGGTGAGCGCCATCGTCAAGGGGGGCGAGGTCACGGGGGCGAGTGTGCTGGCGCGCGATATCACCGGGCAGCGGGAGAAGGAACAGCGCTTTACACAGCTGTTCGAGTCTCTGCAGGAAGGCGTGTACATCAGCAGTCCACAAGGCAAGCTGCTCGAGGTGAACCCGGCCTTCCTTTCCATCCTTGGATACGACAGTAAAGAAGAACTATTGAACCTGCCGCCCGGCCAACTGAATGTTGACGGCGGCAGCGATCCTGTTTTGGGAGCGAGAGGAAGCCGGAGCGGCCGCACGAGCACGCGGGAGGTCCGGCTGCGAAGAAAAGATGGCGGAGTCGCGGTGTGCGTGGATACCTCGAGCGGCGTGATCGAATCGGGACGGGTGGTCCGATACCACGGCACGCTGGTGGACGTCACCGACAAGCGCGCGTTGGAGCAGCAGGTGCAGCGGCAGGAAGAGTTTCGCCGGCGCCTGCTCGAAAGCTTCCCCGATCTGATTCTTGTGCTCGACCTGAAGGGACAGTACACCTTCGTCAGCAAGCGCATCGGCGAACTTCTAGGCTACGGACCGGAACACCTCATGGGGAAGAATGTGGACGACGCCGAGAACACTTCGCCGCAACTGGCCTCGCTCTATCGCACGGTTGCCACCGGTGAGAGTGCGCTGACGTCCTGCGAATACGGTTCCCGGCACCGCGACGGCAGTTGGCGCACCATGCTCGGCATGGCAAGTCCTTTGCTGGATGCAGACGGCAACCCCGCTGGCGTGATCATCTCCGTCCGTGATGTGACCATGGAGAAAAAGCTGGAGCAGCAAATTATTCAGAGCGAACGTCTGGCGGCCATGGGGCAAATGATCGGGGGCTTCGCCCACGAACTCAATAATCCACTGACTAGTATTCTGGGGATGGCGGAACTGCTGCAGGAAGGCGAGGTTGCCGAAGGCGCTCGCAAACAGATCGCGATTCTCCACCAGCAGGCGCGCCGCGCCGCTGAAATCGTGCAGAACCTGCAATACTTCGCCAGGCCGCCCGCTCCCGGACGCAGCCCGGTCGATCTCAACGAACTCGTGCAGCGTACCGTCCAGATGCAGATCTACCCCTTGCGCAAGAGCAGCATCACGGTCGATTTTCTGCCCGAGCCGTCGCTGCCCGTGGTCGTGGCCGATCCCAATCAGCTGATGCAGGTATTCTTGAATCTCCTGCTGAACGCGGAACAGGCCATCCGCGAAAACCGTGAGAAAGGCACGATTCGCGTGCGCATAGAACGCAGGCCGGAGTCGGTATGCATCGTGTTTCAGGATGACGGCCCGGGAATCGCGCCCGAAAATCTGACCCACATCTTCGATCCGTTCTTCACCACCAAGCGTCCCGGCCGAGGGACCGGCCTGGGGCTGAGCATCTGCAAAACCCTGCTGCGCGAGCACGGAGGCAACATCGAAGCAGCCTCGGCTCCGGGTGGAGGGGCGTCGTTCATGATCACACTGCCGATAACGGTCGCAGAGTCGGCGGCGCCGGCAAGCGCAAGCGGACAGGATTAAGACGTTCAGGCGAGGAGTTGGCCTCATGTCGAATTGCATCCGAGTTGTTTTCCTCATTTCTATTCTTGCTTCCGCTTATGCTCAGAACAAATCGGCGCCCAAGACCGCGGCGATGCCCCCAGCTTCCGGCTCGGAAGATTACAACCGCCTGCCGGTGCAGCGCGTGGTCCTGTACAAAAACGGTGTCGGGTATTTCGAGCATTCCGCCCGAGTCCGCGGCCGCCAGGAACTGAACATCGACTTCACTACCTCCCAGCTCAACGATGTGCTCAAGTCTTTGACAGTCGTCGATCTCGGAGAAGGACGCATCTCGTCGGTGCGTTACAACTCCATCGCTCCGCTGGCGGAGCGTCTGAAAGCGTTGCGCCTCCCCTTCGGCGAGGAGATCGGCCGCGATGATTTTCTCGTCGCCCTGCGGGGCGCGCGGGTTGAAGTTCACAGCGGCTCGTCAACTGCCACTGGCAAGCTGCTCAGCGTGGACAAAACGAAGAGGCAAACGGCCAAGGGCGATGTGATCGAGAGCACCGAGTTTTCCGTCATCAGCGATAGCGGAGAAATGAGGAATTTCGAACTCGGCCCCGGTACCTCGGTGCGCCTCGCCGATCGCGACTTGAATGACGAGGTGGGCCGCTATCTCAGTCTGGTCAGTTCCTCGCGCTCGCGCGATCTTCGTCGTATGACCATCTCTGCCTCTGGAACCGGGGAGCGCGAACTCTTCGTCAGCTACGTGAGCGAAGTGCCGGTTTGGAAAAGCACGTACCGCATCATTCTTCAGGAGAAAGCGGAGTCCAAGCCGCGTCTGCAAGGCTGGGCCATCGTCGATAACACCATCGGAGAAGACTGGAAGGACGTGCACCTGACGCTGGTCGCGGGTGCGCCGCAGTCGTTTATCCAGGAAATCTCACAGCCGTTTTACACGCGGCGGCCGGTCATTCCTCTGCCGGAATCTGTGCAACTGACTCCGCAAACACACGAGGCGACGCTCGAAGAGGATAAAGCTCCTGCTCCTCCTCCGCCGGCGCCAATGCAGGGAGGATACGGGGAGGGTCACGGCGGTGGCATCGGCGGCGGCAGATTTGTGAGCGGCGATGGCAGCCTGTCTGGCATCGTTCGCGATCCTACCGGCGCAGTCGTGCCGGGCACTCGTGTAACGGTAAGCAACGATGGCGGTTTTTCGCAAACTGTTACCGCGGACTCCTCAGGGCGCTACACGTTTCACAATGTCCCGGTGGGAAATGCGAAGGTGGAGTTCAGCTCCCCCGGCTTCAATAAACAACGAACCAACGCTTACATCAATGCCAACTCTCGTAATCAGGCCGACTCGACGCTTCAAATCGGCAGTGCGTCAGAAACTGTTGAGGTTTCAGGCCAAGCCCTAAACGTGACGACCACACCTGGCATGCTTAATGCGGCGCTGGCGCGGCAAACTTCGGAGGCGCAAGGCAAAGAGGTTGGCGACTTCTTCCAGTACGACCTTGGAGAAAAGATCACCCTGGCAAAGAACCAGTCCGCGCTCGTGCCCATTCTAAACGCGCCCATCGAAGCCGACAAAGTGACGGTGTGGAACGAAGAATCCGGCGCTCTCCGTGCCCTTTGGCTGAAGAATACGAGCGGCCAGACCCTCGACTCGGGCACGTTCAACATCATCGACAGCGGCACCTTCGCCGGAGAAGGCGTGTTCGCCACCGTTCATCCCAACGAACGCCGGTTGCTTTCGTATGCCGCCGACACCGCTGTTCAGGTGAAGTCGCAGGCGGAGTCGGACCTGCAGCCTTACACTCATGTCAAAATCGCCAAAGGCCTGATGGTTCTAACCCGCGAACAGCGCCAGAGCACGAAATACGCCGTCCACAATGCGGACGCCTCGCCCCGCGACGTCGTCATCGAGCATCCCGCCGAAGAAAACTGGAAGCTGGCGCCGAGCGGTCCCAAGCCCGAAGAGTCGTCGGCCTCCTACCACCGATTCAGGGTGAAGGTCGACGCGGGCAAGACGGAGACGATTTCCGTCGACGAGTCCCGCCCGGAAGAAGCGCAGTACGTTCTTACCAATCTCAACAGCGACACGGTCGCAATCCTGGTGGAGCAGAAGCGCGTCACGCCGGTGATGCAGCAGGCCTTCGAGCGCATCCTGGCGCAGAAGCGCAAGATCGGCGACCTCAATCAGCAGATTACCCAGCGCGACCAGGAAGTAGCGGAGATCACCAAAGACCAGAATCGTCTGCGGGAGAACATGAAAGCGCTCAAGGGCAGCGCGGAGGAGAAAACCCTAATCCAGCGCTACACCAGCCAACTTAATTCCCAGGAGGACCGCTTCGCCGTTCTGCGCAAGGAGATCGCCGACATCCAAGCGCAACGCGATCGGGCGGAGCGGGAATTGGAACGCATGGTCCTGGATATCAATCTGGACGAGGGCTTTTGAAGATCCACCACTCTCCATGGTAGAAAATTTGAGAGTGAGTTGGGATGCCGATGATTTTTTCGCACGTGAGTGGCGCAGGTGACTTTGGTACAGCGTTGCATGCGCCCGCTTCAATCATTTTTCTCTTGACTTCGTTCTGCGTTGACTCTATACATTCAACTAGTTGCAACAAATCATCGTTGCGAAATTCCATGAAGAATGGAAAGGGAGAATAGATCCATGGCAACCAAAAAGAAAGCAAAGAAGAAAAGCAGCAAAAAGCACTAAGAACCTGCAACAGGCAACGACAAAGGGGACGCGATGAGCGTCCCCAAAGTTTTTTTTGGGCGGTTTCTTCCGGACAGCAGCGCCGCCGTTCCTGCGGATACTCGTCCGCCGTGCCGAGGGCGAGACGCCCTCGGACAGCCGGCAAGATGCCGGCGCTACTTGCCTGTCAATTGACGCGAGACGGTTTCTTCTGCGGCACGGCGACGATCTTCTCCGTAGCGGGACAGAGATTGCGATATGGGCAAAACGCGCAGTGATATCCGGGCTTCGCCGCAAACATTCCCTCGGCAATTGCATCCGCCGCTTTTTGGACGCGCAGCTTCGCCGCCTCCAACTCGCCATCGCTCCGCGTGGAGCAGATCGCAATGTTGTTCTCAAGGTTGTGAAGGATGAGCCGGTCCGCAGTTTTCCCCAACGTCTCCCGCGCCGCGATTGCATACAAGGAGAGTTGCAGGCTCTTGTCGGCATCCTCCTGCGACTTCGGTTTGCCGGTTTTGTAATCCACGATGGCAACCGTGTCCGGGCCGGTGCGATCGATCCGATCCACGCGCCCAGTCAATTTCGTCGTGCCCACCTGCAACTCGAATGTGTGCTCCGTCTGCAGGACCTCGGGCGGAGCCGCCGCCTCGCGGGCAGCCGTGAAGAACTGCCGCAACTGCTCGCGGCCCTGCCGCAGATACAACTCATACTGGTAGCGATCGGCAATGCCTTTGGAAGCCAAACCAGCCCGGAACAGTTCGAGCAATTCTTCGTCGCCGATCTCACGCTGGTAGCGCACCGCATCGTAGAACGTGCGCAACACGTCGTGCATGGCCGATCCGTAGTGCAACGACGCGGAAACTTCGCGCGGCAGGTTCCACTCCCGTTCGAGTTTGAAGCGCAGCGGGCACTCTTCGTAGGTTTCAATCGACGACGCGCTCAGTCCGGTGGCGAAGCTTGCCGAGGGCGGCATCATCAGCCATGCGGCGACGTTCGATTGCTGAAATGCAATCCGTTCTTCTTCGGCAAACAAAGTATCCTGCACCGCCGCCGCCGGCCGGGTGGACCAGAACTTTTTGTAGCCCTGGTTGCCCATCAGGTCGCGCAGGAATTTCGTCGGACGCGGCTCGTTCTTCGTGCTCCGGCCCTGGTTCGCATAAATCGCGAGTGTGTCTTTAGCCCGCGTCATGGCAACATAATAGAGGCGGCGCTCTTCTTCCTCGTGCAGCGTCTTATCGTCGGCGCATGGCGTGCCCGACCTCCGCAGTTGCTGGGGGAAAGCGATCAGCGGCTCTTTGTAGGAACAGGGAAACGATGTGGATGAGCCGCGGATGATGGCCACGTGCCGAAACTCCAGGCCCTTGGCGGCGTGCGCGGTCAAGAGCTGCACCGCGTCGTCCTGGCTGCGGGGAAGTGGAATCGCGCCCTTCGCTTCTCCGAAATAATCGAGGTACTCGAGAAACTCGGAAGGGCTTCCGGTTTCGGCCACCGGTTTCGGGTGCCACGCTTCCACAAACTTGACGAATGTATCTACCGAGGGCGATCGCTGCAACGCGAAATGCCGGATCACAACCCGCACCGCATCGGACGCACGAGTTCCATCCCTGTCGACTTCCCGGTACGCTTCATCGACCCTCTCCAGCGCCGCCGGCCCTCCTGGCAACCGCGCCAGCGCGCCGCGCAGATCGAGCTCCCGGCGCATCGCCCTCATGGCCGCGCGCAGATCGGTGGGATTGACGCCAAATTGCGGCAGCGCCGCCACCCGAAATAGGCTGGTGGCATCGTTGGGAGACACAGCCGCAGTCAGGCAAGCGACCACGTCCCGAACTTCGGGCGTGTCGAGAACGTCCAGACCTTCGATGGCGAACGGGATGCCGCGCTCGGAAAGTTCGTGGACCAATTCCTCGCGATGACTGTGAATCCGACAGAGCACGGCAAAGTCGCTCCAACGGCAGCGAGTGTCTTTGTCTCTGTCCCTGCGCATCTTTTGAATGCGCCGCGCCAGATCGGCAGCTTCCACCTCGTTGTCGCCCCAGGTAATAATTTCGACAGAAGGCGAGGATGCAGAAGCATTGTTCTGCTGCGCAACTTCTTCGCGCAGCGATTCGAGCGGAGTCCGCTGGTAGGAAATTGAATCCGTCCCGGGCGCGCGCGCGTGCGAGAACAGCGGCGGATTTTCGTTCACAATGCCAAAAGCGCACCGCAGGATCGGCGAAAGCGAGCGCCGGTTCTTTCCCAGCACAACCACTTGCGCCGCTGGGAATTTTTTCGCGAACAGGTTGAATGCTTCGCTCGAAGCGCCGCGGAACTGGTAGATCGCCTGGTCCGGATCGCCGACTGCAAAGATGTTTGCCTCCGGTCCCGCGAGCAGCGAGAGAATTTCAACCTGGGCAAAATTCGCATCCTGGAATTCATCCACCAGCAGGAAGCGAGTGCGAAGACGTTCTTCAGCGAGCAAAGCGGGATCGTCCTTCAGCAACCGATAAGCCTTGGTGATCATGTGGCCGAAGGTGCCCAGGTTTCTTTCCCGGAGCATGTTTTCCACCGAGGCGAAAACGCGAGCGATCTCCTGACAGCGCTCGACAATTTCCGTCTCCTCCAACTCCTCCTGACGCTTCGATCTGGCCACCCGAGGCAACGCGACTTCGCCGCGTTCTAGCCGCTGTACGTAGGCGGAGTATTCCTCGGGGCCGACCAGTTCATCCTGGCAGCGCCGCATGAAATCGAGCAGGCTGTCGAGGAACTGCCCCACATTCGCGGCGCGCACAAAGTGTTTGAGATCCAAGTCCCGAATACGGCGGCGGAGGAATACCCAGAGGTCCTTGTCATCAAGCACGCCAAACCCGGCACCGCGACGCTGCAGCAGCCCGTTACACCAGGCATGAAACGTGCAGGCCTGCAGCGCGTCGATGTTCGTTCCCGTCAGCTCTTCGCGGACGCGGCTTAACATCTCCGAGGCGGAATTGTCGGTGTAGGTGAGTGCGACGACTTCCTCGGGCCGAGCGTGATCTTCGCGAATCAAGTTAGCCAAGCGCTGCGTGAGGACGGTAGTCTTGCCGGTGCCGGCGCCGGCAATCACCAGCATCGGCCCATGAACATGTCGGATGGCGTGTAACTGTTGTTCATCGGGAACGATCTTATCGGGAACGATCTTGTCGGGAACGATCTTAGTCGCCGATGAAACCGTCGAATTTCCGTGAAGTGTCACGTGAGAGACCACTAGCCGGAGAATACCAGAGCCGGTTGTGGAAGGTGTTGCTCGCGCGATCCCAGCACTACGTGTAGCTGATGGCGATACCTCCTAATCCTGTTCACCGAGGGTCTGCGTGTACGTTTTGCCGTAGGGATAGAAGAGTTCCTTGCGGCCTTGCTGCCACGCGGCCTTCATCTCCGGCGTCGTGATGTCCCAGTCCGGCCTGCATTTCCTGGTAACGGCACGTAGATCCTGGCGGAGATCTTCCATAGTAGGCCGTCCCCAGAACCAGTAGCCGTTGTAGATCTTATAAATGACCAGGCCAGGCTCGAGAACAATCACGTGCGGGATCATGGGATTGTGGAGAGGGTCGGTATATTCGGCGATGTCGAGATCTTTTTGGACCATACGTCCCGCGTCGGAGAGGAATGGCCAGTGAGCGCCGACTCCGGTGCGATATTCATTGGTCTCGGTGATATTGTCGGTGCTGATGGTGACCAGCCGGCAATAGGCAACCTCGAGCTCCCGATAGAGTTGAACCAGCCCTTCAGCCTGACGGCGGTCTTTGGGGCAGAAACCTCCGCGGCTGAGAACAAGAACCATGGGATGTGGCCCTTGCAGCTCGGAGAGCTTACGGCGTTTGGCGGCGTGGTCGGAGAGCTCGTAGTCAGGGAAGGCAGCACCCGGAACCATGTCAGGTCGCATAGGGAATCCTCAAGAGTTGGATGCGCATCTCCGTTATACGTCTCACCACTCCGACGAGAGGCCAATGCCAGTCCGGCGCCGCGTTTTCGGAGCCACGCCCGATTCGAAAAGCGCCAAAATCAGTACGGCGCGCTGATTCTCGGTATTAAGGTGTGTAACGGGTGAAGACAAAGTCGCGAGCTTTGACAGGCACGTGGCAAGGGAAGCAGGTTTTGAGCTTCGCCTCGTCGGCACTAATTTTGCCGTCCTTATCGAATTGAGCGAATCCCCAGCCGCCCGTCGCGGCGTACTTTTTTGAGTCCTTGACCATAAATTGAAGGTACCAATCCGGGGCGGGCCCGGGCACGAAAGATTGGGCGCGGCCAAAGACTTTGTTGTTTTCCTCAGAGGGAACGTAGCTCCATGCGATTCGGGTAATGATGGTGCCGTCGGGGAACGGAAGTTTCCCTTCCCGGTAAGCCTTGATCGCTGTGTCGTTGCCCAGAATGGCGCGAATATCGTTGAGGTTGCCTTCCTCGTGGGCCACAGAGACTAACTTCCAGTCGCGGTATCCGGGGGGAATTTTGATTCCGAAGATCGGGGCAGTCGCTCCATCGGCGTCTCCAGATGCGTCGGCCCTAAGGACAACCACGCCAGCCACCGCTACAACTGCAAACAACAGGAAAGCGATTCCTTTCATACAATGTCCTCCTTCTGAATGTGCGTGCTAGTCTATCCTTTCGAACTTGAATACAAAAGATTGGTCATGTTCTTTCGCGCTTTGGATTCATCGGTGGCAAGCCCAATCAAAAACGGTCGACCTCGATGACGGCTTTGGCAAAAGCTTCCGGAGCCTCCTGCGGCAAATTGTATAGGCAGTGGGGTCGCGGATTATTGGTGCCCCATTGGCATCGCCTTCAAGAGTGACGGTCGGCACGGTGATGACCGGACCTACGGTTCAGCCGCTTTTCCAGACCGTCATATTTCGACTCGACTTGCGCCAGGGCCTGCCGCCAGCGGTAACGACGCAGCGGAAGCTAGTCTCTAGGCGAGGTGGGCGTCAATACAGCAAACACTGTATGTTCGCGGAATCACCGCAGCGCTTCCACTGCAATCGCCATAGCCACAATCGCCGCAGTTTCCGCTCGCAAAATTGTATCGCCGAGCGATGCTGCGGCCCATCCCGCCGCGCGAAACCACGCCAGTTCCTCGTCGGCCCATCCGCCTTCGGGCCCCACGGCAAGCGCCACTTCCGTTGGCTGGGACTGCGAAAGTGCTGTCGCCGCGGAAGACTCCGGTAGAGACGGGGTTAGCTCCGTCTCGCACGGCGAGGAAACTGGAATTTTCAAAATCTCTCCCAGCCGAACCTCGCCAGAGTCAGAGTCAGACTCAGCCAGAGATTCGGCCAGAACAACGCGAGTCACAGCGCCAGCCGGCAGAACACTGTCAAGATCTTTCAGTTTGACGGGAGCGGTAATCTCGGGAGGTCCAGGCCGTCGCGACTGTTCGCTTGCCTGACGAACGATGCGCTGCCAGCGCTCGCGTCGTTTCGCGGCGGCGGCCGCCAGATGAGCATCGCTCCGCCGCGCGATCAGGGGAATGATGCGAGCCACACCGATCTCGGTGCACTTCTCGATCGCCCACTCCATGCGGTCGAACTTGAAGATGGCGAGCGCCAGCGTAATGTTTGGAGTGATCGTTGGAGCCGTTTTCATCTCGCGCGCCAGGCCAAGCGCAAACTCAACGCGATCAGCGGAAATCGAAACAATCGTACCGAGGCGAACCTCAGACCCGGCAGCAATATCAAACTCCTGTCCGACTTCAGCCCGCAACACACGGATGAGATGGATGGCATGTTCGCCGAGCAATGCAGCAGTATTTCCGTTAACTTCGTCGGCGATCCAGCGACGTCGTGTCATGTACCAGTTCTCAGTTCCCGGTTCTCAGTTGACAGTAGAGGCAAATTCTTTGGAATTCAAGAAGAAGACCGGGCGAGGAGCTCTTACTGAGAACCGAGAACTGAGAACTGCTCTACACAAACATATCCTTCACCCGTCCCAGGAGCGACCTGCGTTGCGGCTTGTTTTCTACGGGAGACAATTCTCCCAGCTCAGCCAACAGTTCGCGCTGGCGCTTGTTCATTTTTCCGGGAGTCTGTATGCGGACTTCAATGTAGAGGTCGCCTTTGCCGTGCCCGTTGAGCACCGGCACTCCCTTGTTCCTTATGCGAAACGACGTCCCGGACTGCGTGCCTTCTGGAACCTTCAGGCGGTGTTCTCCCTCCATCGTCGGAATCATAATCTCGGTGCCGAGCGCCGCCTGCGGAAACGAAATCGGAACCACGCAGTGCAGGTCGTTGCCTTCGCGCTCAAAGAAGGCGTGCTCTTTCACGTGCAGGACAATATACAAATCGCCCGCCGGGCCGCCGAACGCGCCCGCTTCTCCGAAGCCGGTGAAACGAATTCGCGTGCCGTCTTCCACTCCCGCGGGCACCTTGGTTTCGACCACGCGCTCGCGCAGCAAGCGCCCTTCGCCTTTGCACTTCGTACACGGGTCGGTGATAATGCTGCCCGCGCCCTGGCAGGTCGGGCAGGTTCGAGCGATGCTGAAGAAGCCTTGCTGATACCGCACCTGGCCGCGTCCATTGCAGGCCCGGCAGGCAACCGGAGCTTTTCCCGGCGCAGCGCCGCTTCCGCGGCAAGCGTCGCAAGCCTCATGGCGTCGGACATTCACATTCTTCTCGGTACCGAACACAGCTTCGTCAAATTCCAGATGTAGGTCTTCCCGAAGGTCGGCTCCACGCTGAGCGCGGCTGCGGCGGCGCCCACCCTGACCGAACATGTCGCCAAAACCGAAGATGTCGCCAAAAATGTCGCCAAAATCCTGGAAGACGGTCGGGTCGATACCGGCCGTGCCTCCGCTACCGCCCACGCCGGCATGGCCGAAACGGTCGTACAATGAGCGCTTTTCGCTGTCGGCGAGAATTGCGTATGCTTCCGTGATCTCTTTGAACTTGTCTTCTGCGTCGGGATTATTCGGATTGCGGTCGGGATGATGCGTCATCGCCAGCTTGCGATAAGCGCTCTTGATCTCCACATCGGTAGCCGTACGGGTGACGCCAAGCACCTCGTAAAAATCGCGTTTCGTATTAGCGGCCAGAAAATCCCCCACTTTCGTAGAGACGGGACTTACCCCGTCTCGGACGTCCCTCCGGGACTTGAGTCATTTGTTCCATCTTCCCAGCGTTGAAGCGCTGGGCTAAGCTCGGACGCCCCTCCGGGGCTAAGGGCCTTTACCCCCGGCCATTCCGCGCCACGCGCACCATCGCCGGACGTAGCAGCCGCTCCTTATATTTATACCCGCGCTGCAGTTCGTCGACGACCTGGTGGTCCGGAACCTCGGTGGTATCCACCATCTCGACCGCCTCGTGCATCCGCGGATCGAAAGCCTGCCCTACAGCGGTAATCGGCTGTACGCCAATCTTCTGCAGAGCATCCAGGAACTGACGATGGATCAGCTCCACTCCACTGCGGAAGTCTCCGGCATTGCCGCCAGACTTCAGGGCGCGCTCAAAACTATCGACGATCGGCAGAAAATTCCTGATGACATCGGCCGCCGCGTACTCGCGGAACTCCTGCTGCTCCCGCGCCGCGCGCTTGCGAGCATTATCGAATTCCGCCTGCAGACGCGCCAGACGATCCAGCAAGGCGTCGCGCTCGGCTTTAAGTTTCTCGGTTTCCGAAGCCGCACCAGCCTCCGCAGGTTTGGCCGCGACCGGACTGGAAACACTTTCCTTTCCGCCATCCTTTCCCGTGTCCCCCGCCCGAAGTTCGTGCTCCAGATCCTCGGTCTCCAAGTCGAAACTTGGTTCAGTTTTTCCGTTTCCTTTACGCATACTGCGTCACTCCCTCTGCTCACTCCGACTCATTCAAAAGTTTGTCGAACAGCCGCGCGATGTACGACACGGCCGACATCGTATGTTGATAATCCAGCCGCGTGGGTCCGATGACGGCCAGCGATCCCATCACTTCTCCGCCCACGCGAGCCGGAGCTCCAATGAGGACGAAGTTCTGCAGATTCGAAGCCGGTAACGCCTGGTCCAGCCCAATCACCACGCGTACCGCTTCCTGCCGCGTGTCCAGATAAGCGCCCAGCAGCTTGACGACTTTTTCTTTCTCATCCAGCGTCCGCAGCATGTCCTGCAGGCGCGTGCGGTCTTCCTGCCCGGCTGCGCTGTTCGCGACCAGATTCGCCGTTCCCTCCACAAACACCGCCTGCGTATCGTCGGTAGAAGCGAGCGCCCCCTGCTGATAAAGCTGCTCAATCGACTTCATCAGCCGGTCGTACTCGCTGCGTTCCTGTTCGATGCGCCGGGCAAGTTCGGCGCGCATGTCGCCCATGGTCCAGCCGCGAAAATTTTCATTGATGTAGCGCGCCGCCAGATCCAGATCGGCCTGCGGAATGTCCAGCCGCAGCACCCGGTCCCGCACCACTCCCGAGCGCGTAACCACTACCGCCAGCACCTTCTGATCGCTAAGCCGCGAAAAATAAACGTGCTCCAAGGCATTTCCCAACGGATTCCTGGTTCCGCTGGTAGCGACCGTGACCCCCACGCTGTGCGAGATCAGGGAGAGGACATGCGAAGTCCGCTCCATGAACTCCTCGACGTCGGTAACGCCGGCGAGTGTCCCCTGAATAATGCTCTGGTTCTCCGGCGAAAGATGAGCTTCGCCACTCAACTGCTCGACATAATAACGATACGCCTCCGCCGTAGGCACCCGTCCCGCCGAAGCATGAGGCTGCTCCAGAAATCCCGCATCCGCCAGATCGGCCATCACGTTGCGAATCGTAGCCGGACTAAGCCCCTCGCGGCTGGAGCGGGCAAGGGTGCGCGACCCCACCGGCTCTCCGCTGGCAATGAATGTTTCGACAATCGCGGTCAGGATCTCGCGTTCCCGTCCGCCCGGTGGAAGCGCTGGCATATCTTTAATGTATCCGAGTTTCGGAGCTGAAGTGCCCCCTGTAAATACTTTAGATGCAGCGGCTTAGATTAGGATTCCTGCCGCCACTACTAATGGAATTCTAGGGAGCGAGGGCGGGGGTGTCAAGGAATAGGAGGGGGCAGGGCGAGAGGCTACATCGGCGGGAGAGCAAAGGAGAATAGGTAATCTCCACATCGGAGCTATCTTGGCTCAGACGCGAGAATCCTAAACACTAGCCATTCGCACGATATCTCGAAAGGGAGCCCGGTCCAAAACGAGTTCGGGCGCGCGGCTCTACGCCACGCGCCGTCCGCTCACCAGGTTAATGACCAACACCACCAGCGCAACCACCAGCAGCAGGTGAATCAGACCGCCAGCTACGTGGAGGCTGAAACCAAGCAGCCACAGAATCAGAAGCACAACGAAAATTGTCCACAGCATATTGATCTCCTTTGCGAATTTGCTCCTTTGCTCATTGCGTCGCCGAAAATGTGCGTCGCCGGCAATGAGCGTCCCGGAAAACTCATCTACCTTGTCGTGGCTGGCGCGAGAGCTTTTCCGCACTCCAGGCATGATGTTTTCGACCGTGGTGTGATGAGCCCGCAAAACGGGCACATTCTTTGCAACGCGTAACCGCGAACCGGGGGCGTAACTGACGCAAACATCTGGGTGGCCGATGCAGTGATTCGGGCCAGTCGTCTGCGGAAACGGTCGCGTAACCGGCGAAGAGCGTGTTCCATCAGCGATCCACCTTGCGTTTCTTTCTCCAGATGTACGTAACGATGCACGAATGGGGTGCGATATGAGGCAAGCGCCGAAGCAGTCTCGCGGCGGGTCTTCTTCCTCACTTTGAATCTTTTGCAGGCTAATGCTGACACGCCGTGATTCCTTATTACTGTGCAAGATTGCTCACAACGGCACACAGACTGCCGGCCGCTGCATTGCGGAACGCAGCGACCCCTTGCGACCGCTTGTTGAAAGTGAGCAATGTGGACCATCTATTCTTCTGTTGTTGCGCGATCATGACCCTTGAGACGAGTACTTCTTCCCTCTCTTTCAGGTCCCCTGAGCTAAGTCAGCTTATCTGAAGTCTTCCCCTCTTGGCTCTTGAGATCCATAAAGGAAAAATTCATGAAAAAGATAATGACATTGGTGTTGATAAGTTTGATCGGTCTGGTTGGAACCGTCGCCTGGGCGGGCTCGAATCGTGAAAACACGGTCGACCGCATGCAAAAGTCCGTAGAGGTTCTTCAGTCCATCATGTCGACGCCCGACAAAGGTATTCCAGAGGAAGTGTTGAACGGCGCCAAGTGCGTCGTCATCGTCCCGGACCTGATCAAGGGCGGCTTCGTCTTTGGGGCCAAGCACGGCCGTGGAGTGGCCTCCTGCCGCACGCCTGAGGGCTGGAGCGCTCCCGCATTCGTCTCGGTTGGCGGTGGGAGTTGGGGATTGCAGATCGGGATCGAGGACATCGACCTGGTCATGGTCGTCATGAACGATCGAGGTTTGCAGCATCTGCTTTCCAGCAAGTTCGAACTTACCGGTGAAGGCTCGGTGGCCGCGGGCCCAGTAGGCCGTCACACTTCTGCCGGAACTGACATATTGATGAACACTGAAGTGCTAACGTACTCGCGCTCGAAGGGTGTGTTTGCCGGCTTGACATTGGAAGGTGCGGTAGTGGAGCAGGACAATGACTCGACGCGCGCCATTTACGGCGCACACATGAGGTTCCGCAACATTCTTTCCGGTCATGCGTCAACTCCGGTAAGCGGAGAAGCTTTTGTGAAAGCGGTATCCGAAGCGGGCCACCAGTCCCACATCGCCGAAGCACGAGAAGACAATAAGTAGGCCGGGTGCCCAGGTCTCGCGTTTTTCGGAGACCTGGGATTACATATACGTGTCCCGCTTGGAATCTTGGGGAGCGCAGCCCCATCCAGAACACCAAGACGCACGATACAATAACGGCCATTGGCATGGCCGTCGTTGGGGTTTCATGGGTGTTCATGAAGTTGCTGCAGGATCGCAGGCGGCGGTTTCGCGCAGTCCTGCTTTTGGCTGCGCTATTGACTGCTGGAGGAACTGCACTGCCGGCGCAGAGCAAAGCCCGTCCGGCCGAGTCTCCTCTGATGCAGCAAGTTCATCAGGCGCTCAAGTTCGCCGAGCACGGCGACCAGCAGGGGGCAATGAATCTTGTCCTCGACTTACTTGAGAAGCATCCAAATTTTGCGCCTGCCATCAAGCTGAAGGGCATGTTGCTGGAGGATTCCGGCCGCATCGCCGAGGCGGGAGCCGCGTTTGAAGAGGCCCTGAAACTTGCGCCTAACGACCCAGATCTCTTGCTTGAAGTAGGCAAGTACAAACTTACTGCGGGTCAAAACGAAGAAGCCATCAAGTTACTGCAGCACTGCATACGGATTCTTCCCGGCGATGGAGACGCACAGTATTATCTCGCCCAGGCTTATCACCTGACTGGGCAGGATGACCTGGCGCTGCGCGCCATCCGGCTGAGTCTGAAGGCTGAGCCCGACAATGCATCGGTGTGGCAGAAGTACGGAGAACTGCTGTGCGTCAATCAAGACTGCGACGGGGCGCTGCGTTGGCTGCTCAAGGCGCAGCACTCGGATGCAAAGTTACCGCAGATCGATTACGACATTGCGGTGACGGACTTAAAGTTGATGGACCTTCCCGGATCCTCGCAATATGCGGCGCGCGCCGTCGAATCCCAGCCAGACAATGTGCCCGCTCTGCAACTGCTGGCTAGCGTGGATGTGAAGCTGGCCCAATGGCAGGAGGCCAAGCAAGCCTTTGGACGCATCCTCACCTTCAAGACCGACGATGTGGATTCGTTGTTTGGTCTTGGCCAATGCGAACTGGAGTTGAAAAACTATTCGGCCGCCGTCGATAAACTGCAATTGGTGCTAAAGCTGGCTCCGACGAGGCTCTTGGCGCATTACTATCTGTCACGCGCCTACGCTGGAATGGGGAAGACGGCGGAGGCACAGCATGAAGCGGCGCTGCATCAGTTGATGATGGAACAGATGACGTTCGTCCGGGCCGTGGAGAGGGAAGGAAGCGAAGCCCCTATCCAGGCTCAGGCGGTTCAAATGCTGGCAGAACACCGGGAAGAGGATGCGTTGCAACTGTATCGAAAACGTTTTCAGGGAACGTCGGCCACTTTGGCGGATGCGTATGTGTTCGTTGGGAAACTATATCTCGCGCGAGGAGAAAAGGAAGACGGCCTGCGCTGTCTTCATCATGCGCTGGAGATTCAGCCAACCGTTCGCGGAGCACATACCTATGAGGGAATCCTGGCGATGAAACTGGGCGACCTGAGTGGGGCCGAGAATGAGTTTAAGGCGGAACTCGCCAACGACCCTAACTATCAGACGGCGATTGCCGAGATGGGCGAGGTCCGCTACCACCAGGAGCGCTGGTCGGATGCGGCGGAACAACTGGCGAAGTCCAGAACCATGACTCCGGAGTTGCTTTACATGCTGTGCGATTCTTACTTCCGCCTGGGCAAGGCGTCGGATGCCGACCTGACTGCCGAAACGGCGGCGGCGTATGGCAGGAACAAGCCCGAATTCATGGAAGATCTGATCGACCTTCTGCAACGCAATGGGCAAACCGACCTCGCGCAGCGTTTATCGGCCAATCTAGCGCAGAAATAAAGACTGCTGTGTTGAATATTGTCCGCAACATTCAACGTAGTGCGCGGTTAATATTGGGGAGGGAAAACATGCCCAAGGCTACTGCACTGCACCCCTACTCGAATCTCGCGTTGGTTGCGGCTATCGCCCTGGCCATCCCGGCGGCCTATGCCGCGCCGCAGGACAACCCGGGCGTCGACTCCGGCGGAAACACGGTCTGCGCAAATCTCGGTGTATACATTTTCGTCGGCGGGACCGGCGGTTTTGACGGCCTTGAAAACGGCGACCAGTTTACCGAACTCCTCCAAACCCGGCACGTGGGGCTCTACGAGCATGCCAATGCCGTCGTCGCAGCCGAGCACCCGCCGAGCATCATACGAGCCATCGAGAGTGTGTTTGCCGGAACCGGGCCCGGGCAAGCTGAACTCGGACAGGTGGGCGCGAATTACTTCACGCTTCCGCCGAGCTACGGTTACTATCAGGCCGTGTACATACAAAATGGTCTGCATCCGTCGGAAGCCAATGTGGACACGCCATCCGATAGCGCTGCTCCCGGGCAATTGCAAAAGGATCTGAAGCTGTGGCGAGAGTACGTGGATGCGGCCCGAACTGCGGGGATCGAAACCGTCGCTCCGATCGTGGGCCCCAATGATCCGAAAGAGCCAAAATTAGGAGATCGGGTCTTTGCCACCAACCCCTACTACGCGCTTGAGCGGGGGGAGGCGCTTTATGGCAAAGCCATCGCCTTCGATGTTCCGCCCAACTTCTTTTTGACGGGCGGAAGCGGCCCCGGCTACCAGAAATTTATTGTGCAGGCCATCCAATGGGGCAATGAACACGGCCTGCGCACGACCCTGTTGCTTTCTCCTTACCCCTGGCCGACTAACTCCAAGGCCAAGCCGGATACTTTCCGTCAATTCACCAACAATACTTTTAGCAGCGACACACGGACGTTTGTCCGCGAACTGAGCCAGCAACAGGCAATTCCTTCAGAATGGTCGGTTGACAATTACGAAGACCCGTATCCGCACGATACTTTCGCTGTGGTGCCCGAAACCGTCCGAAACACTACAACCGCGGTTGGTCTTTGGTTGGCCCAAAATGCGCCGGTTCATGTGAAGGGGCGTGATGTAATCTGCGGACTACCTGTCCCGCTCAGGGAGCGCTCTCGGTCACGGTGAGGATCTGATCTGCTTTGACGTTTTTCAGAACCTGCTTGATGCCGCTTGGCCATGTGAGTTCAATGGTATCCGCGACGGCGGCTGATCCCAGCCCGAAGTGGACGCGCTTATCGCTAGAAGAGTTGTAGCTGACCGCGGTTGTTGCCTGGTTGTATTGCGTGCCCAGAGAAGTTGTTAACTTGACCTTGGTTCCCAGACCGTCGCGGTTGGATTTGACTCCGACCAGCTTCAGAATGATCCAGTGGTTCTGGTTGCCGCCGTTTTGCGTTCCCGAACGGTTCATCCATATCTCGGGCGGGCCGTTCAGAACCGCGACTACGGCATCGATTTTGCCGTCGTTGTTGAGGTCGCCGAAGGCCGCGCCGCGATGCGCGGCTGGAACGGAGAACGACGTCCCTGCCTTTGAACTTACATCCTCGAAGGTGAGATTGCCTTTATTGCGGAACACCCGGTTGGGAAGCGGAAAGGGCCTGTGCGCCAGCTCCATGGCATTGTCGAGGATGTCGGCGTTGGCGGTGAACAGGTCTTTGTTGCCGTCGTTGTCGAAATCGAAAATTCCAACTCCCCAGGCGGTGGAGCGGCTGGCCAGGGCGTTCAGTCCTGCTGCGGCGCTGATATCCTGAAATTGACCGTCGCCTAGATTCCTGTAGAGAGGGAAGCCTTCCCCGAACATCGCCGTTTCAAAAATATCCGGCTTTCCGTCGTTGTCGATATCCCGGAAATCGACGCCCATTCCGGCGATGGCTTTGCCGAATGCGTTGTAGGCAACTCCGGCGAGCACCGCGACATTGGTAAAGGTTCCGTCTCCGTTGTTGTGGAGAAGATAATTCTCGAAGGTATCGTTGGAGACGAAGATATCGGTGAACCCATCGTTGTCATAGTCGGCGAACGCCACACCCATCCCTTTGCCCATGTACCTGGAAATGTGGGACGGTTCGGAGACGTCGGTAAAAGTGCCGTCTCCATTGTTGCGGTAAAGGATGTTCGGCGTTCCCAGAAAATCGACGGGCGAGCAGTAGGCCGGATGGCCTTGCTGAACGCAGAGAGCCGCGGTTTTGATGGTGTAATCGAGGTAGTTCACTACAAAAAGGTCGAGCAATCCATCGTTGTTGTAATCGAACCATCCTGCAGCCACCGACCATGCTTTGCCGAGCTTGGGGACGAAACCTCCGACTCCCGCCTTCTCGGTCACGTCTGTGAAAGTGCCGTCGCCATTGTTATGAAAAAGCTGGTTGCGGTTGAAGCCGGCGACGTAGAGATCGACAAATCCATCGTTGTCGTAGTCGCCGGCAGCCACCCCCATCGAATAGCCGATGCCCTGCAGGCCGGCCTTCTCGGTTACATCAGTGAAAGTTCCGTCTCCGTTGTTGCGGAAGAGGCGGTTGGAGTAGCTGGGATCGCTTTTTTCGAGCGAAGGAATGGCTGCGCCATTGGTAAAGAAGATATCCAGCAAGCCGTCGTTGTTGTAGTCGAAAACCGCGACTCCGCCAGCCATGGTTTCAAAGGTGTAATGCTGGGGACTGACGCTATTCTTGAGTTTGAACTTGATCTTCGATTGTTCGATGACGTTTTCGAATTGGATTGCCGCCGCGGCCGGCACTACCTTATTCGCGGACTCTTTGCCGGGAGCGGGGCGACGTTGCTCCGCCTGGTGCGTCGCAAGTGGGGTTTGGGCAAGGCTGAGAACGCTCCACAGCAGGCAAAGGATCGGCTTGGCAGCGAGCGCGAGTTCGGCGGATCTTCTAGAATCACGGACCGGCCACATATCCGCCGCTACTATAACGCGAATTGTCTTATGTAGGGTCGTCCCTTCGGCAGTACTAGACTGAGAGAATCGGTCGCGGAAGTAGCCCTTGCACTGCGGCTCAGGGGAGAAGGCCGTAGATATCCAGTTCGTTGGAGGTGGAGACAAAGACTTTACCGCCGGCGATCGTCGGCACGGTGAACTTCAACGCCGTACCTGCGGTGTCGCGGGAACCGGCTTGCGCGCTGTTATAGAGTTCGTTGGCTACGTTGGTTGCGTCGTAGGCATGTGCCGGACCGGTGCCGTAACTTGAGTTATCAATCTCCCAGAGAATTCCGTTCATTGTGCCGTTGGACGAAAAAGCAAAACGCGAGACTGCACGAGATATACCGCGCGCGCGTGAGCATGGAGCTATGACTGTCACACTATGAGCGTCAAGCTATGAGCATGAAGCCTCACATCGTGGTCGTCGGCGCGGGCGCTTTTGGCGGATGGATTGCGCTTTACCTGCTTCGCGGGGGAGCGCGGGTCACGCTGCTTGATGCCTGGGGTCCGGGGAATTCGCGCGCGTCTTCGGGTGGGGAGACACGGATTATCCGCGGCGCCTATGGGCCCGATCAGCCTTACACGAAACTGGCGGCGCGGGCGCTCGATCTGTGGAAGCGGCACGAGGCGGAATGGAAGCGGAAGTTCTTTTTCCCTATTGGAGTGCTGTGGATGGTGGAACGGGATGACACGTTCGAGCGCGGCTCGATCCCGTTGCTGAAGGAGGCGGGAATCCCGTTCGAGCAGCTCGAGTTGAGCGAACTCGCGCGGCGCTGGCCGCAGATCAGTTTCGAGGATGTTGAATGGGCGATTTACGAGCCGCAAAGCGGATATCTGCTTGCTCGCGCTTCGACGCAGGCGGTGGTCGAGCAGTTCGTGGCCGAAGGCGGCGAGTATCGGCAGGCAACGGTCGCGGCGCGGGATCTGGAAACGGGCCAGTGGAAGGGCTTGTCGCTATCGGAGGGATCGGTTGCCGCTGCGACTGCCTCCGTCTCCGTCCCCATTTCCGCCGACCGTTATGTGTTCGCTTGTGGTCCGTGGCTGGGGAGGCTGTTTCCGCAAACGGTTGGGCCACATTTTGTTTCGACCAAGCAAGATGTGTTCTTCTTTGGCACTCCGGCGGGCGATCCGCGCTACGACGAAGTCAACGTGCCGGTGTGGGCCGATCATGTCGATCACTTTATCTATGGAATCCCTGGGAACCAGGGGCGCGGTTTCAAGATTGCCGACGACACGCGCGGGGCGGAGTTCGATCCAACGTCGGGCGAGCGGCTGGTGAGCGAAGAGGGTTTGGTGGCGGCGCGCCGTTATCTCGCTTACCGTTTTCCGGGGATGAAAGATGCGCCGCTGGTCGAGAGCCGGGTCTGCCAGTACGAAAACACAACCGACCATAATTTCATTGTCGATCGGCATCCGGGCAACGCGAATGTGTGGGTTGTTGGCGGCGGCTCGGGGCATGGATTCAAGCATGGACCGGCGCTCGGCGAGATGGTGGCGCGTCTGGTGGTGAAAGACGAGACGGCCGACTTGTGCTACAGGCTGGAGAGGTTCAAAGGGTAGGGATAGAGGACCCAGACCTGTTTTTTGGCGGCCAACCGGATTCATCACTAATTTTCTGTACGGGCGTCACAGACTCGATCCCCAACTTCTGCGAGGGTGAGTTCATTACCACGCTTCATCCGGCTCGCGCTGGCAGCGACGGAGCGGGCCGGAAAACTACCTGGTGGCATTCTGGAGTCTAATGAGGAAGCTATTTACAATCTGCCTGGTTCTGTGTCTGGTCTGCCTGGATTTCAGCTCGGCGCAGACGGTATTGCAGGGCAGTGTTACGCTCGGCGGCCAAGCTACGATCGCTATTACCGGGCATTCGGTCACGCTAAGCTGGAGCGCGAACCAGAGCGCGACCAGTTATAGTGTCTATCGCGGGACGATCCAGGGCGGGCCTTATCTTAAAGTGGCCTCCGGGGTTGTTGGTACGACTTATACCGATCTCCAGGTGACGAGTAATCAAACGCTCTATTACGTCACCACGGCGGTGAACGGGGGGGGCGAGAGCGGCTACAGTAACGAGGCGATTGCGGTGATTCCATGAAGTTCGGAGGCCGAGTCAAGTATTTATCGATCGCTATGCCGATCGCTACGTCGATCGTACTCCTGGGCCTACTCTGCGGGATTTCAGAGGCGCAGTGTATCGCTGGCAGTCCCGGCACGAATTGCAGCGGACCGCTGAGCGTACAGCCGCAGGCGGGGAATTTGGCGCAATCGGCGATTAGTCTGGTTGATCTCGGACTGGCTGTGCCCGCGCCGGCAGTGGGGCAGTACACACTCTCGATTGCCGGCGGCATGCTTCTGGAATCGGACGATGGAAGCGACTATCACTCGCTGGCGGGCGCACCTGGAGCGCCGGGGGAAGCCGGGCCAGTCGGCGCGCGCGGGGCGAAGGGCGTCCCAGGGCCGGCCGGAGCCCAGGGGTCGCCCGGAACGTCCGGAACAATGGCCGCTCCATCGGACTATGGTTTCTCGGGCTGGGGATCGTTCAGCGCGGCTGCGGGGACGAGCGAAGTCGGGAATTCACTCTATCGCAATCAGATCGACATGACGAACGCGGCCGTAGTCCGCCTGGTGCTTACGCTTGGGATGTACGTGTTGCCGAGCGGGAGTTACGCTCAGGCGGAGTACTCGCCGGACGGATCAGGCTGGATTGTACTGTCAGGGATCGTACCGGTGACGACGCCCTTCGGGATCTACAACAGTGGCTGGCAGGAGTTGCCCGCGGGAGCGAACGGCGATTATGTGGTTCGCATTGTTACGTTCAACAGCGCGACCAGCACGACGCAATGCAGCCTGTACCAGTTGCATTTGCAGTTTAAGTAGGGGGCGTTTGGGCGAATCCAACTCGAGTGATGTGCCAGAAATTCCCGCGCCCTCAGCGGCTAAAAAGCCGTGTTCAAAATAATGCAGCTATCGCAGCGATGAACCGCTGCGCCACCGAAAAGCAAAGGCAGCGTCGAGTTTTTCCGCCGGACTGTTGAAGCCGCGCCCTTTCAAAGCAAAGCGAAAGCCGCGTTCTCCCGCAGCCTGTGAGGGCGTGCCCTTCCCTCACCGATTTATGAGATCGGTTCCAGTTGGCTACGGTTGCTACTGAATTTGAATTACGCTTTCCGAACTGCTGGCTTTGATCTCTTCTACGCGCGCCACCACGTTGCGGGTGAATGCGAAGAGCGATTTGGCGTGGGGGGAGTCTTCTCCCTGGAGTACGGCCGGCACTCCGCTGTCGGCCGATTTGCGAATCTCGGGATCGAGTTCGATGGCCCCGAGGTAGGCGATGCCGAATTGTTTTGCCGTCTTTTCCGCCCCGCCGCGCGAGAAGATGTCAATTTCGTGCTGGCAATGCGGGCACGTGAAGTAGCTCATGTTTTCTACCATGCCGACGATGTCCACCTTCATCTGGCGGAACATTTCGATGGCCTTGCGCGCATCCTGCAGCGAGACGTCGGAGGGCGTGGAGACCACGATGGCGCCGGTCAGGGGGACGGTCTGAATCAGGGATAGGGCGACGTCGCCGGTTCCAGGAGGAAGGTCGATGACCATGTAATCGAGCTGTCCCCACTGCACCGATCCGAGGAACTGTTTCATGATGGAATGCAGCATGGGACCGCGCCAGATGAGCGGCTTGTCTCCGGGATTGAGGAAGCCAACGGAGATGACTTTGAGCCCGTGCGAGTTGATGGGAGCGATCTGATTTTCGCCCATTACTTTTGGTTGTTCGTTGGTGCCGAGCATGAGGGGGACGTTGGGGCCGTAGACATCGCCGTCCAGCAGTCCGACTTTGTAACCCATCTTGCTCAGAGCGATTGCGAGATTGACCGAGAGCGTGGTCTTGCCGACTCCACCCTTGCCGGAACCAACCGCGATGATGGCGTTAACGCCAGGTAAAGGTTGCGGGGAGGACTGCTGCTGGCCGGGATGGGAGTGTGCGCTCATTTTGTGATTATACGGGAGGGAAGGCAGCGATCAGCCATCAGCCGTCAGCTATCAGGTAAACCGGCGAATATACTAGCTTGGGTTACCTGATGGCTGAAGGCTGGATGGCTGACGGCTCAGTAGTGGCCTTCTTCCAACTGCACCTTGCCACGAAACATGCGATAGATGAAGACGAAGTAGGCGATTGCGAGCACGGCGGCTAACGTCCACCAGATTAGACCTACGCTCAGGCCGTGACTGCCGGCGGCGGTGTTGTAGACGGTGAGGTCGTGCTGATGATCGCGGGCGGGCAGCACTACGGGATAGAGGGCAAATGCCGCGCCCACCAGCATAAAGGCTATATAGAGACCAGAGGCTATGAATGCCAGTTTCTCTTTGCCCTTGGGATTGGCCCAGAGCATCACTGCAAGGCTGGCCACGACCACGATTGGAACCAGAATCCCGATTTTGTGCTCGGCGTAGTTGGCCATAATTCCCGGCCGGATGAAATAGGTCGCGACCAGGGCGCTGAAGGTCAGAAAAAACTGCAGGGGCCAGCAGAGCAAGGCTATGCCGCGTGCGCGCCGTCCGAGATCCTCGTCGGTCTTTAGGGCGACGTAGTAAGAGCCGTGCGCGGTGAGGGTCACCAGCGCCATGATTCCGATGAGGACGGTGTACCAATCGAGGATGCCGGGGTGCGCGCTGAGTTTGAAGTTGGTCCAGAGCGGCTCAAAGAAATAGCCAGTGGCATCGAGCGGAACTCCGCGGACTACGTTGCCGAGAGCGGCCCCAAAAAATACCGCGAGCAGAATACTGGAGATGCTGAAGATGGCGTCGAAGAAGTCCTGCCAGACGGAGTTTTCGATGTGCACGCGGAATTCTATACCGATGCCACGCAGAATCAGCAACCAGAGAACCATCATCAGGGGAAGGTAAAATCCGCTGAAGCTGGAGGCGTAGAGTTCAGGGAAGGCGAAATAGAGCGTGCCACCGGCGGCGAGCAGCCAGACTTCGTTTCCGTCCCAGACGGGGCCGATGGCGCGCAGGACGCGGCGGCGTTCGTCGTTGGTTTTGGCGGCAAACAGATAAATCGCTCCCGCGCCCAGATCGAATCCATCGAGCACGACGTAGGTTGCGACCATGGCCGCGACAATCCAGAACCAAAGAGTCGGCATGTTTATCTTGCCTCCGTCGCAGGGCGAAGACTAGACATCGGCGGGACCATCGGCGCGACCGCGGGACCGTGGTCAATTTCCTTCCAGAGCAGGAATAACCCGAGAATTCCGAGCACGGTGTAAAGACCCATGAATCCGAGAAGGGTAAACATGCCGTTGCCGGCGGAGACGGCAGTGGAGTAGCCGTTGGCGGTGCGCATCAATCCATAGACCAGCCAGGGCTGACGGCCGAGTTCGGCGGTCATCCATCCGGCGGTGTTGGCGATGTAGGGGAAGGGCGCGGCGAGCATCAGGATCCAGAGCATCCAGCGGGCGTGGAAAAGTTTGCCACGCCATAGCAGGAGCGACGCGACTACGGTGATGGCGATGAACAACGTTCCGAGACCTACCATGATGTGGTAGCTGTAATAGAGCAAGGGAATGTTATCGGGCCAGTTTTCGCGGGGGAACGCGTCGAGGCCGCGTACGTTGGCATTCCAGCGGCGGTACGTCAGCATGCTCAACATTCCGGGAACCTGGATTGGGTTATCGATCTTGCCTTGCTGATCGTTAGGCTGGCCTATGAGGACTAACGGGGCAGCGGGCTGGCTTTGAAACAATCCCTCCATAGCCGCGAGGGTTGGGGGTTGCAGGTTGGTGACCATTTTGCCTTGGCGGTCGCCGGTGGGAAAGATCTGCAACAGGCTGAACAGGCAACCGGCAATTACGCCAGTCTTGACGAAGATGCGGGCGTGGGTGGTCCATTTTCCGGAGAGCAGATAAAAAGCGCCAATCGAGGTCATGATGAACGCGCCGGTGATTGCGGCTCCGCACATGTTGTGCGCGTATTGCCATCCGGCCCAGGGATTGAGCACGAAATTCCAGAAGCTTGCCAGTTGCAAGCTCCCGTCTGAAGCCGTGTAATAGCCGACGGGATGCTGCATGAAGGCGTCGGTGGCGATGATGAAGTAACCCGATAACCAGGAGCCCGCGAAAACCCCGAAGGCCGACCACCAGTGCGCCCTGGGGCTCAAGCGCTTTTCGCCGAAGAGAAATAATCCGATGAAGGCCGATTCGAGGAAGAAGGCGAACATGCCCTCCATGGCTAATGTCTGGCCAATGACGCCGCCGGCGAATCGCGAGAAATGCGACCAGTTGGTGCCGAACTGAAACTCCATGGGAATGCCAGTCACGACCCCGAGCAGGAAGTTGATGCCGAAAATCTTTCCCCAGAAGCGCGCTGCCTCGTGATACACGGGATCGTTCCGGCGCAAGGCGATCGTCTTGAGCACGACGATCAGCAGAGCGAGTCCCATGGTTAGTTGAGGAAACAGATAGTGAAAGGTCGCGGTGAAGGCGAAGTGCAGGCGGTGAACGAAGAGCGCGCTGTCCATAAGTACGGTCTCAGGTGACAGGTCTCAGCTTAAAGGTATCCAGCTTATCAGCAATGCGGCATAGGCCCGCAGTTAGTTTGCAGGTGATCGCCGCTAACTCCGATCCTTTTTTCGGCGCGCCGATTCCGCGCGGCGAATCTCACGGCGGCGGGCGGCGCCATCGTAGCGGCGCTTTTCATCTTCGGACTCGGGAATGATGGGCGGCACCGGGATTCTGTTGCCGGCGGCATCGACAGCTACAAAAGTCAGATAGGCGGAGCTGACGTGACGGTTCTGCAGCGAACGGTAATTTTCGACCCAGACTTTTACACCCACCTCCATCGAGGTGTGGAAGGCGCGGTTGACGGCGGAGCGGAGGATGACGAGATCTCCGACGCGAACGGGCACGAGAAAATCCATGTGATCGACGGACGCGGTGACGATGTATGCGCGCGAGTGACGGTGCGCGGCGAGGGCGCCGGCGAGGTCGATCCAGTGCATGAGGCGTCCGCCCAGGAGCGCGTTCAGAGGATTGGCATCGTTGGGGAGGACGATCTCCGTCATTTCAGAGGCCGACTCGCGCACGGGACGGGGTTCGGTTAACTTCGCGTTGAGATTGTCGTTCATAGAATGTCGGTCATTTCATCGCCGAGCATGGAATGTCACGTAAGAACGGGAGCCTGCCGGGCGCGGTAGGCCTGGAGATAGCAGGATGCGAGGGTGAGCACGCGTGGGTCGGGATGCGGATGGAGCCAAGCGTCCCCTGCCAGGTCGAAGGTCAATTCTCCATGTTCTATTGGAGCGTGCGCTAGCTCGCAAACAAAACAGATCGTAACCAGTTCGCGGGTGGCGCGGGCAACTGAAAAACGCACCGCATCCCAGTCACGGTGCGGGGGAAGATTTGGACAGGCAGTGGCGTAACCGAGATTGCAGAATTCCCTTACGTGCTCGCCGGATGCCGCTTGTTCCTGACCCGAGGCGCGGCAGTTTCCGGTCCATCCCGCTCCGAGCGGCAGTCGCGAAGGATGCGGCCAGGAGCCGTCGTTCACAATTTCGCGCGGTACGAAGAAAGGACAAGCCAAATTGTTCTCCCCAGGAACAGCCATTGTAGCCCGGGACGTGATATGAATGGCAAGATTAGCTCTCAGCTCTCAGTTTTTTCTTAGTTGGAACTGCGATCTGAGAGCTTAGCGATGGGAGCTTGGCACTTCCTATGGATCGCATTGCTCTGTTGAACGAAGTTCTTGCTGGCAATCCTGCGGATTCGTTTGCGCGCTACGGGCTGGCAATGGAGTATTCAAAAGCGGGACAAATCGAGGAGGCGCTGCGGGAATTTAAAACGCTGATCGAACAGAATCCCGATTACACTCCCGCATATTTCATGGCGGCGCAGACCCTCGCCACGGCGAGTCGCATTGATGAGGCCAAGCGCTGGCTGGTGGATGGCATCTCCTCGGCGCGCCGCACCGGGAATGCACACGCCCAATCCGAGATGACGGCGATGTTGGAAGAGTTGTCGTAGGGACGGCTGCATGGGTTGTCGGCGATGTTTCGTGGCGATAGAGGGTGACTCGGCAGTCGCGTGACGTGGGAGCGAGTCACCTCAGCGGCTAAAGCCGAATCTAAAAACGGGCGAGTATCGCAGCGGTGAACCGCTGCGCCACCCAAAATCAAGGGCAAAGGCCTTCCATGTCGGCTAATTCCTCAAACACAGGTTGGTCAGATACAGGCTCGCTGAATCCGGAGCACGGGCTTCGCCATCAACTCACCGCCGGAGAGATGACCATGGTCGCTGTTGGCGGTTCGATCGGCACCGGACTTTTGCTGGGCACGGCGGCTGCGATCGAACTGGCTGGGCCTGCGGTTATTCTCAGCTTCGTTCTTGCTGCCTTTATCAGCTGGACGGTGGCGCTGGCTTTGGGCGAACTGGCCAGCACCCATCCCGCAGCCGGTTCGTTCGGCGTCTATGGCGATCTTTATCTTAACCACTGGGCTGGATTTATTTCGCGCGCCGGATACTGGCTTGCCATCGCCGTTTCGATTGGCGCCGAGATGGTTGCCGCCGCTACCTATATGCAACTCTGGTTTCCGCGCGTACCGGCTCTGGTGTGGGTCCTGGCTTTTTCTGCGTTCCTTCTGGGCATGAACTTTCTCAGCGTCCACAGTTACGGACGCTTTGAATTCTGGTTTGCCATGATCAAGGTTGCGGTCATCGCCGCGTTTATCGTGCTCGGCGCCATTCTGCTGTTTAGCGGGCGCGTGGCTCCGCAATATACGAACCACGGCGGATTTTTTCCTCTGGGAGTTGCCGCGCCGCTTCTGGCCATCACTTTCGCCATCTACACCTTCGGCGGGGTGGAGTTTGTGGCGGTGGCGTCGGGCGAGTCCAGTTCCGCGACGGCCATCGCCCGGGCGGTGCGCATGACCTTCCTTATACTGACCATTCTTTATCTGGGAGCTATTGTCATCCTGGTTGGAGTGATGCCGTGGAACCGCGCCGGCGTTAGCGAAAGTCCCTTCGTCACGGTCTTCCGCTCGGTCAACTTCCCAGGCGCCGCGCATTTCATGAATTTTGTGGTCCTGACGGCTGCTCTTTCCGGAGCCAACGCCGCTCTTTATATTTCTTCGCGCATGCTGTTCTCGCTGGCGCGCACGGGATGGGCTCCGCGCGCGCTGGGCCGGCTTAGCGCCAAAGGCACTCCAACTCCCGCGCTGCTGGTTTCCTCCTACGGAATCGTTGTTGCCCTGGCGCTCGAGCGCTGGGCACCGGCGCGCGCCTTCGAGTACATTCTCCGCGGCGCGTTTTTTGGCATGATGCTCTCGTGGATTGTCTCGCTGGCCGCCCACATCAACTTCCGCCGCCGGATCACGCGTGAACAGGCCGACGAAATCCCCGCACGCTCGCCGCTCGGCAAGTGGGGCTCCGTCGTGGGACTAGCCGTAGTTCTGGCGTCGATCGGCAAAACCTGGTGGGACTCCCGAGTGAACCTGATTGCGGGGCTGACTTTTTTGATCGCGCTCAGCGTGCTTTATTTTTTGCTGCGGCCGAGAGCGTTGGAGGACTCATAGAGAGTGTGCGGGAGAACTCGGTCGTCCCTCGGGGACTTAAATGACTTCTCACGCTCTACCCAGCGCTGAAGCGCTGGGCTAAGTTAGTACGCCCCTCCGGGGCTGGGTTCTGGGGGTATTCTGTTGCATCGATTGACTCACGGCGAGTTCTTGCAGCATTTGTTTTTGAGAGAATACATCGAGCGGGCATTCACTAAGTTCCAAATTGGGAAACATTGCCCACAATATTCGAAATTATTGGTCCATTTGTATTGAGATGATTCTTGTTGTCTTGATATTCTCAAGACGATTTCGGGACCCATCTGAACGGCGGGACGAACCCGGACTACCTACCTGTGCGATTCCCATCGCGACTAGTTCCTGGCCGCTCTGTTCCCCCGAAACGAAGGAGCAACCGTGACATCCGCTCGAAAACTTACCGTTATTTCAGGCAGTGAACGTCAGCCCGTCCGTGGTGCCCGCCTGATTCACAATTCGCACCCGGACCAAACCATAGAGGTCTCCGTACGTCTCCGTCCAAAATCAGAGACGAAGCATCGAGAGTTGAGGAGCGCCCTCGAAAATCCCGGTTTCAAACCGATGTCGCGCACCGAGTACGAAAATGCCCACGGCGCCGATCCGGCGGATCTCAACCAAATCAAGAAGTTCGCCCAGGAGTTCGGTCTGACGGTGCACGAGACCGGCACCGAGCTGGCGCGGCGGACGGTCCTGCTGTCGGGAACTGTCAGCAATCTGCAAAAGGCCTTCAACGTGGAACTGAAGGAGTACAGTCACCCGAAGGGGAACTTCCGCGGCCGTACCGGTGCGATTAGCGTGCCGGCCGAGTATGCGGACATTATTAAAGGAGTGTTTGGTCTCGACAACCGTCCGCAGGCGGAACCGCATTTCAGACGGCTGCAGCAGCCAGCGGGCAAGCTGAAGGCGCATGCCGCGACCGCGTCGCACGATCCGAATGAAGTGGCCAAGCTCTACGATTATCCGACTGGAGACGGAACCGGCCAGTGCATTGGGCTGATTGAGTTAGGTGGCGGCTTTCAGCTGGACGACATCAGCAACTATTTCAACTCGCTCAAGATCCATCCGCCACAAGTGATCTCGGTATCGGTCGATGGCGGCAAAAACAGTCCGAGTACTCCGGACAGTGCCGACGGCGAAGTGATGCTCGACATTGAAGTGGCGGGCGCGACTGCTCCGGAGGCCAAGATTGTCGTCTATTTTGCCCCGAACACGGACCGGGGGTTTCTGGATGCGATCACCACCGCCGTACACGACAGCGCCAATCAGCCCTCGGTGATTTCGATCAGCTGGGGATCGGCGGAATCGAATTGGACTTCGCAGGCGATGACCAACTTCGACGACGCATTTCAATCGGCTGGGGCGATGGGAGTCACCGTTTGCGTCGCGTCGGGCGACAATGGCTCGTCGGACGGAGTCAACGACGGCCAGAACCATGTGGATTTTCCCGCTTCCAGTTCGTTCGCACTGGGCTGTGGCGGCACGACTCTGCAAGCTTCGGCCGAGGAGATTGTCAACGAGACGGTTTGGAACGACCAACCCAATGGAGGAGCAGGCGGAGGCGGGGTGAGTGACGTGTTCCCGCTTCCAAGTTGGCAGCATGGATTCGATGTCCCGGCGCCAACAGTTAAAGCTGGTGGCCGGGGCGTGCCCGATGTATCGGGCGATGCCGATCCCAACACCGGCTACAACGTTCTGGTGGATGGCGAGACGGCTGTTTTCGGCGGCACCAGCGCGGTTGCGCCTCTATGGGCGGGGCTGGTAGCACGAATCAATCAACAGCTGGGTAAACAACAATCCGGGAAAACCATCGGTTTCCTGAACCCGCTGATCTATTCCCAGGCCGTCGAAGCTTCGGGATTTCACGATGTCACCGAAGGCAACAACGGCGCCTTTACTGCGAGTGAGGGCTGGGATCCATGCACCGGGCTTGGAACTCCCGACGGAGTCCCATTAGAAGCAGCGCTCACCGCAACACCAGGCGCACGAGCCGCTGCATCCGCTCGCGCCGGCGAATCCAGAAGAACAGCTTAAGACTGCACCGGGGGCGAGGGGTCACTCGCCCCGATTTTCCCCCTCGCCAATCTGGTAAGACTCGAGCGACGTGTGGTTGCGGCTTTGCCCCGCTGGTACGAGGCAGAGCCCCGTCACCACACAAACAAATTCCTGATGTTGGAGGGTCGTTGCGGGACTGTCGCCCCTCATCGCATACTGGCATACATGGCAGTAGACGCTCTGGTGCTTTCCGGCAGGTACGTCCGCCTCGAGCCGCTTGACCATCGCCATGTTGACGGCTTGATCGCTGCCGAGGCGGCTGACCGTTCCCTATATCAATGGAGTCCCATCCCTCGCGGCAAGGTTGAGGCCACGCGCTACATTGAAACGGCTCTGGCGTGGCAGGACGAAGGAAGAGCTGTCCCCTTTGCCACGATTCGTCTGGAGGACGGCGCGGTCATTGGCTCCACACGATTCTTCGACCTGGAACGATGGTCATGGCCGGAAGGCCATGAGCGGCACGGGCGGAATGTCCCGGACGTGGGTGAGATCGGATACACGTGGCTGGCGGGCCCGGCGATCCGGACGGCAGCCAACACCGAGGCCAAGCTGCTGATGCTGGCCTATGCCTTCGAAAGCTGGCAGGCGCTCCGAATCTGCTTTCACACGGACGTACGCAACCAGCGTTCCCGGGCGGCGCTCGAACGCATCGGCGGGAAGTTGGAGGGGATTCTGCGCGCACACCGGATGGCGGCGGACTTTATCGCTCGCGACTCGGTACGCTACTCGATCGTGGCGGCCGAGTGGCCGGAGGTGAAAGAGCGGTTGAATCGACTGCTGGAGAGAAAGTCCTCAGTTCCCGGTTCTCAGTTCTCAGTTAAATGAACCGGTCTCGGTGAGCACTGGGAACTGTATCACTGTGGCTTGATCGCGATTAGGTTAGGCAGACAAAGTGGGGATGAGCCACCCTGGTTGCTGCACATGTTGGGGTTGTTGTTATCGTTGATGTTGACGTAGGGAACCTGCTGGAAGTCGCCTTCACTGATCGTGTTCACAATATGCACCGATCCTGCGGCGCAGGGCTGAGTGGGATCGTTTTTGGTGTAGGTGTCGCAGGCGGCGACATAGACCTGGCTTCCGTCGGTGGAGGCGGCGGCGGAGAGCGGGTCAGCATTGCCGACGAGCGAGACGGAGGAGGTGGTTCCGTTGCTGACGTTGAAGATCAGTACGGCAGGGACGTGCCGGGCGACGATGATGAGCTCGGTGCCGTCGGCCACGAGCTGCGAATAGATCGGAGTGAAGTTGCCCTGGCCGAGATTGTAGGATGCCACTTTGCTGAAGCTCAGGAATTTTGGAACATTGCAAGTGAATTGAAGGGGCTCGTTCGGCACGGTGGGGTACAGTATCGGATCCTGCCGGAACTGCGCCGTCAAGTACTCAATGATATTAGGTTTATTAGGTACATTGGGGATCGTCGGTGGTTGCTCGAGAGCCAGGATGTTCTGCGTGGCCCACAAGTAGTCGACGCTATTGACCGCCTGCTCGAACGGTGGCGGAAGGACTGGCGAAGGAAAGATCTTCAACGGCGTGCTCGAGGTGGCGACAGTTCCGATGTCCACGCTTCCAACGGCAGGCAGGGAACAGGTCGAGTAGGCAGACACGGAACTGGCCGGGGCTCCCGCCACGTAGGCGAAGCTGCCGTCCGCCGAAAATTCGACGTCGGTTCCCGGTGCACCGGTTGAAACCGAGGTGAGCGCGTCGACGGTGGAGTAAATGTACATGTTGCCCAGGTTGGTGAGGACGAAGAGCTTCAACTGATCGGGGGAGAAAGCGGCGGCGGTGGCGGTTTCTCCGTTGTTAGACAGGATCAGGTCCACCGCAGTGGCGCTGGCGTTATAGATATAGACCTGGCTGGGGGTGGAAATAGTGTCGGAAACGACCACCTGCTTCCCGTCGTTCGAGATAGTGAGCACCTTGCCGCACAAGGAAACGTTGCAGGGTGTGGGCGCGTTCGAGACCAAAGTGGCGGATGGGGCGGCGCCGCCGACATCCACGTACATCAGACCCTGGTCGCTGCCGATGTAGATGCGCGCCGTTGACTGGTGATTAAACATCATGGAATTGGGAGTGCGCGGCAAGCTGACGATGGCGCCGATGGGAGTGACTCCGGGGGTTACCGAGAACAGCGCGCTGGCGCAGCCCGGGGCGTCCTGGCAGTCGGTGGTCGCGGCCCAGGCGGTGTAGGTCGGGACCTCGGAAGTGGAGGTTACTTTCACCGAGATGGCGCCGAATCCCATCGTGATGGGCGGCTGGCATTTTGTGGAAGGGACGGACGAGTCGAAGTCACTGGCGTAGATAGGGAGACTGGGCACGGTCCCGGTTGGGGTGGGGCCTGGCAACCCGATGTTGCAGCTTGGAGGAGAGCAGGAAGCGGTGAGGGTTGTGCCGCCGAGATTATTGCGAGCGGACGCATTGTTCTTTCCAGTAGCGTTGGTAGTGGTGCCGAAGGCTGCAACTTCAGGATTGGTCGTGCTCCAGGTCAGGGGCGGGCTGGCCAGGGGAGCGTTATTGGCGATGCCGCATAAAGTGTCAACCGCAATGGCAGTGATGGAGACTGCGCCGCCGTTGTCAACCGTAATCGAGTTTCCGGCCTGGCCCTCTCCGTTGAGCTGCAGGTAGACGGCTTGGATCAGGCAGGTTGTATAGAGATAAGGGCTGCTGGTGGTTCCGGAGACAGTGGCAAAAAGCTGAGTGATGCCTGGGTCCCTGGCGGTCGTCTGAACCTGGTTCAGCACGCTGGGCTGATTGGGGGGCACATAGGAAAGCGCGGTGACCACCCCGGCGTTGCTGGACGTCCAACTGATGGGGCCGACGGTGCTGGTAATGTCCACGTTCTTGTTGTAGGCGACCGCCTGGAACTGCCAGGTCTGTCCCTGCGAAAAACACTCATACTGGGGCGGCTGGGTCTGGGCACTTTGAATCTGAATGCTATCGATGTGCTGGTGCACATAAATGGTGGTGGGCGGGCTGCTGACGCCGTTGATGACGGCGGTCACGATGGCGATGCCGGAGGATCCGGCGCTGCAAATGGTGCCGGTGGGGTCCCAGGTGCCGGCGCAGCCGAGCCCGCTGCCCGAGCCGTTGTTGCTGAGCGAGAGGGGCGCGGCGGCGTTCGGGCTGCCGCTGGCCACGATATATTGAATGTTGACGCCAACGACAGAGGTGCCCTTAGCATCCTTGCCGGTGGCGGTGAACAATTGCGTGCCACCGACGTCCATGGATAGGTTGCCAGACGGGTTCAGGGTAACCGTTTCCACGCCTCCGACATTGGAATTGCTGGTGCTTTTACCCAGGCAGCCGGTGAGGGGGGCGAGCCAGGCGACGGCCAATATAAGAAGAAAACCGGAACCACAACGATGCATGAACCCTCCTCGCGTCCGTTTGCCAGGCGCGAGTTTTTATTGTTGGCGGAAAACTGTCAGTGTAGATGCAAGGTTTCAAAGTTTCAAGGTTATGACTTTGCCGTTAGTGTCCTAAATTCAGCGGGAGTTGTCGCATTAGTAGTAGCGCCGGCATCCTTGACGGCTGTCCGAAAGCGTCTTGGCCCTCGCTCGGCGGGCGTGACGCCCGCCCGGCAGCCGCCGGGACGGCGGCGCCACCGTCCAAGCCGCTCGGAATTAGGACTCCTCCGCATTTGTTTCAAGATTGCGACCTTGCAGTTACTTTCGATGCGTCGAAGAGTGGTTGACGATGTTCAGGCTAGTTGTTATTATCAAACAGTTCCGCGAGTTTAAGAGCATTGAAGAAATACGTGCCCGGTGTGTTGCGGTTGAAACCGGGGACGCCCTCGCTGAAACGTCCTGCGAACACCTTTGCGCCCTGGGTTGAAGTAGAAATGCCGGGAAGCACGCGAGGCTATGCAGGGGAGCAGACGAAACGGAACGCCTCCGAACCGGAGTTGAGGTAAGGCGTGGCGTCACCGTCGTCGGCGATTTAGTCTGAGCGGGAAATTCTCACCGGCATGCGTTGATTTCCTAACGCTGGATTGGTAACGCTGCGCGGAGAAAGTATGGCTGGGCGCCACAGCCTGTGCCAGACCGGAGACGGGCAAGCGCCGTCTGCGCAGGAAGTGTGTGGCCGCGCGAATTGCGGCGGCCTTGCGGGAAATGTTGTAGAGGCGCGGCTGGCCGCGTCCGGGAGTGGCGAGAGTGCCTACTTTTAATCAACTGGTCAAATTTGGCCGGGAGCGGACCAAATATAAGACGGCGAGTCCGGCTCTGCAGTTTTGTCCGCAGAAGCGCGGAGTGTGCACGCGCGTGTACACGCAGACTCCGAAGAAGCCGAACTCGGCGCTGCGCAAAGTGGCGCGCGTCCGCCTGACCAATGGAATTGAAGTGACGACGTATATCCCGGGTGTCGGCCACAACCTGCAGGAGCACTCGATTGTGCTGATCCGCGGGGGCCGGGTGAAGGATCTGCCGGGCGTGCGCTATCACGTGGTGCGCGGGACGCTCGATGCGACCGGGGTCGCGGGCCGCAACCAGGGGCGCTCGAAGTACGGCACGAAACGCGCGAAGAAAGCTTAAGTACAGTTGCCAGTGGTCAGTGGCCAGTTGCCAGTGACGCGCTGCAGAAATTGGAAGCTGAACAGCATGCCGAGAAAAGGACATACACCCAAGCGGACGGTTGAGGCCGATCCTATTTATGGATCGGATCTGGTGACCAAGTTCATCAATTCGATGATGTGGCAGGGAAAGAAATCGACGGCGGAGGGCATTTTTTATAAGTCGCTCGGTAAGCTGCAGGAAAAAGGCGGCGACGAGGCCCTGAAGCTGTTCACCAAGGCGATCGAGAACGCGAAACCGCTGCTGGAAGTGAAGACGCGGCGGGTGGGCGGCGCGAACTATCAGGTGCCGATCGAAGTCGCACCCGAGCGCAGAACATCGCTCGCGATCCGGTGGATCGTGAGTTATGCGCGCGGCCGCGGCGAAAAGGGAATGGTGGACAAGTTGACGAACGAATTGCTGGATGCCTCGAACGGCAAAGGCGCGGCCATCAAGAAGAAAGAAGACGTGCACCGGATGGCGGAAGCGAACAAGGCGTTCGCGCATTATCGATGGTAGAGACGCCGCTTGCGGCGTCTGAGATGCGGCGAGCCGCTTCTCTGCAAAATAATTTTTGAGAGCCCCCAGAAAGAGTAGAAGAAGTCGTGCCCAGAACAGTCCCATTAGAGCGTTGCAGGAACATCGGCATCATGGCCCACATCGATGCCGGGAAGACCACGACGACGGAGCGCATCCTGTTTTATACGGGAAAGACGCACCGCATCGGCGAGGTGCATGAAGGCACGGCCATCATGGACTGGATGGAGCAGGAGCAGGAGCGCGGGATCACGATTACCTCGGCCGCGACGACCTGCACCTGGCGCGACATCCGCATCAACATTATTGACACGCCTGGCCACGTCGATTTTACGGCTGAGGTGGAGCGATCGCTGCGCGTGCTCGACGGCGCGGTCGCCGTGTTTGACGCGGTGCATGGCGTGCAGCCGCAGTCGGAAAAAGTCTGGCGTCAGGCCGATAAATACGGCGTCCCGCGAATTTGTTTTATTAACAAGATCGACAAGATGGGCGCTGATTTCGAGCATGCCGTCGATACGCTGCGCAAGCGCCTCAATGCCAAGCCGGTCGCGATTCAGATTCCCATCGGACAGGAAGACAAGTTCAAGGGCGTGGTCGATCTGGTGGAGATGAAGGCCATCGTGTGGAACGATGAGACCATGGGCGCGGAGTACGAAACGGGCCCGATTCCGGCTGAGTTGCAGAAGAAAGCGGAGGCTTTCCATACACAGTTGGTCGAAACCGTCGCCGAGAACGACGACGAAATTCTCCACAAGTTTCTGGAAGGCGAAGCGATTTCGGCGGACGAACTCAAGGCGTCGCTGCGCAAATCAACGATCGGGCTCAAACTGTTTCCGGTAGTCGTGGGAACGGCGTTCAAGAATAAAGGGGTGCAGCCGCTGCTGGATGCGGTGGTGGATTACCTGCCTTCGCCGCTCGACACCAAAGAAACGCACGGCCTCGATCCGGACAAGGGAACCACGATTACGCGCAAGGCCGACGACAAAGAGCCGTTCTCGGCGCTGGCCTTCAAGATCATGGCCGACCCGTTTGTCGGACAGTTGACGTTTATCCGCGTGTACTCGGGACAGTTGAAGTCGGGCGAGTCGGTGATGAACTCGCGCACGCAGAAGCATGAGCGCATCGGGCGTTTGCTGAAGATGCACGCCAATAAGCGCGAAGACATCCAGGAAATTCTGGCGGGAGACATTTGTGCCGTCGTTGGTCTGCGAAACGTCAGCACCGGCGACACCATTTGCGAAGAGAGGCATCCGATCACGCTGGAGTCGATTATTTTTGCGGTGCCGGTGATTTCGGTAGCCGTCGAGCCGAAGACCAAGGCCGATCAGGAGAAGATGGGCATGGCGCTGGCGCGGCTGGCACAGGAAGATCCTACCTTCAAAGTTCACACCGATCCGGACAGCGGACAGACGATCATCAGCGGCATGGGCGAGTTGCATCTGGAAATCATCGTCGACCGCATGATGCGTGAGTACAAAGTCGAAGCGAATGTCGGCAAGCCGCAGGTGGCCTATCGCGAGACCATTCGCAAGCACGCGGAAGCCGAGGGCAAGTACATCCGGCAGACCGGCGGACGCGGCCAGTACGGGCACGCCAAGATTTATCTCGATCCGAATGAGCCGGGCAAGGGCTACGAATTTATTAACGACATCGTCGGCGGCACGGTGCCGAAGGAATACATCAAGCCAATCGATCAGGGCATGCAGGAGGCGATGGAAGGCGGCGTTCTGGCCGGCTATCCGATGGTCGATATCAAGGCGACGCTGTATGACGGCAGCTATCACGATGTCGATTCGAACGAAATGGCATTCAAGATTGCCGGCTCGATGGCCTTCAAAGAAGCGGCGCGCAAGGCGAGTCCGGTGATTCTGGAGCCGGTGATGGCGGTCGAAGTCGTCACGCCGGAAGATTACGCGGGCACGATCATGGGCGACCTGAGTTCGCGTCGCGGACGCATCGAGGGCATGGAACATCGCGCCGGTTCGCAGGTGATCAAGGCGATTGTTCCGCTGGCGGAGATGTTCGGTTACGCGACGCACATGCGGTCGTCAACTCAGGGACGCGCGGAATACTCGATGCATTTTGCGCGTTATGAAGAGGCCCCGCGTCATGTGGCGGATGAGATCATCGCCAAGACGCAGGGCAAAACGGCGTCGAGGTAGCGCCGGCGTCTCGCCGGCCCGAAAGCGGGCGGAGCCCGCGGTTGCAGCAAGGATTTATTCGGAACGAGAGCCGCCGGGACGGTGGCGCCACAAAAAGGACGAAGCAAATGGCGAAAGAAAAATTTGAACGGACCAAGCCGCACTGCAACGTAGGAACGATTGGTCACATTGATCATGGGAAGACGACGTTGACGGCGGCGATCACGAAAGTTTTGCAGAAGCACAACCCGAAGATCGTGTTCCGGTCGTTCGATTCGATCGATAACGCTCCGGAAGAAAAGGCGCGCGGCATCACCATTGCCACGGCACACGTCGAGTACGAGACGGCGAACCGGCATTATGCGCACGTCGATTGTCCCGGCCACGCCGACTACATCAAGAACATGATCACGGGCGCGGCGCAGATGGATGGCGCGATCTTAGTTGTGGCGGCTACCGACGGTCCGATGCCGCAGACGCGCGAGCACGTGCTGCTGGCGCGGCAAGTCGGCGTGCCTTACATTGTCGTCGCGCTGAACAAGTGCGATGCGGTCGACGATCCCGAGTTGCTCGACCTGGTCGAACTCGAAGTGCGCGAGTTGCTGAAGAGCTATCAGTTTCCCGGAGACGATGTGCCGGTGATCCGGCTATCGGCGCTGGGGGCTTTAAATGGCGAAGAGAAGTGGGAGAAGCAGATTGACGCGCTGATGGAGGCGGTGGACAAGAGCGTGCCGCAGCCGGCGCGCGAACTGGATAAGCCGTTCCTGATGCCGATTGAAGACATTTTTTCGATTCAAGGGCGCGGCACGGTGGTAACGGGGCGGATCGAGCGCGGCAAGGTGAAAGTCGGCGAGGAAGCGGAGATTGTCGGCTTCCGCGAGACGCGCAAAACTGTCGTGACCGGCGTCGAAATGTTCAAGAAGCAGTTGGACGAAGGCATGGCGGGGGACAACGCTGGACTGCTGCTGCGCGGCATCGCGAAAGAAGATGTCGAGCGCGGGATGGTGCTGGCGAAGGGTGGGTCGATTACACCGCACACGAAGTTCAAGGCGGAAGTTTATATCCTGACGAAAGAAGAAGGCGGGCGGCATACGCCGTTCTTCAAGGGATATCGGCCGCAGTTTTATCTGCGGACGACGGACGTGACGGGGATTGCGGAGTTGCCGGCAGGCACGGAGATGGTGATGCCGGGAGACAACGTGAGCCTGGTGATCGAGCTGATCACGCCGGTGGCGATGGAAAAGGGCTTGCGGTTCGCGATTCGCGAAGGCGGGCATACGGTAGGCGCGGGTACGATCGCGGAGATTGTTACGTAGGGCAGGGCAAAGGTAAGAGGTCAGATTGCAGAAGTAAAAAACTAACAAGCGGCTTGCTTCCTGCCGCCAGTTCTTTCCTCTCGGGATGAACGAAAATGCCGGGAGGGGCAAAGAGAGTGAAACGTGATTGGAAAAGAAAGAATTCGCATCCGGCTGAAAGCCTACGACTACCGCATTCTGGATCAGTCGACGGGCGAAATCGTGGAGACGGCGAAACGCACCGGGGCGCAGATCGCCGGTCCGATTCCGCTGCCCACGATGAAGAATAAATACTGCGTGCTGCGGTCGCCGCACGTGGATAAGAAGTCGCGGGAAGCGTTTGAGATCCGCACCCACAAGCGGCTGCTCGATATTCTGGAGCCGACGCAGCAGACCGTCGATGCGCTGATGAAGCTCGATCTGCCGGCGGGCGTGGACGTCGAGATTAAGGCGTTTGGGAAAGAGCATAAATAGTTGTAGGCGGCGGGCGAGACGCCCGCCGGACAGCCGGCGGGACGCCGGCGCTACAGTCCCAAGCCAATAGCCGTCGCGGTTGAAAGAAAGAACGATCGGCGGGCCATGCTGGGGATACGGAGAGGGAAATGGCGCGAGTTACGGGAATTCTGGGGAAAAAAGTCGGCATGACGCAGCTCTTCGATTCGAAGGGCGATGTGCGGCCGGCGACGGTGTTGCAGGCGGGGCCGTGCGTGATCACGCAGCACAAGACCCAGACCAAAGATGGATACGAGTCGGCGCAGATCGGCCTGGTCGAGTTTGTAAAGGAGAAGAAGCTCACGAAAGCAATGCGCGGGCACTTTGCCAAGCACAATCTGCCTCCGGTGAAATTTGTGCGCGAGGTTGGGATCGAGGTCGATGCCCCGGGAGAGACGACCGAGGGCGTGATCAAGCCGGGCGACCGCATCCTGGTCGATATTTTCGAGGGCGAACGTTTCGTCGACGTCATCGGAGTGAGCAAGGGGCACGGCTTTCAGGGGGTAGTCAAGCGGCATCATTTTGGCGGCGGCCCGAAGTCGCACGGTTCGATGTTCCAGATTACGGGCTCGATTGGCTCGTCGGCGTTTCCATCGCGCGTATTCAAGGGCATGCGGATGTCGGGCCACATGGGCGACACGCGGATCACCACCCGCAACCTGCGGATTCTCGGCGTCGATAAAGAAGAGAATCTCTTGGTCGTCGAAGGCAGCGTTCCGGGAGCGAATGGCGGATACATCATGATCAATAAAGCGAAGAAGCCGCCACGAGAGCGCCGCGGATTTGCGGGCTCGGCTACGGTGGATCCGTTGAAGGCGGCGAAGAGGGCGGCTAAGAAGGCATAGTCAGGTTTACGTAAGGCAAGATCAAGGGCAAGGTCAAAGGCCGCGGGCGAGGGCGCCCGCACCACACAAGACGAGAAAGAATATGGCGACTATCGATGTTTACAACTTGAGCGGAGCTAAGGCGGGGACGCTGGAACTGGCCGACGAAGTCTTTGGCGCGGTCAACGAAGACTTGCTTTGGGAGGCGATCACGCACTATCGCGCGGCGGCGCGGGCGGGGACGCATGCCACCAAGAACCGCTGGCGCGTCTCCGGATCGGGCAAGAAGCTGTGGAAGCAGAAGGGCACGGGGCGGGCGCGTATCGGCTCGATCCGTTCGCCGCTCTGGCGCCACGGCGGCACGGTACACGGACCGCAGCCGCGATCGTATGACTACGCTTTTCCGAAGAAAAAACTTCTCGGCGCTCTTCGTTCAGCGCTGGCTTCAAAGTTTGCCGATGGCAAGCTGATGGTGGTGACCTCGTTTGACGTGAAAGAGCCGAAGACGAAGCTGTTTCGCGAGGCGCTGGACAAGCTGAAGATCGAGGGCACGACGCTGCTGGTGGATATTTCGACGGCGGAGAACAAGAATCTGGAGCTCAGTTCGCGCAACATCGACGGGCTTGAACTGGTGAAGGCGAACGAAGTCCACCCTTATCACATCATGCGCTACACCCATGTGGTGTTTGCGCAACCGGCGCTCGAAAAACTGCAGGACTCGCTGAAGAAATCGAGCTCGCGGCGATCGCACGAAGCGGAACCGGCGCCGGAAAAAGCGAAAAAGACGAAACCGGCCGGGCGGGCGCCCAAGACGAAGGCCCAGACCCAGACAAAGGCCGGGACGAAGACTCCGGTGGGGGTCGCCTGATGAAATCCGCCTATCAGATTATTCAGAAGCCGGTGATTACCGAAAAGGGCCTCGGCATTAAAGAGACGCAGAACACGCTGGTCTTCCAGGTGGCGCCGAAGGCGACGAAAACCGAGATCAAGGAAGCGGTGCAGGCGATCTTCAAGGTGAAGGTGGCATCGGTGCGCACGGCGAATTATCCGGGGAAGGAACGACGTCGCGGCAAGTTTACGGGGTACCGTCCGGATTGGAAGAAGGCGTACGTGCGGCTGAAGAGCGGCGAGAAGATGCCGGAGTACGCGCAGAATTTGTAACAGCGGTCAGCCATCAGCCGTCAGTCGTCAGTGAAAGCGGCGACGGACAAACTGATAACTGAAAGCTGAGAGCTGAGAGCTAGATATGGCGATTAAAACTTACAGACCGACAACGCAGACGTTGCGCTATCGCACCTCGGTTACGACTGACGATATTACTTCGTCCACGCCGCACAAGGCGCTGGTTGAGGGCAAGATACGGTCGGGCGGGCGGCGAAATTCCGGCGACACGACCATGCGCTTCCGGGGCGGCGGCAACAAGCGCAAGCTGCGCACGATTGATTTCAAGCGCGATAAGCACGGGATTCCGGCGACGGTCGAGACGATTGAGTACGATCCCGGGCGCTCGGCGCGCATCGCGTTGCTGAGCTACGCCGATGGCGAGAAGCGTTACATTGTGCAGCCTGATGGAATGAAGGTTGGGCAAAAAATTGTGAGCGGTCCCGAGGCCGACATTCTGGTGGGGAACGCGTTGCCGCTGCGGAATATTCCGCCCGGCACGACGATCCACAACATCGAGCTGCGTCCGGGCAAAGGCGCGCAGATGGTGCGCTCGGCGGGTGGCTCGGCGCAGTTGATTGCTAAAGAAGGCGACTACGGACTGGTGAAACTGCCTTCGGGCGAAACCCGCAAGGTGCTGCTCGACTGTCTGGCGACAATTGGCCAGGTCGGCAACACGGATCACGAAAACGTTACCTGGGGCAAGGCAGGACGCACGCGCTGGGTGGGAAAGCGTCCGCATAATCGGGGAGTGTCGATGAACCCGGTGGACCATCCGCACGGCGGCGGCGAAGGCAAGACCTCGGGCGGACGGCATCCGGTGACGCCGTGGGGACAGCCGACGCGCGGATACAAGACACGGAACAACAAGCGGACCGATACGTACATCGTCAACCGCAGGAAAAAGGGATAAAGAGCTGTCAGTCGTCAGCCATCAGCCGTCAGGGAAAACGGTTTTACCTGATGGCGGAAGGCTGAGGGCGGACATCTGGAACTGAGAGCTGACTTTATGGCGCGTTCGACAAAAAAAGGGCCATTCGTGGATTCGCACCTGGCGACCAAGGTGGAAGGCATGAATGCGCGTAATGAGAAGAAGGTGCTGCGGACCTGGTCGCGGCGCTCGACGATTATTCCGGAAATGGTCGGACACACGATCGCGGTGCACAACGGGCGGAAGTTTATCCCTGTCTATGTGACCGAGAATATGGTGGGACACAAGCTGGGCGAATTCAGCTTTACCCGGCAATTCAAGGGTCACTCCATGAAAGCGGCAACCGAAGTGGCGGCCAAGCCGGCGGGCGTGCCCGGCGGTCCGGGAGCCATAACTCCGTCGGCGCCAGCGGCGCCCAAGGCGTAAGAACAGCTTCGAGTCTCGAGCTTCGGGCTGCGAGTTAAAGGCCGAGTTAAAGGCAAAGAGATTATGGAATTTCGAGCACAAGCGAAGTACATGCGGGTCTCGCCGCAGAAGGCGCGGCTGGTGCTGAACCTGATCAAGGGACGGCGCGTGGAAGAGGCGCGGAACACGTTGGCTTTTACCAAGAAGCGGGTGGCGGCGACGGTCGGGAAGCTGCTGCAGTCGGCGATCGATAACGCCAACTTTCTGAGCACGGAAAAGGGCCTCGATGTCGATCTCGATAACCTGTATGTGAAGCAGGCGATCGCGAACGACGGTCCGCGCATGAAACGGATTCGTCCAGCACCGATGGGGCGTGCCTATCACTATGTCCGGCGGATTGCGCATATTGAGATTGTGCTGGCGGAACGAAACCGCAACGGCGTGCCGGTAACGGCGACGGCGCCTGCGGCGGGCGAGAAGGTGGCGAAGGCGGCAGCTCCGCCCAAACCCAAGGCGAAAGCCAAGGCTAAAGCGCCGGCGAAGAAGAAAGCTGTCGGCAAGAAGGCGACGGCGAAGAAGTAGTCGTTGGTCGATAGTCGTTAGTCGTTCGGGCATTTGGTTTTGCTAACGACCAGCGACCAGCGACCGACGACCAACGACTGAGAAGAGTCTAGGAGTTACCCACATGGGACAGAAGGTTCATCCTTACGGATTCCGCCTCGGCTACACCAAGCCGTGGAAGTCGCGCTGGTTTGTCGAGAAGGACTACGACAAGCTGCTGCTTGAAGACGTCAAGCTCAAGGCTGAGTTGAAAGACAAGCTCAAGTCGGCGGGCGTCAGCTCGGTCGAGATTGAGCGTCCGGGGAACAAGCTGCGGATCATCATCAAGACGGCGCGTCCGGGCATCATTATCGGGCGCAAGGGCGCGGAAATCGACAAGCTGAAGCAGGATTTGCAGAAACGCACGGCGCGCGAGGTGCATGTCGATATCCAGGAAGTGCACAAGCCGGAACTGGACGCGCAGCTGGTGTCGGAATCGATTGCGCTGCAACTGGAAAAGCGGGTCGGTTTCCGGCGGGCGATGCGCAAGTCGGTGGATTCGGCGCTGCGCTTCGGCTGCAAGGGGATTAAAGTTCGCGTGAGCGGGCGGCTGAATGGCAACGAAATCGCGCGCTCGGAGTGGTATCTGCAGGGCCGGTTGCCGCTGCACACGCTGCGCGCCGACATCGATTACGGTTTCACCGAGGCGCGCACGACCTATGGCGTGATCGGAGTGAAGTGCTGGGTTTATAAAGGCGAGATTCTGCCGGCGAAGAAGCGCGAAGCGACTCCGGCGCGGGAAGTCGTCACGACAGGAGCGTTTTAGGAAAGCGATTGCAGCGGTCAGAGGTCGGATTGCAGAAATCCGACGGTTTTACTGAGAACTGACAGCCGAGAACATGGGGACTGGGAACTGATTTTATGTTGATGCCGAAAAAAGTTAAGTACCGCAAGCAGCAGCGCGGGCGCATGACGGGGAAGGCCTGGCGCGGCAGCGAGCTGTCGTTCGGTCAATATGGGCTGAAGGTGCTCGAACCGGGCTGGATCACCGACCGGCAAATTGAAGCGAGCCGGGTCGCGATGACGCGCTTTGTGAAACGGGGCGGCAAGATCTGGATCCGGCTGTTTCCGGACAAGCCGGTGACGAAGAAGCCGGCCGAAACCCGTATGGGCAAAGGCAAGGGCGCGCCCGACCATTGGGTAGCGGTGGTGCGGCCGGGGAAAATTTTGTTTGAGATGGAAGGCGTCACGATTACAGATGCGAAAGAGGCGATGCGGCTGGCGTCGCACAAGCTGCCGCTGCGGACGACGTTTGTGAAAAGAGAAGTGCTGTAAAGAAGACGGAAGCAATTTGCTCAGGAAAGAAGTTCTCGCTGAGAACTGACAACTGAGAACTGAGAACTGAATTATGAAGGCAGAAAAGATACGCAATTTAACCGACGTTGAGCTCAAGCACCAGGAGCGGGACCTGGCCGACCAGCTCTTTAAGCTGAAGTTCCAGATGAATATGGGACAGACCGAGAGCCTGAAAAAGATTCGCGGGCTGCGCCGGGACATCGCGCGCGTCCAGACCGTCCTGCGCGAGCAGGAACTGGCCGCCCGCAAGACGGAAACCAGCAAGGCGGAGAAACGATAATGGCGGAAACTAATCCCGGAACGACAGGCCAGCCGGAAGCACGCAAGCCGCACCACAAAGAACTGATCGGCACCGTGGTCTCGAACAAGATGCAGAAGACGATCGTGGTCGAGGTGACGCGGAAGAAAGCGCACCCGATGTACAAGCGGGTGATCTCGATCCGGAAGAAATTTTACGCGCACGACGAGAAGAACGAAACTCATCCCGGCGACGTGGTGAAGATCGAAGAGTCGCGGCCATTGTCGAAGCTGAAGCGCTGGAAGCTGAAGGAAATCGTGCGCAAGACGGCGTTGGTGCCGGAAATCGATATCGATGCGGATACGGGCGTTGCCGTCAAGTAATTAAGACGCGGAGCGGCAGCAGGACGAGAGGGAGACGAACATGGCAGTAATGATGAGATCCATGCTCGAGGTCGCCGATAACTCCGGCGCGCGCAAGCTGCAAATGATCATGCCGCTCGGCGGCTCGACCGGCCTGCACGCGGGCCTCGGCGACGTGATCACGGCAAGCGTGAAAGAGGCTGCGCCCGACGGCCAGGTGCAGAAGGGCAAAGTGGTGAAGGCGGTGATTGTGCGCACGCGAAAAGAGCACCGGCGGCGGGATGGGACCTACATCCGCTTCGACCAGAATGCGGCGGTGCTGATCAACGACACGGGAGAGCCGGTGGGAACGCGCGTATTCGGTCCGGTGGCCCGGGAGTTGCGCGAGAAAAAGTTTGTGAAGATTGTGTCGCTGGCGCCGGAAGTGCTGTAGCGCTGGCGGCGGCTGCTGAGCAGCGGCGAGGAAAAGCAGGTCCTTCGCTTCGCTCAGGATGACAAAGAGATTTTGGAAGGGTTTGACAATGGGAACAGCAACTACGACTGAGCACAAGCGCGTCGATATTCGCCGGAACGACACGGTGAAGGTGATGACCGGGCGCGATACGGGAAAAGAAGGGCGCGTTTTGCGCGTGTTTCCCGACGAGGGCAAGGTGCTGGTGGAACACGTGATGACGGTGAAAAAGCACGTGCGCCCGAATCCTCAGAAGAACATCAAGGGCGGGATCGCTGAGCAGGAGCGGGCCATTCCACTGTCGAATGTCGCGCTGGTGTGTCCAACCTGCGGGCCGGTGCGGATTGGGCATGAGGAGCGCGGCGAACGCAAGGTCCGGGTTTGCAAGAAGTGCGGGACGACGCTGGATAAATAGCCGTCAGCCTTCAGCCGTCAGCTTTCAGGTGGGACGCGTGATGCGGTCGGCGGTGGCGAAAAATTTTATGCTTACGAACCGGTATACGTTGAGACTTGAGATTCTGAGAATCGGCAATCCGAAACCGTGAGAGACAAGGCAGCATAGGCAATGGCAGACGAGCAGAAAAAAGGCGAGCAGCAGCAGAAGAAACCGAAGCCGCCCAAGGGCGAGAAGGGCCAGCAGGCGGTCGAGGCGAAGGCTGGGCCGGAGGCTCCGCGGCACGCGGCGAAGGAGCGGCCGCGGCTGCGGTCGCGGTTTGAGAAGGAAGTATCCGCGGCGCTGATGAAGGAGCTCGAACTGAAGAACCCGATGGCGGTGCCGCGGCTGAACAAGATCGTCGTCAATATGGGCGTGGGCGAAGCGACGCAGAATGCTAAGCTGATCGATCCGGCGGTGAACGAACTGGGACAGATTGCCGGCCAGAAGCCGGTGGTCACGCGGGCAAAGAAGTCGATTGCCGCGTTCAAGGTGCGCGAAGGCATGCCGATTGGAGCGATGGTGACGCTGCGCGGCGACCGCATGTACGAATTTTTCGATCGGCTGATCAGCATCGTGCTTCCGCGGGTGCGCGACTTCAAGGGCGTGTCGACAAAATCATTTGACGGCCGCGGCAATTACACGCTCGGCCTGCACGACCAGCTGATCTTTCCGGAGATCGATTACGCGAAGGTCGACAAGCTGAAGGGCATGAACGTGACGATTGTGACGACGGCGCGGTCGGACGATCAGGCGCGGTCGCTGTTGAAGCATCTGGGAATGCCGTTCCGGGCGTGAACGTCATCGGGCGATCTGGCCATCGGGTGATCGGGTGATCGAAAATCCCGAATTTTAGGTTTGACTGAGAGCTGACAGCTGAAAGCTGACAGCTGAATTTTAGGAGCGAATTTGGCCACTACAGCAAAACGAGTGAAGGACGGCGCGGAGAGTAAGACCAAACCGCAAAACAGGAAAACGCCGAAGTTTTCGTCGCGCAAGCATAACCGCTGCAAGATTTGCGGACGACCGCGGGCGTTTCTGCGGAAGTTTGGCATTTGCCGGTTGTGTTTCCGTGGGCTGGCGCTGCGGGGCGAGATCCCCGGAGTTTCGAAGTCGTCGTGGTAGGAAATCAGTTATCGGTTGTCAGTCGTCAGTTGTCCACTAACGACCAGCGGCCGGCGACTGACGATTGTAAAGAAGCAAGCTGCTGACAGGTTCTCCGCTGAATTATGAATGACGACGCGGAGCGAACGGGCGGCTTTAGGAGAAGCAAACGATGAGGTTGACCGATCCGGTCGCAGACATGCTGGCGCGCATCCGCAACGCGATTCGCGCCCGGCACCAGAAAGTGGATATACCAGCTTCCAAGCTGAAGACGGAAATTGCCCGCATTCTGAAAGAAGAGGGCTATATCGCGAACTTCAAGCCGGCGGAGGAAGAGGGCCACAAGGTCCTGCGCGTATATCTGAAGTACGGCAACAACAACGAGGCGGTGATCACGAACCTGGCGCGGGTATCGCGTCCGGGCTGCCGCGTGTATGTGCGCCGCACCGAGATTCCGCGCGTGCTGGGTGGCCTCGGCATCAATATCCTGACCACGCCGAAGGGCGTGATGACGGGGCGCCAGGCGCGGCGGCAGGGTCTGGGCGGCGAATTGCTTTGCGAGATTTGGTAGAAAACGAGCCGTCAGCCATCAGCCCTCAGCCATCAGGTAACCTGCTGAGATTTAGCTGAGAGCTGACAGCTGAGAGCTGAGAGCTGACATGTCACGAATTGGAAAAAAGCCGATCGCGATCCCCAAGGGCGTTACGGTCAAGATCGAAGGCGACACGGTGATGGTTCAGGGGCCGAAAGGCAAGCTGGATACATCGCTTCCGTCCGGCATCACGATGGAGCAGAAGGACGGCAACCTGGTAGCGTTACGCCCGGACGATGCCCATGCCGCGCTGCACGGATTGGCGCGGGCGCTGGTCAACAACGCAGTCGAAGGTGTGACCAAGGGCTGGATCAGGGAACTGGACATCGTTGGCATCGGCTACCGCGCGGAGATGAAAGGCAAGGGAATGGTGGTGTTCAGTCTGGGGTACTCGCACCCGATTGAGTATCCGCTGCCAACGGGCGTGGATTGCGCGGTGGATGCAAAGCTGACGCATCTGACGCTGAACGGGATCGACCGGCAGAAGGTCGGCCAGGTGGCGGCGGAAATGCGTTCGCTGCGTCCGCCCGATCCGTATAAGAACAAGGGCGTGCGTTACGTCGGCGAGCGGTTGAAGAAGAAGGTAGGCAAGACGGGAGCTAAATAGCCGTCAGCCGTCAGCCCTCAGCCGTCAGGAACTTCCCACGAAGTCTGCGAGCTGAAAGGTTAGCTGATGGCTGATAGCTGATTGAGGGCTTAATAACATGCTTCGAATTGCTTCAAAAAATCAGACGCGGCAGCGGGTGCACGATCGTATCCGTAAAAAGGTGATGGGTACGGCGGAGCGTCCACGGCTGAATGTGTACCGGTCGCTGAACCATATTTACGTGCAGTTGATCGACGACTTGAAGGGGGTCACGCTGGCGGCGGCTTCGACGGCGGACGACCGGAAGGACACGCGGGTCGCCGGCGGCAACGTGGCCTCGGCGAAAACGGTCGGCAAGAAGATTGCCGAACTGGCCAAGGCGAAGGGCTTTACCAAAGTGGTATTCGATCGCGGGGGCTACATCTATCATGGCCGGGTGAAGGCCGTGGCCGATGCGGCGCGCGAGGCGGGACTGCAGTTCTAGGAATTTGTAATTGGTGATTTGTAATTTGCAATTCAAGAGTCCATGTCTTGAAATTGCAAATTACAAATTACCAATTACAAATTAGAAATGGATTCAAGAATGCCAAGAGTTACCAAAAAACTCGATGCGGGTTCGTTCCAGTTAAAGGACCAGGTGGTCTCGATTAACCGGGTGACGAAGGTGGTTAAGGGCGGCAAGAATATGTCGTTCGCGGCGCTGGTAGTGGTTGGCGACCCTTCGGCGGCTGTGGTTGGTTTTGGATCCGGCAAAGCGAAGGAAGTTCCGCAGGCCATCCGCAAGGGGATCGAATCGGCGAAAAAGAACCTGATGCGGGTCAACCTGACGCAGACCACGGTGCCCCATACTGTGCTCGGACGTTTTGGCTCGGGCATGGTGCTGCTGAAACCGGCTCCGGAAGGCACCGGGGTGATAGCGGGCGGAGCGGTGCGGGCGGTGATGACCTCGGCGGGGGTCCAGAATGTGCTGACGAAATCGATTGGCACCAACAATCCGCATAACGTGATCAAGGCGACCTTCGAAGCGCTGAAAAAGCTCAAGAGCCGCGAGCATGTTGCGGAGTTGCGGGGCAAAGCGGTACAGGAGCTGTAAAACAATTTGTAATTGGTGATTTGTAATTTGCGATCTAAGACCAAAGCCTCTTCAATTACAAATTACAGATTGCCGGTTATTGCCAGTTGCAAATGGTGAGACGGGGAAGTGAAATGACAACCAAGACATCGAAATCGACGCCGAGCGGCAAGATTCAACTGAAGTGGGTGCGGTCGGTGATCTGCACTCCAGAAAAGTACAGGAGAGTGGTTAAGGGACTGGGATTTACCCGGCTGAACCAGGTGATTGTGCGGCCGGACACGGCTGCGATTCGCGGCATGGTGAAGAAAGTTCCTCATCTGGTGGAAGTTGTAGGGGGATAACAAGCAGGTCCTTCGCTTCGCTCAGGATGACAAGAGTTAGAGAGACGGTTATGAATTTATCGACAATACGGGCTCCGAAGAAGTCTACGGAAAAGAAAAAGCGAGTCGGACGCGGCATGGGGTCGGGCATGGGCAAGACTTCCACGCGCGGCCATAAGGGGCAGTGGTCGCGGTCGGGCGCGCGGCTGATTCGCGGCTTTGAAGGCGGCCAGATGCCGCTGCACCGGCGCGTGCCGAAGCGCGGATTCACCAACATTTTCCGCGAGGAATACGATGTGGTGAACCTGAACCGCCTGGCAACGCTCGGCGAGTCTGAAATTACCCCCGAAGTATTGAAGAAGGCTGGCGTGGTGAGCGGCAAGTCGCCGGTCAAGATTCTCGGCACCGGCGAACTGTCTTCGGCGATTACCGTGCGTGCGCACAAGTTTTCGAAGTCGGCGCAGGAAAAAATCACCAAGGCCGGCGGCAAGTTTGAGGTGTTGCAGTAATGGCCGAAATTGCAATCTTCAATAAGCTGGCGAACATCTTCCGGGTTCCCGACCTGCGCAAGCGCGTGTTATTCACGCTCGGGTTGCTGGCGGTGTATCGCATCGGCGGCCACATTCCGACGCCGGGGATCAACGGCGACCGGCTGGCGGCGTTCTTCGAGCAGAACCGGGGCTCGGTTTTGGGTTTTGTCGATCTGTTCAGCGGCGGCAATCTGCGGCGGCTGACGATTTTCGCGCTGGGCATCATGCCCTACATTACGGCGTCGATCATTCTGCAGTTGCTGACCGTGGTCTATGAGCCGCTGGCCAAGCTGCAGAAAGAAGGCGAACTGGGGCGGAAGAAAATCACCCAGTGGACGCGTTATCTCACCGTGGTTTTGAGCGCGGTGCAGTCGTTTGGCATCGCCATTAGCCTGCAGAAGTCGGGCGATTTCGTGAACAATCCCGGGCCGGGCTTCATCCTGATGACCATGCTCACGCTGACCACGGGCAGCGCGTTCATCATGTGGCTGGGCGAGCAGATTACCGAGCGCGGCATTGGCAACGGCATGTCGCTGCTGATTTTCGCCGGCATCGTGGTGGGTCTGCCGCGGGGCGTGATCGATCTTTACCAGAAAGTGCAAACCAATGCCTGGGGAGTCTTCACGGCCCCGGCGATCATCATGCTGCTGGTGCTGATGGTCGCGGTGGTCGCGTTCATCGTTTTTGTGGAGCGCAGCGAGCGCCGGATTCCGGTGCAGTATGCCAAGCGCGTGGTTGGACGCAAAGTAATGGGCGGGCAGTCCACGCACCTGCCGTTGCGAGTGAATGCCGGCGGCGTGATGCCGGTGATTTTTGCGTCTTCGATTCTGGCGCTGCCGCAGATGCTGGGCGCGGCGTTCCATAACAACAAAGTGGTGGGCCCCCTTCTGGATGCGATGCGCTGGGGCGAGCCTTTATATACGCTGCTCTATTGTTTGGGAATTATCTTCTTTGCCTACTTCTATATCTCGATCGTGTTCAATCCGAACGAGGTCGCGGACAACATGCGGAAGTGGGGAGGTTTCATTCCCGGCATCCGGCCGGGGAAGCGGACTTCGGACTTTATCAATGATGTTCTCACCCGGATCACGCTGGTGGGCGCGCTCTACCTGATTCTGATTTCGCTGATTCCGGAGTGGATGATTGCCGGCATCAAGCTGAACCATTTGTGGTTGCTGGGCCGCTTTTTCGAAAGCCTGCCCGCCTGGGTCACGAACGGTCTGGGCGTGAATTTTTACTTTGGCGGAACCTCGCTGCTGATCGTGGTCGGAGTGGCGATGGACACGGTCACGCAGATTGAGGCGCAGTTGATCATGCGGCACTACGACGGATTTACGCCGAAGAGCGGCAGGATTCGCGGACGCAGGACCTGGTAAGAGAAGTTCTCAGTTCCCGGTCCTCACCAAGAGCTGCGGGCGCTTTGGTTTTTCTGAGAACTGAGAACCGAGATTGGCTTCAAAACGCGGAGCGTATTTCCGCGAAGGGAAATACGAATAAAAGGGGCCATTTCGATGGCCAACGAGACGGCAATTTCGACCGCCGATGACACCGCGAGGAAGCGAAAGATTGGACCGGTGATTCTTCTGGGGCCTCCCGGGGCCGGGAAGGGCACGCAGTCCAAACAGATTGTCGACCATTATGGTATCCCGCAAGTATCGACAGGCGACCTGTTACGGGATCACGTAGCGCGTGGCACCGAGCTTGGCCTGGAAGCCAAAGCGATTATGGCGCGGGGCGAACTGGTTCCGGATGAATTGATGTACGGCATCGTGGCCTGCCGGCTGCGGGAGGCCGATTGCAAACGCGGATTTGTGCTGGATGGCTTTCCCCGGACGGCCGCCCAGGCGGGATGGCTGGACGCCTTCCTGGAAAAAGAGGTCTTTGAAAATTTGGAGCGGTGTCCGCCGATTGTGATCCAGTTGCTCGTAGACTATAATCAACTATTGCTGCGGATTGCCGGGCGGCGTTCGTGTCCTACCTGTGGACGGCTCTACAACATTCACTCCCAACCACCTCTGGTCGACGAGTTGTGTGATGTGGAGGGATCCAGGCTGGTGATGCGCGAAGACGATCGCGAAGAAGTCATTTCCGAGCGATTGGCCAACTATGAGAGGCAGACCAAGCCTGTAGCCGATTACTACCGGCTGCAGCGCCGGCTGATAGCGATCAATGCCGATCGGCCGGTAGATGACGTTACGGCGCAGATTCTTGGTGTGATTGACCGGCATTGCCGGGACGGATGCTAGAAACTGGTTTCATAAATGTGGGCTTTAGCCCTGAAGGGCTGACCAGTTCCACAAATGGAACGAGAAGTTAGAATCGTTGAAGTTCGAATCGTTGAAGTTTGAATCGTTGAAGTTTGAATCGTTGAAGTTTGAATCAATGATGAGTTTTGGAGAAGACCGGATCGTCCGCAAGTCGCCGGAAGAGATCGAGAAGATGAGGCGGAGCGGAAAGATGGTCCGCCAGGTTCTGAACCACTTGAAGACGATCGTGGCGGCGGGCGTTACCACGATGGACCTGGAGAAGGCTGCCGAGAAACTGATCGCGGACCTGGGAGCGGCGCCGGCGTTCAAGGGATATTACGGCTACCCATGCGTGCTGTGCACTTCGATTAACGAAGAAATCGTGCACGGCATTCCGTCGGAAAAGCGGACGCTGAAAACGGGCGACATCGTTTCGATCGACTGCGGCGTGGTTTACGACGGGTATTATGGAGACGCGGCGATCACGCTGCCGGTTGGCGAAACGCTGGCGCAGGAATTGAAGAAGCTGCTCGAAGTTACCGAGGCCTCGCTCTACAAAGGCATTGAGCAGGTAAAAATCGGCAACACGGTTGGACACGTGGGATCGGCGATCCAGAAGCACGTGGAAGCGAATGGGTTCAGCGTGGTGCGGGAATTCGTCGGGCACGGCATCGGGACGAAACTGCATGAAGCGCCGCAGATTCCGAACTTTGGCAAAAAGGGCCAGGGCGCGGAGTTGACCGAAGGCATGGTGCTAGCGATTGAGCCGATGGTGAACTCGGGCAGTCCCGAGACCAAGGTTTTGAGCGATAAGTGGACAGCCGTGACGGTCGACGGCAGTTACAGCGCGCACTTCGAACACTGTGTGGCGGTAACGCGGCAAGGGCCGATGATTTTGACCCAGTAGCAGGTTTCAGCCATCAGCCGTCAGGAAAAGCGCTGACAGCGAAGGTTCTGGCTGATGGCTGACAGCTAACGGCTAAAAGCTGATTTTGGAGGGTAATGAGTAAAGAGGACGCGATTGAAGTGATGGCGACGGTCGTTGAACCGCTGCCCAATGCCATGTTCAAGGTGGAACTGGAAAACAAACACCAGGTGCTGGCGCATGTTTCCGGCAAGATGCGGAAGAACTTTATACGAATTCTGCCGGGAGACAAAGTCGCGGTCGAACTTTCTCCGTACGATCTGAATCGTGGTCGGATTGTTTACCGCTACAAGTGATGGGTAAGCGGCGGGCGAGACGCCTGCCAGACAGCCGGTGAGGACGCCGGCGCTACGGTTTGAGAATGGGGAGTTATGAAGGTAAGAGCATCGGTTAAGAAAATTTGTGACAAGTGCAAGGTCATCCACCGCAAGGGAGTGGTGCGGGTGATCTGCGAGAATTCGAAACACAAACAGCGCCAGGGCTAAGGCAAAGATCTTTGCGGTTGCCTTTGCTGAGAACGGACAGCTGAGAACTGAGAACTGGGGTTAATTATGGCACGTATTGCAGGCGTCGATCTTCCGCGCAATAAACACGCGAATATCGCGCTCACTTATATCTACGGCATCGGCAACTCCCGCGCGGCGCGCATTCTGGACGCGGCGAAAGTGGACCCGATGAAGAAAGTTTCCGACCTCGGAGAAGACGAGGTCAACCGCATCCGCCAGGTGATCGAGGCGGAAGGATCGGTCGAAGGCGATCTGCGCAAGGACGTTTCGATGAACATCAAGCGGCTCATCGAAATCGGGTCGTATCGTGGATTCCGCCATCGCCGGAACCTGCCGGTTCGCGGACAGCGCACCCACACCAATGCCCGTACCCGCAAGGGTCCGCGCAAGGGAACGGTGGCGCAGAAGAAGAAGACGGCTAAGGCCTAAGAGCAGTTGCCAGTACTCAGTACCCAGTACCCAGTTTTCCTGGAGAACGGTTTTACTGAGAACTGAGAACTGAGAACTGAGAACTTTCAAAAATGGCAAAACCAGCAGCAGCAGGCGGCCCAGCGGCGCCGGAGAAAAAAGGCAAGAAGAAGACGTTCAAGAAGAAAGAGCGCAAGCACGTTCCCCATGGGTTGGTGCATGTGCAGGCGTCTTTCAACAACACCATCGTGACCATCACCGACATGACCGGCAATGTGCTGGCGTGGAAGAGTTCGGGGTCGCTCGGTTTTCGCGGGTCGCGCAAAGGAACTCCGTTTGCCGCGCAGCAGGCGGCGGCGAATGCCGCCAGCATGGCGCGCGATCATGGAGTTCGCAGTGTAGATGTGCGGGTGAGCGGGCCCGGTTCGGGGCGCGAGTCGGCGGTCCGGGCGCTTGCTTCGGCGGGAATCGAAGTGCGGTCCATTAAAGACACGACGCCGATTCCGCATAACGGGTGTCGGCCGCCGAAACGTAGACGCGTGTAGAGACGGGGCTTGCCCCGTCTTGTCGGCGCTGGAACCGCGGCGTCCGATGAGCACGCTGAGCGAGGCAAGCCTCGTCTCTACAGATGGATTACGAATTTTCGTCCGGGATGAAGGGTGAAGCCAAACCTGTAAACCGGTCATCTAACTTAAGGAGAATAACTTGGCACGTTATACCGATGCGGTGTGTCGTCTATGTCGCCGGGAGGGCATCAAGCTTTTCCTCAAAGGCACGAAGTGCTTCAGCGACAAATGTCCTATTGAGAAGCGCAACTTCGCTCCCGGACAACACGGGAAAGACAAGAAGACCAAGGTTGTAGGTTACGGTCTGCAGTTGCGCGAAAAACAAAAAGCCAAACGCATCTATTTCACCCAGGAAGGCCAGTTCCGGAATTATTTCGAGAACGCGGTCCGATCCCAGGGCGTGACCGGTGCGAAGCTGCTCGAACAACTTGAACGGCGGCTGGATAATGTTGTCTTCCGTCTCGGCTTCGGCATCTCCCGCCGCCAGGCCCGCCAGTTGGTGCGTCACGGGCACGTGCAGGTGAATGGGAAGAAGGTGAACATTCCTTCCTACGAAGTCGCCGTGGGTGAAGAGATCCAGATTCGCGAGAACAGCCGCAAGATGCCGATTCTCGAAACCGCAAAGGATTTCGCCAGCCACCAGCCGGCGCCGGCGTGGCTGGAGATTGATCGCGAGAACTACAAGGGCCGCGTGATCGCGCTGCCTAAACGCGAAGATATTCAGTTGCCGGTGAATGAGCAGCTGATTGTTGAGTTGTACAGTAAATAGTCGATAGTCGTTGGTCGTTAGTCGTTGGCAAGCAAAACCAACGGCCCGCGAACGACCATCGACTAACGACCAATGACTTTTTTGGCCACTATTCGTGCCAGATCAGCCCGCAGTGGCGCTTGATCCGAAACCGGGCCGTTTCGGAGAGCCACCGCGGAGCCACATGGCCGAGAGGAGAAACACAGAATGCTTTGGAGAGGTTTTCAAAAACCGAAACGACTGGCAAGCGATATCAATTCGCTTACCGATAAATACGGGATGTTCTGGGCGCAGCCGTTTGAGCGCGGTTTTGGCACCACTATCGGCAACGCGCTGCGGCGCGTGATGCTGAGTTCGATCGAAGGCGCGGCAGTTACCGCGGTGAAGATCGAAGGCGTGCTGCATGAGTTCCAGTCGATTCCGGGCGTGGTTGAAGACGCGACCGATATCATCCTCAACATGAAGCAGGTTCCGTTCAAGCTGGCGGGAGACGGTCCGAAAGCGATTTACCTGCGCGCCGATCAGCCCGGAGTGGTTACCAGTGGCATGATCGAAGCCGACGGCGATGTGGAAGTCCTGGACAAGGAAATCTACATTGCGACGGTGAGCGAAGGCGGCAAGCTCGACATGGAAATGCGCCTGAAGCGCGGCCGCGGTTACGTTTCCGCCGACAAGAATTTCGAGGATGATCTGGGCATCGGATTCATTCCCATCGATTCCGTGCACTCGCCGGTGCGCAAATGTAACTACACCGTCGAGGCGGCACGCCTGGGACAGATCACCGATTACGACAAGCTGACGGTGGAAGTCTGGACGAATGGTTCGATTACTCCGGGCGACGCGCTGGGCTTGTCGGCGAAGTTGATCAAAGATCACATGAACATCTTCATCAACTTCGAAGAGGAAATCGAGACCGCGGCTTCGAGCGAAGAGCGGCGGCCGGAGATCAAGAACGAGAACCTGAACCGTTCGGTTGAAGAACTGGAACTCTCGGTGCGCAGCTATAACTGCCTGAAGAACGCGAACATTCAGTCGATCGGCGAACTGGTGCAGAAGACCGAAGCCGAGATGCTGAAGACGAAAAACTTCGGCCGCAAGTCGCTGAACGAAATCAAGGAGATTCTCTCCTCGATGGGCTTGAGCCTGGGTATGAAGATCGACGAGCACGGGAACGCTGTCCCAGGTCCGACCTCGAACCAGGTGCTGCCAGCTTCGGCGTACGGCGACAACGATCTGTAGAAATAACGATCTGTAGAAATGAGGTCTTGGGAAGGGCACGGCTTTAGCCGTGCCGCCCAAAGCTACAATTTGCGGGCTTTAGCCCCTGAGGGGACGGGCCGCTGACTCACGACGGGGTTCAGACATGCGTCACAAAGTTGCGGGATACAAACTGGGACGAACGACTTCGCATCGGCGCGCGATGCTGCGCAACATGGTTACGTCGATCATCATGGAAGAGCGCATCGAGACAACGGTGATCAAGGCGAAGGCCGTCCGTCCATCGGTCGAAAAAATGATCACGCTGGGCAAAAAGGGAGATCTCGCCGCCCGCCGTCAGGCGGCGTCCTATCTCATGACCAACGAGGCGGTCAGCAAGCTTTTTGACACCGTGGCTCCGCGCTTCGGCGATCGCGAAGGCGGTTATACGCGCATCGTCCGCACCGCCTGGCGTAAAGGCGATGGCGCCGAGAAGGCCTTTATCGAACTGCTCGGCAGCGAGCAGGTCATCGACGAGAAGCGGCAGAAGCGCGCCGAAATCCGCGCCAAACGCGCCGAAGAAAACCGCAAAGCGATGGAACAGGCCGACGCCGAAGCGCAGGTGCAAAAAGACATTGCCGCTAATGAGGCTGAAGGCAAGACCGAGGGTAGCGACAAAAAGGAATAGCGAGGCGCGTCAGATCCATCGACAGAATATTGGCAAGCACGAAGGGCGGTCCGGAAACGGACGCCCTTATTTTTGGTGCGAAGTTCATTGTCTCAAAATCTTCGTCTCAAAATCTTCGTCTCCAAGGGCAAACTACTGTCCTAACGGGCCGCTTACCGTGCCGATGAAACCGGTTTTGTTGTCGAGCACAGCCAGGCGAAGTTCTTTGCCTCCGGCCGGAATCGCTATATCAATCGGCACCATCATACCGTGATCGAGGATCTGCTGGTAGGTAGCAGCATCGAACGATTTGTCCACCTTGATGCTCTGGGCGGCCATACTCTTGTCGCCCGAACCCCAAACGGTGGCGTAAAGATTCACATTCATCTTCTTGGCGCCGCCCGCATCTTCCGCAGTCAGGGTGTGAGCATCCACCAGGAAAATGACCCGCATCTTGCCCGGATCTGTCGGCTTCGCCTGCGCCATGAACGAAATCTGAGTGGCAGGAGCACCAATGGCAAGAGCGGCGGCTACATCCTGCTCGTAGTTGTGGTTCTTCTCCAGGTTGGGATCTATGGCAAAGTAGCCTTTGCGGTAGCGAACTTCCGTGTCGCCCTGAGAAATCTTAACTTTGACGCTCCGGTATTTATTATCCCACTTCTTGTTCTCGGGATAGTAACCAATCGCGTACGAAGCCTTCTCGTCCGCGGCAGCCAGAGCGACGCCCTGTCTGATTTCGTTCTCGTTCATGTAGGCCTTGCCGCCTGTCTCCTGCGCCACCTCTCGCATGGTGTCCTGACTGTTGATCAGGCGTCCGGATTGACTAAGGGCAGCATTCGCGAGGCCGGCTCCGTGAATGTCGTTATTGTGGGCTTCCGAGCGCGAGGCAAGCGACTCCATGCCGCCGACAAGACCACGAAGATCCACAGGGTAAATCGCGATGTCCGCGCTCGCTAGTTGCGACTCAGCATCCTTGATTTCCTCGCCGTGCAGTTGCCGTGACTCGCCGGCGAGCGAGCCGCCGCCATTTACTGCCGCTGAGCGCTGGCGCCCTTGGCCCGGAAGGTCGGCCATCAGTTCCGCGTCGCTGACGTTACGATCCTCTGGAATGAGATCGAACGGCAAATCGGCGGTCAGCCAGACCACATTTTTCCGGCCCGGAAGACCTCCCAGAATGCGAACCAGAGAGCGCATGGCGTCAATGGTGATCAGAGTGCGTCGCTCGATGTTGTAGCCGACCTGCAAGTTTGCGAAGCTGGCGACTTCGTTCTGGGCCGCAATGATTGCCAGACCGATCTGCCGGCCGGGTCCTCCCATATCCGCGGGCATAGCCGTGCCGGGCGACGGAGGTGCACTCTGCAGGATGGGCGACTCAGGACGGAAGTTCTTAATGGCAGTCAAAAGAACGTGTGGATCGTTAGTGAATTCCTGAAGAATGTGTAATCGGTCGGTCAATGCAACTACTGCCATGGATTGTCCGGCTTGGCTCTGTTCGGTCACATACTTCAGCATCTGCGAACGGGCGTAGGCCTGGTTTTGGAAACTGGAGTTGGTTGCATCCAGCAAAAGTACCGTCGGAGTCCCACCCGGAAGCACATCCTCGGGATGATTGGAAAGAATCCCGGCAGGCACAGGTGTGGGGGCAGCGGTGTTGACGATGCCGGGCGGGACAAACACTGAAATCTTCTGCTTCTTGCCATTTTCTTCGAGCGTGAAGTCTTCGGGCTTCAGACCTGTCACCGGCTGGCCGTTCTTATGCGTCACCACCACATCCACAACCACAAGCCGCGTATTGGCGCGGATGGTGATGTCCGGAACGTCGGCGGGCGGCTGCTGTGCGGTCAAAAAGGCGGGGCTAGCGATCAAATTCAAGATGAGGACTGAAACAAGTGCGGCCCGAAAGCGCGGGTTACTCAACATAGAAACCTCCTCAGTTGCCTCTGAACCATGCGAATTACTCGGAATGTACAGTGTTTCATGGTCTTTGGCAAACCTGGAGAAAGCCTGGTGGTGGCCATTTTGAAGAACGCATTCCCCCAGCGGCTAAAGCGGCATTCAAGTAGAGCGATAACCGCAGCGCTGAAGCGCTGCGCCACCCAAAATCAAAGGCAACGACGATTTTTTCCGCTGTAAAGCCCCTATTGATTTTGTGGCAGTTATGGCACGGCTGAAGCCGTGTCCTTCAAAACAAATTCAGACTGATCCGCCACTTATCCGGGAACTGTGTTTGCCTGATGGGTATGCGCTCCTTACAATAGAAGTTCAATCCAAATCTATGATTCACTTTCCCGTCCCCGAAGCCCTTACATTCGACGACGTATTACTGGTGCCGGCGCATTCCGGAGTCGTGCCTGCCAACACCAACACGCAGACCCAGGTCTCGCGCAACATCCGGCTGAACATTCCGATCGTTAGCGCCGCCATGGATACGGTCACCGAGTCGCACATGGCGATTGCCATGGCGCAGCAGGGAGGCCTCGGGATTATCCATCGCAACCTGAGCATCGATCAGCAAGCGAACGAAGTCGACAAAGTGAAACGGTCGGAGAGCGGCATGATTGTCGATCCGGTGACCATGTCGCCGGATGCCAAGGTTTCGGATGCGCTCGAGGTCATGCAGAAATACAAGATTTCGGGTGTGCCGATCACTTTGAAAGATGGAAAACTCGTCGGCATCCTGACCAATCGCGATTTGCGCTTCGAAACGCGCTTCGATATTCCCATCAGCCAGGTAATGACCAAGAAAAACCTGATCACCGTGCCGGTGGGCACAACGCTCGAGCAGGCAGAAGAGATTCTGCACGAGCATCGGGTCGAAAAACTTCTTGTGGTGGATGACAAGTACACGCTGAAGGGATTGATTACGGTCAAGGACATTCAGAAGAAACTGAAATATCCGGGCGCGGCCAAGGACGATAAAGGACGCTTGCGAGTGAGTGCGGCCATCGGTGCGACCGGCGATTTTCTGGAGCGCGCGCAGGAACTGGCGAAGGCGAAGGTCGATGTGCTGGCCATCGACAGCGCGCATGGACACTCCGCGCTGGTGCTCGAAGCTGTAAAAAAAGTGAAAGCGAAGCTGCCGGACGTGGAACTGATCGCGGGCAACGTAGCGACATTCGATGGAGCCTGCGATCTGGTGCGTGCGGGAGTGGATGGGATCAAGGTCGGCATTGGGCCGGGCTCGATCTGCACCACGCGCATCGTAACCGGCGTCGGCGTCCCGCAGATCACGGCGATTGCCGAGGCGACGCGGGCAACGCGCGATTCGGGCGTTCCCGTGATTGCCGACGGCGGAATTAAATATTCGGGCGATATCAGCAAGGCGCTGGCAGCGGGCGCTTCGGCGGTGATGGTCGGATCGATGTTTGCCGGAACGGATGAAAGCCCGGGCGAACTGATTCTGTATCAGGGCCGCACCTTCAAAGCCTATCGCGGGATGGGGTCGCTGGGCGCGATGGCCGCAGGTTCGAGCGAGCGCTACTTTCAAAATTCCGACGAAGATGCGTCAACCGCCGTCCCACCGATGGGCGAAGAATCGAACCGGCTCGGGAAGCTGGTGCCGGAGGGAATTGAAGGGCGGGTTCCGTATCGCGGTTCGGTGTCCATGATCGTGCACCAGATGGTGGGCGGACTGAAATCGGGCATGGGTTACTGCGGATGTCAAACCATCGCCGACCTGCAGCAGAAGGCGCGATTCGTGCGCATCAGCGCCGCCGGCCTGCGCGAAAGCCACGTGCACGACGTCATGATCACCCGCGAAGCTCCGAATTATGCGGCCGAATGAGCGGGAATGAGCGGCGAGGCCGGATTGACTGAGTCTCGTCCCAATCTTGTGCGCGCCTGGTGGCCGGCGGCAGTCTGGATCGCGCTCATCACGTTCGAATCGACCGACTTCTTTTCCGCCGAGCACACCGGAAGCGTGCTTTACGCGCTGTTGACACGCCTGTTTGGCCATATCGATTTGCGCACCTTCATCGTCTTCCACCACTACCTGCGCAAAACTGGACACGTTGTCGGCTACGGCATTCTGGGGTTGCTTCTGCTGCGTGGATGGCGGGCGACATTCGGTCAGGCGCAAGCATTATTGTGGCGCACGGCGCTGCTGGCCTGGTTGGGGACGGCATTCGTCGCCTCGATGGATGAGTGGCACCAGAGCTACATTCCATCGCGCACCGGCACCTGGCGCGATGCCGTGCTCGATAGCGTGGCGGGCCTGATGTTTCTCCTGGTAGCGTATGTTCGATTGCGCGCGTCGAAAAAGGTGCGTTCCCCGTAGAGACGCGGCTTGCCGCGTCTGCCATCACACCTGAACTTGTTCGAGCAGGAACGGGAAGGGCACGACTTCAGTCGTGCCGCAGGTGCCGCTGAACGAACCGCCTTCAGGCGCTGCGGGCGACTGGCGACGCGCAACGCGAGTTTGCCGGCAATTCAGATGGGGCAAGCCCCGTCTCTACCTATCATTCTCATTCTTCATTTGCGATCGTTCCCCGTCGGCGAGCGATGGGCGAACAGAGCGAACGCCGAGACGGTAGCGATTCCAGCCGAAAAATAAAACGGGACGGCTGGCCCGTAGATCTTCCAAAGCGCTCCGGTGATGATGCTCGAGAGCAGCGTGGTCACGCTGGTGAGAAACGAATAAATTCCCAGAGCGCGGCCCCGGACATCCGCGGCAACACTTTCTACAACCAGCGCCTTCAGCACGGGATTGGTCAACGCATAGAAGAGTCCGTAGAAGGCCATCGTCAGCCAGATTGCCAGATGGGAAGGCGCGAGCGCGAAGACAAAATAGACGATGGCAAAAACGAAGTATCCGGCGGCGGCGATCGCAGAGCGCGAGAAGCGGTCGCTGAACTTGCCGGCCGGCCAGGACAGCAGCGTGAACATGATATTGAAGACCAAGCCGAGCAGCGGCGCCCGCGACGCCGGAATGCCGACGCTTCCGGCCCGCAGCACAAGGAACATGTCGCTCGAATTTCCCAGCGAGAACAGGGTGACGACTACCAGCACGTAGTAGAAGCCGAAGGGCAATCTTGGCAGCCATTCGGCTTCGCTCGTGTGGGGACGGGCGTCCTCACCCGTCCGCGTAGCGACAGCCGCCTTCGGCTGTCCGGCCGAGCGCAGGTCGGCAGTAGCATCCGGCTCGGGATTAACTCCAGCACTAAGCGGCTTGCTGCGGCGGTGCACCTCGCGGATTCCTACCCACGCAACCACTACGCATAGCGCGCCCGGGATGGCAGCCGATGCGAATACGCCGCGCATGCCGAAGCTCCCAATTACCGCCAGCGCCAGCAGCGGTCCGGCGATCGCTCCGGCGGAATCCATGGCTTGAATCAGGCCGTAGGCGGAGCCGAGTGCTGACCGATCGACCGACTCGGCAACCATCACGTCGCGCGCGGTTCCGCGGACGCCTTTGGCAAAGCGATCGGCAAAGCGAATTCCCAGAATTTGCCACCATGAAGAAGCCAGCGCCAGCAGCGGCTTTACCGCGTTGGCGACAAAATATCCGCCGACCACAATGGGCTTGCGATGCGAAACCTTGTCAGTCACATAACCCGAGAAAAGCTGGGCGAAAGAAGCCACGCTTTCGGCGACACCCTCGATGATTCCAAGCTGCTGCGGTCCGGCGCCGAGCGAGGCCAGAAACGCGGGCAATACCCAATACGCCATTTCGCTGGCGGTGTCGTTGAGGAACGAAGTCAGGCCGAAAACGTATATATTTCGGGGAGTGGAACTAGATCCCGCCGGAACCTTTGCTTCCATCGTGACAGTCGAACATAAAAAGATGCACCGGGAAACTCCGAAACCTTGAAACCTGGAAGCTTGAAACCCGCGCCCAAGCTGTAGAATAGAAATACATGTCCAACCGCACATTTTCCCTTGATGAAGCGCAGATGCTCCTGCCGATTTTGGAGTCGCTGCTGAAACAGGCAATCCATGGCAAGAAGCTGATCGAAAGCGTGGACGACGAGCTGCAGGAAACGGCCCACCGCGTTTTTCTCAACGGCGGCACGTTGCTGAATGTCGTCCGCCTGGCGCGGCGCAAGGCCGAGCGTGAGAAGGCGATCCGACGCATCAAGGACGCGCTCGCCGAAATTGACGCCACCGGCGTGCAAGTAAAAGACCTCGACATCGGATTGCTCGATTTCCCGTGCAAGGTGGACGGCGAGACGCTGCTGCTGTGCTGGAAGCTGGGCGAAGCGGCGATCACGCATTGGCACGGGACCAATGAAGGTTTCGGTGGACGCAAGCTGATCGACCAGCGGATTGCGAACGCGGGAAAGAAGTGGAAGTAGGTTTCAGCCGTCAGCCGTGAGCACTCTGTTGTCAGCTCTCAGCCCGCAGTAAAGGCTGCTTCAGAGGCTTCTTCCCCGAATCCGAGAAGGCGGATCTCGCCAAGATTCCTGCCAAGGCGGATTCGTGTCAAGGTATCGCTTTAGCGATACCACAAGCTCTCCGAATTAAGTCGCCCCTTTAGGGGCTGGGTGTCGTCAATCTATCCCCGTGGCGTGTCCGAAAACTCTTTGCAAGTTCGAGACCGCCCACCGTTCTTTTTTCGAGAACGCTGTCGGCCTGTGGCTCGGCTGGCAGAGGTATGACCTAAGTTATGCCCTCCGGAACGGAGGGGCCGTGAGTTCTGTTAAAATCAGAAAATATTCGAGGCATTTTTCTATGTTGACTGGGCGCAAGCTGGCGTTGACTCTTGCTTTTACGGTTCTGATTGCACTGGCATTTGGAGTCAGTTGCCGCGGATTCTTCCCGCCCGACGTTCTCCAGACGATTCAGATCCAGCCTGCCAGCCTTAATCTCGGCGTCGGTGCTCAGCAGCAGTTCACGGCGTTCGGAACAGACCAGAATGGCGACCGGTCGCAGATTACCAGCGGGTTGGTGTGGACCAGCAATTCGCCGTCGGTGACGATTACTATCGGCGGTCTTGCGCAGGGCGTCAGCGTGACTACCGAGGCAGTGACGATCAGCGGATCTGCTCAGGGTGTTAGCGGCAACGCCTCCGTCACCGTAATCGGGGACGTTACATCCATGACGGTCAGCCCAACTTCAACCAGCATTGCGGTTGGGACTACTGTGACATTCACTTTTGCCGCGAGTCCAGGTCCGCCGGATTTCGTCACCACTGGCAACGGGGGAACTTTGACGATTACGCGGAGCGATGGTATGCCGCCTGATAGTTTGTTCACCTGCATTGTTGGCGTCGACGCTAACAATAATAATAATCCGGTAGAGGTCTGCTCACTAAGCACCACAACCGGCGCCGCTCCTTCATATACGCTCCAAATGTCCTATCCGAACGTTTCCGGCACCGGAACGGTGAACTCGCCGACGGCGACGGTGACCGTCCAATAGCTGAACTTTGACTTGCGCAAGAACATTCGGTGCCCCCACTCATTCGCGTTCTCTACGAATGGGTGGGTATCGCGAGCGCCCGCAATCCCTGACCTTTTTCATCACAAACCATCTGTGTGCACCATCACAGACCGCCAACCCGCCATGCTCGATGATGGGATCAGAACGGGGCCACCCAGATGTCGCTCCGTCTCTCAAGACGGCCATTGCGGCCGCCGCGACTCCATTTTGGGACGCTCTTTGACAACTCAGCACGTCCGCTAAGTCATTGGTTCTCAAAGACTTTGTCCACAAGTCCTTTAGAATCAAAGACCCGCTCAAGATTTTCCCCCTAACTCCATGATTCCTAAAGACCGCCGGGAGCTGGGTGCCAAGACTAGACTTGGACGTCAGGCCGAAACTGGCCGTCAAACTTCCGCCGAAGCACCCGAATCCGTACTCGCGAAACAGGCTCGCGTTATATTGGAGAGCGAGCCCGTGAATCGCACCCTCCATCAATTCTTGTCGTGTTTTTTAACGTGTATTGCATTTTTCATTCTGCTGTTGTTGACAGCTTGCACTCGTGGCCGCGGCGGACGCGTGCTCGAGATCGCTTACGTTTCCGGAGTTCAAGCCGTCCTGCGCGACCACGTAGCCGCGGTCTATGAAAAAGCCGGAGTGGTGAAAAATGGCCAGCGCGTGGAAGTTCTCGACCACGATCGCCGCTTCGTTAAAGTGCGCACCGCTAGCGGCGCCATGGGATGGGTGGAGCAGCGCTACCTTGTTGGCCAGGATGTTTATGATCGGATCCAGAAGCTGACGGCCGACAATCAGAACGATCCCGTGCAGGCGCAAGGCACGACCCGCAACGACACGAATCTGCATGTCGAACCGGGGCGGGACACCGAACATCTCTATCAAATTTCATCGGGCGAGAAGCTGATTTTGTTGAAGCGAGGCACGGCCGAGAAACCCGGCGCAGTTGCGCCGTCACGCACGACGTCTCGCTCCGACACGCCGGGCGGCAAGAAAAATGAGCAAGATAAAAAGCAAGTTGCGGTAAGCCCAATTCCACTGACCGAGGATTGGTGGCTCGTGCGCGACTCTCACAGCCGTGTGGGCTGGGTGCTGGCCCGCATGGTGGATCTCGATGTCCCGCTTGACGTCGCGCAATATGCGGAGGGCCAGCGCATTGTGGCGTTCTTCGTGCTGAATCAGGTTCAGGATGGAGAGAAGAAGGTTCCGCAGTACTTGACCGTCCTTACGGAGCCCAAGGATGGCCTGCCGTTTGACTTCAACCAGATTCGCGTTTTCACCTGGAATGTGAGGCGGCATCGTTATGAGACGGCGTATCGCGAGCGTCTGGATGGCGTTTTGCCTGTGACCGTCGCGCAGGAAAACTTCGACAAGGAAGGTGTGCTCCCCACGTTCGTGATTCGCCTGCAGGACGATGACGGCAAGATTACGGAGCGCAAATACAAGCTCAACACTCCGATTGTGCGGCGCGTGCTTGCGCCTGGAGAACAGCCGGCGCGAACGGTGAGCCGAAAAAACAAACGCAGACGGTGAGAACGGGAGTTTTTAACCGCACGATACGCAGGTCTCTGCGTACTCCGCGGTTCATCGACTGTAGAAGCCGGCGATGGTATCGACGACGTGCCCGATCTCGGCCTCGGTCAACTCGGGGAACATCGGCAAGGCCAGCACTTCTTTGGCGGCCTGTTCTGAGACCGGCAAGTCCCCCTCCTTCAGTCCGAGGTAGGAAAAGGCGGGCTGCAGGTGCAGGGGCAGCGGGTAATAGACTTCGGTTCCGATTTTTCGATCCGACAGGAACTTGCGCAGTTCGTCTCGACGCTGGGCGCGGATCACATATTGATGAAACACATGTTTGGCTTGCGGGCTGCGCGAGAGCAGGCGCACCGGCGTTTGGCCGGAAGCTCGTGTCGGAGTCTGTTGGGTATTGATGTTTGACGTCTCATTAGAATTAGAATTAGAAGTAGAAGTCAGCCCGGAGGCGGCGAACATCCGGTCATAGGTTGCGGCGTGCTGGCGCCGTTGCTGGTTCCAGTCCGCAAGGCGGGCCAGCTTCACGCGCAGCACGGCTGCTTGAATGGCGTCCATGCGTCCGTTCCATCCGAATTCGTTGTGATAGTAGCGGCGCGGACTGCCGTGGTTGCGGAGTTGGCGCATGTGCTCGGCCATCTGCGGACTGGAAGTCGTGACGATGCCGGCGTCTCCATAGGCGCTCAGGTTTTTCGTGGGATAGAAACTGAAGGCGGCGGTTACACCGAGCGAGCCCGCACCACGTCCGCTCCACTCGGCGCCGATGGTCTGGGCGGCATCCTCCACGATTGCGACTCCCGATTCCTGCACATGTTCGGCCGCATGTTCGGCGACTATTCGGTCGAACTGTCCCATGTCGGCGCATTGTCCGTAAAGATGCACGGGAAGAATCGCGCGGATATTTTCGGATTGTGTTTTGCCGAGTGACGTCCGGACTTGCCGATCGCGGAGTCGTCTACCCACCAGCGTCGCATCGAGATTCAGTGTGCCGGGATCGACATCCACGAAGACGGGGCTCGCGCCCGCGCGCACAATTGCGCTGGCCGAGGCGAAAAAGCTGAAGGGGGTGGTGAGGACCGAATCGCCGGGCTTGACACCAGCGGCGACGAGTGCCAGCCACAGGGCTTCCGTTCCGGAGGAGCAACCTACGGCCCAAGCCGCTCCGGTTAGAGCGGCAATCTCCTGCTCGAGCGCCTCCACCTCGGGGCCGAGAATGAAGCTTTGCGAATCGCAGACGCGCGCGATGGCAGCCAGCACTTCTTCGCGGATGCCTTCATACTGGCGGCGCAGGTCCAGAAGAGGAACAGCGAGAGGAACAGCGAGAGGAACAGCGAGAGAACCGGCGGGAGCACCGGAGCGGAGCGCGGTTTCAGGGTGCGTCGGAATCGGTTTCACTAGGCGAGATTTTAGCAGGGCTGGTCTTTGCTGGTCCGAACATTGCTAGTTCGAATCATTGCCGGTCCGAACGTTGCCGGTCCGAACATTGGTGGTCCGATCGTTGCGTGTCCGATTTTTGCTCGGCGGCTTGACGGAGTGTGCGGGCTTGCGGCTGACGATCTGCGGAGGCTTCGGGCGGGGAGCCGATCCCGCGAAATGCTTTTGCCAATTTGCCATTTCAGCGCGCAACCGATCGAGGTCGAGTTCCGGAAATGAACGGTCCGCGTCCTTGAGATTGCGGAGAGCGCGTTCCAGAACCGAGCGGGCACCCACATGGTTGCCGGTGGACTCGTGATGAAATGCGACTGCCAACTGAATCACGCCCTGCAAATGAAGACGGAGACGTCGAGCCGGCGGGCGGTCGCGAGGCAGAGCCCGCCAGACGTCTTCGAGAACTTCGTGGGAGTCGAAGAACTGGGAATGGTTGAACAAATCGAGGCCTCTTTGCAGATCCTCGTCGTTAAGCGAGATGGTCATAAGGGCTAGTCGACTGCGTTACATAAATGCCAATCTACATGTTTCCATAGATTGAGCGGCGATCTCAATCCGCAAAACTGTATGAACCCTGACATCCTAAACCTATATTATTGAAAAATATGATTGTTATTCCGTTCTCTTTTGGAATGCTGATTGCATTTACGCTGTCGCTATCTTTAACAGAAACTCTTGATTAGGGCTGTGTGCCGATGTCCGGTCAAAGCACTTAACTGGACTCGATTTGGCCGCAATTAGATTTCCAGATTCAAATAGGAGAATTCGAATGGAATCCGCATTTCGCAACATCTGGACCTACTCTCTGCTGACGTTCGTCGTAGTGGCACTTTGCGTAGGAGCTTTCGCGCAGGGCGGACAGGGCGAACTGACCGGTCAGGTGACCGATACAACCGGCGCCGTGGTGTCGGGCGTGGAGGTTAAGCTGTCTAATGCCGCGACGGGCGAAGTGCGTACTACCGTGACCACTCCGGCTGGCACGTACCGTTTCCCGGCGCTGCCGATCGTCGGCACATATGCCTTGGAAATAACTTCCAAGGGATTCAAATCGGTGAAGGTTCAGAATGTGGTCGTTACCGTAGGTCAGATCACTACGCGCGACATTAAGTTGGAAGTCGGCGCGGCCACGGAGCAGGTGACGGTCGAGGCCGGGACGCAGTTGGTGCAGACCGAGGACGCGTCGCTCTCCCAGAATGTGGATCGGCGGGTTTGGCAGGACATGCCGCTGGAGGCCCGCAACTCGAACGACTTCGTCGGATTGCTGCCGGGCGCGGAGCCGGCGCTCAACTCAGGCGCTGGCACCGTCATGGGTGGCACTGATCGCGGTGCGTCCGTCAATGGCGCGCGCAGCGGAACGGGTAACTTCATGGTGGAAGGTTTTGACAACAACGATCAGGGTCAGGGCGGCGCAGGAAGTCTGGGTTCGGGCGCCGGAGGCTCCAATACCACCATCTCCCCCGATGCTATCGAAGAGTACCGCGTTATCGAGGGAACGCCCTCGGCAGAATACGGCAAGGCTGGCGGCTTCGTGACTGACACCGTACTTAAGGGTGGAACCAATCAATGGCACGGTTCGCTGTTTGAATACAACCGCATCCAAGCTCTGGCGGCGAACAGCTTTTTCTCGAACCTTTCGGGAACGCAGGATCATCTGATCCGCAACCAGTTCGGCGGCTCGGTTGGCGGCCCCATCATTAAAGACAAGACTTTTTTCTACTTCACCGCAGAAGCGCACCGTTTGCGAATCGGCAGCCCGCTAAGCGTCAATACCTTCACGGACGAATTCCTCAATTTTGTGAAGGGTGGGGGCTTCGAAACCTTCATGGAGACGGATCCAGGGGGCATTTGCGAACTCAACCTGGGCCACACCTGCCCTGGGGCCTTCTCAGGAAATGCTTCTACCGGGGCGGTCTTCAACAAAATTCTTGCCGCTCAGTCCAATCTCCCCATATGTGTCGTTGCATCGGCGAATTGTACTAATCAGAGCGCGACGGCCGGAGGCCTTTGGACCTCGCCGAATATCATTGGCGCTCCGCAGATCACGTACCCGTATCCTGTGTACGGTACGACTAACGTATCGCAGGGGAATATTCTGAATCAGATGCGATACACGGTCAAGTTTGACCACAAACTTGGCGCCAATGACCAGCTCAGCGCCTCCTATCTGTACGACAATGCGGACGACACTGAGCCCTATGGCGGCAATAACGTCGCTGGCCCGACACTCTATGACCACGGTCGGGCGCAGAACGCGGGCGTTACTTGGTCGCATACGTTCAGCCCAACGATCTTGAACCAGGCGCGGATGTCGTATGTGCGGCATACTGGAAACTTCCCGGGCGATCCTTCCGTCTCGGGAGCGCCGAGCATTATAAGCGCCTTCGATTCGCCTAATATCGGATTGGGCAACGCCGCCAATATTCCGCAATTTTTTACCGAGAATGAATTCATTTATAAAGACGACCTCTCGGTCACCAAGGGCAAGCACAATTTTAAGGGCGGCGGCGAATATCGCCGTACCCGCAACGGAAGCAGTTTCGACTCCTACGCGAATGGCTACCTCATTGATAACGACATTGAGGATGTGCTTACCGATGCGACCTTTACCAATAACTGGGAGAACTACCTTGCTGCACATGACCCAGCGTATCTGGCTAACTACGGTGGCCCCTATGGTTCCATGTATGCGGGGCTCGCTTCCCTTAATCCCACTACGGGTACACGGCCAGTCTACTATCGCGGGTATCGAGCGAACGAAGTTGCCATGTACGTTCAGGACGACTGGCGCGTTCACTCGCGCCTGACCGTGAATCTCGGCGTGCGCTGGGAGTATTTCGGCCCGCCGCGCAATTTCCAGCCCGGTCTCGATGCCAATTTTTACCAGGGAACACCGGTTTTGCAGCCTAATCCCGGCAACAACCCCTTCTGGCCATCGGCTACCATCCCGTACTACGCGCTGTTTACAACGGGTTCGGTGCAACAAAGGAATCATGACCTCTGGAATAAGGACTTGAATAACTTCGGTCCGCGTTTCGGATTTTCCTATGACGCGCTCGGCAACCAGAAGTTGGTTCTGCGTGGCGGATTCGGAATCAACTATGACCGGCTGTACAACAACGTCTTCGAGAATATCCGTTTCAATCCCCCGTTCTTTGCTGTCGGCGAACTAGGAGCTCTTGCGGTGGGAACGCCCATCACCACCCCAATTGCCGCAGCGTTGGTGACCTATCCCTTCACCGGAACCGGATCGTTCCTGAATTACCCGTTGACCCCCTCTATCCGCGCTATGGACCAGAACTACGTGTCGCCCTACTACGAGCAGGCGCACCTTGGCTTCCAGTACCAGATCGCCAAGGATTTTGTGTGGGAGTCCAATTACGTGGGCACATTCGGCCACAAGTTGACCGACATCGAGGGCCGAAATACTTACGACGGGAAAAACTCCTCCGGATTCACTCACTCGTTGGTGAACCCGAACCTCGGCAACATCAGCTTCCGTACAAACTGTTGCGACTCGAACTACCACGGATTTCAGACGACCGTAATCAAGCGCTTTTCCGCTGGTCTGCAATTCAACGTCAACTACACCTTTGCCAAGGCGATGGACGACGTCAGCGATGCCTTCACCACCAAGAACGCGAGCGCTGCCGCCTATCCAACCGACAGCATGAACCCTCACTTCGACTACGGCCCGGCCGACTTCAACGTGAAGCACCGGATCGTCGCCAGCTTCCTGTATGACCTGCCATTCGCGAAATCGAACCGGTGGATTGGTGGATGGAACGTATCTGGAATCGTGTCGTGGCAAACCGGAACTCCGTTTTCCGTCAGCGACAGCGGGGTCGACAGTAACCGGGACGGCCAATTCAACGACCGTGGGAACTACCTCGGTTCGGGTCCGATTAGCAATGCCGAAAACCACAGTCAAGAGCCGTGGAGAGGCTACCTAAATCCCGCGCAGTGGGCGATGCTCAACACACCGGCGCTGCCCTGCCCGGCAAGCGTCAACATGGGCTTGTGGTGCGAAGGAACGGCGCTTGGCCAGATGGAACGTAACACCCTGGTGGGCCCAGGTTTCTTCAACACGGACCTCGGCGTCAAGAAGGGCTTCAAGCTTACGGAGACCTCGACGCTCCGATTTGAAGCGAACTTCTTCAACATTTTCAACCACCCGAATTTCCTGTATCCGCAGACCAATCTGGCGGGTGGAACTTTCGGACAGTCGACAGTGACATTTGACAATAATGGCCAGTCGGGAGGCCCTCGAATTACGCAATTGGCGGTGCGGTTCGACTTCTAACTGAAGCTGGTGGCGATCTCAGGCCGGCCGCGAGGCCGGCCTTCTTTTTTGTCTTTGTCCCAGTCGGGCAATTGCGGATCGCCGGCACTCCGGGGGAAGCTAATGCGGCGTATGCTAAGCTTTTCGTATCTCTTATGCTGTTTGCCCGATGTTTATCCGTTATTCTGCTCTTGCAGTTCAGTTGCTTCGCTGGCCCAGCGCCCGCTAAAACACAAAGGGTTGCCAGCAGTCCATCGGCAAGGGCCAAACCGCCCAACATAATCCTGATTACACTCGACACAGTCCGCGCCGATCGCATGGGCTTCCTTGGATCGAATCGCGGTCTCACTCCCAACCTTGATGCCCTGGCCAAACAGAGCGTGGTTTTCGCGCGCGCGTATGCGCAGGTTCCTCTGACGACTCCGTCGCACGCTGTCCTGCTGACCGGAACCTATCCGCAGTACAACCATGTCGATGACCTTGCCGAACCGCTGCGTCCGGAGCTTCCGTATCTGCCTGATCTGCTTCATCAGCACGGGTATCACACTGCGGCGTTTGTAGGATCCATTGTGCTTGATCCCGACCGCGGGGCAGCCACTGGTTTCGACCGCGGGTTTGAGTTTTATGACGCAAACTTTCACAATTCCAATCCCGGCGAAGACCGCTATCAAAGCCTGGAACGCCGTGCCGAGGACGTCGCCAATCATGCCATGGGCTGGCTGAGCCATCACCAGCAGCCACCGTTTTTCATCTGGCTGCACTTCTACGATGCGCACGAACCGTATGATCCGCCGGAGCCATTCAAAACCCAGTACGCCTCCGAGCCTTACGACGGCGAGATTGCCTACGCGGATTCGGTCGTCGGCAGTGTCCTGGAGGTATTGCAGCGGCACGGGCTTTTCGAAAATACGGTGATCGCAGTAGCCGCCGATCACGGAGAGGCATTTGGTGAACATGGGGAAAAGTATCACGGGGTTTTTCTTTATGACGAGACGATCCATGTCCCGCTGCTGTTGAAATTGGCGGGCGAGAAGTTTGCCGGCAAGCGCGTGGATGCCCGTGTTGCGCTTGCCGACGTTGCGCCGTCATTGCTGCAAGCGGCGCGGGTTTCAGTTCCTTCGACAATGCAGGGGCAGTCGCTTTTCCCGCTGATCGATGTTCCGAAATCTGTTCCGAAATCTGTCGGAGGTAGGGAGAGCAAATCACCGGACCGACCCATCGATCCGGATCGACCCATCTATTCCGAGTCCGACTACGCCCGTCGGGCTTTCGGTTGGAGCGAATTGCGCTCCTGGCGAGCGCAAAAATATCTGTATGTCCAGGCGCCCAAAAAAGAGTTGTACGACCAGTCCGCGGATCCCGATGCTCTCAAGAATCTGGCGCCGGACGCGAAGGCGGTTGCCGAGACCCTGGACGGCCAGCTCTCGACTTTCCGGAAGAAGACGAGCGGCGCGGCAATCAAGCAGTCAGAACTAGGCCCAGTCCAGGTGGAGGATCTGCGCGCCCTTGGGTATCTGAGTTCCGGTAACGAAAACTCGAACAATAAAGAAAAAACTCCAGTTGACCCCAAGGACAAGATCGATTTCGCGAACAAGCTTCACGATTTTTTGGCTGAGCTCGAAGCAGATCGTTTTGAAGTGGCCTTCGCAGGCCTGCGCGATATAACGCAGGAGTACCCTGCCGACGCCGGTACCGCCTATCTCGAATTCGGCAGAGCTTTGAATCACCGTCAAAAATACCAGGAAGCCCTGCCGATCCTGCGCACGGCCGTGGAGAAGATGCCGGACTCGTCAATGGCGCATTACGAACTGGGTCTGGCACTTGTCAAACTGGAGCAGTTTGAAGCGGCACTCCCTGAGGTTCAGGCAGCTGTGGATCACAAGCCCGATTCAGCTCAGTTGCACTTCGATCTGGCGGTCGTATCTTCTCACCTGAAGCATCTTCCTGAAGCGGCGAAGGAATATGAGAAAACTCTGGAACTTGATCCCGATCACTTTCAGGCTAACCTGACGTATGGACGCTTGCTTCTCTTGGAGGGGCATCCCGAAGCGGCGCTCCCCAGACTAAGCCGTGCGGTCAAAGTCGATCCGGAATCGGCGGAGGCGCACGGTTTTTTGGCAGTTGCCTACCAGCAACTCGGAAAACCCGTGGATGCAGAACGCGAGCGAGCCAAGGCTGTGAAGCTCAAGGCTCAGACGCCCGAGTAATTTCGCCCTACCTAGTGCCCTCCCTTGCTTCGTTCTTTTTTCGCGTCTTCGGTTCGTCCTGTGTGGTCGTAGGCTTCGGCGAGCGCGAGGTGTGCGGGGGCGAAGGCTGGGAGGCGTCCGACGGCGATTTCAAGATGCACAATGGCGGTCTTGAAGTCGCCGGTTTTTAGCAGACATGCGCCCATTTCATAGTGCGCCCAGGCAGAGTCGGGCTGGAGTTCAATCGCCTTGTGCAGATGCTTGACCGCCTCCGGGAATAGGGCTTTTCTTGCTAGCGCCACCGCCAGCGTGTACTGCGCCATATAGAGGTTGGGATCGGCGGAGACTATGGGATCGAGCTGGACTATGGCTCGCTCCGGGGCTCGCTTCGGTTTCGACTGGTCGCGGGCGGCGGTTTCGAGCACTTTGTTTGCGGTCGCTATTTTGTCCTTGGGATCGGTGCCCGAAACCGCGGCTGCCGATGCTGACGACTTTTGCAGTCCGACGTAGCCGAGTGATGCGAGTTTCTGCATCTCGGAGGAACTCAACTCGGCGGAGGACTTGCCGGCTTCGCCATTGAAATGGCGGTCGAAGTTATCCAGTTGTGCGGCCATGGTGTCGAGCGTGGCCTTCGAGCTCCGGGCCAGATCGTGGATGGCGCCGGGGTCGGTGGTCAAGTCGTAAAGCTCGGGGCGTGGAGCGCGGATGTAAAGATACTTGCCGGCGCGCCAGGATTCGAGAAGGCTCCAGCCGAATCCGCGCTGGGGCAGATCGCTTCGGGAATACACGGGCTGGTCATTGTTGGTACTGACGTTGGTACTGACGTTGCTGCCGACGCCACTGGAACTTGATTTTGCGATCCGCAGCAGCGACTGTCCCGGCATTTGCGAAGGCACGGGAACGGCGGCGATTTCGAGCAGCGTGGGGGCGATGTCGACGAGTCTGACCTTCGCGGCCACTCGGACGGGCTGGGCGGCGGGTTCAGCTTCGGGGAGTTTGATGAGCAGCGGGACGTGAGTCGTCTCATCATAGAGAAAAATACCGTGCGAGTTTTCGCCGTGCGCTCCCAGGCCCTCGCCTTGATCGGCGACTACGATCACGGCCGTATTCTTGTAGATTTTTCGCTGCTGCAGGGCGGCGATCAGTTTGCCGATGGAGGCATCGGCTGCGGTGACAGCGGAATTATAGGAAGCGGTGGGCGCGCTCACATCGCCGATATGAACCCAGAGAAAAAACTGGCTTTGACCCTGCCCATTATGGTCGAGCCAGGCAACGGCTCGCGCGACCACCTGGTCTCCGCCGCGGTTGGTTATGGGAGGACGAGGATCGCCTGGGATCGCGGGCCGAAAGCTGGCGTCATAAGTTTGAACGCCACGATCGAAGCCTTGAGCAAGCCCGTTCTGCGGGTCGAGATCGATGGAACCGACGAAGGCGGCGGTCCGATAGCCCTGAGTTTTCAGCACATCCGGAAGGTAGGGCAGGGACGGCGAGAGCGTTCCACCGATTGCGCTCATGCCAGTGCTCTGCGGGTAGGCTCCGGAAAGAATGGTCGCGTGCGAAACAACGCTGGACGGGGCCTGGGCGTAGGCATGTTCGAAGACGATGCTTTCTTCGGCGAGGCGATCGAGGTTCGGCGTCAGCGCACCCTTGGCCCCGAGGAATCCCACGCGGTCGGCGCGAACGCAGTCGAGCGTGATCAGCACCAGGTTGGGTTTGGGAGCGGCCGCGGCGAAAGAGCCCAAAAATATCAGACTCATACTTATGGCGACTTTTCGAATCATGTGAGGACAAGTGTAAAGGCTAGCCCCGTATCCATCAAAACCTGCAATCAAAGCGATGGCGGACGACTGCCAGCAGCAACGGGAACGAACCTTTCACTTAAGCGAATGACACCGCGTCCTGAGGGTCCAAGTGTTGAGGGTGCATCGAACTCCGCGTACAATTTCTGTACCCGTTCCTCGGGATCTCCTCTCGTGGTGATGGGACCCGCGCATCGTTGGCCAGGAAATTCTAGCCAGGAAGTGTTAGCCAGGAAGACGAGTCATATTTTGCAGTGATTGCGCCATTCAGAAAACGTGTTCGGCGGGTGTGCCTGCTTGCTTTGTGCGCCGCGGGTCTCAGCGTCTTCATTTCCTGCGGGCATGCGCGGGGTGGAGCGGTTGCGTCGAGGAAGATGATTATCCTGGGCGTTGACGGCCTTGACCCTGACCTGCTGACGAAGTTCATGGCGGAGGGCAAGATGCCGAATTTTGCCCGCCTGGCGGAAGAGGGATCGTTCCGGCGGTTGACCAGCAGCATCCCGCCGCAGAGCCCGGTAGCTTGGTCGAATCTGATCACGGGAATGAACGCCGGCGGGCACGGAATCTTCGATTTCATTCACCGCGATCCGAAAACTTTTCAGCTTTATTTTTCCACGTCACGGGTGGAAGGTGCCAAGCACAGCTTTCACTTTGGCAGCTGGGTGATTCCGCTGGGCAGCGGTTCCGCGGAGGAGTTGCGGCAGGGCAAGGCCTTCTGGGAGTTTCTTGACGAACACCGGGTGCCTAATTATGTGTACCGCATTCCGGCAAATTTTCCACCGATCACGGCCAAGGGCAAGACTCTTTCCGGCATGGGCACGCCCGATCTGCGCGGCACTTATGGCACGTTTACTTTTTACACCGACGATCCGACAGCGGCTGTGGGAGCCGTCGAAGGCGGCGAAATCGTGCAAGTCGAGGTGAAGAACAATCGGGTCGCGACCAATCTGATTGGACCGGACAACACTTTTCGCAAGAACTCACCTCCTGCGACTGAGCCTTTCACGGTTGACGTGGATCCGCTGGACCCAGTTGTGCGCATCGGCTTGCAGGACCGGCAGTTCGTTCTGAAAGAAGGGGAATGGAGCGGATGGGTTCCGGTGGAATTTCAGCTGATGCCTTTAATTGGCAATGTGAAGGGGATTTGCCGCTTTTATCTCAAGCAGGCGCATCCGCGGTTTCAACTTTACGTCTCGCCGATCAATATTGATCCGGAGAATCCGGCTCTCCCCATTTCCACTCCAACGAACTACTCGAGCGAGTTGGCGAAACAAATCGGAGAATTCCACACGCAAGGCATTGCGGAGGATACGAAGGCGCTCACGGATGGCGTGCTCGACGACAAGGAATTTCTGGAACAATCGCACACCGTGCTTGCCGAGCACCGCCGTGCGTTCGAGGTAGAATTCCCAAAATTTCAGCAGGGATTATTTTTCTTTTATTTCTCGAGTCTGGACCTGAACGCGCACATGCTCTGGCGGCTCACCGATAAGCAGAGTCCAGCGTATGATGCCACGCTCGCCGCCCGATACGGGTCGTCGCTCGAGGAATTTTACGAGCAGATCGATCAGGTGCTCGGCGAGGTGATGCCGAAGGTCGACGACAATACGACGCTGCTGGTGCTTTCGGATCATGGATTTGCTCCTTACCGGCGCTCTTTTAATTTGAATACATGGTTATTGAACAATGGCTACACCACTCGCAAAGAAGGTGCCAGCGGAGATACGAGCGAGCCCTTTGCCGATGTGGATTGGAGCCGTACGCGAGCGTACGGGCTGGGCATCAATGGACTTTATCTGAATGTGCGCGGACGCGAGCGCGAGGGGATTGTCGGTCCCGCTCAGGCGGATGTGTTGCTGCGGGAGATCCGCGAGAAACTCCTGGCGGTGCGCGATCCGAAAGATGGTTCGCAGGTGATTACACGAATCGACCTGGCGAGCGAAGCTTACCAAGGGCCCTATGCGCGCACGGGACCGGATGCGATCATCGGCTACAATCGCGGATATCGCGCCGGGTGGAAAACGATTCTGGGGGCGTTTCCGGCGGATGTGTTGGAGGACAACACGAATGCGTGGAGCGGCGATCACTGCATGGACTTCACGAAAGTGCCGGGAGTGCTGTTGAGCAACCGCAAGGTGGAAGCGCAGGCTCCGGCGCTGACCGATATCGCGCCGACTATTCTGGCGGAATTCGGAATCGCGAAAACGAAGGACATGATGGGACAGTCGGTGTTTCAGCGGCGCTAGGCGCTAGGGCTGGGGCGGAGCGACGCGGGCGAGACGCCCGCACGACAGCCGCCGGGACGGCGGCGCTACGGTGAAGGAGCGATCATGTTTGGTTCACACAAGGTGAAGATCGAAGGCGAACTGCTGGAGAAAGTCCAGCAATGCTCGGACGCCGCCGGATACGAATCGATCGACGAATTCGTAATCCACATGCTGGAAAAGGAAACCAGGAAAATCCTGCCGGATGAGAGCAGCACCTCGAAAGAAGAAATACAGAAGCGGCTGCGCGGACTAGGGTACATCGAGTAGCTTGAGCCTCTTCTCAATACCGAAGCTGCTTGCCGGTAATGCCGCGGCCGTCGCGGCGTTTCATTTCTCACTGCTGACCAGTCCGCTCGCGATTGTGATCGTTCTGTCGCTGGTGGTGGGATTGCTGATGGTGGTGTTGTTTGGCTACACCTCGGACCAGAAGGCAATCGGTATTGCTAAAGATCAACTGAAAGCTCATTTGCTGGCGGTGCGGTTATACCGGGACCAGATTCCGGTGGTGATGGGTTCGTACGGCAAGATTTTGCGCGGCACGGGGCGTTACCTGAAGCTTGCTTTCAAGCCGCTGCTCTATGTCATCATTCCGATTACGTTGCTGATCGTGCAGATCGATCGTTATCTGGGTGCGGTGCCGATTCCCTTGAATGCGCCGTTCCTTCTGACAGTGCACACGCCAACAAGCGATGCGTTCAACGATGTCACGCTGGACCTTCCACCCGAGATTTCAATGACTGCGCCTCCCGTTCACGTTCCGGCAGAGAATGAGATTGTTTGGCGGCTGGCCGGATCAAAAGAGGGAAAATACGAAGTGAAGGTTGCCGCCGGCGGACAGAGCGCCGCGAAGGTGGTTTGCGTGGGAGGGCATCTGCCGCGGATTTCCACTGTCCGCCTGCGGGGGCACTTCTGGGAGCGCATGTTGTCGTCGGCGGAGCCAGCGCTGCCGGACAACAGCCCGATCGAATCTATTTCGATCAATTACCCGGATCGCAATATCGAGATCGCGGGCTATGCTATGAACTGGATTTGGTTGTTTTTCATTTTGTCGATGGTTGCAGGATTTATTTTCAAGGAAGCGCTGGGAATCAAGATATGAAGAGATCGTGTGGGGCGGGCGTCCTCGCCCGCCTGCGTGGATCGGCAGCCAGGTCAGGGCGTCATTGCCTCTCGCTCCGTCTTGAGCGCGGACTTTTCGCGGGCGGGGGCGCCCGCGCCACACGTTGCTTGCTGATCGCCTTTCTCTTCCTTCCTGCCCTTGCGCATGCCTATGCTGGCCCCGGCGCGGGATTTGCGGTGCTGTCTTCGTTCTGGGCGATTTTTGTTGCGTTCCTTTATTCGTTCTATGCACTGATGACGTGGCCGTTCCGGCAGCTGTTCCGTTTTCTGCGGCGGCGAAACGCGTATGGAAAGGCGACTTTTGAGCGCGCGGTGATTTTAGGATTCGACGGGATGGATCCCGATCTCGCGGATCGCTTTATGAAAGAAGGCAGGCTGCCGAACCTGGCGAAATTGCGCGACCGGGGAACCTTCAGCAAATTGCGCACAACGTTTCCGGCGATTTCTCCGGTGGCGTGGTCGACTTTCATGACCGGCGTGAATCCGGGCAAGCACAACATCTACGATTTTCTGGCTTGCGATAGAAATAGCTATCTGCCATACCTTTCGTCAGCTGAAATCAAAGGTCCGAAGCGGCATATCAGGATTGGCAAATATTCCATTCCGTTCGGCAAAACTCAAATCAAAGGAATGCGCAAGGGGACTCCCTTCTGGCATTGGCTGGGCAATGCGGGAATTTTCAGTTCCGTGATTCGCGTTCCGGTTACCTTCCCTCCGGAGAAATTTCAAGGCGTGTTGCTTTCGGGGATGTGCGTGCCGGATTTGAAGGGAAGCCAGGGCACGTTTTGCCTGTGCACGACCCGCGCTTCGAATGACAAGTTTCGCGAAGGCGGGGTGCGCGTGCCCATCGAGCGCACAAACGGGGTTGGCTGCTCCTACGTGCCGGGGCCGGATAATCCATTGGTGGAGAAAGCCGGCGAACTCCGCGCGGATTTCGAAATTCGTCCGGAGCCGGGATCGAAATCGGCTCGCATCGTGTTCGGTTCTGAAAAGTTCACGTTGAAAGTTGGGGAATACTCCGAGTGGATACCAGCGGCATTCAAAGCGGGCATAGGTTTCACGGCGCACGGCATCTGCCGTTTTTATCTGAAGGAACTTTCGCCCGAGATTGAAGTTTATGTTACGCCGGTAAATATCGATCCGGGACATCCCGATCTGCCGATCTCGCACCCGGTGACGTATTCCATTTACCTGGCCAAGCTCTTCGGCCCGTATGCGACGCTCGGGTTGGCGGAAGACACGTGGGCGTTGAACGAGCACGTTCTTGATGATGATGCTTTTTTGGCGCAGGCTTACGGCAATCACGAGGATCGCGAGCGGATGTTGTTCGATGCGCTGGATAAAACCAGGCAGGGACTTTGCACCTGCGTATTCGATACCACTGACCGCGTGCAGCACATGTTCTGGCGCTATCTGGAAGAGGACCATCCCGCGGCGCGCGATGTGCCGCACAGCCAGCATCCCCAGGTGATTCAGGATCTGTACGAGCGCATGGATCGCCTCATCGGACGAGTGATGGAAAAAATTGACGACGACACGCTGCTGCTGGTGATCTCCGATCATGGATTCAAGTCGTTTGCGCGTTGCATGAACCTGAACGCGTGGCTGCATCAGAACGGATATCTCGCACTGAAAGACGGCAAGACTGAAAGCGGCGACTGGTTCGAGGATGTGGATTGGGCTCGCACGCGCGCTTATACCATGGGCCTCAACGGACTCTATCTGAATCTTAAGGGCCGCGAGAAGCAGGGAGTGGTCGATCCCTCGGAAGCTGACGCGTTGAAAAGCGAATTGCAAAAAAAGCTGAATGGGCTGGTCGATCCGGCGCTGGGCAAGATTGGGATCACGGGCGTGTTTATTGCAGACAATGTTTATCGCGGGCCTTATACGGAGAATTCGCCCGACCTGATAGTCGGGTACGGAGCCGGCTATCGCGCCTCGTGGGACTCGGTGATGGGCAAAGTAACCGGACAGGTTTTCGAGGACAACATCAAGGCCTGGAGCGGCGACCACTGCATCGATCCGCGACTTGTCCCGGGAGTCTTATTTTCGAGCCACAAATTCATTGAAGCGAAGCCTGCGATTGTGGATGTGGCGCCGACGATCCTGAAATTATTTGGGCTGGCACTGCCGGCGCATTTCGACGGCAAGGCGTGGACGCTGGCGGCGAAAGCTCGTTGACGCGGGTTCTGAGTGTAATCGCTGATTACAACAATGATCTTGGTTCAGTGCACGAACTTGGCGGATACTGCCGATGGGGAGAGTATTTGGATGATCGAGCCAGAGGCTGGAAGGGATCATCTCGGTTGGCGGATGCCGTTATATGCGGTGCTCTGTGCGGTCTTTGTCATGATCTTGTTGTTCGTCTACGACAAAGACCCTGTCCTGTCTTATCTATTTCTGATGCTTCCTGCCGGATGCTTAGCACTCCTCGTCGTGCTTGTATTTGCCATCATCAAGAGGACGCGCAAGAGTTTCTCCGTGGTGTTAGCGGTTGTTGCGTTTATGTTCGCGGCGGGAGCGCTACTCGCGACACAAAACATCGTCCGCCCCTGGCTACGATGGCTGCTATGGTCGCGTCGTCTGAAGGCTGAAGTTCTCGCGCAGGCGACCCCGGTTAACGAGGAGTTCAAGCACATCGAGTGGGACGGTTGGGGCGGTGCGCCAGTGGGCGATTGGACGGCATATGTTGTTTTCGATCCAAAAGATTCGCTTTCATTGGTGGCCAAGAGCCGTTCATACGGCAAGTTTAATGGCATACCATGCAATGTGGATCGTGTGCGTCGTCTGGAAAGGAACTGGTATTCCGTCGAATTGAGCATGAATGAGTGGTGGGATCAGTGTGCCTCTTTTGCTCAAGAGAAACCAGCGCAGCCCGTCCTGAAAGTGAGTGTAATGGCGGATGGGCGTATCGCCGTCAACGGAGCACCTGCCACGATACAGTCGCTGCGGGAGTCTCTGAAGAACCTGTCACAGCAGAAAGGAGTGGTCTGTTATTACCGCGAAGCAGCCAATACGGAAGGGTCACCTAAAGCGAAACAGGCCGTGCAGGCTATCGTCGACGCGCGGCTTCCGGTCAGATTTTCCAGTCGCCCTGACTATGCCGATGTCATCGGGCCAGATGGAAAGCCAATCACGCAATAGCGATACTTCGTCGTAGTCGGCGAAAAATCGCGGTTACGCTCATTGAACCGATGGTACGAGTTCTCAGTGAATGGTACGCCTAAGGAACCCGGCAGGAACGAGCAACTCAGGGTTTGAGATTGCCGTGGACGGGCGGGGTGCCCGTCGCTTCACTTACAGCTTTGTTGTTCTCAGACGCGCTGCGAGCCAACCTACACAGGCCAGCATCCCGCACCATCCCATGAAGCGGACGACGGCGGCGATGGTCGTGTCGTAATCCAGAAGTCCCAGGCTCGAAAATATGGTGTGCCAGTCGTGCTCGGCGTAATCGGGGTCTCCGGTGGTGACGAGGGGCAAAACCATGGCGCGCGCGTCGGCCATGTAGGTCGCCGTGTAGAGCCAGTTCTCAAAGAAGAAAAACAGACAAAAGACGAAGGCTGCAGGTTGGCGTTCGTGGAAGAAATAGACGGCCAGCAGCAGTGGAACCATCCACTGCAGAATGGTTCCTCCCCACAGGCAGAGGGTTGGGCCGAACCAACGGAAGAGCGAGTGGCCGCCTTCGTGGACTACGAGGTTGGCGGAGTCGATGAATAGATAGCTGCCATGCATGCGGAAGGCGTAGAGCAGGAAAAGAACGTAGAAGATAAGCCATCCCACGATGGCCCCGCGCGAGACGGGTCGCCAGTCTTCGGCGGCACCGGACCACTCCGCGATTGAGTCCAGGTACTCGTGCATACTGGACTCAATTGTGGCAGCATGGTCGATTGAGAGCGAGATTACGACGGTGCCGTGATTTCGTCTGGCATCGATTAGTTCTTCCCGGAGCCTTCCGTTGCCGCGGCCTCTTCCTTCAGATAGGCCGGGGCTAGCGTGCCCTTCTTCTTCGCAATTTCTAGCAACGTGGGATAGAACTGCACGAATGTGGTATCGACGGCGGCGTGCTGCTCGTGGCAGGAGTAACATCCAGCCTCTTTTGGAATCTGCTTGGAAGGCTTGCCCTCGTCGAAACCGAAGAAGGCCCATCCTCCGGCAAAGCGCTTGTCTTTGATGTGGACGGAGCGCGCCATGACGTCGTTGGTCTGGAAGTGTCCGGCTTTGTTGATCGAGCCTTTGCTGGCGGCCATGCGGCCTTCAAGAACCAGCATGGTCTTGTCGGGCCAGGTGCCGGTTGCGACAAAAACTTTGTACGCTTCGGGATTGACGAAGACGTTGTCGAACATAGAGTGCCCCGCCATCGAGGGATCGGGGTTATAGTCCATGTCCATGCCGGTGGTCAGGTAAATCCACTCGCGATAGTTTGCCGGGAACACGAGCCGCCCATCCGCCGTATATATAGGAGCGGTGGAATTGTTGGGGGCGGCTTTGGGGGCGTTCTGGGCGAGTAACAAGGCTGACAGGCAAAGCAAACCGCAATAACGAATCATAGCTTCCCTCCAAAGTTGGTCCGAATCACGTGTCAAAGCTAACGGAGCGAGGTGGAATGCGTCTAGAACAAATACAACCTCGGCAGGAGCAGTCATGGCGAATACGGATTCCGAAGCGGGTCGGGCGCAGGCGCTGGGGGCCGGCAATTTCTATGGCGCTATCGAAGGGAAACATGAGCAGTGTGACGCCATTTTCACGAATCTAAGGCACGTATCGCCGAAGAAACTTCCTTCGCATTCGCACGAGCTTCCGTTCTTTGCCGTGTTGCTCGAAGGGGAGTACGGAGAGCGCTACGAGCGCCAGGAGAGGCAGTTTCGGCCGTTCACTGTTCATTTTCGTCCGGCTGGGATTCCGCACCAGGACGAAGTTGGGCCGCAGGGCGTACGGTTTTTCGAAATCGAAATCCGGCCCACCTGGCGGCAGCGGTTGGCGGATTGCCCGGCCACGCTCGATCTCGCCCATGACGATTGCAAAGGCGGCCCATTGCTCTGGCTCGGAATGAAGGTGTATCGGGAGTTTCGGGGAGCCGGTTCGGCTGACGACTTACTTGTCGAGAGCCTGCTCGCGGAGATGCTGGGCCACGTTGCACGCATGCGACGAGAGAATGTTACTCACCCGCCGGCGTGGCTGGGGCGGATTGTTGAAAAACTGACGGCCGAGTATGGCCAGCGGCTGACCTTGGATGAACTTGGCAGGGAGGCAGGAATTCATCCGGTACATCTGTCGCGAGTCTTCCGGAAGTTCTTCGGGGAGGGCATTGGGGATTATGTTCATCGCATGCGCATCCGCGCGGCCTGCGAACAGATGCTTACACCTGAGATGTCCATCGCTGAGATCAGCCTGGCGGCAGGTTACGCCGACCAGAGCCACTTCACGCGTGCCTTCCGGGGGGCAACAGGGATGACTCCGGGGACATTCAGGGGGCAGCTCTTGGGAAAAGCGATGAGTTGCGATTAGTTGCGAATTCACAGGAGCGTTAACCCGTCTCCCAAACTTACTTTCCGAAGATGGGATAGTGACTCGCCGCTCCCATCAGGAACAACATGGGAAACGAGAGCACGAAATTGGCGCGCGATGTAAGAAAGCCTTGGCGCGCCAGATACTTCGCTTTGTCCGGGATCGGTGTGCCACTGGCGGCGTTGTCGGCGGTCCAGCGGATGATTTTCTTTTGCGTACGCCAGATTACGCCCCAGACGTTCAGCATCATAACCCAACCCATGCCACCGCCGATGCCGATTGCGAGCAGGCGATTGCTCTCCCATTCATGATCGTTGAAGCGCAGAAACAGCCACGAGGCCGCGACTACGATGAAGGTGTAGATCACGGCGAGCACGGGCCCTTTGTCGAGCGCGCCTTTGCCGGGGATCGTACAGGCATACATCAGCGCCCAGGCGAAGGTCCAGATCACAAAGAAAGTTGCCATCGGACCACCGGAGGAGGCATGAAAAGTTGGGTCGGCGTTTCTGGCGTCGGAGGCAACGATGCTGCCCCAGTAGGCCAGTCCCGCCAGCACAGTGAGCACCGATGCCCAGCGAAACCACCACAGGGCGCGGGACATCAGGCTGGGCAGGACTTTGCCTTTGGTGGCGGGATCCAGTTCCTTCATGAAAGGAACATTGACCAGGTTAAAGAAATACAGCAGGCCGAGCCAGGTTACTCCTCCGACAAAATGCAACCAACGAAACAGCATCAAAAGGTTGGTGTTGAAATCGGAGGGAAAGTTGATTTCGATCAAGTTGACGCTCCTGTTCTGAACCCTGGTTCCAGAAGGGACGATTGTAGATTGATGGTGAGGGAAAGGAAACCGTTCGATTTCGATTTCACTGGTCGAGGGCGCTGGGTGGAGCGAGGGTTTCGGGGAATAATTTATTGGGAGGGAAGTTGAAAAGCGCGCCACAAGTCCGTATTGTAGGAGCCGACAGGCAGACCGCTGCCGCCAACCGCTCTCTTTGGCTCATGGCGCAGCATCGAACCCGAAAAAAGGAGATCGGCAATGGAAGCTAAGCCGGCACAACAAAATATTCAGGATTCCTTCCTCAACACAGCGCGAAAGGAACGGCACAACATTACGATCTATCTGGTTAGCGGGGTGAAACTGACAGGTCGTATCCGATCGTTCGACAAATATTCGGTGGTGCTCGAAACCAGCAACCAGGAGCAGCTCATTTTCAAACATGCGATATCCACGGTTGTCATCTCGCGCGGGGCCCACAGCCACGCCGAGCTGAAGCCCTCGGCGGTACCATCCCAGGGGGAGCCGCCGATCCCGAGCTCCGCTTCCGGGACCGAGGGATAGAGTGAATTTACTTGCGCCGAGATGACTCCAGACTGAGCGGGCGGGTGCAAAAGATTGCGCGAGATGCTGCGCAAAATTCCGGGCGGAATGAGCCCAAGACGGTGCTCAATCCATCGGACCGGCAGGAACGGGCATTCCTGGTAGGGGTGGAGTTTCGCAGCAAGGGCCGGGCTAGCCATCGGGGAAAAACAGGTTCTGCAACCATCACACCGGCCGCGCAGGCGGCTCGAGATCAGGCTACTAGCACGGCCGTCTCATCGTCGTCTTTGTCTTTATCCCAATCCCGACCGGCGGATTCGCCGGATTTCAGCTCCGATTTTACGTCTGAGGAATCCCTTGACGAACTGCGAACGCTAGCGACGAGCGCGGGCGCGCAAATTGCCGGGGAGTTTACTCAACGCAAAGACCGGCCCGATCCCGCCACGCTGATTGGAAAAGGCAAGCTGGAGGAAATTGCGGGCGCGGCCGCCTCGGTTTCCGCGGATGTAATTCTGTTCGATCACGACCTGTCGCCTTCGCAACAGCGCAACATCGAGCGCGTGGTTCACACCCGGGTAATCGATCGCACGCAGCTGATTCTCGATATCTTCGCGCGGCACGCCCGCACTCGTGAAGGTCAGTTGCAGGTGGAACTGGCGCAGCTGGAATATATGCTTCCTCGGTTGGCCGGGCGGGGCGTCGAAATGTCGCAACTGGGCGGCGGAATTGGGACTCGCGGACCGGGCGAAACTCAGTTAGAAACCGACCGGCGAAAAATTTCCCGCCGCGTTCGGCACGTGAAGCAGCAAATCGAAAATGTGCGCCGCATACGAGCGCAGCAGAGGCGACGGCGCGAATCGGTGCCGGTAGCCACGGTGGCGCTGGTGGGATATACCAATGCGGGTAAGTCCACGCTGTTCAATGCCCTCACCAAGTCGCACGTGGTGGCGTCGTCGCGCATGTTTGCCACGCTCGATCCGACGATACGAGGCGCCGAACTGCCCTCAAAACGCAAAGTTCTATTTTCAGATACCGTGGGTTTCATCCGGCATCTTCCGCATACGCTGGTTTCGGCGTTCCGCGCCACGCTGGAAGAAGTTCAGCGCGCGACGCTCATCATGCAGGTCTCCGATGCCAGCAGTCCCATCTCTGCTGAGCAGGACGCCCAAGTGGAGACGGTGCTCAAGGAGCTCGAAGCCGATAAAAAGCCGCGGCTGCGCGTGATGAATAAAATCGACCTGCTGCTTCCCAAGCAACGCGAGTCGCTGCGCGACAGCGCTCTGCGTGATAGCGAGCAAACTATCCATGTCTCGGCGGCGAAGGGGATTGGATTAAGCACCCTGCTCGATCGCATCGATGCGGTGCTGGAAGGAGACCGTCCGGAGCGCGTCCGCCTGCGGATTCCGCAAAAAGAAGGCAAGATGCTCGCTCAATTGCAGGCCGGGGCGCGTATTTATTCGCGGCAGTATCAGGACGGTCTGGTGGTGCTGGAAGCGGAAGCGCCTGCGTCACTGCTGCGGCGGATGCGGGAGTGGGTAGTGGAGTAAGGATTTTGTACCGCGTGGGTTCTACACCTTTCCGAACGGATCTTCCAGCGATGGACTTTGCGGGGTGAATAATTCTGCTCCACTTTCCGTGATGTGCATGTCATCCTCGAGACGGATGCCAAATTCTCCGCGAATGTAGATGCCGGGTTCATCGCTGAAAGTCATCTCCGGCTGGAGTTTTGTCGTGTTGCCGCGAACCAGATAGGGCCACTCGTGGCCGTCCATTCCCATGCCGTGTCCGAGGCGATGCGTGAAGTATTTGTATGCGGGGCCGTAGCCTGCATCGGTGATGACCTGGCGCGCGGCGGCGTCCACGGAACCGGCTTCCACACCGGGTTTTGCGGCTGCCAGCGCGGCGCTCTGGGCGCGATGGACGATGTCGAAGACTTGTTTCATCTTGTCTTTCGTTTTTTCGGGGGCTTTGCCGAGTACAAATGTGCGTGTGATATCGGACTGATAGCCTTCCACCGAGCAACCACCGTCGATCATCACGATGGTGCCCTCGCGAATGTCCTGCGGTTCGATGGAGCCGTGGGGAAATGAGGAGAACTCGCCGACCTGTACGTCGGCGCCTCCCTCGAATCCAAGTTCGCGGTGCGCGGCTTCGATCAGATCGCTGACATCGCGCTGCGTCATTCCTACTTTCAGAGAACGATAGGTCGCCTCGTAGGCGGCGAGCGTGACCTTGGCGGCGAGGCGCATCAGGTCGATTTCATGGCGGCTCTTGATCATGCGGCATCCGGCGGTGACTGGAGTCGCACTGGAGAAGGTCGCGCTGGCCGCGGCTCTTTTCAGGTTGTCGCTGAAAACAAACTTGATTGTCTCCTCGACGCCGATGGTGGCGCTCCCGATTGCGCGGTCGTTGAGCCCTTCGGCCACGCGGGCATAGGGGCTTTCGTCCTCCTGCCAGACGCGGACGTCTGGCTTGCCGCCATCGGGAGATTTTGCGATCTGCTCGCGTGCGCGGCCTTCCTCAAAGGCCGGAGCAACAAAAAATGCCTCGCCCTTCGCGGGCAACACCATGGCGAAAAGGCGCTCCCCACCCTGCCACTGAATGCCGGTGAAGTAGGCGAGCGAGGTGCCCTGGGCGAGCAGAATGGCGGACAGGTTGTTTTCGCGCATCAATCGGCGGGCCTTATCCTGGCGCTGGGCGCGCTCGTCAATGGCGATGGGCTTGGCTTCTTTGCGAAGTGTGCGCAGAGTGGCGATGGCTGGCGGGAGGGACGCATCCCGTTCAGCCGCCTGGGCCAATGTGGGCAGAGCTACGCCGATGCCGGCCGCGAGAGACCCGGTTTGCAGGAAATGACGGCGAGAGACCATGAAGCCTCCGGGAAAAGAGAAATCATTATATCGAGTGATCGGAGGAGCCAGCGTTGCTCCGTCGTCAGAATCATCACCCGGCGGACGTCTAGAATGCTTTCATGGTGAGCGGCTATATTTGCGCCGGTTGCGGGGAGTGGAACGAGATTGCAGTGGACGAATCCGCCGGCAACTGCCAGCGCTACGTCGAAGACTGCCAGGTGTGCTGCAAGCCGAATTTGCTGCGCGTCAGTTGGGACGCTGGTGCCAGGGAATTCGTGATCGCCGCTGAATTAGAATGAAGGCGTTGTTTAAGCGAAGTTCTGATTTGGTGTCCGACGAAAGGCTTGAACCACAGAGGACACAGGGGTTCACTGGGGACCGCCGCGTGCCTAAACAGAATTGTGCTGATTTCCGGAGGGAGCGATGGGCAACTATGCTGTAACCGCAGGGCGGATGGTCGCGCACAACATGGTGACCACGCAGTTTGAGCTCGATGGCTTTCGTGTCGTGCGCACGCTGGGCGTGGTACGGGGCATCGTGGTGCGTTCCCGTTCGATCTTTGGAACAATCGGAGCCGGGCTACAGACGCTGGTCGGCGGCAACATCACGCTGCTGACGAATCTCTGCGAGAAGACGCGGGCCGAGGCGTTCGATCTGATGCTACAACATGCGGCGGAGCTCGGAGGCAACGCCGTTGTTGGGGCTCGCTATGACGCAACCGAAGTGATGCAGGGTGTCACCGAAGTTCTTGCCTATGGCACGGCGGTGTTTGTGGAGCCGGCGAAGGCGGTTTAGGGCCGCAAGTTCTCAGTTCTCCGGCCGGAACTTTTCGCGCGGTTCTTGCCCGGCTCGCGGGCTTCAATTGAAAGAATGGTTCGAAGTGGCGTCGTAGTTCGTCCGCTTCGGCATATTTACCCTGCGCTTCCAATCTGAGGATATCCAATTCAAATTGGGACAGGTCGGAGGTTCCGGTGCCGGGAGGCTTGGCCGTCTCCGCGGAGTGTTGGTTGGTTTCTAGTGTGTCGTCTGGTGTGTCCTCTTGTGGGTCTGGGATGTGGTGAAGGGTCCGGGGGGCACCCCTGCTTTAGTGAATCCGCACGTCATACTCCGGTGATTCGGCCAAACTAGGCTCTGTCTTTGTACAGAAAGCCAGCGACGACCGCGGCCAGGATTGAGCCTATCCACAAATCCAGCATCCATCCGAGGGGCAACAGACGAGGAATGGGCGACCAGGCGGCCTGACCAAAGTTGCCTGGTACGCCGGCGCAGAATCCGACGATCATTCCGATTTTCGTCGCGGTCTTCGGTCCGGGGCCGGCGGTGGCGCGAGCCCAGGCGTACAGATGCGCGATCAGAATCGACATTACGAAGATGAGGAGAATCCAAATCGGCGTGAACAGCGCATACCGCGGCTCCTTCAGGAACAATCCTTGCTTTTGCATGGCCTCGTAGAGCGGGGCCACTCGCGTACCCACAAAAAAGCCCCATGCAATCCACACCACGCCACCAGCGATGCCGCCCAGCCACACCCGAGTCCGGTTCAGCTTCATTGAGCCTCCTGTTGCACAAGTTCGGCACCAGTTTACTGCGGCAAATCAACGTCGAGGAGTCCCGCGCGAGATGCCTGCAAGTTTCGGCGGATGGCGTTGGCGATGAGTGGCGGCGAAAAGTCGCAATTTTCGCGGGCTTTTCGCGGGCTGGGAACATCCTTTCTAAACACAAGCCCTAGTGGTCATCTTTCTGGTTAGCCGCAACATTTCGCGCTTTGCAGAACTCAACTTGTAGCGGTACCCCAACCTGAAACTTTCTTATTGACAACAAACGATTTAGGCGTAGGATGTGGACAAAAGTGGTCGAAAGTGGACCAAACATTAGAGGTCGTGGGTAACGACGCTAACTTTCGAGGCGCCAGTGGTTTCCGAGACTGACACCGACAAAAACGAGCCCAACGAACCCGAATCCACTGTTTTTGCGATTGCTTTTATCCCCCTCGTGCCGGCTGTGGTAGCAGCAGCGAAAAATAAACGGAGCCCAGCGTTTTTATTAAGAGCAAGTTCATTACAAGCAAGCAGGGCACATGTTTCGCGGAAATCATCCAACGCGCGTCGACGAAAAGGGACGGTTAAAAGTCCCCGCGGAATTCAAGCGCGTGATCGACGAGAAATATGCGCAGAAATTTTACATCACAAGTCAGGACGGAGTTGTTGCTCAAGTGTATCCCTTCGAGGAGTGGGAGCGGATCGAGCAGAAGCTGGCCGCGCTTTCGACCTTCAATCCGACCAAGAAAAAATTTTTAACGCGCACGAATTATTACGGGCAGGTGGTGGAGATGGACGGGCAGGGGCGTCTGCTGGTCCCGCAGATTTTGCGCGAGTCGGCGCAGATTCGCGGGGAAGTGGCAGTGCTTGGCAATCTGACCTACCTGGAAGTGAGGAACCTGGAAGCGCTCGACAAGGAGATCAAAGAGCCCTTCACGGATGAAGACATCAAGACGCTCGACGATTTGGGCATCTAGTGGGCACGGATTCAGATTCACTCAACACTCCGGAGCGGGGTGGGCATGGAAGCGAAACAGTTGGCCATGTCCCGGTTCTTTTAAAAGAAGCGATCGATTTTCTAGCCGTAAAGCGTGGCGGAACTTATCTGGATGCCACGGTGGGCTTGGGCGGGCACAGTCACGAAATCGCGAAACGCCTGGGCGCAGCGGGACATTTGATTGGCTTCGATAAGGATGCGGCGGCGCTGGAGAGAGCGAGAGCAGTTCTCAGTTCTCAGTTCTCAGTTCTCAGTGAAGGCGCTGGCGAGGGATTGGCGGCGGGTGGCCGGCGAGAAGCCGGCGCTACGGTCACGCTGATTCATGGGTCGTTTGCGGAAGTGGGTTTGCGCGTTGCTCCGGCTTCTTTGGATGGGTTGCTGGCGGATTTGGGGGTTAGCAGCTTGCAACTTTCAGATCCGGCGCGGGGATTTAGTTTTCAGGCGGAAGGACCGCTCGACATGCGGATGAACCCGATGTCGGGCGAGACCGCCGAACAAGTGGTAAACCACATCGACGAGCGCGAGCTGGCCGACGTGATTTACGAATTCGGTGAGGAAAGGAGGTCGCGGAGAATCGCCAGAGCCATTGTCCGGTCGCGGCCGATACGCACGACGACGCAACTTGTCGAGGTGGTAGCGGCCGCGGCCCGGTCAATGAAATACAAGCATGAGCGGATTCATCCGGCGACCCGAACCTTTCAGGCTCTCCGAATCTTCGTAAACCGGGAACTGGACGATCTGAAAGCACTGCTCGAGGCAGCGCCCCGAGTGCTGAAGCCGGGGGGAAGGCTGGTGGCGATCAGCTTTCATTCGCTGGAAGATCGGATTGTGAAAGATGCCATGCGTGCCGGTTTAAAGGACAACATCTTTCGCGTGCTCACGAAAAAACCGGTGACGGCATCTGAGGCCGAGATTGATCGCAATCCGCGGTCGCGCAGCGCCAAGATGCGAGCGGCGGAGAGAATGTAAGGCTGGCGTCGCCGGCAAACGATTTTGGGTTTGTCCCGGAGAAACTGCCGGGCACCCGGTGCGGTGATAGTAAGGCGTGCCGGGAAAAGATTCAGGAAACAAACTCTGTGGTGGAGTTTTCCCGGAGCGGCCAAGAAAAAACAGAGTAAGGCCGCGTCCGGAGAAGAAAAAACTGGAACATTCACAATGAAATTTACCGGCACCCTTATAGAGGATCTGGTAGCCACGGTCGAGCGCGCCGAACAGAAGGCGCCGGCGGTCGAAGCTTCGGCGGTTGATCCTCTGCTGGTCGAGACATCGTCCGTCGAAACATCGTCCGTCGAAACATCGTTCGTCGAAACATCGTTCGTCGAGTCAGCGCTTGCAGAACCATGGTTCGCTTCCGTTCAGGAAAACACAGAATACGATTCCCAATCATTTGGAGTGGCATAAATCATGAGCGCCATGGCCGTGCAACGCGCAGTTTTCTCCAGCCAGCGCAAGCCTTGTTGGCTCGGAACTCCCGAGATTTATTTCCGCAAGACCATCGATAACTCGCGCCTGGTGAAAGTCGAGGATCCGCGCCGCGAACGGGAGATGAAGCAGTTTGGATTGGCGCTGTGTTGCCTGTTCCTGCTGGTGATGGGATACGCCGTCCAGCATTTCCGGGCGATCGAATACGGGTACAAGATTGAGGGACTCCGATCGCAGCGCGAGGACCTGACGAACATGAACCGGGCCTTGCGGTTGGAAGAGGCTTCGCTGCGCGATCCCGAGCGAATTGACGTAATGGCGCGCAAGCTCGGGTTGCAATCGCCGCAGCCTGGGCAGGTGCAGCGCATGGACGGTGCCACCGACACAGCCACACCAGTCATGGCGAGTGTGAGTCCGGTGTCGGTAGTTTCGGCGCAGTAGCGCAGTTCTCAGTTCTCAGAACTTATCTCATAAATCTGTTGTAAGGAGCCCTGAGCTTTTCACTGAGAATTGAGAACTGGGAACTGAAATGGCCCCGAGTACCTCTTCGAACGGCGCAAGACTCCGGCTCTACACATTGTCTGGATTGCTGTGCCTGTGGCTGCTGATCATCTGTGTGCGGCTGATCTACCTCCAGATATTCTGCTACGGCGATTTTGAACGCCGCGCGCAGCATCAGCAGCAGCGCAGTTTTGATCTCTCACCGAAGCGCGGTGTCATCTATGATCGCGCCGGGCGCGAACTGGCGATGTCGATTCAGGTCGATTCGGCATTTGTCGTGCCCTCGGAAGCTCCCGATCTTGCCAATACGATCAGCCTGATTACGCGCATCACCCACGATGAACCGCGTGTGCTGCTGGCTGACTGCAGCCTGCACAAAACCTTTTGCTGGGTGGCGCGAAAGGCAGATGCCGAAGTGATTGAGCGCATCCGCGCGCTGAATCTGCAAGGCGTTCACTTTCAGAAAGAGCCCAAGCGTTTTTACCCAAAACGCGAACTGGCGGCGCAGGTTCTGGGGTATGTTGGCACTGACGATCAAGGCCTGAGCGGTTTGGAGCGGCAGTTCAATCAGCAGTTGCGGGGCAAACCCGGCAAGCTGATGATCTCGGTTGACGCTCGCAAGCGCTGGTTCGCGAGCGTTGAGAAAGAGCCGGAATCTGGCAACAGCGTCGTCCTCACCATCGACCAGAACATTCAGTACATTGCCGAACGCGAACTCGAGCGCGGCATGGAGGAGACGCACGCCATTGCCGGCACGGCGATCGTGGAGAATCCTCGCACCGGCGAGATTCTGGCGCTGACCAACCGGCCGACGTTTAATCCGAATATCCGGAAGGAAATTCGCAACGAAGCGCTGAAGGACCGCGCCGTCAGCGACGTATACGAGCCCGGATCGACTTTCAAGATGGTGACGATCTCAGCCGGGCTGGAAGAGAAGGTCACGCGCCCCGACGAAATGTTCGATTGCCAGATGGGATCGATCGTCATTAATGGCATGCGCATTCGCGACAGCAAGCCGCACGGCATGCTCTCAGTCGCCGATATTATTGCGGAGTCTAGCGATGTGGGCGCCATCAAAGTGGCGCTGCGCCTTGGCGACGAGCGCTTTTATAAATACATTCGGGCTTTTGGATTCGGCCAGCAAACCGGGATCGAGCTTCCTGGGGAAACGCGCGGATTAACGAAGCCGGTGGAGCGCTGGTCGAGAGTTTCGATAGGAGAGATCTCGATGGGCCAGGAGATCGGCATCTCGCCGCTGCAACTCGCGTCGTTGATCTCGACGATTGCGAATGACGGTGTGCACGTTCCGCCGCGCATTGTTGCTGGGACCATCGCGGCGGGGACAATCTCGGCTGGGACCATCGCGGCCGGCGCGGCTTCGCCACAAGACACGCGGCAGAATGCTCCACAAACAATCGCCTTTCAGCCGGCCGCGGGAACGCGGGTGATTTCGTCGCTGACCGCAGCCGAGATGCGCCAGATGCTGCAGGGAGTGGTGCTCCACGGTACTGGGCGCAAAGCGCTTCTTGAGGGCTACAGCTCGGCGGGGAAAACCGGCACCGCACAGAAGGTGGATGCAGCCACCGGCGCTTATTCGAAGACGAAGTATGTAGCGTCATTTGCGGGGTTTGCTCCTATTAACGATCCGCAAATCGCAGTGGTCGTGATTCTCGATTCCGCCGTCGGACTGCATCAGGGAGGCCAGGTTTCGGCGCCGGTGTTCCAGCGGATCGCGCAGCAGGTCCTCGAGTATCTGCACGTGCCGCACGACGTCCAACTTCCGCCCAGCCGGCAGGTTTTGCTGGCTCGACGCGATGTCCCTGAGGCCGCTCTGGAGGAAGGTTCACCCGATCATCTCGGGGCGAGCCTGGATATGGCGGAGGCCAACGGAACGCCGACCGCTCCAGCTACGGCCAAGCCCGCTGCAATTGCGGCCCGAGTTGTTCCCGCGTCGCTGACTGAAATTGAGACTGCCCGAGAAGCAGGGAAAGAGGATCATGCGCCGACAACGCCGACATCCGGGAGTTCGCCGGCCGCAATCGTGCCGGCTGCTGAATCCGGGAATTCGCCTACGCAGAAATTGCCGGCTAGCGGGACGGTGGTCCTCGACGTAGAAGAGGGAGGGATCGAGGTACCGTCGTTTCTCGGCAAGAATTTACGGCTTGCACTGGAAGCGGCGCAAGATGCCGGCCTCGATTTGGACGCCATTGGCAGCGGCGTTGCCCGCGAACAATCGCCACAGCCGGGCGCGCGGGTGGCGGCGAGATCGCGCGTGACGGTGAAGTTTGGAAGATGACATAGCCTCCCAGCATCGTACCTGAGCCAAGAGGCTGCAGAATGAACTGCAGAGTATCATGGAGGTTCTTCTATGCCCAAATCTCGAAAACACCTGGAGTATAGATTCGAAATCGACGCTTTCAGTCCGACAAGCATCCCGATGTCGCGTCTTGCTGAGTATCTTTCCGACCTCGCGAAAGTTCTTGGGAACAACAACAATGTTCACTTGCTGAAGATTGAAGGTGGAAGCACCGTGCCAGTCGTAATGGTGGAATGGGAGGCTGAGCCGAAGGTGCGCGATCGTCTCCGGGCCATTAAAAGCCATGAAGCCCCCGAGGAGGCCCAACAAGCGGCTAAGGACCTCGATCGTCGCTTGCTTCAAGACAACGCAAAAGCGGTCTTGGTCGATCCGGTCGGGAGCAAGGTTTTCCGATTTCCCGGTCGGGAAAATGCCACAAAAATGGAGTTTGGTCCAGTGAACCAAGCTGGTGTTTTCCAAGGCGTCCCCATAAAGGTGGGCGGTGAGAATGACCCCGTTCCTGTCCACTTGGAAGACGGGAAAAATAAACACATCGTTTTGGCCCGCCGTTCGCTGGCCAAGGATATCGCCCGGTACTTGTTTACTTCCGTGGTTCGGGTCGAGGGCACCGGCCGATGGATCAGGCACAGTGATGGAGAATGGGAGATGCTCTCGTTTCATGCGTCCTCCTTCACCCTGATCGAAGACGCTGACATCCGGAAGAATATCGGCGAACTTCGTAAAGTGCCCGGCGAGTGGAAAAAGCTGGACGATCCCCTCGTGGAGTTAGAGCAGATCAGACGTGGCACGAAGCTGCAATAAATGGTTGCGATTGACAACACGTTTCTTTCGCTAATGTTGCATCCGCACGCGAAACCTCCGAAGGATCCTGCCACGGGTAAATCTGTGGAACGAATAGCGGACCGTATTGAGAAACTGCTTGAAGACTTGGACAATGATTCTGAGCGAATCATTCTGCCTACTCCAGTGCTGAGCGAGTTCCTGATATTGGTCGGGAAGGATGGCCCCCAATATCTCGACAGGATTTCAAGTATGCGGAACATCCTTATCAAGCCATTCGATGAATTGGCAGCAATTGAACTCGCGGCTAGGGAGGCGGAAGATCGTGAGAAGGGAAGCAAGAGAGGCAGTTCTGCAAGCACATGGGCAAAGCTCCGTTTCGACCGTCAAATTGTGGCCATAGCAAGAACGAACAAGGCTGATCCGATCTATTCGGACGATGAAGACCTCAGGACTTTCGCGAGCCGCCTTGGAATCGCGGTTATTCGCACATGGGAACTCGCGCTTCCTGCTGCCAAGCAGATCAATATGGAATACCCGCAGCCGTAGAAATGTCAGGTACAAAAGAACGCAAACATTTGTCGGCTTGCCAGTTGCTGCAACCGTCGGCAACCCCGTAATTCCGTGCCGTTATAATCACTGCAATGACGTTTCAACAGCTCTTGCAGGGCGCCGAGGTCCTTTCTCAGAGCGGAAACGCGGCTGTTGCGGGAGTGGAATACGATTCTCGACGGGTCCGTCCGGGAACTGTTTTTGTGGCGATGAAGGGCGAGACCAGTGATGGCAATCGCTTCATCGATCAAGCCATCGCCGCCGGAGCTGTGGCTATCGTCACCGACTCTGCGGCCGAGGCGCCACGTCCTGCGGTTGCCTGGGCGCAAGTTGTGCACGGACGCCGCGCGCTGGCCCGGCTGAGCGCGAATTTCTACAAACGTCCGGCGGAGAAGATTGCGAATACCGGGATTACCGGCACCAACGGAAAAAGCACGACCGCCTTCCTGATCGAATCCATATTGCAAGCCGCGGGACGCAAGACCGCGCTGGTCGGAACCATCGAGTATCACGTTGCCGGGAAGGTTCTTCCGGCTCCCCACACTACGCCGGAAGCGCTGGAACTGAACCGCCTCTTGTCGGACGGTTTGGGCATCGGAGTCACGGAAGCGGTGATGGAAGTGTCTTCGCATGCGCTCGAGCAGCAGCGGATTTTTGGAATTCCGTTTGATGTGGCTGTGTTCACGAATCTTACGCGCGATCATCTCGATTACCACGGCACCATGGAAAATTACTTCCTTGCCAAGCGGGTGCTGTTTGAAGGTTGCGGAACGGACCCTCCGCGCGCCGCCGTTCTTAATATCGACGACGAATACGGCCGCCAGCTCTTGAAACTCTGCAAAAAGAAGAGTTCTTTGGTGCTGTCCTATGGCCTGACAACGGGTGATTTTCATGCCAGGTCGATCGAAATTACGGCGCGGGGAACGCGCTTTCAAATGGCGACACCCTCGGGAGAAATCGCGATGTGGTCGCCGCTGATCGGCAATGTGAATGTGTACAACGTGCTCGCGGCTGCCGCCGCCGGGTATGCGCGGGGTTGTTCCGCCGAAGCGATTGCCAAGGGAATCTTCAACCTCGCGAGCGTGCCCGGCCGATTCGCGCGCGTGGATTGCGGGCAGCCTTTCACGGTGATCGTGGACTACGCGCACACGGACGATGCGCTCCGGAACCTTACCGCGCTGGCGCGCGATTTTGTCGCTCGCGCCGGCCTCAAAGGCAGGGTCATCACGCTTTTCGGATGCGGCGGCGATCGCGATCGCGCCAAGCGTCCATTGATGGGCGAGGCTGCGGGCAGGGGCAGCGACTTCGTGATTCTTACCTCCGATAATCCGCGTTCGGAAGCTCCGCTGGCCATCATGAACGATGCGCTGGTCGGATTGCAGAAGTCCGGCGCAAAGTATTCCATGGAGCCCGACCGCCGCAAGGCCATCGTTATCGCCCTGCAACGGGCAAGCCCGGGTGACATCGTGCTGCTTGCGGGCAAAGGGCATGAAAAGGTGCAGATTTCGAGGGAGGGGACGATTCCGTTCGACGACGTGGAAGTCGCGCACGAAAGCCTGAAGGCTCTCGGCTATGACTGCAAGGACGCCGCAAAACAGGTTACGGCGGGGACGACTGCATGAAACTTCCCCTCTCCCGCATCGCCGAGTTTATTTCTGCGTCCGGTGAGTACGATGGCCGCGTCATGGCTCAGGGATATTCCATCGACTCCCGCGCGGTGCAATTTGGCGAGCTTTTCTTCGCGCTGAAAGGCGAGCGGCTGGACGGGCACGATTTTGTCGAACAGGCGCTGAGCCAGGGTGCGACTGCGGCGGTGGTTGCGAAAGGGCAACTGGCCCGCTATTCGAGCCCCGCCAACCTGCTTGCCGTCAACGACACGCTCATCGCGTTGCAGACGCTGGCGACAGCGGTCCGAAAAATCTGGGGCAAGACGGCTATCGGGGTCACCGGTTCGATGGGCAAGACCACCACCAAAGAGGCGATGGCCCATCTGCTTGCGATCAAGTATCGTGTGCATCGCACCAAGGGAAATTTCAATAACCATTTTGGCCTGCCGCTCGGACTGCTGACGCTCGAACCCGAATATGACGTCGCGGTGGTCGAGATGGGGATGTCACATGCCGGCGAAATTTCCGCTCTGGCTCGCATCGCGCTTCCGAATCAGGCCGTGGTCACGAACGTGGCACCCGTGCATCTGGAGAACTTCGACTCCATCGCCGGAATCGCGCGCGCGAAATATGAGCTGATCGAGGCCCTTCCGCACGGCGGCACCGCCATACTCAACGCCGACGATGAATACGTGTGCCAGTTTGGCCGCGACTTCAAGGGCAAGGTCGTCATGTTCGGACTGCGGCCGTCATCCTGTGTTCCAGCGGATGTGCGGGCGGAGAATATTGAAGTGCTTGGAGCCGACGGAACGCGTTTCGATCTTGTCAGCCGGGAGATGCGCCAGCCGGTGGAGAGTCCGTTGCTCGGCAGGCACAACGTGTACAACGTGCTCGCTGCGGCCGCCGTTGCGCTTGAGCACGGCATCACCCCTTCCGAGATCGCAGCGGCTTTGCCGTCATTGCAGCCTGCCGACAAGCGCGGTCAAGTCGTTCAACTGGGTAACATCACGGTGCTGTACGATTGCTACAATTCAAGTCCGAAGGCGCTTATGGCAGCGGTGGATACGCTGGCGGACATGCCCGCGCGCCGCCGGATTGTGGTTGCCGGCGAGATGCTGGAACTGGGCGCGACCGGCGAGCAACTGCATCGCGAGTGCGGAAATTACGTGTCCGAAAAGAAACCTGACTTCCTGCTGGGCGTGCGGGGCCTGGCGAAGGCGATGGTGGAAGCGGCTAGCGACGCGGGCATGAAAGCGGAGTTCGTCGCGACGCCGGAAGAAGCTGGCGAATGGTTAGCGCGCGAGACTCGTGAAGGCGATGCAGTATTGCTGAAAGCGTCGCGAGGCGTGAAGCTGGAAAAAGCGCTGGAAACGTGGAAACAAAAAACGTTCTTTCCCTCGCCCTAGGCGCGGGGAGCGAATAACTGAGAGCTGGCAGCTGAGAGCTGACAGCTGCTGTCGGAGGCGGATTGCTCTACTGGCTGCTATATCTGAAGCTCTACCATTATTTTCCGCCATTTCGTATTTTTCGTTACCTGACGTTTCGCACCGCCTTTGCCAGTCTGACTGCTCTTTTCACCGGCCTGATCGTTGGGCCGATCGTGATTCGGCGCCTACGCGACTTCCAGATCGGGCAGTATATTCGCGAAGACGGTCCGCAGGCTCATCAGAAAAAAGCTGGCACTCCGACCATGGGCGGTCTGCTGATTGCCATCGCCATCCTGGTACCCACACTGCTTTGGGCGGACCTGGGCAATCCGTTCGTCTGGATCGCCGTGTTCGCCACGCTGGCCTTCGGCGCGATCGGTTTTACCGACGATTACCTTAAAGTGGTTCATCGGCGCAATCTTGGCCTCACCGCCCGGGCCAAGATCGGCTACCAGGTCGTGGCCAGCATTCTGATAGCGATGGCACTGATTGCGCTGCAGCACCGCGGAGAATATTCCACGCGGCTTCTGGTCCCCTTCCTCAAGCAGTTTCATCCGGACTTGGTGATCCAGAGATATGCAACCCAACCCCAACTCTGGCCGCTGGCCTTCCTGCCGTTCGTGGCCTTTGTTGTGCTTGTGATTGTTGGATCAAGCAACGCCGTGAATCTTACCGATGGCCTGGACGGGCTCGCGATCGGCTGCACGGTGATTGCGGCGGGAGCGCTGGCAGTGCTTACTTATCTTAGCGGTCACGCCACTTTTGCGACTTATCTGGAACTACAGAAGATGCCGCAGATCGGTGAACTCACCATTTTCTGCGGAGCGATGGTCGGTTCCTCCATTGGGTTTCTCTGGTACAACGCGCATCCGGCGGAAGTGTTTATGGGCGATGTTGGCTCGCTGGCGTTGGGCGGCGCCATCGGAACCGTAGCCGTCATGATCAAGCAGGAGCTGCTGTTGCCGTTCATCGGAGGCATCTTCGTGATCGAGGCGCTGTCGGTGATCCTGCAGGTTGGTTCCTACAAGCTGCGCAAGAAAAGAATTTTCAAGATGGCGCCGATTCACCATCATTTTGAGCTGCTAGGCTGGTCGGAGTCGAAGGTGATTGTGCGCTTTTGGATCGCGTCGCTGGTCTTTGCGCTGTTTGCGCTGACCACATTGAAACTGAGATAGAAAGAAATTTGTAATTGGCAATTTGTAATTTGTAATTCTCAAACCTCACGACAAATAGGTATGGGGGTGATCTTAAATTACAAATTAGCAATTACAAATTATCAATTGATTCATTGGATCTGAACAACAAACGCGTTCTCGTCGTCGGCCTCGGTAAATCGGGCGTGGCCTCGGCGCTCTTTCTGAAATCGCGCGGCGCTTGCGTCACCGTATCGGATACCAAGCCGGAAGCTGAGCTTCGCGATGAGATTCTGCTTTTGCTGGAGCACGGGATCACGGTCGAAACCGGCGGACACGGGGACCGGACGTTTCGCGAACAAGACTTGATCATCGTCAGCCCCGGCGTGCCGGTGGATGCGCCACAACTCGTGCAGGCGCGCACTCTGGGAGAGTCGGTCGTCGTTATGGGCGAAATCGAACTTGCGTCGCAATTTTTGCCGGGTTCCATTGTTGCCATTACCGGCGCGAACGGCAAGACAACCACAACTTCGTTGGCCGGCGAGATTGTTGCCGCTGGAAAGTTCTCCACACTAGTTGGCGGCAATATCGGCACGCCAGCCATCAGTCTTGTGGATCAGGGCGGGCCCGCGACCTGGATTGTGCTAGAAGTGTCGAGCTTCCAACTGGAAACGATCGTCAGATTTCGTCCCCGGATCGCGGTGATTCTGAATATCACGCCCGATCATCTTGATCGCCACAAGACTTTTGCGAATTACGTCAACGCCAAAGCGCGCGTCTTTGAGAACCAGGGGCAAGATGATTTCACCGTGCTCAATACCGATGATCCGACCACGGCTGGATTGGCGGATCGTACCCGCGCGCAGCTGTTCTGGTTCAGCCGAAAAAAGGAGATTGAAAAAGGAACGTTTGTGCGCGGGGCGCGTATTTACTATCGAGATGGGCACAGCGAACAAGAAATCATGCCGGTGGCGGAGGTCCCGTTGAAGGGCGCGCACAATCTGGAGAACGTGCTGGCAGCCGTGTCTATCGGAATGCTTGCCGGGTGCCAGCCCGAACAAGTCCGCCAAGCGGTCAGGATTTTTAAAGCCGTTGAGCACCGGTTGGAGTTTGTTGTCAGGTTCGCCGGGGTGGACTACTACAACGACTCGAAAGCCACGAACGTGGACGCCACTATCAAGGCGCTGGAAGCGTTCCCCGCGGACGATCGTCCGCACCTGCACCTCATTCTAGGCGGAAAGGACAAAGGCAGCGACTATACCGTATTCAACGATCTGCTGCGGCAGCGAGTGAAGCGCGTGTACACCATCGGGGCCGCAGCCGCCAAGATCGAATCGCAAATTCAGGGTGCTGCGGAAATTGAACATGCGGAAACTCTCGAGAACGCTGTTCGGCGAGCCAGCGAATCGGCTGTGCCCGGAGATGTCGTTCTTCTTGCTCCCGCCTGTGCCAGCTTTGATCAGTTTCAGAGTTATGAACACCGAGGCAGAGTATTCAAAGAAACTGTGCATTCGCTGGCCATGTCCAGATCCACGCAGGGTTAGACGCGTAGCGGGTCATCGCTTTAGCGATGACGCCAACGCAGCCCCTAAAGGGGCGTCTGAGTTCGCAGACGTTTGGTATTGCTAGAGCAATACCCCGATACGAATCGAGGGGCGCTAAAGCGATGTCCTAATACGAGTCCTTCCATTCGAACCAACTCAGTTATCCCAGGCACAGCATTCTCCTTCGAAACTCCTCGGCGTGGCAGCAACTCCGTGGTGAAATAGATCGTCTATGGCCAAGCGCGTCAGCGTCGATCGTTGGATGTTTACCGTGACCACGATCCTGGTTTTTATCGGATTGGTCATGATCTTCAGCGCTTCCGCGGTGATGGCCAAGGACCGATTCGGCTCGGCCTACGCGTTCCTCCTGAAACAAATGGTCTGGGCCGTCGCAGGGCTCGCCGCCATGGTCGTGGCGATGAAAGTGAATTACAAACGTCTGCAGAATCCCGCCCTGGTTTTCTCGTTTCTCGGCTTTACCGCGTTGCTGCTCATCTCGGTTTTTTTTCTGGATCGCGCCCATGGCACGCACCGCTGGTTTCACGTGGGTCCGATTTCGTTGCAGCCTTCGGAATTGGCCAAGCCCGCGCTCATCCTGTTTCTGGCTTGGTTTCTTGAAAACAAATCCAAAGCCATGGACGACTGGCGCAACACACTGATCCCCGCGGTTGTGCCGACGGCGGTGTTTCTTGGGCTGATTGTTTTTCAGCCCGATCTTGGCACGGCCATCGCCTGCGCGGGCATTACGGCTTGCGTCCTGTTCGTCGCCGGCATCCGGCTGCGCTACTTCGGATACGCCTTCGCGGCGGCGCTTCTGCCACTTTATTTTTTGATTTTTCACGTTTCCTACCGGAAAGACCGCATCCTCGCCTTCCTCAATCCCTATGCCGATCCTAAGGGGTTTGGCTTCCACATCATCCAGTCGCTGATTGCGGTTGCGACTGGCGGCGTCACCGGACTCGGCTTCATGGAAGGCAAGCAGAAATTGTTTTATCTCCCGGAACCGCACACCGACTTTATTTTCGCAGTGACCGCCGAAGAGTTGGGGCTGGCGGGAGCGCTTGCCGTTGTCATTCTTTTTGCGATCTTCCTGTGGCGCGGAACGCGCGCCGCGCTGCGCACTCAGGATAATTTTGGACGCTTCCTCGCGGTTGGAATCACCAGCATGATCGTGCTGCAGGCTTTCATCAATATCAGCGTTGTGCTCGGGTTGATGCCGACTAAAGGGATTCCACTGCCGCTTGTCTCTTACGGTGGATCGTCGCTGTTTGTGACATTGATGTGCGTCGGCGTACTGCTGAATATCACCAAGCAGGCCGAGTAGTTCTTCTGAAGCATCGGTTCGGTGCGTTATGCTGGACGCTCCCGGCATTTCACGGGATGTGGTTGTGACATCCTTTCGCATGGCCAGCCGTCAATCGGAGCCGTCTCAATCATCGTCGAACCGGAAACTGATCGTGGCCGGACAGATTGCCTTCCTGCCGACCGGCATTCTCACCACCCTGCTCGGCCCGATGCTGCCGATTCTGATTGCGCGCTGGGAGATGAACGACACGCAGGCCGGCAATCTGTTTCTGGTGCAATTCCTGGCGATGCTGGTTGGCGTGCAACTTTCTGGAGTGTTGCTGGCGCGCTGGGGATTCCGTCCAGCATTTCTATTGGGTTTGCTGTTGATGGCGTGCGGAGTCGCCACACTCTACATGGGATCGCTCTGGCTGGGACTGGCTTCGGTGGCGACCTACGGGCTGGGACTCGGACTGATCATTCCGACCGATAATCTGCTGATTGCAGAGATCGCTGCGGGATCGGGGGCGAGTTCAGAGGCTGGTCCGGCAGCAAGTTCGGGAGCGAGTTCGGGAAAAAGTTCGAAAGCGAGTTCGGGCGCGGGCGCGGTGAGCCTGCTGAATTTTTTCTGGGGCGCGGGCGCTGTTTTCTGCTCTTTGATGGTGGCGTGGACGGCGGCGCACAAGCTGCTGCCATTCTTTTTTGGATCGGTGGCGCTGGTCCTTATATTGATGGCATTGGCGGTGCGCAATTTGCAGTTTCCCGCGGCGGAAAAGTCCGCGCAGTCGTCGGCTTGGCGTTCCTCATCCCGATGGCGAGAGCTGGCAAAGAGTCCGGCGATTTGGCTTTTTGCGGCTGTGTTCTTTCTCTATACGGGAACGGAAACGTCGGTCGGCGGATGGATCGGATCTTACGTTTCGCGACTGGGGGCGCGTGGGGCGTCAATGGCGCCCATGATGCCGGCGTTTTTCTGGTCCGCATTAACGGTGGGCCGCGCTTTTGGAATCGTATTCCTGCGCCATTTTTCGGAGACCCGCCTCTTGCGCGCGGGCTATGCCGCGGCTGCGGCGGGCATTGTGCTGATGCTCTGGGCCCCGTCACTCGCGGGGGTGATTGGCGGAGCGCTGATTACGGGACTGAGTTTCGCGACGTTGTATCCCATCACCGTGGCCCGCTTTTCGCAGCGCTTCGGCGTTGCCGCTCGCAGCATTGGAGCGGTCATGTTTTCGCTGGCGGCGGTGGGGCCGGCGACTATTCCGTGGATGGTGGGAGTCATTTCGCATTCCACGGGGAGCCTGCGCGCGGGGCTGCTGCTGCCGCTGGGGGCCACGGTGATTCTGTTTCTGATCCATGTTTTTGAGTGGTGATGTTGGCGGAAGATTGGAAGCTATCTCATCATCGAGCAGTTAGAGCCGCGCCTTGGCCCGGCTGCGCTCGGCTAGCCGAAGAGGCGCGGTGGACGCCAGTTCTACGCGGTTTCTTCCCTTGTGCTTGGCGCGGTAGAGAGCCTGGTCGGCGGACTGGATCACTTGATCGGGCTGGCGATAGCGGGTGCTGGGCTCGGATACACCTATGCTCACCGTCACCGATAAATGATCGGACGGGTTCGGTGTTGCCGTTGCAGTTCTCTTTCGGGTGGACTTTCTGCGATCTGACTTGCTCGCTCGAAGATCGCTGGGCAGCTTGCTGGAAAGAACGCTTCTGCTCTCGGCCATTTTTTCGGCTCTCCTATCGGAGCCGCGGACGTGGAACGTGGATTGTTCGATGATCTGGCGCATTGAATCGAGATGCTCGAACGCTTCTTTCGCGGAGGTGTTGCGGAAGACTATGGCGAACTCTTCGCCTCCGCAGCGGAAGGCCTGGCCGTTGCCTCCGACTTCGGATAGTTTCTTGGCCACCATGCAGAGGACTTGATCGCCTACGTCGTGTCCGTAGGTGTCGTTGAACTTTTTGAAATGGTCGATGTCGACTATGGCGATGGCATATTGCTGGTCGAGTGAAAGCAGGGACTCGTTGAAGGCGCGGCGTCCGCGGATGCCGGTGAGTTCGTCGTGGTAGGCGAGCACGTAGGAAGTCTCGATCAATGAGGCGGCCAGGATGAGGGCGGCGGTGGCTAGGTAGGCGTCCGACATCTTGCCGACCGGGGCGAATTCGAGCCACAGGAAGACGGCGGCGACACACCACACAAAGCCGGGCTCGATGGGCTTGCGCGTCTGAAAGAAGCGGCGGACGAAGACGGCGATGGCGGCTGCGAAGCTTAGCAGAATCCAAAGCGGGATCGCGGCTGCGCTGGGATGTGAATTGGCGGGACTATTTTCCGGGCGGCAGAGGACGGCGAAGACGACGGATTCGAGGAAGAGCAATCCGAAGCGGGGGGCGATTCCGGCGACGGTAAGGCCGCGCTCGCGCATGGTAGCGAACACGATGAAGTTCAGCGGGATGAGCAGGGCGGCCAGGGCTACGGCGGTGCGTCCGGGGCCGGTGTGGACTGATCCGGCTTGCAGTGATCCAGCTTGAATCTGGCCGGCGGAAAAGAAATTTACGGCGCGATGCGCCAGCAGCAGAACCAGCAGAGAGAACAGGACGCGGCTGGAATTGAAACGCCAGGCTAGAAGTAATCCGGCGGCGAACACGGCGACGTAGTAGAAGGCGAGCGAGGGCGCGATCTGGGGGAACAGGGAGCTATTGACGACGGCGGCGACCAGCGCGAGCAGCAAGCCTCCGGGGACGAGCCACGCCTTCCATGTTCTTCCGTTCACTGTTTTAGGATACGGCAGGCGGGGCCGCGCAGCGGTTATGTTTCGGGCACAGGCGCTGCCCTACTGTTTGGGGCGACGGCGGTGGTAGTCTTCTCTGTTCATCTTTGTTCTTCGTTCTTCTTTCCGATCGTCTTGCGGGTTATGGATCGCGCATCTTACTCCAGAGTTTCTTTGGCACGCCGGCTTAGAAAAACACCAACGTCAAAGGCCGCGGGCGAGGGCGCCCGTTCCACACGGGCGATTGCTATTGATACGGGGGGGACGTTCACGGATTGCGTTTGGGTGGAAGACGGGCTGCTCCGGACCCTAAAGGTGTTCTCGACGCCGGATGATCCGTCGCGCGCGATTGGCGAGGCGCTGAGGAAAATTGGCGAAAGTGCTCGGTCGCCTGGCTCCGATCCGGTCACGCTGCTGCACGGCACTACGGTCGGGACCAATGCTCTGCTGCAGCGGAAAGGCGCTCGCGTCGCGCTGATTACGACGGCGGGATTCGAAGACGTCATTGAGATTGGGCGGCAGGCTCGTCCCCGGCTGTATGACTTTTTCTTTGACCGGGTTGCTCCGCTCGTTCCGCGCGAGATGCGATTCGGCGTCCACGAGAGGGCGGATGCCGCGGGCGGGATTTTGGAGCGTCCATCGGACGCTGAGTTGGCGCGGCTGCAGGAGGCGGTGCGGCGCGCTGGCCCGGATGCCATCGCTATTTCTCTGCTGTTCTCATTCGCCAATCCGGGGAACGAAGCGGCGGTAGCTGCGGCCATGGCGGAGCTCGGCAAGCCGCTCTCCGTTTCGCACCTGATTCTGCCGGAGTTCCGGGAATACGAACGCACGAGCACGGTAGTGGTGAACGCCTATCTGCAGCCGCTGATGCAGAGCTACATGGAAAAGCTGGCGGTGCGCGCTCGGGAACGGGCGACAGAAGCGCGAATCTTCGTCATGCAATCGAGCGGCGGAATCACGGCGCTGGAGTCGGCGGCGCGGGAACCGGTACGTACCGTTTTGTCGGGGCCGGCTGGCGGGCTGGTGGGAGCGGCGGCGATGGCCGCGCGAAGCGGGCTGGACAAAATTCTCTCCTTCGATATGGGAGGCACTTCGACCGACGTAGCGGCGGTGCACGGCGAGGTTCGAGCCGGCGGCCAATCTGAAGTGGCCGGACTTCCAGTGGGAGTTCCGATGCTGGAGATTCACACCGTGGGCGCGGGAGGCGGTTCGCTGGCTCGCTTCGATGCGGGCGGTTCGCTGCGGGTGGGACCGGAATCGGCGGGGGCCGACCCGGGACCGATCTGCTATGGCCGTGGGACCGAACCGACGGTGACGGATGCGAACTTGCTGATGGGACGCCTACGCCCGAATCGCTTTCTGGGCGGCGGGTTCGCACTCGACGTTGAGAGAGCACGCCGGATCACATTGGAATGGCTGAAGAAACAAAACTCGCGTTTGAGTTGGGAGCGATTTTCCGCGGGCGTGGTGCGGGTGGTGAATGCGAACATGGAGCGGGCTTTGCGCGTGGTGTCGATTGAACGGGGATACGATCCGCGCGAATTTGCGCTGGTGGCTTTCGGCGGTGCGGGAGGCTTGCATGCCTGCGAACTGGCGGAGGCGCTGGCGATCCCGACCGTGATGATTCCGGCGCAACCGGGAGCGCTTTCGGCATTTGGGATTCTGGTGAGCGATGTGGTCAAGGATTATTCGCGCACGGTGTTGTGGCGGTTTGGGGATCATTCAGGTCGACGAGCGCAGCAAGCGTTACCTAGGCGAAAGCTGCTGGAAGAATTTCGCAAGCTAGAGGCGGCAGCGCGGAAGGAATTTCTGGCGGAAGGGTGGAGCGGCGCTCTTCAGTTGGAGAGGAGTCTGGACTTGCGGTATCGGGGTCAGGGCTATGAGCTCAATGTGCCTGCCATGGAGAACGTCAGCGCCCGCTTCCATGATGAACATCAACGGCGTTATGGGTACCATCACGCGGAGCGGGAGATTGAACTGGTCACCCTGCGTTTGCGGGCTCGTTTGCGCACGCCGCCGCTCAAAGTGCTGCCGATTCCGCCGCTGCTACGGGCGAGAAAAGCATCGGCGCGCGTTACTCCGGTTGAGCGGGCGCCGGTTGAGCGGGCGGCGGTGTTCTTTCAGGACAAGAGGACGACTACCCCCGTGTTTGACCGTGGCAACCTCATCTCTGGACGATCGATGACGGGGCCGGCGATCATTACGGAATACAGCGCGACCACCGTAATTCCACCGGGGAAGAGGTTTTGGATCGATATGCCGGGGAACATGATTATCAAGATCAAATAGCCTGGCTCAGAAAGCTCGGGCTAGCGCGATAAAGCGAGCGCGGTCGACCGGATCTCACTCTTCTTCTACTTCTTTCTTTTCCTCGATTGCCATGTCCTTCAATTCGCTGGACTCGAAAACGTCGCCGCATTCCTGGCATTCCACGTACTCGGACTCCTCGTCGCGGGAGACGATCTGCACCCGGGGATGCTTGCACTGTTCGGGACTTACCTTCTTCTGAGGGGACTGCGACGGCTGGCTAAGCGTCATAAACTTGCCGATGGTTCGTCTCGCGAGGGGACGTGAGTTTTGGTCCTCGATTTGGCGATATTTTGCGGCGGTTAGGTAAGGATGTCAAGTACCCTTCGGCGCTTTGTCATACGACAATAGAAGTGTCCCCTGGTTTAATCCTCGCGAGTGACTAGACAGATGACTAGTCAGTACAATGGGAAGCTGGGCAATGGAGGTGAACCTTGGCTTCCTGGCAAGTGCCGGACGCGAAAGCGCGTTTCAGTGAGTTTCTCGATGCATCCCTCAAGAAAGGGCCGCAGATCGTTACCCGCCGCGGAGTTAAGACCGCCGTTTTGGTACCGATTGAGGAGTGGGAAAGGCTCCAAAAGGCTGCCCGGCCTACTCTTAAGGACTTGCTGCTGGCTCCCGAACCTCGCTTCGACGACATTATCGGCAAACGCCGCGTCTGGCGACGCCGTCCCGTGGTGGAGTTCGAGTGAACAAATACCTGCTGGACACCAACGTCGTATCTGAAACGCGAAAACCGCGGCCCCACGGAGCCGTGATGCAATGGCTCGGCGGAATGGAGTCGGGGAGCACTTTCTTGTCCGCCGTAACGCTTTGTGAACTGCAGGTTGGGATTGAGAAGACCAGACGCCAAGACCCGCAGAAGGCGGAAGAGATCGAGCACTGGGCCGACCAGTTGGCCGCGACCTATGAAGTGCTCCCCATGGACGCGCCGTGTTTTCGGGAATGGGCCCGAATGATGCCTAACCAGCAGCCGGAGTTGCTGGAGGACGCCATGATTGCCGCCACGGCGCGGGTGCATCGTCTGATTGTTGCCACCCGGAATGAACGGGATTTCAGGCAGCTTGAGGTTCGGACTTTCAACCCGTTTAGGAACTAGTTCATCCACTAACGTTGGATCGGGCGGATCGGGCCTATCATATTTCCAGTTGAAGCGCGGTTGGCCGCGTCGGCGGTCCTGCGGCCGATCATGGCTACGGCCAGACGAGGCAAGCCCGGTCTCTACAGAAATCCAGCGATGCCAGCGGTCGTGTAAAATAATCCATCGGATATATGGACCTCTCCGCTATTCAGCAAGCCTTGAGCGAGCGCAATATCGACGCGTGGCTTTTTTACGATCATCACCATCGCGACCCGATCTCTTACCGCGTTCTCGGGCTGCCGGATGGGCTCATGGTGACACGCCGCTGGTACTATCTGATCCCCGCCAAGGGCGAGCCCATCAAGCTGGTCCACAAGATTGAGCCGGGGCATCTGGATACATTGCCGGGGACGAAAAAACAGTATGCGGGATGGCAGGAGCTGTTCGATGGCCTGAAGCAGATGCTGGCGCCGTATCGCGATGTGGCGATGCAGTACTCGCCTAACAATTTTGTCTTCACCATTTCCATGGTGGATGCGGGGACGGCGGACATGATCCGCGGGCTGGGGAAGAACATCATCAGCGCGGCCGACTTGATCGCACAGTTTGAAGCGACCCTTAGCGATGAGCAGATCCAGTCGCACTTCGCGGCGCGCGATGTGATTGACGCGGTCACCGCCGAGGCCTTCAAGGAGATCGGACGGCGCGTGCGCAATGGCGGCACGCACGAACATGAAATCCAGCAGTTTTTCATGGAAGCATTCGGGCGCGAGAACATGGTGACCGACGATGCGCCGATCGTGGCGGTGAATGCCAATAGCGGCAATCCGCACTACGAGCCGAGCGCCAGCCGTCCGGTGCCGATTCGCGAAAGCGACTTTGTTCTGCTGGATGTTTGGGCGAAGAAAAATACGCCGGGCGCGGTGTTCTACGACATCACATGGGTGGGAGTGGTGGGCAAGACGCCTTCGGACCGGCAGCGCGAAATTTTTAAAGTTGTGAGCGAAGCGCGCGACATCGGCGTGAAGACGGTGCAGAACGCCGTCTCTTCTCCTACTGCTACCTCCAAGCCGATTGCGGGATGGGAAGTGGACCACGCGGTGCGCAACCACATCAAGCAGGCGAAGTTTGGAGAGTACTTCATCCACCGCACCGGGCACTCGATTGGCACCGAGGTGCATTCAAATGGCGCCAACATGGATGACCTGGAGATTCACGACGAACGGCGCATTCTGCCCAACTCTTTGTTTTCGATCGAGCCCGGAATCTATCTCCCCGAATTCGGAGTGCGGCTGGAGGTGGATGTGCTGGTGCGGCCGGGAAGCGCCGAGGTCACTGGTAAAATCCAACGAGAGATCGTGACGATCTGAATGGCCAAGCCGACAACCGATAAGTCAAAACAAGCAGTTTCAAGGACTGAGCCGGAGTATCCGCTTACCACGATGGCGGTGGTCGCTCCGATTGTCGGCTGGCTGATTCCGGGCGGCGGACATCTTCTGCTGAAGCGCTATGGGCGCGGCCTTCTGCTGATGATCTCGGTGGTCGCGATGTTCCTGATCGGTCTGGGCATGCAGGGGCGGATTTACAAACCGAACGGCGGAGACATCCTCGACATCCTGGGCTTCGTGGGCGACGTGGGCTCGGGAGTGCTTTATTTTCTGGCGCGCATCATGGACTGGGGTAATGTGATGGCCGCGAACGCCGTGGCGGATTATGGCAAGACTTTCCTGATCGTTGCCGGCCTCTTGAACTTCATCGCGGCGGCCGATGCGCATCACATTGCGCTGGGGAAGAAGCCGTGACCATCAGCTTGTCGCACTTCTCAGCCGCCGTTGTGTTCGCGCTATTTGCCTCGATAGTCTTCGGCATCACGCAACGAAATTCGACGATGGAGCAGGTGAAGTACGGTCTGTACTGCTTTGTCCTGTTCGTCGGCGGAGTTTTTGTGGCGGGCTGGGTGATGGCGCTGATCCGGCGGTAGGCCTCAGCTCTTAGGCGTCAGTTCTCCGTTCCCACTTCTGCGCGGCTGACTATCAACCTACTTCAAACGATGTGCAGCTATCCCTGCTCGCCCCGTCCGTGGGCAGAACCCAATAAGCGCTCACGAACCATCTCTTTGGTACTACGTCGAATTACACGTACGACCTGATTAGCGAACCGACGCGGGTGGGCTTAGGGACTAGGACCACGGAGAGCTACTGCTGCGACTGCGTGCGCCATAGACTGAGTTTGTATGGGGTCACGTATGGACTCGTTTTGCGGGAATCTGCACGGCTCACCGGAACGCGACTCTTCTGGACTGGATGTTCGCTCGCTGGTCCTTGTTCTAATTATCTGTGCCGGACTGGCGGGTTGCGGGGCAACGAACCCGTCTCCAGGAAAGGGGTTCGTGCCGACGATCACTTCTTTCACGGCAGATCCGGCAAGCATAAACTCCGGTACAACCAGCACACTGAGTTGGGCGTCAGCGGGAGCGACGAGTATTGCCATTACTCCGGGGACATTCACGTCCACAGCGGCAAGCGGTTCCACGAGCATGAGCTCAACGGCGACCACCAGCTACAAGCTGACCGCAACCAATGCCAATGGGTCGGTCACTTCTACAGCGACCGTCAGCGTAAGCACGGCAGCCAAACCAACCATTAGTTCCTTTACAGCGAGCCAGACCAGCATCACTACAGGGTCCAGCAGCACACTGAGTTGGGCGTCAGCGGGAGCGGCGAGTATTGCGATTACACCGGGCACATTCACGTCTACAGCGGAAAGCGGGTCCACGAGCGTGAGCCCGACGGCGACAACCACCTACACGCTGACCGCAACCAATGCCAGTGGGTCGGCCACATCCACCGCGACCGTCACCGTAAACACGGCAGCCAAACCAACCGTTGGTTCCTTTACGGCCAGCCCGACAACGATCTCTTCGGGTTCCAGCAGCACGCTAAGTTGGGCGACGAGCGGGGCGACCAGCCTTTCCATCGCCCCGGGAGGATTCGCGCCCACAGCCGCGAGTGGCTCTGTGAACGTGAGCCCAACGGCGACGACCACTTACACGCTGACGGCGACCAATGCCGCCGGTTCGACAACATCTACGGCAAAAGTGACTGTAACTGCATCCGGCGGTCCACTAGCGATAACGACCACTTCGTGTCCGGGCGGAACACAAGGCTCGGCGTATGCAGGCTGCACAATAGTCGCGAGCGGCGGCTCTCCGCCTTATACCTATTCCGTAAACGCGAATGCCAACTTCTCTCCGTTGCCGGAGGGGATATCTCTTAATGCAGATAGCGGGGTGATCAGCAGCTCGCTGATCGGCGGCCAGGGTACCTACACTCCCCAATTTATAGTTACAGACTCGGCAAGTGCACAGGCGACCCAGAGCATCAACATCTCACTCAATGGCAACAACGCGTTCCTGGCCAGCATCTTTCCGTCAACATCTATCTTTCACCATCGGGTGGACGCGGCCACGACCAGCTTGCCCGTAGATACCTCCCCCGCAGCCCCTATGTACAGTGGCTATTTGTCAGCGACAGTGAAGCCATTCTTCGGGAACAACTCGTACGCTACCTTTCCGAATGGAATACCAGCCGTTGAAGTGCCTTACAACCAGGCAGACGTATCGGTCACGACCACCGTATATCAGTCCTACTTCACTTCTGGTCCAATTCCCGCGAATGCGCCGGTGGAAGGCACCAGCAACTCGACGGGAGATCGACACGTTCTGGTTTACCTGGAAGCAGGCGGTGGAAACAACCCCGCTCTTTACGAGATGTGGCAGGGAATATACGAGGGCGGTCCGTGGACCGATTCCTCGAACGCGCTTTGGCCCGATGTATCTTCGAATAACCTGACACCGCAAGGCAATGGAACCTCCGATGCCGCGGGCCTTCCGGTGGGCCCGCTGCTCGCCAACGCCGACGAGGTAATCGGAGCCGGCACACCCACTTCCCCGAGCGGGACCATTCAACATCCGATCCGTTTCACACTCAACCATATGTTGAACTATTGGGTGTGGCCTGCTACGGAAACAGCGGGCACGGGGAGTTGTACGGCGAGTGGAGGAGGATCGATTCCCGTGGAATCGGAAATTTCGCAATCCTCGCCTCCCGAAAACTGCAGCATGTCCGGACCGGCCGGCGAGATCTATCGACTGAAGGCTTCTGTGGGGACTCCCGCTTGTGCCTCGACCAGTCCACAAGCGGCCATCATCATCACCGCATTCCGAAACTATGGCATTATCCTGGCCGACAACGGAGACAGTGGAGGATTAATCGGTACACCCGATGCCCGCTGGAACGATAACGATCTCGCGTGCCTTAGAAGTCTCACCCTTTCGGACTTCGAACCGGTGAACGTTTCCAGCCTCATGGTCAGTAATGACAGCGGGGCCACCAGCCATTAGCCAAATCGCCCGCACAACACAGGCTTACCAGGCGTCGCCGGGTGCGAGTGGAAGATGGGAGGCTCCTCCCAGAATGCGGCGTTCCTCGGGCGTGAACTGGTATCGGAATTGGTCGGAGTTGATGAGTTGGTCTCGCTGAGCGGGCGTCAGGCCGCGCATTCCGCGGATTGCCCGGTTGACGGCTTGCCGGCGATCGGGCGGCAATTGCTTGAACTGCTGAAAGAGTTGACGCGCCTGCTGCTTTTGATTGGGAGTCAGGTGCTCCCAGGTCTCCATGCGATTGAGCACGCGCTCCTGCTGTTGTGGAGGCAAACTGGAAAAATGTTGCAACTGGTTTTGCAACCGTTTCTGTTGCTGGGGCGGAAGCTTGCGGAACTGAGGATCGTTTTCGAGGGCGCGGCGCTGCTGAGCGGGCGGCAGATCTTTATAGCGGCGGAGCCAGTTTCCGGCGTGGCCGGGTTGGTTCTGCGGTGGATGCGCCTGATTGGGGCGGGCGGAGTTGGGATGACCCTCGGGCTGAAACCGGTGCCATTGCCCGTCCGCGTGTTGCGATTGGGCAGGCCGGGTTTGGGCGGACAAATTTTGGGCGAACGAGTTTTGGGCGAACGACAGCGTCAGCAGCAGGAGCGCTGCCAGACAGTTCGTGAATGTTACCCGGCCCAACATACTTGCCCTCTTAACGTCTCTAGCCCCTATTTAAGGGCTTGCCTCGTCTTAGCAGCCTAGACGCGGCAAGCCGTGTCTCTACAGAAAAAGTTTGAGTTACGGATTCGCGGTTACGTCGTCCTGCACCTGCAGATCGTCGAGCACATCGAAATCGGCGTACAGATCGTCGTTCCGGTCGAGCGCCTGCAGATCGCCGACCGCCGTTCCGGGCTCAACCGGCAGACCGAGGGAGGGCGGTTTGGTGGCGATGGTTTCGGGCTGAGAAATATACGACTTGTTGCCCACCACCAGCGCTCCCGCAAATATCATGGCAGCGAGCGACATGGCCCATGCCGGTCGCCACAGCCAACGGAACGAGGAGGCAGACGCGCGGGCCAATTCTTCGCGTCTTTCTTCAGACAACCGCGCCTGCAGGCGGGTGTCAAAATACCGCGACGGCTCGGGCGCCTGCCATTCATCGAGCAGCGCCATGGTTTTCTGCATCTCGCGCAGATGGGCGGCACAGTCGTTACAGGATGCGATGTGCTGATTGACCTCCGGCTGCATTGCAGCGTCGATGCCAGCGGAAGTTATTATGTCCGGCAACAGTTCGCGAATTTGATTGCAATTCATACAGCGTCCTCTACTTCCCCGAAACAAACTCCTTCAACTGCTCGCGCAGCGTTTCGTAGGCGCGAAACAGCAATGACTTGGTGGCGGATTCGCTCAGCTTGAGCACGCCCGCGATCTCGCGGTAATCCATTTGCTGATACTTATGCATGATGACTGCCATGCACTGGCGTTCCGGCAATGCGTTCACTTTATTGCGGATAGCTGCCAGCCGCTCGCGCTTCAAGATCTGCTGCTCGGCGGTAAGCGAGTCGTCGGCCAAGTCGGGCGTCGTGCCCGTTTCCTGGTCGGGTTCATCGAGACGCACGGTATTCTCCGGACGCTCGTGGCGCGTATCGCGCACGTGGTTCACCGCCAGGTTGGTCGCGATCCGATAAAGCCAGGTAGTGAACTTGGCGCTCGGCTCGTAACTGGTGCGCGACCGGTATACGCGCAGAAAAACTTCCTGCGCCAGTTCTTCCGCCGTCGATGGGTTATGGCACAGGCGGTACATGAAGCCAACCATTGGCCGGCGATATTTCCGTACCAGATAGGTGAACGCGGACTCGTCGCCGGCCTTCACTCGCAGCATCACGTCGACGTCGGAAACGGCCCCGGCGGCAGATGGTGATACTTCCGCAAAATCCGGCAGCACGCGATCACGCGCTCCGCGGCCGAGCACTCCGGCATTCAGCAGTCCGCGATTAATGGCCACGCTGCTCACATTGGTAGAAACCCCGTCCGGGGGACAAAGTTGCGCCTGCTTCAGGTCATCAGGGCCAGTGGAAGTGGTTTCCGGTGAATCAGTTGCGGGTCGAGCGCCGGGGATGTCGGAGGCGGACATGCAAGGGTGATGAAAAGAGGCTATCGGGAGCGGCGAAGGCGGTCAAGAGGCGGCTTGGGTGCCGAAAGGGCCGACACGATTTGTTATCCGTTGTTATCGAATGTGTTATCGTCCCGGCGCTGACGAAAGATTACGTTCCGTTACCGATTCTTTACGGCATGTAGAGGCAAACGGTGTTTCCATGGAACGATGATTGAGCAATGGAGCAATGCGGGGAGAGGCAACAAATCACGATGAAGAGGCAACAGATGAGGGAGGGTTGCGGCCGCGACAGACTAGATGGTTCCGAGCGGTGTTCACGGCGGACTGCGCAACTTGTTCGGCCTGCGGATGAGTATTCAATCGCGAAGCTTATTTCCCGAAAGGCAGGTAGTGGCTCAGTCTGAAGGACACACCCCGGCGGCTAAAATCCGCTATTGATTTTGCGGCAGTTACGGCGCGGCTGAACAGCTTTCGGAAAAAGTCGAATTCCGACGTCCGGCCCCTAAAGGGGCGTTTGATTTTCGGGTCTTACGGTATCGCTAAAGCGATACCCTGATACGAAGCCGGACTTTTTCCGCACTGTGAAGGCGTGCCATTTCAAACAAATTCAAACGGATCCGCTACTGAGGAGCAAGGCTGCTTTTCAAAATCGTCCAGCAAAGCTAACATGCTTCGGAGGCACGGGCACCGGTCCGGCGCCTTCTAACACTTAACTGGGTACTCAACTGGATCAACTGTTGCAAGAAGATCGGATGGAACCAACCTCTGATGCCAGAAGATCGGAAGGAAAATACACCACCTGCCTCGTCCATTGACCCGCAACACCAATTGCCGCCTGCAAGACGCGAGAGGTCCAAGTGGCAACGGCCGTTTGTTTGGGTCGTACTACTACTGACGTTCGCGATCATTTTCTGGCTGGTGTTGCGTCATCACGACGAAACTAAAAGCGCCGCGACATCCTCGCGGCGCGGCGCGACTGGCCCGGTCACGGTCACGATCGCGACTGCGCAGAAGGGCAACATCGGCGTGTATCTGGATGCGATTGGCACGGTCACGCCGGTCTATACCGACCAGATCACCAGTGAGGTCACAGGATTGGTGAGCCAGGTGCATTATCGGGAAGGCCAACTGATCCGCAAAGGCCAACCTCTGATCGACATCGATCCCCGGCCTTTCGAGGCGCAGCTGATGCAAGCCGAAGGCACGCTCGAGCGCGATACTCACGTGCTGGGACAAGCACAAATGGACGTGGAGCGTTATCGCGAAGCGTGGGCGAAGAACGGCATTCCGAAACAGACGCTCGACGATCAGGAAAAGATCGTGTTGCAGGACAAAGGCACGGTAAAGCTCGACGAAGGTACGGTGCAATATGACAAAGTCCAGGTCGACTTCTGCCATATCAGGGCGCCGATCACCGGGCGGGTAGGACTGCGGTTAGTGGATCCCGGAAACGTTGTGCAGGCGAACGGGACCAGCCCTTTGGCAGTGATCACCCAAGTACAGCCGATTACCGTGATCTTTACTCTGGCGGAAGACAGCCTCGGTGAGGTGCGGGCGCAGACGGGACACGGGAAAAAGCTGGTGGTAGACGCTTTCGATCGTACTCAGCAGACGAAGATTGCTACGGGAAAACTCCTGACCTTCGACAACCAGATCGATACGACGACGGGTACGGTCAAGATGCGGGCGCTATTCGACAACAAGAACGATTCGCTGTTTCCCAACCAGTTCCTGAACACCAGGCTGCTGGTGAAGACGCTGCAAGGGGTCACATTGATTCCGAGTTCGGCGATTCAACATAACGGCCAGACCGCGTTTGTTTACTTGATCCAGAATGATACGGCGCAGATCCGCAACATCAAGCCGGGCGTCACCGACGGCGGCCAAACCGCCGTCGAAGGCATCAATCCGGGAGATATAGTTGCGAACAGCAGCTTTGAGAAACTGCAGAGTAATTCCAAGATCGTAGTTGCCAAGCAGGCGCCCGCTGCCGCCAGCGGAGGCACAACCCCGTGAGTCCGTCGCGACCATTCATCATGCGGCCGGTCGCGACCTCGCTGCTGATGGCGGCAATCCTGCTCGTCGGCATTGTTGCCTACACCCAGTTGCCGGTCTCGGCATTGCCCGAGGTCGATTACCCGACGATCCAGGTCGTGACTTTCTATCCTGGCGCCAGCCCGTTGGTGATGGCGACCACGGTGACGGCGCCCCTGGAGCGGCAGTTCGGCCAGCTTCAGGGCCTCAGCCAGATGACCTCCACCAGTTCGGGAGGCACATCGGTCATCGTGCTGCAGTTTACTTTGAGCCTTAACATCGACGTCGCCGAAGAGGAGGTGCAGTCGGCGATCAATGCGTCGCAAAGCCTTCTGCCGGCGAATCTGCCGGCGCCCCCGGTCTACAGCAAAACGAATCCGGCCGACGCGCCCGTGCTTACGCTCGCAGTCACTTCCGATTCCGTACCGTTGTCACAAGTGGAAGACCTGGTCGATACACGACTGGCACCAAAGGTCTCGCAGTTGAGTGGAGTTGGCCTGGTGAGCATCAGCGGGGGCCAGAAACCGGCGGTGCGCATTCGCGCCAACCCGGTCGCGCTGTCCTCCTATGGCATCAATCTCGAGGACCTGCGCACGGCGCTCATCCAGGCGAGCGTGAATGCCGCAAAGGGCAACTTCGATGGCCCGCGGCAGGATTACCAGATCGACTCGAACGATCAGCTCGTCAGCAGCGCCGACTATCGCAGCGTGGTGGTCGCTTACCGCAATGGCGCGCCCGTGATGTTGACCGATGTGGCGGAGGTTGTCGACGGCATCGAGAATAACAAACAGGCGGCATGGATGAACCAGACGCCCGCCGTCATCCTCAACGTCCAGCGCCAGCCGGGCGCCAATACGATCAGCGTGGTCAAGAGCATCAAGAAGCTGTTGCCGCAGCTTGAAACCACCCTCCCCGCTTCGGTCCAGGTCACAACCCTCACCGATCTGACCACGGCGATCCAGGCCTCGGTGGACGATGTCGAGTTCGAACTGATGCTGACGATTTTCCTGGTGGTGATGGTCATCTTTTTGTTCCTGCGGAGCCTTTATGCCACCATCATCCCCAGCGTGGCGGTACCGCTATCGCTGGTGGGGACTTTTGCCGCCATGTACGCGCTCGGCTACAGCCTCGACAACCTCTCGCTGATGGCGCTCACCATCTCCACCGGGTTTGTAGTGGACGATGCCATCGTGATGATCGAAAACATCTCGCGCTTCATCGAAGAGGGCGAACGGCCGATGGATGCGGCGCTGAAGGGAGCGGAACAGATCGGCTTTACCATTATCTCGCTGACCGTTTCGTTGATTGCCGTGCTCATCCCGCTGCTGTTCATGGGCGATGTGGTGGGGCGGCTGTTTCGCGAGTTTGCCGTAACTCTGGCGGTCACCATCGTGATCTCGGCCGTGGTATCGCTGACGCTGACTCCGATGATGTCCGCGCGCATTTTGCGGCATGAGCCCAAGGAACAGCAGGGGCGCATTTACAAGTGGTCCGAGCGCGTTTTCGAAAGCATGATCGACTTCTACGCGCGCACCTTGAAGACAGTCCTGGAATATCAAACGATCACCCTTTTTGTCGCGCTCGGCACGCTCGTGCTCACCGTGTTTCTTTACATCGTGATTCCCAAGGGATTTTTCCCGGTGCAGGATACCGGCGTCATTCAGGGCATTTCGCAGGCTCCCGAAAGCATTTCTTTTGACGCAATGGCGCAGAAGCAGCAGGAACTCGCCAAGGTCATCCTGGCGGATACGGCCGTCCAGAGTCTTTCGTCGTTTATCGGGGCAGACGGCACCAACACCACGCTCAACAGCGGCCGCATGTCGATCAACCTGAAGCCGCTGGCGGACCGCGACCACACCAGCGCCTCGGACATCATCCGCAGGCTGCAGTCCAACTTGGGGAAGGTGCAAGGCATCGCGCTCTACATGCAACCGGTGCAAAACATCACCGTGGATGACCGCGTCAGCCGAACGCAGTACCAGTACACGCTCGAAGATCCGGATGCAAACGAACTCAACGACTGGACCAACCGCTTTGTCGGAAAACTGAAGGGATTGAAGGATCTTGAGGATGTGGCGACCGACCAGCAGACCGGCGGGCTGGCAGTCTCGCTGGTCATCGATCGCGCTACCGCCTCGCGCCTGGGCATCGCTCCCTCCACCATCGACAACACTTTGTATGACGCCTTTGGCCAGCGCCAGATCAATACGATGTACACGCAACTGAACCAGTACCATGTGATCCTGGAGGCGCAACCGCAGTTTCAGCTCGATCCGAATACTCTGCAACATTTGTATATTCAGGCTAACGCCTCGTCGGGAACCTCGGGGCCGGGAGCTTCCACCTCGTTTTCGGCCTCGGGATCGTCCGCCGCCGGCTCGAATGCCACTACCGCTCCAGTGCTCTATACCCCGTCTTCCGGTGTGCTCACCCCGCCTACGAACGCGCTGGCGCCGAGCAGTAGTTCGAGTGGATCGGGAACGAGTTCATCTTCATCCCCCAACACCACTACCAGTTCGGTGAAGAGCAGTGCCGTGCCGCTAAGCACATTTACTCGTTTCCAGCGCACATCGGAGGCGCTCTCCATCAACCATCAAGGCCAGTTTCCGGCAGTCACGGTCTCATTCAACCTGGCGCCCAACGCCTCCCTTGGGGACGCCATTTCCGCCATCGACAAGGTGCAGAAGGACATGCACATGCCGGCCAGCCTGCAGGCGGATTTCCAGGGCACGGCGGCATCGTTCAAAAACTCGCTATCGGGCGAGGCACTTTTAATTCTGGCCGCTCTGGTCACGGTTTACATCGTGCTGGGCGTGCTCTATGAAAGCTTCATTCACCCCGTGACCATCCTTTCCACTCTGCCCTCCGCCGGAGTAGGCGCGCTCCTGGCTCTCATGGTGTTCCGCCAGGATCTGAGCGTGGTCGCCATCATTGGCATCATCCTGCTGATCGGAATTGTGAAGAAGAACGGAATCATGATGGTTGATTTCGCGCTCGAGGCGGAGCGGGAGCACGGCAAAAATGCGACCGAAGCGATCTATGAGGCCAGCCTGCTGCGCTTCCGCCCCATCATGATGACCACCATGGCTGCCTTGCTGGGCGGTCTTCCATTGGCTCTGGGAAGAGGCATCGGCTCTGAGATTCGCCGCCCCCTCGGAATCGCCATGGTCGGCGGACTTTTGTTAAGCCAGGCACTCACCCTCTACACCACGCCTGTGATTTACATCTTCTTTGACACCCTGGGCCAGAGATTCTCGCGCTTCCGGTCGCGCTTCCGCTCCCGCCTCGATGAGACCTCGGGCGGACCGTCGAACGGAGGTTCGAGCAGCCCCGCTCCACCGGCGGAGCCGGCATGAACCCGTCAGCGCTTTTTATCCGGCGGCCGGTGGCCACGACTTTGCTGACCATCGCCATTGCCCTGGCGGGAGCGATTGCATTTACCGTGCTTCCTGTTTCGCCGTTGCCCCAGGTCGACTTTCCCACCATTTCCGTTGGCGCCGGATTACCGGGCGCGAGCGCCCAGATCATGGCATCGTCCGTGGCCACGCCGCTGGAACGGCAGTTTGGCCACATCGCGGGAGTTACGGAGATGACTTCCGCAAGTTCGCTCGGGACCACCTCCATCACGATTCAGTTCGACTTGAGCCGCAATATCGACGGGGCGGCGCGCGATGTCGAAGCGGCGATCAGCGCGGCCCGCACCTATCTGCCGGCAAATCTGCCCGGCAACCCCACCTATCGCAAAGTGAATCCCGCCGATGCGCCGATCATGATCATCGGACTGACCTCCACCAAATACGACACGGGCAAGTTGTATGACGAAGCTTCGACGGTGATGTCGCAGAAGCTCTCCCAGATTAACGGGGTCGGACAGGTGTCGGTCGGTGGCAGTTCGCTGCCTTCGGTGCGCGTCGATGTCAACCCGACGCAGCTCAACAATTACGGTTTGACGCTAACAAACGTGCAAGCGGTATTGAGCACTCAGAACGCAGACCTGGCCAAAGGACAAATCTCCGATGGTTACGTGACGGCGGACATCATCGCCAACGACCAGATTTCGATAGCGAACGACTACAAACCGCTCGTCATCGGCTATCACAACGGAGGAGCGGTCCGGCTCTCGGACGTAGCCACCGTCACCGATGCAGTCTCGAACGTTCGTTCCGGTGGGTTTCTGAACGGGATTCCCGCGGTCATGATGATCATCTTCCGCCAGCCGGGCGCGAATATCATTCAGACCGTCGAAAATATTCGCAGCCAGCTGCCCTATCTGAAGGCTTCGATTCCTCAAGGCATCGACACCACAATTGTTCTCGACCGTACCACCACCATTCGGGCCTCGGTGAAAGACGTGGAGCGCTCGTTAATGATTTCGGTTGCACTGGTCATTCTGGTGGTCTTCGTCTTTCTGCGGAGCCCGCGCGCCACCCTCATTCCGAGCGTAGCCGTTCCGGTGTCTTTGATCGGGACCTTCGCCGTGATGTATCTGTGCGGCTACAGTCTCGACAACCTTTCGCTGATGGCGCTCACCATTTCGACCGGGTTCGTGGTGGACGACGCCATCGTGGTGATGGAGAACATCTCGCGCCACCTGGAAGCGGGGATGAAACCCTTCGCGGCGGCACTGCAGGGCGCGCGCGAGATCGGATTCACCGTATTTTCCATCAGCATGTCGCTGATCGCGGTTTTCATTCCCATTCTGATGATGGGAGGCATTGTTGGCCGTCTGTTCCGCGAGTTCGCAGTCGTACTTTCGACGGCCATCGTCGTGTCGATGGTGGTTTCATTGACCACGACTCCCACCATGTGCGCTTATCTGCTGAAAGAAGAGAGCGCGGAAAAGCACGGCAGGCTGTATCGGGCGAGCGAGAGAGTCTTCGCGTGGATGCTGGAGACCTATCGCCGCAGCTTGCTCTGGGTGCTCGACAATTCGGGTCTGGTGCTGACCGTGCTGCTGCTGACCATCGCACTGAATGTTGCGGTCATCTTCAAAATCCCCAAGGGCTTCTTTCCGCAACAGGACACGGGCGCAATCGTGGGTGGATTGCAGGGGCCTCAGGATGCATCGTTTCCAGTGATGGACGATTCGATCAAACAGTTGGTTAGGGTAATCAAGAGCGATAAAGCAGTCGCCAATGTGATTGCTTTTACGGGCGGGGGCGGCACGCTCAATTCAGGTTTCATCTACATCAGTCTCACACCGCTTAATGAGCGCAAGATTGGTGCAGCGGATATCATCAACCGGTTGCGTCCCAAGATGAACCGTTTGCCCGTGGCCTCCGCATTCTTACAGGCCGCCCAGGATTTGCGAATCGGAGGCCGGGGCAGCAACGCGCTTTATCAGTACACGATCCAATGCGATAACGTTCAGGACCTGTCGCAATGGGGCCCTATCCTGTTGGCGGAAATGAAGAAGTTACCCGGCCTTCAGGACGTTAACTCCGACCAGCAGAATGGCGGCCTTTCAGAGTTCATGACGTATGACCGAACCACCGCCGCAAAGCTGGGGCTGACAGCACAGACCCTTGATTCCTCGCTCTATAGCGCTTTTGGCCAATCCGAAGTGTCGATCATTTACACGCAATTGAACCAGTACTACGTGGTTCTCGAGGTCGCTCCACAATACTGGCAAACCCCGGCGGGCTTAAAGGACATTTACTTGAGCACGGCAACCACCGGCAACGTGCCGCTCGCCGCCGTCTCAACCGCCGCATCCACCACTACGCCGCTGGCCGTAAACCATACCGGATTGTTTCCCTCCGTGACCGTGTCTTTCAATCTGGCGTCGGGAGTTTCTTTGAGCGATGCCACGCAGAGCATCGCTGAAATGCAGAAGAGGCTGGGCACGCCTTCGACCATCCGCGGATTTTTTGCCGGCACGCTCCTGGCTTATCAGCAGTCGTTGGGTACCGAACCCATGCTTGTGCTGACGGCGCTGCTGGCGGTCTACATCGTGCTTGGCGTGCTCTATGAGAGTCTGGTACACCCGCTGACCATCATTTCGACGATACCTTCGGCCAGCGTGGGAGCGATGCTGGCGCTCAGCCTGTTCAAAATCGACTTGAATGTGATTTCCATCATCGGGATTGTGCTATTGATCGGCATTGTGAAGAAAAACGCCATCATGATGATCGACTTCGCGCTGGTCGCCGAGCGGGAACAGGGGAAGAACACGCGCGATGCGATCTTTGAGGCCTGCATGCTGCGTTTCCGTCCGATTCTGATGACGACCATGGCAGCACTGTTTGGAGCATTGCCCCTGGCGTTCGGCACCGGCACCGGTTCGGAGCTGCGCAGGCCGCTCGGGATTACGATTGTAGGCGGGTTAATCATGAGTCAGATGCTTACGCTCTACACCACTCCGGTGGTGTACCTGTTCCTCGATCGCTGGCGGCTACGGGTGCAGGGGAAAACGCATGACGATTTCGTCGCTACGGCTCCGGAAGCTGGCTAGCGGCGGGAATTTGTTTTGAAGGGGCGCGGCTTCAGCCGCGCCGTAGTCGTGCCAAATCAACTTGGGCTTTAGCTCCTGAGGGATTCGGCTGAGGATGAGACGAAAGTTGTCCAGGTAGAAACGTCATGACGAATTTGCGAACAAATTTGCGCACAACGGCAGTCTGCGCCGCTGCGCTCTTCCTAACCCTGCTACCAGGCTGCGTGGTCGGGCCGCATTATCATGTGCCCGCTGCCCCGCCCGCTGCACCCGTCTACAAGGAATCGCCCACGCAGTTCAATGACAATGAAGGCTGGACGGTCGCGCAGCCTTCCGATGCCAAACTGCGGGGCAAGTGGTGGGAGATCTTCAACGATCCCGAACTGAATGCCCTCGAAGAACAACTGGATATTAACAACCAGAACATCAAAGAATACTTCGAGAACTTCATGGCCGCTCGCGCCATAGTGCGCGAAGCCCGCTCGCAATATTTTCCGACGCTGACGGCCGCTCCGTCGGTCACCCATTCGATGACATCGAGCAACCTGGGCTCAAACGCGGGCACCGTCAATCCGGGGCGGCAAAGCACGATCTACACACTGCCGCTGGAGGCATCCTGGGAACCCGACCTTTGGGGTAAAGTACGGAACACCGTGCGCCAGGCGCAGTACGCCGCTCAGGTGAGCGCGGCTGATCTGGAGAATGAGCGGCTGACCGAGCAGGCCAGCCTGGCGGAGTACTTCTTCGAAATCCGCGGCCAGGACATGCTGCAACAGATTTACAACGCAACTGTCGCCGCAGATCAGAAAGAGTTGGAACTGACCCAGTCCCTCTATCAACTGGGCATTGACGACCAGATTGCGGTGGTGCAAGCGCAAACGACGCTGCAGAGCGCGCAAGCCGGGGCGACCAATGTCGGCATCGCGCGCGCACAGTACGAACACGCAATCGCGGTGCTTATCGGCAAAGCGGCGTCGAACTTCTCGATTCCCGTGAAGCCCATGACTGTCGCTCCTCCGCCGATCCCGATTGGCGTCCCTTCGGAGTTGCTGGAGCGCCGTCCCGATATCGCCGCCGCCGAACGCACTATGGCGGAAGCCAACGCGACCATCGGTATTGCGTATGCGGCGTACTTTCCTGCTTTGACTTTGAATGGGCAAGGCGGCTTCGAAAGTTCCTCGCTTGCACATTGGCTTTCCTGGCCCAGCCGCTTCTGGTCGGTGGGAGCGTCGCTCTCGGAAACTGTCTTCGATGCCGGCCTGCGCCGCGCCACCGTTCAGCAATACACGGCAACTTACAATGCGGATGTAGCCTCCTACCGCCAGACCGTGCTGGCCGCGTTTCAGCAAGTGGAAGATGCGCTTGCGGAAGTGCGCATTTTATCCAAGGAGGTCGAGCAGGAGCAGGAGGCGGTGAATTCCGCTCAAACCTTTCTGAAACTCGAAGAGGCGCGATACGAGACCGGCATTGATCCTTACATCGACGTGCTCATTGCCCAGACCACGGTGCTCTCGGACCAGCAGACCCTGAACGGTCTTCAGGTGCAACGGATGGTGGACGCCGTGGCGTTGGTGGAAGCCGTGGGCGGCGGGTGGGACCGCTCGCAATTGCCCAGCGTTCCGCAAGTGACGCAAAAGCCGGACAAGTCGCAGACCGCGATCCAGCAATAGCTGAAGCGACCGAGTCTCCAGTTACCGGACCAAAGAAAGCAAAAATAGGGAAAAGTGTTGCATAAACAGTGACAACGAATGCGCGCTTTTTTGACATGAGGCAGTCTTAGGCCGATGCCGTTTGACTACGGTGGAATCTCTTCTGTAACTACGTTACGTGGAGTGTTATCAACAGTTATCAACCATTACTTCGGCGCGAACGCACCAGTTACATGTTATTGATTTGTTGTAAGAAGGGCAATCGCGCTTCCGGTATGTGATCTTAGTCATTGATAAAGTTGACAAATTAGACTATCGTAACATTGAGGTATTACCAATGATTGACACCCCTCTTGGAGATCAATGCCTGAAGGCCGCGTTGGCGCGGTGGCGAGCCGCTAATCCATGGGCAAGCGATATTCCCTGGAAAAAGATACCGCTGCAATACAGAAATGAAATAGAAAGTTCGGCGACGTGGATGATGACAAGTGGAGAGGGCGCTGAAGTTGCGAATGTCTCCACCAAAGCCGATGATTTAGCTGCCTAAGAACAGCGTTCCCGCGCGACTCCCCCTATTCACAATGCGTCTCCGAAGCCGGGCCCGGCGTGTCGGGCCCACGCCTTGTGCCCGGTTGTCTTCCTTGAGAAATACAGTATGTACGGTATCGCACCCTGCTGCGATTGGACATAAAATACTCCGTGTAGGGGTACACGTGCTCAGGAGGCTGGAGGACAGGATTCGCGGGCTCTGCGCCCAGGCTCTCGCAACGCAGGATGCAGGGGAGTTGGACTCGATTATTGCCGATCTCCAAGGCGCGCCGCGGGAACACTCCGAGCGACTCAGAAAGAGGGTTGCCACGGGGCTTTTTAGCGGAGGGAATGGTTTTCCTCTGGAGAGGCGAGCCTCGTAGCGAATTCGAATATCACTTCATTACAGCTGAGAGCCATCTAGTACCTGGGTTTCCTGCAGCCGCTGATCGGCAGACTCTCTAGGCGCCACGGCGACGAGGAAAAGTGGTGCGGGCCGGATTGGACCGGCCGTTCCAAGGTTCCCGGGGGAGTGTGGCATTGTCCCGGAACTTCCCCTCCCGCGTGGAGGACGCCGCGCCAGAGGCGAATGCTAAAGGCGGAATGGCGCGCGGGACAGGCAGAGCAACTCTTTTTACGAAAGCCGAACAAGGAGAATGAGACGCGATCTCGGCCAAAGCAAATGACAGAAGTCCAAAATTGCGCGCCGAGCGCGGCCTCAAAATTAAGCAAACGCGAACTAGAAACAATGAACGGATCCGACAGCGCTGGACACCGCGACGGAAAACCGATAAAGTACCCAATTGGTGGACGGCGTCCACCGACCTAAGCCACGCCCGCCAAAGTGGCGGGCAGAAACCAAGAGACCGTGCGTAACGCGGTGATTCCAGGGCGCTTAACTCAGCGGTAGAGTGCCATCCTCACACGGTGGAAGTCGTAGGTTCAAATCCTACAGCGCCCACCAATCCAATCGTTGTTTCTAGCATCCTGGGCCGGTTCCCGACGTAACCCCGTATTTCCTGCGAGAAGCGGTAAATTCCTCCCAACGGATCTTTACCTCCGCCCGCGGAAGCTATTGCCTGTAAAGGCTTAGAGGCTTTGGCGATTCCGTTGCTCCCTGATTTTGAAGCTTTGGAAACTCAGTATTGCGCAACAAACGGGCTCAGATGGGGTTCTCTTTCTTTGTCAACCGTACTTGAGGTCCAGTCATCTAACTAAGATGCGGGGTTTGTCAAAATCCGGTTCGGCGCGACCCGATTCTGCGCGGGGATTCGTCCATCTATTCACCTTTGTATTCTTTTGTCTGTGTTGTATCTCGCAGGCGCATGCCGCGGCGACCCTGCTTCTGGAAGAGCCTTATAGCTATGACGGAGTTTTCGCCGGTACTGGCCATGTGGCCGTTTATCTTAACCACGTTTGTTCCGCGTCTCCGGTAATTCTGCGCCCTTGCGCCGAGGGCGAAACGGGCATTGTTCTGAGCCGGTATGACGGTATCGAGGGATACGACTGGATTGCGATCCCGCTGATCCCGTACCTGTATGCGGTTGATCAACCGGCAGCGGTTCCGCTGTTTGCCGACGCCAGACTGGTTGCTTTCCTTCGAGATCAATACCGCCGCGATTACCTGGAAGCGCTTGCTCCTGATCGTCCTGACGGAGCGATCCCGGAGGGAAACTGGTATGAACTGGTAGGAGCATCCTATGACCGGACAATTTATGGATTCGAGATTGAGACCACTCCGGAGCAAGACGCGCGGCTGATCGAGAAGTTGAACAGCCAGCCCAACCGCGAACGCTATAACTTTGTAAAGAGGAATTGCGCCGATTTTGTGCGGGAGGTCATCGATTTTTATTATCCGCACGCGCTGCATCGCAGCGTGATTGGCGATCTTGGGGTTACGACTCCGAAGCAGATCGCAAAAATGCTCGAAAAATACAGCCATAAGCACCCCGAGTTACAGAGCTCGGTTTTCCTGATGCCGCAGGTCCCAGGCGCCATACGGCGCAGCAAGCCGGTGCATGGAGTATTGGAATCGGTGATGGCGGCGAAGAAATATATGGTCCCGCTGGTGGTGCTGCATCCGTATATTGGGGGCGGCCTGCTGGTGGAATATTTCGGCCATCGCCGCTTCGATCCGGCGCGCAACGCACTGGTTCTGGATTCCGACCACGAATTGGATGCGCCTATGACTCGCGATGAGCGCCAGCGCTTCCAGAGTCGGTTGGACGAAGTCACTCAAAGCGCATCGGTGGCTGAGCCGTCGGATAGATCATCCAAGAACGAGGGAAAAAACGGGACGAAGGAAGCGAAAGCTTGGGAGCGCCTGCAAGCGAGCGCCACGCCGGGAATCGACATTTCCGGCGAACCTGTTCTGCAGTTGCGCCTGGGGGATGACCTGGCCGCAGTGGGACTTTCGCGCACCAATATCCTGAGTGTTTCCGACTCCTCGGAACTGGCCGCGCGACTTCTGGAGGCTCGACTCCGCCAGGAATTGCGGCCCGGCACTGCGCGCAAGACTTCGCCCAGCGACGTGGAAAGAGATCTGGGACTGCTCCGTCAACTGCTCTTGCCGGAACCGAGAGAAGTTGGCGATACCTCAGTGCAGCGAAGACAGCCGTGAGTGAATCAGCGACTCCACCTGACCCCAAACTTTGGGATCGCACTCGATTTCGGTGTGAAACTTCATGAAGAGGCGGTCGTACCAGGGATACTGCTTGCAGTCGATTGGGTTCGCTTTGTAATCGAATCGAAAATTTCCGATGATATGGGTGCGCGCCGGATCGGCAGCGCGGATCTGCGGTTCGCCGTGCAGAAATCCATTCAGCTGATAAAAATTGGCCGCCTCAGCCACATTGGTGGGAATGACCTTATCGTTCTCGCCGGGCTTGGCGACACTGTCCACCTGGACGGTGAGCAGCACCGGGATACCTTCTTTTTCCAACTGTCGAGCCAGGGTAATGGCTTCCGAGGCGCCCCAGCTGTGTCCATATAGGATGATGCGGGCGGTTTGCTTCTCTTCGGGGGAGACAGTGCCGTCGTGATTGGTGTCGATCCATCGAACGATATCCGCGTGCGCTTTTTCCCGGCCGCGATTCTCCAGAACCTCCACATACAGACCCGATGGGTAGTCCTTGCGCAGATGCGCCGCGACCTGAACCGCGCTGTGGACCATGTCATCGTGCCGGACAAACCCGCCGACGAAACCGATGACAATGACGGAGGTGGTTGGAATTGGAAGAGGATCGGATGCGGCGATGGGGCGTGCGGAGCCCGGAAGCGGGAGCGCCGAGATCAGAGAAAGAAGATACAAAGAGCGACGGATCGAAGACCGAGGGATCGGAGTACAGCAGTAGAAACTCACAAGTCAGTAAATCATAACAATAATCGCGGCATTGCCGTCTGGCGCCCGCGTAGCGACAACCGCCCCGGCTGCCGCGCGAACTGTCGGGCGGAATGGTGGTGGGTGCGGCGCGAAGAATCTGTGCATTGCGCGGCGTAAAGCGGTTTTGGGACGATTCCTACTCTAGGAATATGGACATCGCATCGCGGCGTTCGGAACGATGCCCTAGTGTGTCCTGCGCGTGGCGCTCGATGCACTAAGGACACATTGACCGCGCCGGGCTTCAAAGATAGATTGCCACTCAAGCTTTAAGACTCCGCGCGGTTAGCGGACGTTTCCTCTACCCTGGGCCGTTCTGGCCTGGGGCGCAATGTACTCGCACGAAAAGCACGAGGTTGCAATCGCTTGCCGACGTGTGTTCGTACGAGGCACCAAAGGCACCGCGTCGTCGTCGTTCGACACTCCGACAACAGTCGAAGTGTGTCTGGCCAGCCAAGGAGAGAGGATCCAATGAAGAAATGGAATGCAACCGGGATAGCCTTGCTCGTTGTCTCTTACCTGATCTCTTGTCTGGCGCCGAACGGCGCCTGGGCGCAGCAGGATCCAGGCCCACGGCCTGGTCCACCGACGGCGGGCGGGTTCTATCCCACGCTCAACGCCAACGAACAGGCCTACTTCGGCCAGGCATTTTTGCGGTTTCAGGAAGTCGACTCTGTATCGGGGACAATTGAGGCGGGAAGCGGGCTGGGGCCGACGTTCAACGGCAACAGCTGCGCCATGTGCCATGCGCAGCCGGCCATCGGCGGCAGCAGCCCGGGACTGGTCAGCCCGCAGAAACCGGTTCCGAATCCGCAAGTAGCGCTGGCTGTTCTGGATGGAGCCGCCAACTTTGTTCCGGGATTCATCACGGCGAACGGACCGGTGCGCGAGGCTCGCTTCATCCGGAATCCAGACGGATCGCTCGATGGCGGCGTTCATGACCTGTATACGATTGCGGGCCGCACGGACGCGGTGGGCTGTATGCTGGCCCAGCCGAATTTCGGCCAGCAGATGCTCATGAACAATGTTATTTTCCGCATTCCGACGCCTCTATTTGGGTTGGGCCTGGTGGAGAATACGCCCGACGCAACGCTGCGGGCTAACCTGGCAGCTACGCAGGCTGCCCGGTCGCAGTTCGGCATCGGCGGTAGTTTTAATATCAGCGGCAACGACGGCACCATTACCCGTTTCGGCTGGAAGGCGCAGAACAAGTCGCTGCTGATTTTTGCCGGCGAAGCCTACAACGTGGAGCAGGGCGTCTCGAACGAACCATTTCCTAATGAACGCAGCGCCGTGCCGGGGTGCGTGTTCAACGCGACGCCGGAGGATTCGAGCCTGATGATGAACGGCAATTCGAACAGTCCGAATTACAACACGCCCCTGGGAACCGTGTCGGAGATGTCATCGGACATTGTCAATTTTGCCGCGTTCATGCGGCTTGGGGCGCCGCCAACGCCGGCGGCTCCGACGCCATCGACGTTGAACGGCGCGAGCGTATTCAACAAAATTGGCTGCGCTCTGTGCCACTCACCTTCGCTCACCACAGGGGCGTCTTACTACACCGGCATGGGCGGAGTGACTTACAATCCATACTCCGATTTCGCGCTCCACCATATGGGGCCGGGTCTGGCGGACGGCATCAACCAGGGCGCGGCGGGGCCGGATCAATTCCGCACCGCTCCTTTATGGGGTGTTGGCCAGCGTCTGTTTTTCCTGCATGACGGTCGTGCTCCCGACCTGGTGCAGGCCATCAAGGAGCACGCGAGTCCTGAGAACTGCGGCAGCGAACGCGGTTTCAGGCCGTATGCGCAGGGCAATTGTGGATCCGAGGCGGACGCCGTGATCCGCAACTTCAAAATGCTCAGCCCGTCGCAGGTTCAGGACCTGCTGAACTTTCTGCGGTCGTTGTAAAGCCTGTGAGCTTCGGGCCGCGGGCCGCGGGCCGCGCGGGCAAAACTTTGCCATTCGCGGCTCGCAGCTCGCGGCGTTGAAACCAAAATTCTTCACAGACCTTCGGGAGCGACCGGCAGTTCGTCGCTTCATCCGCGCTTCATTTCTTCCAGCGCCCGATCTTGCAATATACTCACCTGCTGAACAGAGTCGTCGAGGGGCTAAGACTGATGGCTGATGGCTGACAGCTATGCAGTTGGCGCTCTTCCGGCGGGAGGTTGGATTGGGTTCGAGCGAAGATTTTGACCTGATTGTGATTGGCTGCGGACCGGCAGGAGAAAAGGCTGGCGCGCAAGCCGCCTATTTTGACAAACGCGTCGCCGTCATCGAGGGTTCCGAGTATGTGGGCGGAAGCTGCATCAACACCGGCACGGTTCCGAGCAAGACGCTGCGTGAATCCGCGCTTTACTTTTCCGGCCTCAAGCAGCGCGGCCTCTATGGCATCGACTATTCGCTGAAAGAAAATCTGACCATCAATGATTTCATGCACCATGAGCGGGACGTGGTGGAACGGGAGCGCGAGCGCATCCTGAAGAATCTGGCCCTTCATCACATCGAACTGGTTCGCGGCCGGGCATCTTTCGAGGACGCCCACACTCTGTCGGTTTCCGGGTCGGATGGCAAACGCCAACTGCGCGGCGAGGTGATTCTTATCTCCACCGGAAGCAAGCCGCACCGGCCGCCGGAAATTGCTTTCGACGATGTACGGGTTTTTGATTCCGACACATTCCTGCAGATGAATCGCATCCCGCAGAGCCTGGCGGTGATCGGAGGAGGCGTGATTGGCTGCGAGTACGCGTCCATTTTCAGCGCGCTTGGCGTGCGGGTCACGCTGGTGGATGGCCGGGACCGCTTGCTGCCCTTTCTGGATGCGGAAATTTCCGAGAGACTCCGGGTGCGGCTGGCCGCGATCGGCATGCAGTTCTGGTTCAACGAACGTCCGGCGAAAGTCCAAACTACGGCATCCGGCGTGCAACTAGTCATGAAGAGCGGCAAGACGCTCGAAACCGAATCGGCGCTGTTCGCCGCCGGACGCCGCGCGGCGGTGGACGGGCTGGCTCTCGACAAAGCAGGCCTCGCGGTCGGCGCTAACGGATACATATCCGTCGACGAAAATTATCGTACCTCGGTGCCGCATATCTACGCGGCGGGCGACGTCATTGGATTTCCGGCGCTCGCTTCGACGTCGATGGAACAAGGCCGCGTCGCCATTTGCCATGCTTTCGATTTCAAATACAAGCAACGAGTGGCCTCGATGCTGCCGATGGGGATTTATACGATCCCGGAGATTTCCGCCGCGGGCGAGACGGAAGAATCATGCAAAGAAAAAAAGATCGACTACTGTGTCGGACGGGCTCTCTATGCCAACAACGCCCGCGGCCACATCATCGGCGATACGGCGGGAATGCTGAAACTCATCTTTGCGCGCGCCGACAAAAAGCTGCTCGGAGTGAGCATTATCGGCGAGAGCGCCACCGAGCTGATTCACATCGGAATGATGGTCCTCGACCACAACCAGACGATTGACGAGTTCATCGAGCAGGTCTTCAATTACCCGACGCTCAGCGAGACGTATAAGTACGCGGCCTACGAGGGGCTGGGCAACTTGACCGGCCACAGGGTTCGGGAAGGATAGGCCTGTCGCCCCTGCCTCTAGCAACAGCCGACAGAGGACACGGTAATCAGCGACGTGCTGCCCGTGACGACACGAATGACGCTGGTGACGAAGAGAATCGAGACGAGAATCAGCACCTTGCTAGTAGCCACGCCGTAATGTTATCAAGGCTGTGTCGTATCTCCGGTGCGATGGTCGGTGATCTGGAAATTCAAGAAGTCGTGGACGGCATTCAGGGCATCGTGATTCGTTGTCGTGATGCGGACCCTTCCACCAGTCGGCAACTCCTCAAAGGTGTACGTGATGTCAGGCCGCCTGTCCTTCATCTCCGTCACTCCCGGCGGAACCCGGCTGTGGACGAACATCGGAATTGAGAAGTCGCCGTTCGAGAACATCGCTGTGATGTGCTTCAGGTGCATTCGAATCGCCTGCAAGTCGTCGATGTCTTTGGCGTCATTGACCGTGACTTCAATCGCTCCTCCATCCGGCGAAAGACGGAAATGATGTGTCGTCTTGTCGTGCGGGAAGCCCATTGCTTCATCCCCGTGCTTTTCCACATCGGCTTGATGCTGCTTGTGCATGGGGCATGATTGCGTGTCCTGAGCAGCCATTTGCAATCCGCAAAGTACGAACACAGCGATGGTGATTTTCACGTTTTCCTCCGGCGAAATTGAGTCGTCTTTCGATCGGAACCTTCGACCGCCCCAGTTAGTGAGTGCAGTAGGTTTGACCTCTGTCCGGGACCGGCTTGCCGCATTCGACCTTCCCAGTCGGATAAAACTTGCTTCAGATACCGTTCCGTGCGTTTCAAAGCCGCGATGTCAGCAGCGATCCCTTTGAGTTTTTCCTTTGCAAGTTTGTACACCCGTTGGCATGGAGCCCCACCTGCATCTCGAGCTTTCAGAACCTCAGCGAGTTCTGAGAGGGAGAATCCGATACGAAGTGCACTTTGCACGACAAGCACTCGTTCGACTGCACTCTCGGGATACAGCCTGTAGCCGGACTCCGTTCGCGAAGCTCTCGGGAGAACGCCGATCTTTTCATAGTGCCGAATTGTATCGGGACTTACTCCCGTCGCTTTCGCGAGCCCACCGGAACCAAGAGTCTTGGCGAGGTCCACTTGAGAAGTATCCACCCTCGAACGCATTCCAGAGTCAAGCATTTGTTGTAGCTTTCCGCTGGCACCAGAGTGCTATACGTCTTCACTACCCTCTAAAATGCTAAGATTTCCGGAATGCCATCGCGCAGCAAACTGAAAAGAATCACGCGTGCGGCGGGAAAGACGGTTCGCGGACGCAAGGGCGAGCCGCGTGCCGCCACGGAACTGGTCATCATCACCGGCATGAGCGGGTCGGGGAAGGCTTCGGCGCTGAAGGCCTTTGAAGATCTTGGCTACTACTGCGTGGACAACCTGCCGGTCGAGCTGATTCCGCGTTTTGCCGAGCTGGCGTTGCAATCGGGAGAGATTCCGCGCACGGCGCTGGTGGTAGATGTGCGCGAGGGCTCACAACTGGAGAAGCTGCCGGCGATTCTGAAGTCGGTGAAGCGGACGATCCCCACAAAAGTGATTTATCTGGAAGCAAGCGATGCCGCTTTGCTGCGGCGCTTCAGCGAGACGCGGCGGCCGCATCCGCTGGGGACGGGCACGACGGTGCGGGCGTCGCTGGGGACGGAGCGGCGTCATCTGCGGACGATTCGCAAGCTTGCCGACCTGGTCATCGACACCTCCAAATTCAATGTTCACGAACTGCGGGCGCACTTGACCGACCGCTTCAAACAGCACTCTTCGACCCAGCAGACGCTTCTGGTTTCGTGCGTGAGCTTCGGATACAAACACGGCTTGCCCGACGATGCCGACCTGGTGTTCGATGTGCGCTTTCTCCCGAATCCGCATTTCGTGCCGGAGTTTCGCGGGCTTACGGGCCGCCATCCCCGGGTTGCGAAATACATCCGGTCGTTTCCGCAAACGCAGGAGTTCATCAACCGCATCTCGGCGTTGCTGGTCTATCTGCTGCCGCACTATATCCGCGAGGGCAAGAGCTACTTGACCATCGGTTTCGGATGCACAGGCGGGCAGCACCGCTCGGTGATGATTGCCGAAGATGTAAACAAACGACTGCGCAGGGCGGGATATAAAGTAAAGGCCGTGCACCGGGACAGCCCGAAGTAGGTGCCGGGTGCCCCGGCCAGCCCGCGTCTCTACAGCGAATCACATGTAGAATTGGCATTACCAGGCATGGCCACCTCCACAGTAGCGGACGCGAAGAGTGCGGGAACACCGGCAAAGGTCGGTTCGCCGCGTCCGATCGCCCGCCTGTTGTACTACGTTTTGCCGTACTGGTGGCAATTCCTGGTTTCGGTGGCCTTCATGGCGATGGTGGGGCTGCTGGATGCCGGCCGGCTTCTGCTGATCGGCCCGATTTTCGATCGCGTATTGAATCCCGGCTCCCAGGAAAAGACCATCCCGTTGTTTAAGCTGCCGGGCAGCGAACGCTTTCTGAACCTCCAACAGCTGGTTCCGTCCCATTTTCACAATCCATGGACAGTGGTGGCTTTTGCGCTGGTGGCCGCCACGGTGTTGAAGGGGATCTTCGATTACGCCGGCACCTATCTGGTGAACTACGCGGGCTTTGGGATGATCACCGACTTGCGAGATGATTTGTATAACGCGATCCTGCGGAGTTCGGCGGCGTTTTTCACCAAACACAGCACCGGCACGTTGCTCTCGGCGACGGTCAACGATATCGAGAAGGTGCAATACGCCATGTCGTCCGTGCTGGCGGAATTCCTGCAGCAGTTTTTTACATTTGTGTTTACCGCCGCGGTGGTGGTTCGGCTTGGGGGAAAGCTGGCATGGGTGTTGCTGCTGTTCGTTCCCGCGATTTTGTACTCGTCGAGAAAAATCGGCAGGCAAGTGCGGGGTACGACGCGCGGCGGACAGGACAAGCTGGCCGATATCCACAACATTCTGCACGAAACGATCACCGGTAACAGGATCGTCAAAGCGTTCGGCATGGAGAACTGGGAGGTGGACCGCTTCCGCGCGGCCGCGCGCCGGTTGTTCCGGGCAAACCTCCGGCTGGTGGCGGCCTTCGCGATCAGCTCGCCGCTCATGGACATTCTGGGCTCGATTGCCATAGCCCTGTTGCTGCTGCTGGGACGCGACCAGATCAACCGGGGGATATTCACCCCCGGGATATTCCTCGCGTTTATTGTCGCCGTCTTCAAGCTGTACGACCCGGTGCGCAAGTGCGCGCAGTTCAACAACAATTTTCAGCAGGCGGTGGGCGCCTCCTCGGAAATTTTTCGCTTCATGGATATCGAAGACGAAGTGCGAGAGAAGGCGAGAGCGAAGCGGATGGGGAAGTTTGTGCGGGCGATCCGGTTCGAGGACGTGTCTTTCTCCTACGAAAATGCCGAGGATTCGCCGGTCGTGCTGCATGATCTCAATCTTGAGGTGAAGGCGGGCGAAGTAGTGGCGGTAGTGGGCTCGAGCGGTGCGGGCAAGAGCACATTGGTGCATCTGATCCCGCGCTTCTTCGACGTCAGCGGCGGGCAGATTTTGATTGACGACCAAGATGTGCGGGATGTGACCCTGGAGTCTTTGCGCTCGCAGATTGGGATTGTCACGCAGGACACGGTGCTGTTCAACGACACGGTGAGGAACAATATCGCCTACGGCCAGCCGCATGTGCCGCCGAAGCGGGTGGAAGAAGCAGCGCGGGCGGCGCGAGCGCACGAATTCATTCGCGGACTTCCCGAAGGCTACAACACCATGATCGGGGAGCGCGGGGTGCGGCTTTCAGGCGGAGAGCGGCAGCGGGTCGCGATTGCGCGGGCGATTTTGAAGAACGCTCCGATCCTGATTCTGGACGAGGCGACGTCGGCGCTGGACAGCGAATCCGAGTCGCTGGTGCAATCGGCCCTGCAAAATCTGATGACCGGACGCACTGTTTTTGTGATTGCGCACCGGCTCTCGACGGTGCGGCGCGCGGATCGCATTATGGTGCTGGAAAACGGCACGATCGGCGACATTGGCGCGCATGAGGAGTTGATGCAAAAATTGGGAACGTACCGGCGGCTGTACGAATTGCAGTTTGCGGAAGCGACGTCCCCTGCGTAATTCGAGAATGTTTATGCCACTTCGCTCCATGACCGGATTCGCGCAGGTCAAAGGCCAGGTCAGTGCCCAGCTGGCGTTTGCGCTATCGCTGAAATCGGTGAACCATCGTTTTCTCGATCTTCACTTCCGATTGCCGACCGATACCGACGAGTTGGAGATGAAACTGCGCCGAATTCTGAAAGAGAAAATGGCGCGCGGCCATGTGGAAGTCACACTGAACCTGGAGCGCTCGGGCAGCAACGGAGTTGCAATCAATCGTCAGTTGATCGCCAGCTATGTAGCTGCCTTTCGCGCGGCCGCCGATGAATTCGGGGTTGAGGGTGAGCCCGATCTGAATGTGGTCCTGCGCATGCCGGGTGCGATGGATGCGGGAGCCGAGAGAGCGGGAGACGAACTCGAAGCCGCGGTGATGGCGCGAGTGGAAGATGCGCTTTCCCGCTTGAATGAGATGCGCGAGGAAGAAGGTCGCAGCATCGGCACGGAGTTGCGCGCCCGCATGGCGAATCTGGAAAAAGCGGCGGCGGGAGTGGAAACCCATCGCAACAACATTCTGCGGAACTACTCCGAACGGCTGCAGTCGCGCATGACGGAAGTGCTTGGCGCGCAGGTGGACAAAGAACGTATTCTGCAGGAAGTGGCGGTGCTGGTCGATCGCAGCGACATCCAGGAGGAGTTGGTCCGGCTCAATGCGCACGTGAAGCAATTTGCCGGCCTGCTCGATCAGGGTGGCGAGGTGGGCAAGAAGATGGACTTTCTGCTGCAGGAGATGAACCGCGAGGCCAACACCATGCTGTCGAAAACTTCAGGCTTGGCGGGCGCAGCCTTGAAGGTTACCGAGATGGGTTTGCTGATGAAATCGGAGATCGAAAAATCGCGCGAGCAGGTGCAGAATCTGGAATGAGCCTTCTTAGATGAGCCTTCTTAAATGAGCACCGTTTACATAGTCTCGGCGCCGTCGGGTTCGGGAAAATCCACGCTGGTGGCCGAAATACTCAAGACGGTTCCGAACCTGGACTTCTCGATTTCCTACACCACCCGCCGGCCGCGCGGCCCGGAGCAGAACCGCAAGGAATATTTCTTCGTCTCCCAGCAAGAATTTGACGCCATGGTTGCGGCCGATGAGTTTCTGGAGCATGCCATTGTCCACGGAAACTGTTACGGTACGGCAAGCCGGTTTCTGCGCGAAGCGGAAGCGCGCGGCCATGATCTGCTGCTCGATATCGATGTGCAGGGCGCGAGCCAGATTATGGAGAGGATTCCGGGCGCGGTGAGCATCTTTATTCTTCCCCCCGACTGGGAGACTCTGGAGCGCCGCCTCCGGAGTCGCGGGCAAGATTCGGAGGAAGTGATGCGTCGCCGGTTGGACAGGGCCCGACGAGAGATTGAGAATTATACGAAATACGACTATATATTAGTAAACAACGTGCTTGAGCAATCCGCCGGCCAACTGGAAGACATCGTACTGTCGGAGCGATTGCGGAGAAGCAGCGTTGGACTTTCAGAGGCAGACAAGCGGCGCGTGGAAGTTGCACAAGCGTGCCGCCTGGATCGGGCGCGGGAGCGAGTGCAGCCGATTCTGGATTCGTTTAAACCGCAGGTTGTAAAAGGCACGTGATTTTTCTCGGGGGAGAAAATTATGAAGTTGGTAGAAGGATTTGACAGTAACTATCGTTACATTCTGGTGGCGGCGCGGCGGGCACGGCAACTGCAAGGCGGCGCTCCGCCGGTAATCGATACCGGTTCGCGCAAACCCTGCCGCATCGCGCAGGACGAAATCAAAGCGGGCAAAGTGAAATGGCTGATTCCGGAGATTCCGAAATTGCCGGCAGTAGCCGCCGGCGAGTCGCTGGACAAGGTGTTTCTCGAAGACGCATAGACTGCCGAATCTGGTTTCGTATCAGGGCATCGCTTTAGCGATGCCGTATTTCTCCGAAATCAGATACTCCCTTTAGGGGCTGGGTGTAGAAAGTGCCGCCAAGCGGAGACGTGCATCCCGCGCTCTCTGGTGGCATCAATTTCTATAGACGGGATGGCTCCTCGAGATCGGCCCGCCGTCTTCCTCCTATGAAAATTGCGCTCGGCGTGTCCGGTGGAATTGCAGTTTATAAGGCGGCGGAGATCGTGCGCCTGCTGCAGGACCGTGGAATTCGTGTGCAGGTCGTGATGACGGCTGCCGCACAGGAATTCGTTCGACCGCTCACCTTCGCAGCCCTTTCCGGAGAAAAAGTCATCACCGGCATGTTCGGCTCCGACTCCGGATCTGGTGATGCGCAGGCGAACGTCGAGTCGGCGATCGAGCATATTGCGGTTGCGCAATCGATCGATGCGCTACTGGTGGCGCCGGCCACAGCCGATGTACTGGCGCGCTTCGCGCAGGGAATTGCCAACGACTTTCTCAGCACTCTTTATCTTGCGACCAGCGCTCCGGTGGTGGTGGCTCCGGCGATGAACGTCAACATGTGGAATCACGTGGCGACGCAGGCGAATCTGGAAATCCTGCGTAAGCGCGGCGTGCGCATCGTGGAACCCGGCGAGGGCTATCTCGCGTGCGGGATGACCGGCGCCGGACGATTGGCGGAAAACGAAACCATCGTGGCAGCAGTGATGGAGGCGCTCGGCGCCGCGCAGGATCTGGCCGGCGAGACGGTGTTGGTCACGGCCGGGCCAACGCGCGAGAAAGTCGATCCGGTACGCTATTTGACGAACCGGTCGAGCGGCCGCATGGGGTACGCAATTGCCGAAGCTGCGTTGCGCCGCGGAGCACGTGTCCTGCTGGTGAGCGGGCCGACCGCGATTTCCGCTCCCGGCGCGGCGGAACTGACGCCAGTGGAGACGGCGGAAGAAATGCTGGCAGCGGTTCTGAAGTTGCTGCCTGAGAGCACCGTGGTGATTAAGACGGCGGCGGTCGCGGACTTCCGGCCGAAAGCGGCGGCAGCGCGGAAGATCAAGCGCAAGGGCGAGATTTCCCTGGAACTGGAGCCGACTACGGATATCCTGGCCGAGGTGGCACGGCGAAAGACATCCCAGGTCATAGTCGGGTTCGCGGCTGAGACGGAAAACGTTCTGGAAAACGCGCGCAAGAAGCTGGGGTCGAAGTCGCTCGATGCAATCGTAGTCAATGACGTTTCGCGCGAGGGCATCGGTTTTGATTCCGACCGCAACGCGGTCACGATCATCTCTAATAGCGAAGTAGTCGAGGTTCCCGAAACCTCGAAATGGGAAGTGGCGCACCGTGTACTCGATCAGGTAGTGAAGCTGCGGAAGCGCAGCGGCATCCGCGTGCCCTGAGTTTTGCAGCGACAGCCGCCCTGCTGTACTGCCCTACTTTTCGCGGGCGAGGCGCCCGCGCCACACGTTTGTTATTCTTATCCGCAATGCCCCGGACACTTGACCCTGAGCTTCGCCGCGCGCTTGCCGTGCGTATCCGCTATTACAACGAAATGGGCATCTACGACTTTTACCGGAGGCCCGCCTCGGACTGCGCTGGAGAACTTGCGGCGGCGATTGCAGTGGGTGAACAAGAGGCAAATGTTTTGGAGCACATCCTTGAGCCAGGAGAAGAGATGAGTCCACGGAAATCCGCTGCGGTCGCGATGCCGGCGATTGAAGAAGATATTTTTGAGGCGATCGCGCTCAAACCCGAGCAGAGCGTGCGCGATCCGGTGAAGGCGCTGAAGATTATTCGCGAGGACCTGGGCGACTGTACCCGCTGTGTGCTGCATAAGCAGGGACGGAAGCAAATTGTGTTTGGCGTTGGCAATCCGAAGGCCGAGTTGATGTTCGTGGGCGAAGGCCCGGGAGCCGATGAAGACGAAAAGGGCGAACCGTTCGTCGGCCGCGCCGGGCAACTGCTCAACAACATGATCAAGGCGATGGGGATCGAACGTGAGCAGGTGTACATCGCGAATATCGTTAAGTGCCGTCCGCCGGGCAATCGCACACCGGAGCGCGAGGAGTGCGAAACTTGCTCTCCGTTTCTGATGCGCCAGATCGCGGTGGTGAAGCCGAAAGTGATCGTGGCCCTCGGAGCGGTGGCGGCGAAGACGCTGCTGGCGATGAGTGCGTCAATGATGCAACTGCGCGGGCGCTTTTACGACTTCCGGCCAGCGGGGATTCGTACCAATGATCCTAATTGGGATGGATGCAAGCTGGCGGTCACTTACCATCCGGCGTTTCTGCTGCGCGATCCGCGGCAAAAAGGCGAAGCATGGAAGGATTTGCAGATGGTGATGAAGGAATTAGGCTTGAAGCCACCAACGACAATCACGTAGGGACGGACGCATTCGTCCGTCCAAAGCGAAGCTCCGCAGTTTCAATGTGAACATGACATTCGAGATCAGCGCAATCAGCAAAGCAACCGCCGAGCATTACGTCTGGGGCAAGAGCTGCGATGGCTGGCACCTGGTAAAGAATCCGCAACTCAGCGTGATTCAGGAGCGTATGCCGGCGGACACGTCCGAGGTTCGCCACTTTCATCATCGCGCGCAACAGTTCTTCTACGTGATCGCGGGGCAGGCCGTCATGGAGGTGGATGGCCGTCGAATCGTCCTTGGTGCTGGCGAGGGAATGTGGATCCCGCCAGGAACACCGCACCAGATGAGAAATGACTCGGACGGAGAGGTTCACTTTCTGGTGATATCGCAACCGCCATCGCACGGGGACCGGGAAAACGCGTAGAGAGGGATGCGCTACCGCGTGTTTGCAACGGCATCCTGGGCAACTTTGCGAGGCCGAACCTCCTTGCCGATCCCGCTTCCCTTCGCGATTCTCAGATCGTAGTCGTTCTGAAGACTGAGCCAGAACTGTGCGGGCAGGCCGAAATATCTTCCCAGGCGGATGGCGGTGTCGGCACTGATGGCGCGGTCTCCCCGGACAACCTCATAGATTCCCGGGAAATCGAGCGCTTTCGCCAGTGCATAAGCACTCAAGCCCATGGGTTCAATGAATTCGGTCTTGAGAATTTCTCCGGGGTGAACCGCAAATACCTTTTTCGATTTAGCCATGATTGCTCCGCTTCTTAAGTGTAATCGGAAATACGATAGGATTTGATCAGCTCTCCCACATGCCCCTTTTTTGCGACGTCGCCCTCGCCGTGCCGCTCGACATGGTGTTTACCTACGCCATTCCTTCGGGCATGGAGCCGGTCGTGGGCGGGCGGGTGCTGGTGCCGTTTCGGCAGCAGCGCATGTCCGGCATTGTGGTGGAGTTGCATGACCGTCCGCCTCAAATAAAGACCAAGAAGGTTCTGGAAGCGCTCGACCTCTCGCCGGTTCTCGATAAACATCTACTGAAACTCGGGAAGTGGATTGCCGATTACTATCTCGCGCCACTCGGGGAAGTATTTCGCACGATGCTGCCACTCTCGGCAGAGTTCAAACGGACAATCGAGTACCGCATCACCGATGAAGGCCGGATGGCGCTGCATCTGGCGGGAGTCTCAGGGTCTCCGGCACGGTCGAAGCGGACGCCGGAACAGCAGTTGGTTGAATTCCGCGTGCTCGATTATCTGGCGGAGCGGGAGGGTGTGCGGGAAGCGAGTTTGCGAAGCGCGGCGCGGGTATCGAAGCCGCTGTTGAGCGGGATGGTGCGAAAAAAGTGGATCGCCCGCGAAGATGTGTCGGCCGCGCGGGATGCGGCGAGGCTGGTGAAGGTCGCGGTGCTGCGGAGCGTGGAATCGGGCTTCCCACGCGCGACAGAATCTGCCGGTGGAGCGCCGGGAGTCCCCGTCCGGCAGGACGGGCGGGACGCCAATTCCTCCACGAACACCACAAAGAAGCTCAATGAAAACCAACAGACATTGATCGAGACGCTCGCTGCAGCCGGCGGCCGCTTGCCAGTCGAGGATCTGCGCGGCCTCGATGTTCCGCGTACTACTCTTGGTACTCTGGTGCGGCGTGGGCTGATTGACCTAGTCGACGAGCCGCAGGACTTCACGGCCTCCAAGCTCAAGCCGCGGCAGTCTCCGTTTGAGTTCGAGTTCAGCACAGCACAGAAAGAAGCGCTGGCGAAGATCGGCGAGGCCGTAACATCGCGCAAGTTCAGCGGTCTGCTGCTGCATGGCATCACTGGGTCGGGAAAAACCGCGGTGTATCTGGCCTGCATGCGCCAGGTGCTGGATGCGGGGCGGTCGTCGATCCTGCTGGTTCCTGAAATTGGCCTGACTCCGGCGGTAGCGGCGGACCTGCACCAGGTGTTCGGCAGTGAAGTTGCGATCCTGCATTCGGGCCTATCAGACGCGGAGCGGGCGGAGCAGTGGCATCGCATACGGCGCGGCGAGGCGCGGGTAGTGGCGGGAACGCGGTCGGCGGTGTTCGCGCCGGTGAGCGACCTGGCGCTGATCATTGTCGATGAGGAGCAGGACTCGTCTTATAAGCAGGAGGAGACGCCGCGCTATCACGCTCGCGATGTCGCGGTGATGCGGGCAAAAATGACGACGGCGGGAGCGGCCGCGGTGTTGGGATCGGCCACACCATCGCTGGAGTCTTATTACAACGCCAGGAAGAATAAATATGCGCTGGTGGAATTGCCCGACCGCGTCGAGCAACGTCCTTTGCCGGAGGTTGAGATTGTCGACATGCGGCAGGAGTTTCAGGAGACGGGCCAGGAGCAGGTAATCTCACGCAAACTGGCGGAGGAAATCCGCGAGCGGCTGGAGAAAAAAGAGCAGGTCATGGTGCTGCTGAACCGGCGCGGATATTCTCCTGTGGTGTTGTGCCGCGCCTGCGGCAAGACGCTGCAGTGCAAGAACTGCGCGGTTTCGATGACCCACCACAAGCGCGAGCGCAAGATGGAATGCCACTATTGCGGCCACGTCGAGCACATTCCGGACAAATGCGCGCACTGCGGCAGCGAGTATGTGTATTTTGTGGGGACGGGTTCGGAGAAGCTGGAAGAGTTGCTGCACGACATGTTTCCGCAGGCGCGGATCGGACGGCTCGATCGCGACACGGTGCGCGGCCGGGAGGATTTCGAACACGCGCTGAACGCGCTGAATGAAGGCGCGCTCGACATGCTTGTGGGCACGCAGATGATCGCCAAGGGCCACGACATTCACGGCGTGACGCTGGTTGGCGTGGTCGGAGCCGACATGGCGCTGGGACTTCCCGATTTCCGGGCGGCCGAGCGAACGTTCCAGCTATTGACGCAAGTCGCGGGGCGCGCGGGGCGCGGACAGTCTCCGGGAAAGGTCGTGCTGCAGACTTATTTTCAGGAGCACTACGCGGTGCAGTTCGCGGCGCGGCACGATTTTGCCGGATTCTACGAAAAGGAACTGCAATTCCGCGCCTGGATGCACTATCCGCCCTACAGCGCGATTGCGAATGTGCTCATCCGCTCCCAGAATTTAGATGACGCGCTGACGTGGTCGGGCCAACTCGGACGCTGGTTCGAGAAAACGCGGCATGAAGGCATTCGTGTGCTGGGACCCGCGGCGGCGCCGATCACGCGCCTGAAGCGCGATTATCGCTATCACTTTATTCTGAAGTCTCCCAGCCGCGAGAAGATGAATGCGCTACTAAGGGCGATGCTGGCGGAAGCGGCCGCGCGAAAGATTCCGCGGACGCAGGTGATTGTGGATGTGGATGCGGTGTGGCTGATGTAAAAACGTCGTTAGTCGATGGTCGTTAGCCCGCGGACAGATTACCTGCGACGCAGCACATGACGAACGCCGCCGCCGAGGAAGTGCACGGTGTCGCGGATTTCTGGCCGCAGTTGGCGCCATACTTCCCGGCCCGAACTGTGCGTGAAGGGTGCGGGCGTGAACGACAGCGCTAACATCGCAATCGCAAAGACGGCGAGCTTTTTCCGCGCCGCGGAAATCCCCGGACGGCTCGGAATTGGTGGATGCTGACTGGTTAGCCACAACACCACCGCCCAAATCAGCCAGCCCACCCAACAGTACTTCGCCAGTGGGATGAGCGTCACCACGACGGCCATGGAAACCCAGCGGTGCAGTTTGGGAAAAACCGAATATAGAATGTGTCCGCCATCCAGTTGGCCGCCCGGCAGCAGATTCAGCGCGGTCGCAAACATTCCCACCCACCCGGCGACCGCGATCGGATGCAACGAAAGCGATGCCAGAGGCACGTCTAGGTGCAGCAGGCGGGAGGCAAGACGAAATGCAAGGGGGAATCCCGGTTCGTTATCGCCGGGGGCGCTGCCGAACAAGAGCGGGTGCGACAGCGAAAGTCCCACGAGAACAGCGGCGCATGAGGGGATAAAGCCCGCAATCGGCCCCGCAATCCCGATATCGAACAGCGCCGCGCGGTTAGGAATCGGCCCCTTGATCCGAATGAAAGCTCCGAAGGTTCCGATCAAGCTCGGAAATGGAATGAAGAAAGGCGGCGTCGCATATACGCGATAATGCCGCGCGTATAAGTAATGTCCCATTTCGTGCGCCAGCAGTATGAACATGAGCGTGAATGAGAAGTAGAGCCCATGCATCAGTTTTGCCGGAGCCTGCCACATCCACTCCACGGGGAACATGGGAATGTTGTCATTCAGGAAGGAGAAGGCCGGTTGTTGCAGCGCGAAGTTGGCATAGATTCGCGCACCCACCACCAGCGTGCTGAAAAAAGTCGCAGCCAGCAGCAAAATGTGCAGCCACCAGCGTGGGTGCGGCTGCGGTATGACCCACACGGCGGGCCGCGCCAGCCCGTCCCGTTCCAGGGACGCAGGGAAAAAAGTAGAGGTGGGTTCGGACATGCGATATCGGGCCTGTCTTGATATTACCTGCAAAGGCCTTGAGGAGGTCAGAGGTGAGAGGTCAGACTGTAGAGGTGAGAATCTCTGGCTTCCACTTCTACAATCTGACCTTTGACCTCTGCAATGTCAATCGATCGACTGCAGTTCCTTGCCGGGCTTGAAGCGGACGGCTTTGCCGGGCGGAATGGAAACTTCGGCGCCGGTGCGCGGGTTTCGTCCAATGCCGGTCTTGCGCGGACGCACGTTGAATACGCCAAAACCGCGCAGTTCAATACGGTCTCCGGTGGAAAGCGCCTTCTTCATGCTCTCGAAGACGGTTTCGACGGCCAGCTCCGCTTTGGTTTTGGTGATCCCGGTGCGGTTCACCACTTCGTTGATGATGTCCAGCTTAATCACTGGTATCCCCCGTCCCACGAGGATTGGTGTTCCTCAAGTTATTGATGCTAAGGGAGATATGCGAGATTGTCAACCGGGGGATCAATCTCGTAATATGGCAAGCACCAGCCTAGCAAATTTGTAATTGGTAATTTGTAATTTGAGATTGAAACCCTTACCGGTATGGTTTTCGATCCCAGCGCAAAATTGCCAACTGCAAATCACCAATCACAAATTCCAAAAGGGGTTTCATGAGCATCAAGAGTGACCGCTGGATACGGCGCATGGCGCAAGAGCACGACATGATAAATCCGTACTCGGAAAAGCAGGTGAGCGCGGGAGTGATTTCCTACGGCGTGTCGAGCTACGGATACGATCTGCGCGTGGCCGACGAGTTCAAGATTTTTACCAACGTCAACAGCACGATTGTCGATCCCAAGCACTTTGACGAGCGATCATTCGTCACGGTCAACGCCGATGTCGCGATCGTCCCGCCAAATTCGTTTGCGCTGGCGCGGTCGGTCGAGTACTTCAAGATTCCGCGCGATGTGCTGACCATCTGTGTAGGGAAGTCAACCTATGCGCGTTGCGGAATCATTGTGAACGTGACGCCCTTCGAGCCGGAGTGGGAAGGCTTTGTTACGCTCGAGATCTCGAATACCACGCCGCTGCCGGCGAAGATCTATGCCAATGAGGGGCTGTGCCAGATTCTCTTTTTCCAGTCGGACGAAGTGTGCGAGACGAGCTACAAGGATCGCAAGGGGAAGTACCAGGCGCAGAAAGGGATTGTGCTGCCGAAATTGTAGCGGCGATCTGTCGACCATACGATGGGGCGCCGGGCGTCTCGCTCGTCCCGTTCGCCGCCGAGCGAGGACGCCCGGCTCTCCACCGGCAGTTCCCGATAGACTGGGTTTAGCAATCACTCGTGTGGCCCTAATTGAAGACTATCCACGTCCCGCTCTTGCCTGCTAAAAAATAATAGTGCCAAAGCCGCGAACCACCATGATTTACCTCGGGCTCTTGCTGTTTCTCGGCACCCTGGTTCTGTACTATCCAACCCTGCACAACGGATTCGTAAACTACGACGACCCCGCCTATGTCACCTCGAATTGGCACGTTCAACAAGGGCTGACCTTACGTAGCTTGGCATGGGCTTTCACCTCGACGTCCGAAGCCAATTGGCATCCGCTAACCTGGATCTCGCATTTGCTCGACGTGCAGTTGTTCGGGCTGCGGCCGGCGGGACATCACGCCCAGAGCATTCTTTGGCACGCCTTCAACGTGATGCTGCTGTTCCTGCTGCTGGCGAAGGCGACCGGATTTGCAGGTCGCAGCGCTGTGGTGGCGGGACTGTTTGCTGTGCATCCGCTGAACGTGGAGTCGGTGGCGTGGGTGGCGGAGCGCAAAACCGTGCTCTGCACTTTCTTCTTCCTTCTCGCTCTAGCTGCCTATGGCTGGTACGTGAAAAGGCCACTGGCACGCAGGTATTTGTTGGTTGTGTTTCTGTTCGCGCTGGCGCTGATGGCGAAGCCCATGGCGATCACGCTCCCGTTTGCGCTGCTGCTGCTCGATTTCTGGCCGCTGCAGCGGTTTCCGGAGACGCCACTCTCCACGCTTGTTCTCGAAAAAATTCCCCTGCCGTTACTGTCCGCCGCCAGCGCGGCGATCACGCTCTACGCGCAGCGCGCGGGCGGAGCGGTGGGTTCGACCGTGCTGCTGCCACCGGCGATGCGCATGAAAAACGCCATTTACTCATACGTCATTTACATGGAGAAAGCGATATGGCCATCGCGCCTGGCCGTGTTTTATCCGCATCCCGAGGGCTCGCTCGCGCTTTGGAAAGTGATCGTCGCAGGCGTCGTGCTGATCGCGATCACTGCCATCTTCTGGCGTTTCCGACAACGCCGCTATCTACTTGTGGGCTGGTTGTGGTTTCTGGGGACGCTGGCGCCGGTGATCGGCATTGTTCAGGTCGGACGCCAGGCTTGGGCGGATCGCTACGCGTATATCCCTCTTTGGGGATTGTTCGTAATCGGCGTCTGGCTGGCATCGGAAGCCGCCGCGCGAATTTCGCTCAGCCGCGCGGCGCAGGTGGTCATTGCGATGGCCGCACTGCTCGGCTGTTCCGTCACCACGCACATCCAGATCGGATACTGGCGAGACAGCTACCGCTTGTTTTCTCATACGCTGCAGGTGACCGGCGCGAATCCGATCGGGGAGGGGAATCTGGGATCGGCTCTGATGGAAATGCAGCGCCCGGACTTGGCCCTGCCGCATCTGGAGCGAGCCATCCAGCTCATGCCCACGCTCGCGACTGCACATTACAACCTGGGCACGTTGCTGCAACGGGAGAACGAACTCGATCGCGCGCAGCGTGAATATCAGCTCGCGCTGCAGTATGCATCGGACGACCGGGAAGCCGCGCAAACGCACAATAATCTAGGCGTGCTGTTCGATCAGCGCGGGCAACGAGATCAGGCAGTGGCGGAATTCAACCAGGCCATTGCGCTGAATCCCCATGAGCAGAATAGTCTGGTAAGCCGTGGCTTGATCGAGCGAGAACAGGGCAAACTCGATGCCGCTTTGCAGGATTTTACCAGCGCGACGCAAGTCTCACGGTCGCCGCTCGCCCTCTACTGGCAGGGCCGAGTTCTGGAGGATAAAGGAGAATTCCCGGCCGCCGCAGAGGCCTATCGAGCCGCTCTGAAACTGAAGCCCAATTTCGGCGACACGCAAACAAGACTGACCGACGTTGAAAAAAGAAAGTGAGGAGCGCGGAAGGGATTGGCAGGAAACTGATGATCGAGAGCTGACGGCTGAAAGCTATCTCCGCCCGTTCTCGCCTTCTTTGAACATGTACTTAATCGCGGGCTTGTAGATCATCAGGTTGGCAGCGCCGCTGCGGTTCAGCTTGATGCAATTCTTGTCGTACCACTCGATATAGCCATGGACTTCCTCACCGTCGCGCAGCACGATGACCATGGGAGTCTTGCTCTGCATCTGCTTCTGATAATAAAAATTCTCAGCGTTGGTCTGCTCGGTCGGCGGAGTCTTCTTGGCCGGCGCGCCACTGGAACGATCTCGGCCGCGGTCCCGGTCTCTGCCGCCGCCATCTCTGCCCCCATCTCTATCCCTGCGCTCGGCGGACGCGTGGTTGTGGCCGTGATTATTGTGCACGTGATCGGGGCGGTTGAGGGGCGGACGGATCAGCTTGCGATTCGCAAAGCTTTCCTGGTCCGCGGATGGTTCGGCTGGTATGGGGTCGAGAGTATCTTTCAAATCGCACCACCTGCGCGCTGGGCGGGCTAAATATGCCACAAAACTCGAGCCTGAGATTGTGGGTCCAGGGTGTGAACTGAGGGTTACGTTATCACAGCGGGCCGGGGATGACAATATTTCTGCAGTGTCTTTAGTGCAAACCGGTTACGTCTCCCTCTATAGAGACGGGGCTTGCCCCGCCTCCTTGTCCGAGGCCCCAGACGCGGCAAGCCGCGTCTCTACAGGGGAGGGACGGTCAGTTACGAGACGCGTTCCAGCGCGGTAGCGAAGGCATCGAGCGAGAGCGAGCGCAACAAATTGCGGCGCAGCCCGCGCTCCACTTCGCCAAGACCCTCCGCCGCGCGCTGCACCCAGGCGAAGTCGGCGGATTCCGCCATTTTCCTGAGTTCGCCGAGAATGTCGGTATTGCGGACCAGTTGCGGCGCTCCGGATTGCAGGAACATCAGGTCCTCCAGCAACGAGTAGAGTGTGCGCAGCAGGCTTGCGATTTTCTCGCGACCTTCTGCCCCTGACCGGTAGCTTTCGGTGGTCTTAAACAGCTCACTATGATCGCCGCCGGCGAGCGCTGACTTCAGCACAATCAGAGCGTGATTGCGAGCCCCAGTGTAGTTTTCGAGATCGAAAGACAAGGCGCGTCCGATAGCGCCTTCGCTCAGACGGGCGGCCAGCGCGCGCTGCCGTGCGTTCCAATCGGGACGCAGCTGGGCAAGCCGGCTCTCGATTTCGGTGAACGGGAGCGCGCCCAGGTGGAAGGTCATGGAACGGGAACGGATCGTGGGCAGCAATTCGCCGGGATTTTCGGTAAGCAGAAAAATGCTGGCAAACTCGGGCGGCTCTTCCAGAACCTTCAACAGCGAGTTGGCGGCCTCTTTCATGAACGCCGAACTGGTGAAGATATACACGCGCTCGCGAGCCTCCGCGGGCCGATAGTAGATGGTCTCAATCACATGGCGAACCTGATCGACTTTGATCATCATCTGCGGAGGATCGGGCGGGATGATGAGCACGTCGGGATGGGTCTGGACGAAGAGCCGGGTTTCTTTTCTGTCCGTGTCGCGCAGATTTTCGCGGGCCTCGACGGCTTCGGCGAAACGCGCATCGAGATCCGCGGATTGCGCGATGCGAAGGCAGTTCGAACAGCGTCCGCAGAAATCGGGCAGGCCGTCAGGGGCGGCGCTGCCCCGGCAGAACGACGGCTCCAGGCAGTTCATGGCGCGCGCCAGCATCAACGCCAGCGTGTATTTGCCCGCTCCCTGCGTACCCGAAAGAATTACGGCGTGCGGAAAGCGCTGGCGCGCCAGCATCTCGCGCATGCGATGGATCGTCTCGGGATTGCCCGCGAAATCGGAAAAGGGCATAGAAGGAATTTTGTAATTTGGTAATCTGGTAATTTAGTAATCAAAAAATCTTATGGTGTAGCTTCTAAAAATTACAAATTTACACAATTACCAAATTTCAACTAAATCTTCAGCTTCTTCCGCACCAGCTCCATGATAATCGCATGCGTTTCTTCCGGAGTGCCGCGGGCGTTCACGACTTGCACGCGTTGCGGCTCCCGCGCCGCGATGGCCAGGTACGCCTGGCGGACGCGCCCGAAAAAGGCCCGGTTTTCCTGTTCGAAACGGTTCTCGTCTCTTCCCGTGCCTTTTTCCGATCGCCCACCTTTGTGTTTTCGATTGCGGCGCCGGGCGCGCTCGACACTGAACGCCACTTCATTGTCTAGTAAGACGGTCATATCGGGTTGCAGATTTCCGCAGAGCACTTCGTGCATCTGCAGGACCGGCTTCGATCCCAGCTTGCGCCCTCCACCCTGGTAAGCCTCGGTTGAATCGGTAAAACGATCGCAGAGCACGATGCGTCCTTCGGCGAGCGCGGGCAGAATCACTTCGTGGATGTGCTGGGCGCGGGAAGCAAACATCAGGGCCATTTCCGCCAGCGGAGCGAGACCCGAGGTAGCGGAGTGCAGCAGAACGTCGCGAATTTTTTCGCCGGCGGCGGTGCCACCCGGTTCGCGGGTCACAGTTACAGCGATGCCGTGGGCCCGCAGGGAACGCGCCAACTTCTCGATCTGCGTGCTCTTTCCGCTGCCATCGAGGCCTTCGAACGTGATCAATTTCCCGCGCACAGGCACGTCGGAGATGATAACAGGCGGAGAGCGCGGCCTGAGGATGCCCAGAGTATGGAGATTGAGCGTAATTGCCGCCGTGCCGCTGGAGATTGCGGGCTGATATAGTAACGTTTCGCTCCGATCAATGTTGGTTTGTGGGGTGACGGGGTTTTCCCTGTCCCAGCGGGCAGAACCCGCATCCATGCCTAGGATCGAATCGAAAATCTGGAGGCATAATGGGAATAGGCTCGCGTTCTGGAGTCAGGCGTTTTGTGATTCTCGCAATTGTTCTGTTGTCGACACTTCTAGTTTCAGGCGCGAATGGTCCGACGGTCACTCTTTCGGTGGACGCCTCGGACGCGCCGCGCAAAATGTTCCACGCACAATTGCACATTCCCGCAAAGCCCGGGACGCTCACCCTCTACTATCCGAAGTGGATTCCCGGCGAGCACGGTCCTACCGGCCCGATCACGGATTTGACAGGCCTGAAATTTTTCGCCAGCGGCAAGACGCTGCAGTGGCGGCGCGATCTGCTCGATGGCTTTACTTTTCACGTGGAAGTTCCGCTGGGCGAGAGCGAAGTAGTCGCGAATCTCGACTACGCTTCGCCCGCATCGTTTGAGCCTGGCTACAGCGCCGGAATGTCGGCCACGGAAAAGTTGTATATCGTCAACTGGAACGCGCTTCTGCTCTATCCCGCCGGATACGGTTCCGATCAACTTACCTATCGCGCAAGCCTGCGGCTGCCCGCGGGATGGAAGTTCGGCACGTCGTTGCATGTCGCAGAACAAGTTGGCAGCGAAATTCATTTCGCGCCGGTTTCGCTGACCATGCTAGTGGATGGTCCGGTGCTCGCCGGCGAATACTTGAAAGTTGTGCCGCTGACGCCCGCCGGCGAAAACCCTCCTGCGGAACTCGATCTGGCGGCCGACAGCACCGCCGCACTCGATGCTCCGGAAGAAGTCTTTGAACACTGGCGCAATCTGGTGAAGCAGGCGCGCATTCTGTTTGGGGCGCAGCATTACGCCGATTACCACTTCCTGCTGACTTTGAGCGATCACGTCGCGCATTTCGGATTGGAGCATCACGAATCGAACGACAGCCGGATCGACGAGCGCTCGCTGATCGAAGAGAACGACCGGAAACTGGCCGCCGGCCTGCTGCCGCACGAGTATGTGCATTCGTGGAATGGCAAGTACCGGCGTCCGGCGGACTTGGCAACGCCCGATTACGAACAGCCCATGCAGACCGATTTGCTGTGGGTGTATGAGGGCCTGACGTCGTATTTGGGCGATATGCTTTCAGCGCGCAGCGGCGAGCGCACGCCCGCGCTGGCTCGCGATGCGCTGGCGCAGATGGCGGCCGATCTGGACCACCGTTCAGGCCGCGTCTGGCGCAATCTGCAGGATACGGCCGACGGCGTTCCCGACATGCAGAACGCTCCCCGCGGCTGGGAAGACTATCGCCGCGGCCTCGATTATTACGAGGAAGACGTGCTCAATTGGCTGTGGGTGGATGTCATCATCCGCCAGCAAAGCAAGGGCAAGAAATCGTTAGACGATTTCTGCAAACTGTTTTATGGAGCGCCCAGTGGCCCGCCGATGGTGAAAACCTACACCTTCGACGACATTGCTGGCGCGCTGAATCAGATTGCTCCCTATGACTGGCGTGGGTTCTGGACGGAGCGTCTTTCCAACCACGGCCCCGGCGCTCCGCTCGGCGGAATCGAGGGAAGCGGATGGAAACTGGTGTACGACGAATCCGCTTCGGAGCTAGATCGCGCGTCCAGCAGCGAAAAGTCGATCCGGGCGCACTATACGGTGGGATTGATGGCTGGGAGCGACGGCGTGGTTCACGACACGGTCGAGGGCATGATGGCCGCCAAAGCCGGGATCGGGCCGGGGATGAAGATCATCGCGGTCAACGGCCGCAGCTTTTCAACCGATGCCTGGCACGACGCCATTCACGCCGCCAAGACCAGCCCCGCGCCCGTTGAGCTGATCGTCGAAAACACAGATTACTTCCGCGTAGTAAAGCTCGATTATCACGGCGGAGAGAAGTATCCACACCTGGTGCGGGACGAATCGAAGCCCGATCTGCTGACAGAAATCTACCGGGCTAAATAGGGAGCGAAGAGAGAGGGATCAGTGTAGAGACGGGGCTTGCCCCGTCTAGGCACGCAGCGGGAGACGCGGCAAGCCGCGTCTCTACAATATTTTTGTCAGCCCTCTGCGACCGCTGGGACCAGATCTTCATCGCTCGAATTAACTTCGACAGCCGACTCGTCCAGCATAAATCCCAAAACCTCCTGCGGGATGGGCGCATTCCACACCGGCGCGAAGGATTGCCGATGCAGCGGCGACGGCCCGTGCTCGCGCAACGCTGCAAGGTGGTGCGGAGTGCAATATCCCTTGTTCGATGCCAGGCCGTACACGGGAAAGAACGGGTCCCAGGCGGAGATCATGCGATCCCGTTCAACCTTCGCGATAATGGAGGCGGCGGCGATGGAAGCGGAGAGCGCGTCGCCGTGAATGATCGGCTGTTGAGGAAGGTCGCAGTCGAGTTTCAACGCATCGACCAGAAGATGGCTAGCCGCAGGCGCGAGTTGCTGCACCGCATGCAGCATGGCGAGGCGCGAAGCGTGGTAGATATTGATCTGATCGATGCGCGCGGAATCCACGGCGGCGACCGCCCAGGCGATGGAATGTTCGCGGATGAGGAGCGCGAGTTTTTCGCGGCGCTCCGCCGGAACAAGCTTTGAATCGCGCAGCCCGCGAATGCGGTATCCCGGATCGAGAATCACGGCGGCCGCGACAACGGGGCCGAAGAGCGATCCGCGGCCGACTTCATCGACTCCGGCGACGTATTGCGCGCCCGCGGCCCATGCCCGCTTTTCGAACTTCAGCGTGCAACGCAGCCTTTTGAGGAGGCGCAACTTCGCGGCCGAGGCAGAAATTTTGTCTGCGGTGGAAGATTTCGACGTTCGCTTGGACTTGGACACAGATGCTGACCAGCATCTTCGCCGAAGAAGTGGTGAGAAGCAAGAGCAGATGTTCAATGCGTGCGTGGAGGCGGGGCTTTGCACCGCCAATACAGGGCGAAGCCCCATCACCACACAAAACCTTACCCGCAAAACTCTACTGCTGTTCGACTTCTTTCAGTCGCGCAGCCTTGCCCTTCAGCCCGCGCAGGTAATAAAGCTTGGCGCGGCGGACTTTGGCGGAGCGCACGACGTCAATCTTATCGATGACCTTGGAGTCGATCGGAAAGATGCGCTCCACGCCCTGGCCAAAGCTGATTTTGCGGACCGTGAAACTAGGTTGCGCCCCTCGCTTCCGGGAAATCACAACGCCTTCGAAGGCCTGCAGGCGTTCCTTTTCGCCCTCTCTGATCTTGACCAGTACCTTGACGGTGTCACCGGGCCCAAACTTCGGAATGTCCGTGCGGCGCGATTTCGCCAACAGTTTTTCGATAATCGGATTGCGCATAATCGCTTCCTTCCTAATTCTTAATCCTCTGTAGAGACGGGGCTAGCCCCGTCTCCGTCGCTAAACTCTTTTCGTTAAACTCTGATCCAGCTTGTTCTGAGCTAGCTTGATTTGACTCAGCAATTCCTCATCTTCCGCGGTCAGCGCCGCCCGCTCCAGCAGATCGGGACGGTTGCGCAGCGTTTTGGCCAGCGCTGTCTTTCGGCGCCAGCTTCGAATCTGGTCATGATTGCCATTGACCAGCACTTCCGGCACCGTCATGCCGCGAAAATCCGCAGGACGCGTGTAATGCGGATAATCCAGCAATCCGCCTGAATCGCACGTTGAACTCGGCCCGTCGTCGCCCGGCTCTGCCTGCTCCCCCAACGACTCGCGGCGCGCCTCTGTGAACGACTCCTGACGGGTCGAGGCACTGTTGCCTACCGCGCCCGGAATCAGCCGCGTCACCGTATCGACAATCACCGCCGCGCCCAGTTCGCCGCCGCTCAGCACATAGTCGCCGATCGAAACTTCACGATCGGCCAAATGCTCGCTAATGCGCTCGTCCACGCCTTCGTAGCGTCCACAGATCAGCACGATTCGATCGAGCGACGAAAGCTCCGCGGCGAGCGCCTGATCGAACCTGCGTCCCTGCGCGGAGAGCAGAATTACCGACTGCTTCGCGCCACGGTTTAGCCGGACGTCGCGCGACGCCAGATCGCCGAACGATTCCAAACATTCAAAGATCGGTTCCGGCTTCAGGACCATGCCCTCGCCGCCGCCAAACGGGCGGTCATCCACCGTGCGATGCTTGTCTTTCGTAAAAGCCCGCAGATCGTGAATGCCGATTGCCACCAGGCCCGTTTCCCGCGCCCGGCGCACGATTCCGTAATCCAGAGGTCCGCGAAAGAAGTCGGGGAAGATCGTGAGAATGTCGATCCGGCATTTAGTCATTGAATCATTTAGTCATTGAATCATCGAAACGTAAGCCAGCAACTCAATAAATGACTCAATCCCTGAATGATTCAATGACTCGATCGCTCTTCCTCAATCGCTCTTCTTCGCGTTCACGTCCAGCAGGCCCTCCGGCAACTTCATCCGCACCTGCTTTTGCTCCAGGTCCAGCTTCTCCAGATACGCCTCGGCAAAGGGAATCTCGTACGGAAGCTTAGCTCCGCTACCAACCACCAGCAGCGGCGCTTCTCCAGCGCCGAAATGCACGTCTACAATCTTGCCGATCTCGCGCTGGCCATCGAATACTGTGCAACCGATCAGGTCGCTCAGATACGTCCAGCCTGGCTCCAACTTCGCGCGTTCACTGCCCGGAAGCTGCAGTTCGGCGCCGACCAGCGGCTCGGCATCGGAAATCGTCTCGATGCCCCGAAACTTCAGAACCAGAAAACTCTTATGCGGCCAAAGATCATCGACCGTTACTTCGCGGCGCTCGCCGTCTTTTCGGAGCGCCCACAGCCGCATATCTTGCCGAAAGCGGTTCGGAACATCGGTATGCAATTCGACCGCTACTTCTCCGCGCCGCCCCTGCGTCTTGATTACGACCGCCAGGGTAATCCATTCGGCGCTAGCATCCGGTGGCGCGATTGGCAGATCTCCTGCTCGACACTCTTCTAGTCACTGCTCTTCTCTGCTACACAGCGCTCTGCTACACGCCGCTCTGCTACAGCATGATCTTACTCAATGATCTCGAGCGCGTAGCGTTTATCCAGCTTCGTCCCCGCCGCGCCGAGCAGGTTGCGCAAAGCGCGGGCAACTCGTCCGGAGCGTCCAATGATCCTGCCCAAATCGGCCTCGGCCACTTCGAGTTCGATGACGGTTTCGTCGCCGTCTTCGTACTCGTCGATAAAGACATCGTCCTTGGACTCGACAATCGCCTTGGCGATGTATTCGATCATCGCGCGTGGGCTGGCGCTGGGTTCGATCATTGACGTTACTCCTGAATTGGCAAGTGCAGCGGGAAAAGTCCCATGTGGCGCGGGCGCCCTCGCCCGCGTGCCGGCATCGCTACGCGACCGTAGCGACTGCAGCAGGCGCGGGCATATCGAGCAGTTTCCGGACCCGGTCCGAACATTGGGCACCCTTCGAAATCCAGTGCTCAATGCGCTCCCGCTTCAGGTCGAAAGTGGCCGGATTGGTGCGCGGATTGTACGTCCCCACCACTTCCACCGGACGGCCGTTGCGCGCCCGTTCCTTCTCAATCACCACCACACGGTAATACGGTTGTTTACGCGCGCCAAAGCGCGCCAGTCGGATCATTAACACAGACTTCGGTATCCTTTGCCCGGAAGCGTCCGGCGAGATAAAGATAAACCATTATTATGCCGGAGCTTAGAGGTTTTCGCAAACTGGGCGCGGCGGCACAAGTAGCGCTGGGCCACAAGTAGCGCCGGGATCCGTGCCGGCTGTCGCGAGGGCGTCCTCGCCCTCGGCTCGGCGGGCGTGACGCCCGCCGGACAGCCGCCGGGACGGCGGCGCTACGAATGCGCTCACGAAGTGGGCTTCGCGGGCCTGATCGCCGACTAATTTGTGCGCGTCAGCGTTAAGGCGGTCACATCGTTATGCTTCGGAGCCATGTGCATAAAGTCCTGCACTCGTTGCAGGATGCTCTGGGAAAGATCCTTTGCCGACGACGGCCCCGCCTGCATGACGCTCTTGACTCCCTCCAGGCCAAATTCTGCATCCTTCGACTCCGCCTCGACCACCCCGCGGGAGACCACCGCCAGCGACCCCTTTGGGCCAAGGCCGACGATGCGGGCGTCGGTGGGCGCCAGAGAAAACAATCCGAGCGGCAGGCCGGTTGCGGGCAATTCGACCACGGTCGATTCGTCGCTCAGCAGGCCCGGAGTATGGCCTGCATTCACATAACAAACCGTGCCCAACTCTTCGTTGTAGCATCCGGCGAAGGCGGGACAACTGCGAACACCGCCGGCAGCGCGCATGATCTCAAGATTCAGACGGCGCGACAGTTCGATCATGGCCTCCGATTCGTTCAGTTCGGCGGCCGAAAAGAGTTCTTCGCCCGAAGAGCGGAAACAAGCCTGCGCGGCCTGCAGCACAGGGCCGCTGGTGGCGCGCTTTCCGGCCACGTCGAGCAGTCCGAAAAGGAAGCGTTGCGGGCTGACGCGCAGAAAATCGTGAAGATCGCCTCCCGCGCGCGAAGAAAAATAAGCGACCGCCAAGTCAGCGCCCTGCAGCGTCGGGGATTCTCCCTGAACGATCTCGGGAAGTTCTTCTGTGGTCGAGCCGAATCCGAGTTTGTTGAGTAGGCCTGCCATGACGGGGGAACTTAGCACAAATTTCGGGGTAGGGCAATGAGCGGGAGGTGGTGGAAAAAGCGGCGGCCGGAGTGCTACGACTCAGGCTCACTGATGGAAAATCTAACTTGAAATATTTTATAGAGTATAACATCCTATAGGATGTACAATGCAGAGAATCGTTCTCGACACTTCGGTTGTGGTCGCTGCGCTGCGCACCCGAATGGGAGCGGGAAACGCGGTTCTGCGGTTAGTTGCCCAGCGGCAGTTCGTGGCTTTGGCGACTCCCCCTCTATTCTTGGAGTATGAGGATGTTTTGAAGCGCCCCGAACATCGATTGGTTCACGGCTTAGCCCCAGATGCGATTGACAATTTTCTCGCCGAGTTGGCTGCGCTGATTGAGCCAGTCGAAGTCCATTTTCAGTGGCGGCCGCAGTCGCGGGACCCTGATGACGAGATGGTGCTCGAGGCTGCGATTAATGGCAAGGCGGATGCGCTGGTTACGTACAACGTCAAAGACTTCGCCGGGCCTGCTGAGCGATTTAAAATATCTGTGCTTCATCCGGCGGACGTGTTGAGGAAGGTAAAACTATGAGTAAAGCCACTTATCCATTGAAGCTTCCCATTTCCATCAAGAAGGCTGCCCAGCGGCTTGCGAAGGAAGACGGCGTGTCTCTAAACCAATGGATTGCGGCGGCGGTCGCCCAAAAAGTCGGAGTGGTGGAAACTGCAGCCGAGTTTTTCAAGAAGCGAGCGGGCAATGCCACGGGCGAAGGACTGATTAAGTTTCTGCGCACCGCGCCCAAGAACACGCCCGGACCGGAAGACACGCTTCGATAGCGTCCAGCAAAATTCATTCGTCTTGAAGGAAGTTGCGCCGTGCGAGCGAATTGCTGGTCACACGAGAATCACGCTGGACTGGTTTACTCCCCGAATTTCTCTCTCAACGCCCGCGTCATTTCGTCCTGAAGTTGCCGGTAATCCGAATGAATGGTAGAACGCAGCGCCGCTTCCGTCGAACTGCCGCGCGAGAGAAGCTCCAGAATATGCACGATTTCGGTCATGCCGTAGGTGTCGCGAATGTATTCCGCGGCGGCCAACGATTCAGCATAGGCCACATTCGCTTCGGGTGCGGAAAAGCTGATGAAGCTGCCTTCGAGCATATTGAACGGAATCTCATTGCCGCCCGCAAACAGCCGCGCCAACTGGTGTCCGGTGGAAGCGGACGACTTGCCCTCCTCCAACTGCGCGATGCCTTCGTTGAGCCACGTCGGGCAGCGGTTGCCGGACATCTGGGAAACAAAAGAGTGGGTGAGTTCGTGCTTGAGCACACGCGCCAGCTCGGGTGTGACGCTCTGGACGCCGCTGATCGGGATGCGCAGCTTGCCATCGTTGATGGCGCCGCTCCACGAGGGGGCGCGCGTCACGTCGAAAAACGCCTGCTGCCCGTAGAGCGTTACGGCGATGTTGTTGCGCGGCGAATAGCCAAGATCGCGCACCAGGTCGTCGTATTCGGAATCAAGCGTCGAGAGCAGATCGCGCCGGAAGGTTTCAGGAGTATCTTTGCCTTCAAAATGGAGGTTGAAATGGCTGCTCTCGCGTTGTGAAAAATCGGATTCGGCGCTGGATTCGCGCTCGGCGCGCGCCAGGTACTGGCTGACGATGGCGTCCGGACGCAGCGCCAGCGACTTTTTCCAGCAACGAATGGCATCGGGCGTATGATCGCTGGCGTATTGCACGAAGCCCAGCATGGCGAGGGCGTCGGGCGAATCGGGAGCGACATTGGCGGCGTGCTGCGCGTAGGGCAGAGCTTCCGCGGCCTGACCGGTGCGCATCAGCGTGGCAGCGTAGTAGATCAGCAGAACGGCATTGTCCGGCTGAAAATGAAGCGCGGATTCGTAATAGCGCTTGGCCTGTGGGAAATTGCCGTGATCGGACTCATGCTTGCCCGCAAGAAAATATGCCGTGGTAGCGAGTTCGGGATTGCCGGCTTGCGCGAGGCTGGCCAGAGCATCGGTATCCACCTTGCCGTCGCGGATTACTTTTTCGGCGACATCGGTTTCATGGTTGAACGAAGGCGCGGGCGGAGTGATGTCGGGAGAATGATTCTCTGTCGCGCTGTGGGTGGGGGCAACGCCTCCGGCTTCGATGCGCTCGACGGAGGATTTCGGGATGGCATAGGTGTTTTCGCCGAGATCGTACTCCACGCGATCTTTACTCTCGCGGACCTGGTCGGCCCAGATGGTCCGCCCATTCTTAAGATGAATCACGTCGGCGGACGCGGGAAGCGCAATGAGAAGCACTAAAATAGGAAGCACTAGAATGAGAACAAGAACCCGCATTCGGCTGATTCTAGCAACCGGTCCATGGGGCGGTAAGGTGACGATAGTGCTGTAACTCAAGCGGCGGCAAGCTTGTCGAGAAACTCAAATCTCTCTGCGGACTGGAAGGGTACGACGGAACGGGAAGGGCGCGAGTTTACTCGTGCCGTGAACGTGTTGAAAGTTGTTCGCGCTTCAGCGCCCAAGGCAAGGCTGGGTTCGTGGAGAATGGTTGGGTTGGCGTGGTGGCTGCTCGCGGCAGGTGCGGCTTGGGCGCAGGCGGTAGGATCGTCCCCCGACTGCCCTCCAACCACCAGCGCCCTCTACGCGCGCATCCGCACCGTCGGCCTCGATCCCCAACGCGTCTATCGCGTTCGGGACGCCTCGATTGACCGTCCCAATCTTCACCTCGATTTCGAGGACGGCACGCTTGCCTTTACCCAGGACATTTGCGACCGCATTACAGGCGCCTTCTTTGAGGGCGAGGGCGAGGTTCGGCTGCGGCCTCCGAACCGTGCGGAGCGAGGATCGCTGGCGCTGTTTACCGGGATGGCGATTCTGGAGGAGCAGTTCACCTCCGGCTATTTGCGCTTCAACGACGGCACGGCAGCGGCGCTGCAGCCATTTCTAAAGCCCATGCCGGACAGCTCGGAGTTCATCAAGAATTTCGACGATACCAGCCGCGCTCTCGCGGAATTCGACGCCCTGCGCTTGCTGCGGGACTTCAGTCATTTTCTTCCGACACCCAGCGGCAATGAGCCGGAGCGCAGGTTTCCCCCGCTGCTGCACGCTCATTTGCTGGGCAAGAAGCTGGGTGGCTTTGAGGTGTTCTGGGATGGCGCGACCTCCGAGCCACTGTGGGCGGGTCAGCCGCGCGTGAAAGATGGCATTCTGTTCTTCGACATCTGGACCTCGCTTTCCCCGGGCGCCTCTGGCCGCACGCCTGCGGCTCCACTGGCCAATCTCAACGTTAATGCTAATGCCAACGATACGTCCATCACGGCCTTCCAGATTCAGGCATCGGTGCAGCCTCCAACCCTGCTGCGGGCCTCGACGGAGGTGAATCTTCGAACTCGCAGCGGCGGAGAGAGGACGCTGCTGTTTGAACTGTCGCGTTTTCTCAAGGTCGACGCAGTCGAGGCAGATGGACGCGCAGTGGACTTCATCCAGAACCCCGCCATTGAAGGAACCCAACTGCAACGCAAAGGGAACGATCTGGTAGCGGTGGTGTTTCCCGCCCCGCTCGCACCCGGACAGGAATTGAGACTTCGCTTCCGCTATGCCGGCGAGGTGCTGTCGGATGCCGGAAACGGACTGCTGTATGTGGGCGAGCGTGGCACCTGGTATCCAAGTTTCGGATTGAGTCCGGCGCAATTCGAGATGGAGTTTCACTATCCCGCCAACTGGACTCTGGTGGCGACGGGGAAGCAAATCTCACACACCCCGGGCAGGGAAAACGAAGCAAGCGGCGACGCAGGGGCGGAGAAAGTTTCACGCTGGACGTCGGAGCGCCCGATTCCCGTGGCTGGGTTCAACCTGGGGAAATACGTTCGAGCGGAGGCGAAGGCCGGCAACATTCTGGTGGAAGCATTCGGCACCAAGGGCGTGGAGAAATCGTTTCCGCAGCCGCGCCCCGAGCTGATCGTGCCCCCGTTTCCTCCCGCTCCGGGACCGAGATCGAGATCGACGCAGCCCATGATCGTGACTCCGCCACTTCCGTCCCCGGCGCGCGATGTGCAGGCGGCGGCGGACAAGGCCGCCAGGGCCATTACCACTTTCTCGCAGTGGTTCGGCCCGTATCCGTATGGCTCGCTGGCGCTCACCCAGATGCCCGGGAATTTGAGCCAGGGATGGCCGGGGCTGGTGTTCCTGTCGAGTTTCGCCTTTCTCAGTCCGCAGGAGCAGGCCGACCTGCGTCTCGATCCGGTAACCCGCGAGCTTGACAGCCAGGTCCTGGTCCACGAGACGGCGCATCAGTGGTGGGGCGATCTGGTGCTGTGGAAGAGTTATAGGGATCAGTGGTTGGCCGAAGGTCTGGCGAACTACGCCTCGCTGATGATGCTGGAACAGCAGAAACCGGCGCAATTCCGCGAGGTGCTGGAAAAGTACCGCCGCGATCTTCTGAGCGAGAACAAAGATGGAGAGAAGCTGCGCGATGCGGGTCCGGTGACGCTCGGCCCGCGCCTGGAGTCGTCGCATTTTCCCGAGGGCTATGAGGCGATCAGCTACGAACGAGGGACGTGGCTGTTCCACATGCTGCGCATGATGCTGCGCGATTCCGAAATGGCCGACCATCGCCGCAAAGGCCGGGCGAATCCCCGGGCGAATCCGGACGAACCCTTCTTCCGCGCGCTGCGCAAAGCCAGGGAGCGCTACGCGGGAAAAAGAATGAGCACCGAAGACCTGATGCGGGTTTTCGAGGAGGAACTGCCAAGCCCACTTTGGTACGAGAATCGCCGCAAGCTGGACTGGTTCCTGGAAGGTTGGATCAATGGAACCGCGATCCCGGTACTGGAAGCGCGCGAAGTCCACATCACGGAGAAAGCTGGCGTGACCACGGTTACAGGCGTGATCGTACAAAAGGACGTACCTGACGATCTGGTAACCGCGGTTCCCGTTTACGCCACGACCGCCGGAAGCGCGCAGGTCTTTCTTGGCGAAGTGCTCGCGGATGGCGCGGAGACCGCATTCCACCTGACCGCGCCGAGCGATGTGCGCAAGATCGTGCTCGATCCCAGGCAGACGATTCTGAGTGCGCCGAAGTAAATTCCAACCATATTCGCACAATATTCTCAACATCTACCGCACCACCAGATACCTTAGTGCGACGCCACCGCTTGCGCTTGTGGTATTCCTGAGGAAGTAAGTATCAGGAAGGCGGAGTCCAAGTGACTCTTCTGTTATATGCACCCGCGAAAGATCTATCCCGTCGCCGAATTATTCTTCTGGTAGAGGACGAACCGTTTGTCCGCGAGGCCACTTGCTCCATTCTGGAGAATGCTGGTTTTGAAGTTCTACCGACCCAGGATGCGCAAGAGGCAACCCAGGTCTATGAAGACTGCAAACGGAAAATCGATCTGGTGATGACCGACATGGTGCTTCCGGGACGATCGGGAGAGCAGCTAGGTCGAGATCTTCAAGAACGCTCACCGCGGGTTGCAGTCCTGGTGACCTCGGGGTATGACCATCCGGGGTACGAGACAGAAACGCCCGAGCCCGACACGTATTTTCTCGCGAAGCCCTATTCGCGGCGGACGCTGTTGGAGAAAATTGAAAAGATTCTTGCCGCGCCGTTCCTGCCGCTGCTGGCGCGCGCAGTCGGACAAGCCAGCTAGTGTAGTAGAGGCTTCGTCCCGTTCGGACGGCGCAAAGCCCGTCCCCCCAAAGACGCCTTCCCCTTTTTGCCTTTGCCCACCTCTTGCCTTTGCCCGCCCTCGACCTTCCGCTGCGTTTATAATCCTCCGTTCCCAAGTTCGGTTCTTGAGTTCGGTTCCTGGGTTCGATTGCTGAGTCCGCTTCCGAAGGAGCAAGCATGAAATTGGAGGGTCGAATCGCGCTGGTTACCGGAGCGTCGCAAGGCATTGGCCGAGCCTGCGCGCAGGCCCTGGCGCAAGAAGGCGCGACTGTGGCGGCGGCAGCGCGCAATCGCGACAAGCTGGACGAACTGGTAGCCGAGATCGCGGCCACAGGAGGCAAAGCCGCGGCCTTCGTCATGGACGTAGCCGACGAGGAGCAGGTGAAATCCACGATCAAGTCGGCGCTCGGGCAATTCGGCAAGATCGACATCCTGGTGAATAACGCGGGCATCACGCGCGACCAGCTGGTCATGCGCATGAAGCGCGCCGAGTGGGACGCGGTGCTGAACACGAATCTGACCTCCGCGTATCTATGCATCCAGCAGGTAATCAGCTCCATGCTGAAGCAGCGCTGGGGAAGAATCATCAACATCACCAGCGTCTTCGGCCAGATCGGCCAAGCCGGCCAAGCCAACTACTCCGCCTCAAAAGCCGGACTGATCGGCCTGACCATGGCCATAGCCAGAGAGGTGGCGTCGCGCAGCATCACGTGCAATGCGGTCGCTCCAGGATTCATAGAAACCAGCATGACCGCAGCCCTAAGCGAAGAGTTCAAACAGAGCGCGGTAAAAAATATTCCGCTGGGACGAGTCGGATCTCCGGAGGAAGTCGCGAGCGCGGTGAGGTTTCTGGCGTCCGACGAAGCGTCGTACATCACGGGCCATGTGCTGAATGTTAATGGCGGTTTGCTGATGGGGTGATCAGCCCTTAGCTGTCAGTTTTCAGTTACACCTGATTTTTCGGACGCGAGCAATGAAGAAAAATATCTGGAGGGCGCTGATCGAAGCAGGTTTCATCGTCTTCCTGTTTTATTCCAATCTGCTGATGGGAGAATTCGAGCGCTCAGGCATGGGACGGAAGCGAGGTTTCGCCTGGGCCATCGAAGACGTTTTTACCGCCGCGAATTTTGAAATTGCCATGGTCGCTGCGGTGATTGGGTATTTTCTTTTTGAATTTCTTCGGAAGAGGTTTTAGGTCAGTTGTCAGTTCTGAGTCAGAATTGTTGGGGCCTGGTCTTGCATCTTCGGACTGGTGGCTCAGCGCGACCGCCAATCCCCAGGACGATACATGGTTTTTGTA